>Ga0181561_10000955_pt1 | contig 25176 bp, 20 predicted proteins | sample 011ome_19_FD_133760 | JGI IMG/M metagenome (GOLD analysis project Ga0181561, IMG submission 133760) | Coastal salt marsh microbial communities from the Groves Creek Marsh, Skidaway Island, Georgia - 011510BT metaG (megahit assembly) | ecosystem: Environmental > Aquatic > Marine > Intertidal... | reverse complement strand
CGTTTAAGGTTCCCTTATATTCCTTGATGCGGTATGTGGCGTTTGCCTTGTTTTTTGTGGCTTGGATTGGTCTAGTGACTGGGTATGCAGGTATTTTACTAGAAGGGTATTCGTACTGGAGTTTTGTTTCGGGAGGGCTAGGATACGAGCTTGCCAAGCTTTCCTACGACTTTTTAGGGATGGGGACAATTATACTGATTGCGGGCACTTTCTTCATTTTTATCATCCTATTTTATGGAGTTCAACAACTCAATTGGTTTGCCCCAAAGTTCAAAGAGAAGGATGAAATGGATCTAGAGGAGGAATCGGAAGCGGTAGTGCCTTCCCCTTTTGGGAATGAGGATGCTGCCGAAGAAGAATTTGAGGATGATGGCAGTGCTTGGGAAGTGAAATCAGAGGATCCTGATTCACCAAAGGCAGGGGATCAAGTAGATTTTAGTTTGGAGGAAGCAAATACCGAAGAGGAGTTCACTGCCTCAGTATCCCAAGAAGAAGATCTTTTCGATGTACCTCAGGTTGGCCTTTTGGAAGATGCTACCGGGGAAATTTTGGTCAAGGAAGGAAATTTTACGGTAAAAAAAGGCCATGAGGAGGAAAAAACGGTGGATGAGGTGGAGAACTTGGATCCTTATGATCCTACCTTGGATTTGCCACGCTACAAATACCCCACCTTGGATTTACTCAACGAATACGATGTCAAGAAAGTGACCGTTTCGCGACAAGAACTAGAGGAAAATAAGGACAAAATTGTGACTACTCTAGAAAATTTCCAGATTGGGATTCAGGGAATTCAAGCGACTATCGGGCCAACAGTTACACTGTATGAGATTATTCCCAATCCAGGGGTAAAAATATCTAAGATTAAAAACTTGGAAGATGATATTGCCTTGAGTTTGGCAGCATTAGGGATACGAATTATTGCTCCTATTCCAGGCAAAGGTACCATTGGAATTGAAGTTCCAAATAAGAATCGGGAACTGGTACCTGCCCGGGCAGTTTTGGGGACTGAAAAATTCATGAAGTCGGATAAGGACTTGCCCATTGCCTTAGGAAAGACGATTTCCAATGAGGTGTTTGTTGCAGATTTAGCCAAAATGCCTCACTTGCTCATGGCAGGAGCCACCGGTCAAGGAAAGTCGGTAGGACTCAACATGATCCTTGCTTCCTTAATTTACAAGAAGCACCCTTCCCAGTTAAAGTTCGTTTTAGTTGATCCAAAAAAAGTAGAATTAACTCTTTTTAATAAGATCGAAAGGCATTTTCTTGCCAAGCTCCCAGGAGCAGAAGAGGCAATTATTACCGATACCAAAAAAGTAATTCACACGCTCAATTCCTTGTGTATTGAGATGGACAACCGGTACACCTTGTTGAAGGAGGCAGGCTGTCGAAATTTAAAGGAATACAATGCCAAGTTTGTTGCCAGAAAACTCAATCCGCTGAACGGGCATTATTTCATGCCCTACATCGTGTTGGTAATCGATGAGTTGGCGGATTTGATGATGACTGCTGGCAAGGAAATTGAAGCTCCTATTGCTCGATTGGCTCAATTGGCCCGCGCAATTGGAATACACTTGGTAGTTGCCACCCAGCGTCCTTCTGTGAATGTAATTACGGGGGTGATCAAGGCAAATTTCCCTGCACGACTTTCTTTTCGGGTTACTTCCAAAATCGACTCGCGTACCATTTTGGATGCCGGTGGAGCAGATCAATTGATTGGGATGGGGGACATGCTATTATCTGTTGGTTCTGAAATGACCCGTATCCAATGTGCCTTCCTAGATACGCCAGAAGTAGATGCAGTCTGCGATTGGATTGGGGAGCAAAAAGGCTATGCCTCAGCCTACCTTTTACCCGAATTTGTGGGAGAAGATGGGGATGGGTCCGGAGGAGATATTGACTTGTCCGATAGAGATCCTTTGTTTGACGAGGCAGCACGCTTGATTGTACTCCATCAGCAAGGAAGCACCTCTTTGATTCAGCGAAAGCTGAAGTTGGGATACAATCGCGCAGGAAGGATTGTCGATCAACTTGAGGCTGCAGGTGTGGTAGGTCCTTTTGAAGGATCCAAGGCACGTGAGGTTTTAATTCAAGACGAAGTGAGTTTGGAACGGTTATTGAGTAGTTTGTAAATGGTGCCTAGTGAATTAGAGCATTCATTCCCATGAACTTAAGACTTCTTTTATTTCCATTTTTAATTTCTTTTTTAGTGGCAGTGCCCAGTTTGGCGCAAAAAGACCCCAAAGCAAAGGAAGTTTTGGATGCAATGCGCACCAAATTTCAAAGCATGAAGGGGTTTACCGCAAGCTTTGAATTTACCTTCCAAGATGAGGGAGGAACAGGAGATCGACAAGTTGGAGAAGTGGCGGTGCTTGGAGATAAATACCGATTGAAGCTTCCAGATCAAGAGATTTACAACGATGGCAAGACGGTTTGGACGTTTATCCAAACAGGGGGGTACAAAGAGGTGACCATCAACGATGCAGCTTTGATGGAAGGGGAATTAACACCCACTACCATTTACACCCTGTACCAATCCGGCTTCAACTACAAACTTTTATCTGACAAGACCTACCAAGGAAAATCAGTTGCTGTAGTGGAACTGACTGCTGTCAAGGCAAATGCTCCATTTCAACAGGTTCGTTTGTTAATTGATAAATCCAGTCAGCAGCTTGTAGGTTGGGAAATACTGGATGGCCAGGGAGGTAAGTTTACCTACGCCTTCAAAAGTTTACAAGCTTCACCCAGTCTTCCAATGAGTCATTTCACCTTTGACCCCAAAAAACATCCTGGAATTGAGGTGATTGATTTGAGGTAATCGGCGACAGCAGACTTCGCGCAGACCACAACCTTATTTTTCTTTGGTTTTTAGTGACAAAGCGGATAATCAACTAAGGTAGGTGAACGAGCACCACGAACTAAATAGGCTACCCATTTAGTTGGTCTCTCCATCAAACTTTTGGATTAATTTTTGGCTAACATCTTTGACCGATGGGAGAATCGGATCTAACATGTCCAGAACGGTGGGGGTGAGGGGCTCAAGGTAAGTGAGTAACTCACTTTTTGTACGCCACTCCTGAAAGGAGCTAAGTTCTAGCTTTAAAAACACCCAAACCAGCAAGCTGATAAAAAAACCTGTTCGAACGAGTCCAAGTACTGCACCTCCTATACTATCTAATCCTCCAAGAAGCACCAAGCCCATCATTTTTTTGACAGCCCTACCTGCTAGGTGCACTAAAAATAAAGTGCTAAAAAAAACAATCAAGAACGCCACAATTGGCATTGCAAAAGCACTTTGTTGTGTTTCACTTGCCAACCAATTGCCAACCGATTCCATCAAATAAATACCAAGAACGATAGCCAAAACAAAACCGAAGAGGCCAATCAAACTCATTAACAGGCCTTTTTTGTAGCCCTCATAGGCACCTAAGCCTAATAATAGCAAAAGGATGACGTCGATTGGCTCCAATTTATTTGGCTAATAAGGTTTTCACTTGATCGGCAATGGCTTTGCCATCTGCCTTTCCTGCCAGCTCTTTGCTTGCTATTCCCATTACTTTTCCCATATCCTGAGGGCCTGATGCACCAATTCGCCCGATGATTTCTTGAATCGATTGGGTCAGCTCTTCTTCAGAAAGTGCTTTTGGTAAGAATTCCTGAATGACTGCCAATTCTGCTAGCTCCACTTCTAAAAGGTCAGCTCGGTTTTGTTTTTCATAAATCTCAGCGGAATCTTTGCGCTGCTTTGCCGCTTTCGTGAGTAGTTTAAGTTCCTCCTCCTCAGGTAAGGCACCAGAAAATCCTTCCTTTGTTTCCTCTAGTAAAATTAAGGACTTGATGGCACGTAAGGCAGTCAAACGTACCTTGTTTTTGGCGATCATTGCCGATTTAATTTCAGTTTCAATTCGCTGCTTTAAAGCCATAAGTTTTAGTTTTGTGTTATACTAAAGTAACCCTGTAAAATTACCTTTTTTTCGGTGCCAACATGACAAAGCTAAGTGTAAATATTAATAAGATTGCGACTCTCCGCAATGCTAGGGGGGGCAATAATCCCAATGTGGTACAAGTGGCGCTGGATTGTGAGCGATTTGGGGCACAGGGAATCACAGTACATCCTCGCCCCGATGCCCGTCACATCCGCTTCCAGGATGTGGTAGATTTGGCTCAAGTCCTACGCACAGAATTTAATATAGAAGGGTATCCCGATGCTCGATTCATGCAACTGATACGCGAAGTAAGGCCTGTACAAGCCACGCTAGTGCCCGATCCACCTGATGCCATTACTTCCAATACAGGTTGGGATACGCTGACCCATCAAGGGATGCTCCGGGATATTGTGGCTGAGCTAAAAGAAATGGGAACCCGAGTATCCATCTTCATCAATCCTGATTCTAAGTTTTTTGAACCCGCCAAATTGACTGGTACAGATCGGGTCGAACTATATACCGAGCCCTATGCCTCAGGTTACCCTTTGGATCGAGAGCGTGCAGTGCAACCCTATGTGGAGGTAGCCAAGTTGGCCACTGAACTTGGATTGGGGCTCAATGCGGGACATGATTTGGACATGCACAATTTGGCCTACTTCAAGCAGTGCATCCCCGAGCTTTTGGAGGTCTCTATTGGACATGCCCTGGTATGCGATGCACTTTATTTTGGATTGGAAAACACCATTCAACAGTACCGTCGGCAACTAGAACTATAAAATTTACTGATTAACAGATACTCATAGCGCTATCAATAGCCACGTAATGCATATTTCATCATTCGAACGTTCACTATGAAGTTACATATCAAAAAAAGTGGCACCGGCCCCCCTCTTGTAATTCTCCATGGCCTCTTTGGTTCCTTAGACAACTGGTTTTCCATTGGCAAGGAACTCCTGGATCACTACACCTTATATCTAGTCGATCAGCGCAACCATGGGGATTCCCCCCATTCTGCCGAATGGAATTATGGGGTTATGGTGGAGGATTTGTGCGAGCTGCTGGATGGAGAGGGCTTAGATTCCGTGTACTTGATGGGGCATTCTATGGGGGGGAAGACCGTAATGAATTTTGCAGTGCGCTACCCGGATCGGGTGCGCAAACTCATCGTAGGAGATATTGCCCCGGGCTACTATCCCATTCATCACCAATTGATTTTGGAAGGGCTGAATGCATTGAACTTACAAACGCTGCAGTCAAGAAAAGAGGCGGATGAGCAATTGGCGAACTCTATTCCAGAGGTAGGTATTCGCCAATTTTTGCTCAAAAGTTTGAGTAGGGATGCGAACGGATTTGCTTGGAAAATCAACCTTCCGGTGATTACCCAACACATTGAAGAGGTGGGGAAAGCCTTGGATGAAGAAACTGTTTTTGAAGGACCGACCTTATTTTTGGGAGGCGCCAATTCCTCCTACATTCAAGAGAAAGACCTTCCAGATATGAAGCGCCATTTCCCAAATTGTACCTGGATCTCTATTCCCAATGCAGGGCACTGGCTACATGCCGAACAGCCGCAAGCGGTGGTGGCAGAGATGAGAAGGTTTTTAGGATAAAATTTGACCTGTCGTAAAATTTTCGACAGGTCCTTTTTGATGTGTTTTTCACGCAGATTTTAATAGAAAAATACGCAGAGTTAGTTCATTGCACTTTTAGTTTTTATCCCAACCAAAAAAAGTTGTGAAGTTCAATTCTATAAGCGGTAACCTGTAGACTGTGGTCCGTCGACGATTTTACTTCACTTGCTTCCCGTGCTTCATTACCATGTCCACATCCTGTAGCAAGTTGATGTAGCGCAATACATCTCCCCTTACCGCGATGATATCGGCATATTTTCCTTCGGAGATAGTCCCGTAATCTTTTTCCACTTTCATGGCTACGGCCGGCCAGTAGGTGGCTGCTTTGATGGTAAGCAAGGGGTCCATCCCAAACTGGTTGACCCATACATCCAATTCATTCCAGGTACTTTGGCTATGAAATTTCATTGGAATGCCGCTGTCCGTGCCGACGAGCATCACCACCCCACTTTCTTTGAGTTGGGCAAATTTGCGATCCAATGTAGGTTTACGGACGGGAGTCAATTGAAAGTAAGACATTCTTCCAGGGAATCGGAGTGAGGCCCGAATATCTCGAATGATGGAATCTGGAAGGCCCAAATGCCAAGAAGTATCGTCTAGTTTTTCGGGGTGGTCCCGTACATACTCGTAATTGAAAAGGCCTTCTACGGTTGGCGTCCAGAAAAGCGGACCTAAATTCATTTTTGCTGCGCGTTCTTTCATCAGCTTCATGATATCTTCTGGATATTCTGGGGCGCTACTCAATCCTGTATGCTCAAAATTATCTACCCCTATTTGAAGTCCGATTCGAATTTCGTCAGGACGATGGGAGTGGCCCACCACCATTTTTCCATACTTGTGCGCTTCATCTACCACGGCTTTGGCTTCCTCCAAGGTCATTTGGTCTTGGTCGATGAGTTTGATGACGTCCACACCCGCATCGATCAGTTTCTTCACTTTTGCTCGAGCATCTGCAACGCCGTTAACCCCCCAGCGGAAGGCTTCTGTATTGGGATAGGGAGCTTTTTGAATGAATGGCCCAGATACATAAATAGTAGGTCCTGGAATTTCCCCATTTTGAATGCGTTTTTTCACCTTGATGCTGGCCTCAAGTGGAGCCCCCAAATCTCGAGCACTAGTCACTCCTGCCATCAGCAATTGATGGGCTGAAGATGGCATAATCACCGACTCGAATACATCGATATAGGTGCTGTCCCAATGTGTATAGTCGCTATGCCCGTTGAGCATCAGGTGCACGTGCATGTCCCAAAGTCCAGGCAATACACTCATGCCTTCAGTGGAAATCACTTCTGCTCCAGCAGGAATCGCTAGGCTTCCCACTTGTCCAATGGCCTTGATCCGCTCCCCTTCCACAATTATCACTGAATTACGGATAGGCGTACCTCCAAATCCATCAATCAAGGTTCCCCCTACTAGGGCTTTGACTTGTTGGGAAAAAGAGGGGGTGCTACATAAAAGCAAGGAGGCAAAGAGAAGGTATTTTTTGAGCATGGCGGAATTTGGAGAAAGTATATACCCGTTTAAGATACGGATTTCATACATTAAATTTTAACTTTAAAAATCAATTTCTTCTGTACATGTCTATAGGTAAATTATTTTTAATCCCCAATGTGCTCGCAGAAAATACGGCAATGGAAGTAATTTCTCCACAGGTTCGTGAGGTGATTGCCCATACAAATTATTTTTTAGTTGAAAATTTGCGAACTGCACGACGCTACATTTCCAGTTTGAAGTTGGGAGTCAATATCGAAGAATTGCATTTGGAAATTCTAGATAAAGATACCCAGCCAGAACAAATGGCTCACTTGATGCTGCCGATTTTAAATGGAGTAGATATTGGGGTGATTTCCGAAGCGGGTTGCCCTGGTATTGCCGATCCCGGTTCCTTAGCTGTTGCCTATGCGCATCAAAAAGGCATTCAAGTGGTGCCTATCTCTGGTCCCAGCTCCATGTTTCTGGCATTGATGGGATCTGGATTTTCGGGTCAATCTTTCGCATTTCATGGATACCTTCCCATCGACAAAAAGGAAAGAGCAACCGCTTTGAAGAAGTTGGAGCAGGAATCTATACGAGAAAAACGGGCGCAACTTTTTATGGAGACGCCTTTTCGTAACAATCAATTGCTAGCAGATGCACTCGCCTCACTTTCCCCCCAAACCAAGCTTTGCATTGCCAAAAACCTTACTGCTGCCGATGAATTGATCCAAACCAAAACCATTGCGGACTGGAAAAAACACCCGCTAGACCTTCATAAAGTACCTACCGTTTTTGTCCTCCAAGCCTTCTAACATGTTTACCATCGACGCACACCTAGACCTAAGCATGAATGCGATGGAATGGAATAGGGACCTAACCCGTCCACTTTCCGAGATCAATGCTCGAGAACAGGGAATGACAGATAAACCCGACCGAGGCAATGCAACCGTATCGCTTCCGGAGCTTCGCAAAGGAAACGTAGGACTAGTGGTCGCTACGCAAATTGCGCGCTATGTAGCGCCAGACAATCCACTACCCGGCTGGCACTCTCCGCAGCAAGCATGGGCGCATACCCAAGCACAATTGGCCTGGTATAGAGCCATGGAGGAGCAGGGGGAGTTGAAGCAAATTCGAAATTGGCAGGAGCTAGAGGTACATTTGGCCAACTGGAATACTGGGGAAGATAAAAGTCAAAAAGCAATTGGGTACATCTTGTCTCTTGAAGGTGCCGACTCTATCGTGTCGCTCGACTACCTAGAAACGGCCCATGAAAATGGTTTGAGAGCCCTAGGTCCTGCCCATTACGGGCCAGGGCGCTATGCCTATGGGACAGATGCCTCCTTACCCCTTTCTCAACAAGGGAAGGACTTGCTTCGGAAAATGGAGGAATTGGGAATCATTCTAGATGCCACCCACCTCTGTGACTTGGCATTTTGGGATGCTTTGGATCATTTCCAAGGACCTGTATGGGCTAGTCACAACAATTGCCGCACGCTAGTAGACCACAACCGACAGTTTTCCGATGAGATGATCAAGGCTTTGATCGCTCGTGGAGCCGTAATTGGGGGGGTATTTGATGCCTGGATGCTAAGCCCGGGTTGGATACGAGGGAAAAGTACACCTCAGGAGCGAAATGTAACCCTATCCACTCTCTTGGACCACATGGATCATATCTGCCAGTTGGCTGGAAATGCCAATCATATTGGTATTGGTTCGGATTTAGATGGGGCATTTGGAAAAGAACAGTGTCCTTCGGACTTGGAAAGTATTGCAGACTTGCAAAAAATCCCAGACCTACTAAGGGCGAGAGGCTATACAGAAGCGGATGTTCAAAAGGTGATGCATGGAAATTGGCTTCACTTTTTGAAAAAAGCCTGGCGGTAAAATTCAAAATCGATTTTTAAGAATAGGTGTTGGTAAACTGGATCCGCCCAGGTAGATCAATCCAGAATTAAAAACAAATTAGCCGCCGGTACTATTTTTTTTAGTGTAGAGGACCGGAAATCAATCGATTTCCTAAGGCTTTTCTGCAATTGGCGTAATCTTTGGTAAGTTTTCCAGTTTTTTAAAACACGAATCTTCGTATTTTTTGAGGAATTATTACCCAAAAAGACCAAAACCCAAAATCGCCCATGCGAAAACCTACTTTGTCCTTTACCCAAATTATCAACATGAATGTTGGGTTTTTTGGGATACAATATAGTTTTGGATTGCAGCAAAGTGCTGTCAATCCCATTTACGATATGCTGGGAGCAGCTCCGGATGAGATTCCCCTGCTCAACCTCGCTGGGCCGATGACGGGTCTTTTAATTCAGCCCATTATCGGTGCGCTCAGTGATAGCACTTGGAGCGATCGCTATGGTAGGCGCAAACCCTTTTTCTTTATTGGGGCGCTACTTTGTAGTATCTGCTTGTTTTTCTATCCCTTTAGCAGCTCCTTGTGGATGGCAGCAGGCCTGCTATGGGTCCTGGATGCTGCCAACAATACCGCCATGGAACCTTATCGGGCCTTGATTGCAGATTCCCTTCCGGAAGAACAGTATAGCAAAGGCTTCCTGACCCAAAGTTTCTTTACTGGTTTGGGGATTACCTTGGCCAATCTCTCCCTCTTCTTTTTTCAAATTTACTTCAAGGGTAGCTGGGGTGCACTCCCCGTTTGGGTGTACGCCTCTTTTTTCTTAGGTACGGTCTGCTCGATCACCTCGGTACTTTGGAGTATATCCAAAACCCCAGAATATCCTCCTTCAGAGGCCGAATTGGCAGTCTTGCGACTTCGTAATCAAGGAATGCCGCATCCAGCAATTCAGTTTTTTCTATCTATTCTGAGCACATTAGTGGCCTATGCCGTGTTTTTAATCCTTTTGCCATTTACACTAGTTGATCGTGAACTAATTCGAAAGGTGCTGACTTGGGTAGATTCCAAGCCTACCTTACGCGTCCTTTTTGCTCAAAATTTAGAGATTGTGGAGGCGATCCTAGTCATGCCTTCAGTGATGTGGAAGCTGGCCTTGGTTTACCTTTTCCAATGGTATGCCCTGTTTTGCTACTGGCAAAATTCAGCCAAAAGTATTGCCCTGTCGGTATGGAAGGCCACGCCTTCCTCTGATCCTGCTGCCTACGAAGAGGCCGTAGGATGGGCAGGTCTAGTCAATGGTTGGTACAACATTGTCACCTTTCTTTCTGCATTCTTCTTAGCGGCTTTGGCCCAAAAGTTTGGCGCAAAGCGGGTCCATTTCATCTGCTTGTTGCTTGCTGGAATGGGTTTATTGACTTTCCCGATGCTGGAAAATAAATATGCCCTATTTATTCCGATGACGGGATTTGGTATTGCCTGGGCCAGTATGATGGGGATTCCCTACCTACTCGTGGTCAACGAAATTCCCAAAGAACGCTACGGCGTATACATGGGTATCATCAACATGATGATTGTGATCCCCATGATCTTTCAGACACTGACCTTTGGCTATATCTCCAAAAACTTCTTAAACAACGATGCGGGACAAGCCATCCTATTTGGAGGAGTACTGCTGTTGATTGCCGCCGCCGCTACGCTGCGCATCAAAGGAGGTAAAACACCCACTTCACCGGTACAAGCCCCTTCGGGTCATTAACCTATTTCATCACTCCATTGCCTATACCCATGACGGTAGAAACCACGTCTGCAGAAAAAATTAACCAACTTTTCAAGGCACATTCCCTAGATGTTCAGGGAGTAGACCAAGAATTTGTAACTCGTTTTCATACCAGCCTTCCCAAAATTCAAGGCTTATTTCAAGAGCTCTATGGAGTGCATGAGGAAGCCGATTTTCAGTTGCTCGAGCTTTTGAAATGCCTGATTCAGGGATATCAAGCTCGAGAAGAACAACTTCGAGAACGGGATCGAAATAAGGCTGCCGAAGGCTATTGGTTTTTGAGTCAACATTTGGCAGGAATGAGTCTATATGTGGACCGCTTTGCAGGGAATCTCGAAACCATGCCTTCCAAACTTTCGCATCTGCAGGACCTGGGGGTAAATTTTCTTCACTTGATGCCGCTCTTTGAGAGCCCACAAGGAGAGAGTGATGGGGGGTATGCCGTTTCTAATTTTAGGAAGGTAGATCCCCGTTTTGGGAGTTTGGAGGACCTAATTGCTTTGCGCAAAACCATGCACGACCAAGGCATGTACCTGATGCTTGATATTGTGCTCAACCATACTTCTCACCAACATGACTGGGCCCTGAAAGCCAAGGCAGGGGAGCAAGAATACCAAAATTACTACTACACCTACGAAAATCGCTGGATTCCCAACGAGTTCGAACAGGCCATGCCGGAGATATTTCCAGAAAGTGCCCCGGGCAACTTCACTTGGAATGAAGAGATGAAGCGTTGGGTGATGACCGTATTTCATAACTACCAGTGGGACTTGAATTTTAGCAATCCTAAGGTATTGCAGGCGATGGTGGAGAACATGCTATTTTATGCCAACCTCGGTGTAGATCTACTCCGTATTGATGCACCCGCATTTATTTGGAAGCAAACAGGCACTTCCTGCCAAAATCTTCCTCAAGCACATACGCTCTTACGATTAATCAAACAATGTGTCCAGGTAGCTACACCTGGGATGGCATTACTTGGAGAGGCAATCGTAGCTCCTAAGGATATTCTAAATTATTTTGGAACAGGAGACTTTATAGCCCAAGAATGCGATTTTGCCTACAATGCAACCCAGATGGCTTTGCAGTGGGACATGCTGGCCTCTGCAGATACCCGTGTTATGCTCCAGGCACAAGCTGATATTCTTAGAAAGCCTTACGGCACCTCTTGGATTACCTATACCCGCTGCCACGATGACATCGGGCTCGGGTATGAGGATGCCAGCATTGCTCTGACAGGTAAAGACCCTTATTTGCACCGCAAATTTTTGAAGGAATACTATTCGTATTCAGGAGACCAATGGATGAGCCCTGCCCGTGGGGCACTTTTCTCCTCCAATCCCAAGACAGGAGATGCAAGAATCAGTGGCACACTCGCCTCGCTATGTGGTTTAGAAAAGGCACTCTTTGAGGGGAATGAGCCAGCAATTGAACAGAGCATCCAAAAAATCTTGTTGATGCAAGCTTATTCCATCTTGTTGGGTGGGCTACCCATGCTTTTTTATGGAGATGAGGTAGGCTATACCAACGATTATAGCTTTCAGCAGGACCCTTCCAAGAGTTACGACAATCGTTGGATGCACCGGCCACAGGTAGATTGGAACAAAGTCAATCGAAGAAAAGTGGAAGGGACTTTAGAGTTTCAACTGTTTGAAGGAACTAAGAAGTTATTGGCCATTCGCAAAGCACAAGATTTGTTTGCTGATCTAAGTAATGTGTCTTGGATGACTCCTCACAACCAACATATTGCTGGATTGATTCGAAGAAAAGAAGAAGATAGATGCTATTGCTTGTTCAACTTCAGTGATCAGCCTGCGGGACTTACTTGGTATGCATTCCGTGAGCAAGGGGAGCTTTCGACGCAGCTTTTTGATTCTTGGAGTGAAATGAGCTATGCAATAGGGCCCGATTACGAGCATTTGGTGATTGAGCCTTATGGCTTTCGGATTCTAACCCCTCGGTAAAGTCTTGCTTAAGACTTTTGAGAGGAGCCTCGTATCAAGAGTTTGGTTTTCAATTGCACTGTGCCTGTATTACTCAATTCAGGGTTTTGGAGTTGTTCAATCAACATTTCCACAGCCTTTGCTCCCATTTCTTCTCCAAACTGATCTACTGAACTAAGGGTTGGGCTTGTAAATTCAGAGAGCATCCAATTGCTAAATCCTACCAGTCCCACTTGATCTGGAATGGAGTAATGGGCTGATTTGAGGTAATTCATCGCACCTAAGGCTACCAAATCAGTGATACAAAAAAGAGCATCAGGTGGATTTTGACTTTCCATTAAGGCTTTGGTAAAGGAAAATCCTTCCTCTTCCGTAATATCAAAGCACGGCTTGACCCATTCTTCTTGGAGTACGAATGCATGGTCTTCCAAGGCTTTTTTGTATCCCAAAAAGCGTTGCTCTGCATTTTTTACCTCCATACGGCCACTTAGATGTGCGATTTTCCGATAGCCTTGCCGAATCAAGTGGGAGGTAGCTTGATAAGCGCCTTCAAAGTCATCCACCACTAGTTTTGGACTGGTTAGGAATTCTGTGATTTTATCAAATTGTACCACGGCCTTGCCTTCATCCAAAAACGACTGTAGGTGTTCGGCTTCTTTGGTTTCATTTGAAACAGAGATTAAAAGTCCATCTACCCCCATGCCTAAAAGGTATTGGCTGGCCAAAATTTCTTCTTTGAGATGGTCGTAGGATTGGGCAAGCAGGATGCTATAGCCTTTTTTCTTTGCGGCTTCCAAGGCTCCACTGATGGTGGTTGAGAAAAAGTGATGGACAATTTGTGGCACAATCATTCCTAAAATAGAAGTACGGTTTTTACGAAAATTGACCGCCATTGTATTGGGTACATACTGGTGCTTTGCAGCATAGTCTTTGACAAGCTGTATGGTTTCTTCTGAAAGGGAAGGGTAGCCATTCAGCGCCCTAGAAACAGTCGAAGGGGAGAGTTTAAGTTCTTTAGCTATGTCTTTTAAAGTGATTTTTCTCTTTTCATTCATGGACTAAAAATTTAAAGAGTGGGGATGATCCAAGAAAAATAAATCTACGTGTTTTTTCTTGGTATATCTGCGTGAAAAAAGTACAGATTCGTTGTAGAATCTAGGCAGTTCCTACAAAAGGGGCCTAAATTGCTTCAAGAAGCGGACATCGTTTTCGGTAAACAAGCGTAGGTCTTTGATTTGGTTTTTGAGCATAGCAATTCGCTCGATGCCCATACCAAAAGCAAAGCCGGTGTACTTGGTAGCGTCAATGCCACAATTTTCAAGAACATTGGGGTCTACCATGCCTGCTCCACCAATTTCTACCCACCCGCTATACTTACATACATTACATCCCTTGCCTGCGCAAATCAAACAAGAAATATCTATTTCTGCACTGGGCTCAGTAAATGGAAAAAAAGAAGGGCGAAATCTTATCTTGGTTTCTTTTCCAAATAGCTCTTTGGCAAAGTGGTATAAGGTGTTTTTTAAATCAGCAAAACCTACATTTTCATCCACATACAGGCCTTCCACCTGATGGAAGATACAGTGTGCACGGGCAGAAATTGCCTCATTTCGGTACACGCGTCCTGGAGAGAGGGTTCGGATCGGTGGTTTTTGATTTTCCATCACGCGCACTTGTACGGAAGAAGTGTGGGTCCGTAGAGCGATATCTGGATTTTTCTCGATAAAAAAAGTATCCTGCATTTCTCGAGCAGGGTGATTTTCTGGAAAGTTGAGCGCAGTGAAATTGTGCCAATCGTCTTCAATCTCAGGACCCTCAGATAGGCTGAAGCCGATTCGCTCAAAGATCTCGATGATGCGTTGGCGAGTAGCTGTAAGCGGGTGAATCGCTCCCAAAGGTTGGTTGGAAGGGGGTAAGGTGAGATCGATCTCAGCAGACTTTTCTTTTTTGTTGGAAGCGGCTACTTTTTCAATCAAAACTTGAAATTTCTCTTCAGCAAGTTGCTTCACCCCATTGACGAGTTGGCCATAAGCTCGCTTTTCCTCATTTGGAATGCTTCCCATGGCGCCCATCAATTCACCGATGACGCTTTTTTTGGAAATAAATTCCATGCGATAGGCCTCCAGTTGGTCTGGGGTACTTGCATCTGCTGCGGCAATAGCAGCTTTGATAGCTTCGATTTTCTCCTGATACATGAGTTGCCGGTTAATCCTTTGGCAAAGGTACCAATTTCTAAATTTTTAGGGTAATCGCCCAGGAGTTTCCTTCAACGATTACCCCAAATTATGTTTACCAGGTTCTTCCTCCTTGAGGTCTTCCCATCATCCAAGGTTGTTGCGGCCGCGCTTCTTCCTGCTTAAAGTTGCCCAAAATATAGGTAAAGGTGATCATGCCGTATCGGGTGAGCACATTGGTAAAGACATCGGTCACGGCTACATCCGAGATGGTTCGGCTGATGCTGTTGTTTTGGTTGAGTACGTCAAAGAGGACCGCCTTGAGTTCTGCCTTGTTGTTTTTAGCAAAGCGAAAGCCTCCTTCCATATTCCAAAGCCAAAAATTTTGGTTAAACCCTTCAGAAAGTCCAGAGTACAAGGAGTGTGCTACATTATTTCCCATAAAGAATTTACCATTCTTGGAGGAGAAATAGAGGCGTAGGTTGGATTCTTGTTGGTAATAATTATTGTCTAGATTTTGTTGCAGGGAAGAATTGACAATGTTGTAGGATCCGGTGGTACTGATGGAGAAGTCCACATTTTGACTGATGTTGGAATTGAAGGTTAGCCCTTGACTAAAGGTGAGGTTATCGTTTAGGTTGGATGCGCCATTAATCAATCCAGGGGTACGGACAAAGTTCACTCGCGTATTCAGATTAAATTGAGTTTTCAGTTTTTTCAAGGGAGCGCCGTAGGTAAGAAAGAAGGTGGATCTACTATTTCCATCCAAGTTTACAGGCCGTGAAAGTTGTCCACCCGAACGAAGGAGCACCTCGTTATTGATGAGGGTATCTCGCGTAGTAAGGAAGGTGCTATTGCCTATGAAATCTGAAGTGGTAGAATGGGTGACAAAAAGGAAAAGCGTTCTTGATTTCTCCAGGTTAATTTTACTAATGTTGGCAAAGATGTTGTGGTTAAAGCTTTGACCAAGGTCTGGATTTCCCACTCGGAGGTTAAGGGGATTTTGGTTGTTGATTACATTTTGGAGTTCATTGACGCTAGGTTCATTGGTGCTGGTGCGGTACCGTATTCTCCAGCTAAATCCTTTTTCCCGATTTCGGTAATTTAAATTTGCACTTGGAAGCAGGTTATTGAAACTTCGATTGAAGGTGCCTGCAACGGGGAAGAAGGCTTCGTTGTCCAGTTTTGCATTTTGGTAGTCTAGATTTACATTGACAGACCAGGCCTGTTTGTTGTAGGCATATCCCGAACGAAGGCGCTGCGTGATAAATTTATTGTCAAATTCATTGCTTAGTGCTGTATCCAATAAAGATTTGCGTTCGTCATCGAGTTGGAATGTTTTCTGATCCGAAATCGTGGAATTATTTCCTACTTGGTAGCCAAAGGTACCAATGGCATTATTGCTCAACTGCTCTGTGAAGGTCAAGTTGACTCGGTAGTTGAATCCTTCATTGAGTGCGTAGGTTTCCTGCATGGCTGTGTCGATTAGGTTTCTTCGAAACTCACGACTGGCGGCTAAGAGGTCTGAATCTTGATCCCTAGTGGACCAATTGGTAAAGATTTCGGTGGATAGGGTCCTGCCTTTCTTATCAAATTTATAGCGGTAAGTTAGGTTGTTGGACAAGTTAATGGCTTTCGTTTGTGCATTACTAATCGAACGCAAGGCAGAAAGGGTATCACCTAAGCTATTTTGTGTGAGCGCATCCCGATCGCTAAAAGTACTATTGTCCTGAAAGGATAAGCTTGGAGTAAGGATAATAGAATTTTTTGCATTTAGGTCTGCTTCAATCCGTGCATTTGCTCTATGGTTGTTATTTTTTACGGTGTTGATTAAGTTTTCCTCGTAAAACTGCCGTAGATTTTCATTGACTACTGTTTCTCGGTTAGTGATTTGACGTAGGGAGTTGGCCGTATTGTTGAAGAAATAACTTCCAGTTACGTTCACTTTTTTGCCCCACTTATCGGAATAGTTCAAACCCATGGCATTGGTGGTCACGATACCACCTGCATTGCCTACAAGGAAATTGTTATTTCCACCACCTCCCCATTGGCCTCCACCACCTCCACCAAATCCACCACCTCCACCAAATCCCCCACCTCCAGGACCTCTCCCACCTCCAGAAGAGGAATTGGCACTTAAACCTGCGAGATCTTGACTTGAAAAATTTTGTTGGTTGATGTTGTTAAAAAGACCAAGAATAGAGATTCGTTGGTCCTCTTTGAAAAAGTTGACGCTACCACCCGCAGCATAGCGATCGTCGTCACCATAGCCGGCATACATTCGCCCAAAGGAACCGTTTTTCCGATCAGAACGTAGGATAATGTTGATGGTTTTGGTGTAGTTCCCATCGTCAAATCCAGTAAGACGACTTTGGTCGGATCGCTGGTCAAGCACTTCGACACGATCAATGGCATCAGCTGGGAGGTTTCGGAGCGCAATGTTTGGATCGCTACCAAAAAATTCACGCCCATCCACCAGGATTTTTTGTACTTGTTCCCCTTGTGCTTGGATTTGCCCCCCTTGAAAGGTGATTCCTGGCATTTTTCGAATCAAGTCCTCCGCTTGTGCATTCGTTTGTGTTTTGAATGCATTTGCATTGAAAGAGGTGGTATCCCCCTTTTGCTCCCCTACTACGCTTACCCCTTGAACGACCACCTCTCCCAATACCTTGGTATCTTCCAATAAAATGAGCTCTCCGAGTTCGACGGGCTCACGCATACTGTGAATTTTGGTGATGGTTTTGTAGCCTAAGAAGGTGATTTCAAGTTTAACCTCTGGGATAAATGGTCTAGCTAGCTCAAATCTCCCATCTGCACCTGTTACGGTACCGCGAAGTAGGGAGTCAGTGACAGTTTTGATAAGGATATTGGCACCAATCATAGGTGCATTTGCAGCCCCATCGATGACCTGCCCAGTAAATTTCCGTTCAGGACGGGACTGCTCACCAGTCCTTTGTCCAAAAGCCGAATAAGCAACAAAAAAATAAAAGAAAATTACAAGTATTAGGAAATTGGTTTTCATAACGTGGTTGAAGTTCACCTCCTTTGACTGCTCCGAGGGGTAAAAGGTTTATTGCCAGTAGATAGTAAAATTAGAATGGAGATTCTAAGGGATAAGTGGTCTATTTTCAATCTAAAAATCGGTGGGTCAAGAACTTTGGTTCATGATCCCCGCATAGGTAATTCCATAGTGACTTTCATGGTAGGTCACTTCTCCATTTTGAATAAGGAGGACTTGTGGGGACTCGTGGGGTACACCCAAGCGATCGGCTACGCTATTCGATAAGCTGCGGTACGCAATAAGGTCTAAATAGTAGGGTGTTATTTTTGTAGCATCCTCCTCCTTCCAATTTCGAAGTAATCGATCCAAGGACATGCTACTAATTGAGCAACGGGTGCTGTGCTTAAAAATGAACACGGGTTTTTGAGCACTTTCTACGATTAGTTCATTTAGTTGCTCTTCCGAGGTGAGTTGTTTCCAGTTCATGTACTCTTTTCGCTACTTTTGTCCTTGAATCCACAAAGGTAACTTAGTTCCATCGAACTCTCAAGCATTATGATTAGGCATCTTTATCCTTCTTTTTCAGCGAATAGGCTTGTGATGATCCTTGGGATTTTTGCAGGGCTAAGCGCTTGCAAAACGTTAGATCCAGCAGCAAGTCTCCCTCTCCCCACTGTACCCAGTACTAGATCTGAAGTCAATGTGCCTGTAGAGATTCCATTTTCTACACTTTCAAGGGTGATCAATGGCATCGCACCAGCTGAGTTATATCGCCAGCAAGGGGTGGATTTGGGCAATGGATTGGTCGGAGAATTTGTTTTTTCAAGAAATGGGGAAATCCAGCTCCGAGGGCTTGATCAGCAGCGATTAGAAGTCATTTTTCCACTAAAAATTCAAGGTGAGGTGGGTTTAAAACCTGGTGGAATTCGGAACCTTCTCCAAACTAAGGTGCCCATTTCTAGTAAATTGGCACCTGTATTTGTGATTAATCCAGAGTTGCAGCCCAACTGGTATTTAGGAATACCCGAGTTTGAGCTTTTAGACTTAGGAGGAAGGTTGACCCTTTCCGTCTTGGGGATAGAGCTGGACTTAAGCACCTTGATTCGGCAAGAAATCCGGAGGTTTGTAAACCAGGAACTCCTTTCCAAACCTAATCTGCTTCCCCTCAAGCCTTGGGTAGAGCCAGTTTGGAATCAATTAGGAAAGCCTATGCTCGTGGAGTTCGAAGGAAGGAAAATAGGACTGTCTATTTTACCTGATTCCATGAAGATCCGGGAATACCTGCTACCCAATAAAGGACTGCATCTCGATTTAGGGTTTGAGGGGCAGGTACAGCTTCATCCTGTTACTGCGCTTCCTTCGCGGGCATTTCCACTACCCAAAATTTCACCAAATACAGATGCAAGTAATCGGATCGCCTTGCAACTGCCTTTCGCATTCACGTATGTGGAATTGGATGGATTGATCCAAAATTCATTCGATGGGCTGTCAATCCCTTTGAATAAAAATTACCGCATGCTCCCCACTCAATTTCGGACCCAGGCTTATGGGGAGCGCTTGGGAATCACAGTTTCTTTTACTGCCGTTTCGAACCAAGGAGATCCCCTAACAGGGGAACTATTTTTGGTTGGCAAGCCCTTTTACGACCCTATTTCGCAGGAAATACGGGTGGAAGACCTTGATTTTATTTTGAAAAGCGAGAGTGCAAAAGCTGTCTTGGGGACCCTTATCAAAAAAGGGAAAATCCAAAAGCAACTTAGTCAGCGCATCAGGATTCCTTTGGGGGAAACGCTATCAGCAAATAGGGATGGGCTTCAGGGGCGGCTTTCCTTAGAAACCCCATGGGCGAGGGTAGCTATCCAAGACCTACAAATTGTGCCGCTCGGCTTTTATCCTACCCCCACTGGATTGGCTATTCCGCTCCAAGCTACAGGATCCACAGCCATCCAATGGAAGTAAGGAATGCTGTCAATAAAAATCTAAAAAGGGGATCATTCGATCTGCCTTTTTTTAATTAATAAGAACTACTTTTTTACTTTCTTCCAGCTTTGATTTTTTCGACCACTTCGGGGTCCAACAGCGTAGAGATATCACCCATTGCGTCTAGGCTGCCCTCAGCAATTTTGCGTAAAATTCGGCGCATGATTTTTCCAGAGCGGGTTTTGGGTAAGCCAGGCACCAGTTGAATTTTGTCTGGCTTGGCAATGGGCCCAATTATTTTTGAAACGGTTTCTTTTATTTCCTGAATGAGATTCTCCTCACTTCGGTTGCTCATATCACAGATTACGTACGCATAAATGCCTTGCCCTTTGACCTCATGGGGGTACCCTACTACGGCAGACTCGATTACTTTCGGATGTTCATTGATTGCATTTTCCACCTCAGCGGTTCCGAGTCGGTGTCCAGATACATTGATTACATCATCTACGCGGCCCAAGATGCGGTAATAACCGTCATGATCCCGTTTGACTCCGTCTCCAGTAAAGTATTTGTTTTTGTAAGTAGAGAAGTACGTTTGCTTGCAGCGATCATGGTCTCCATAGGTAGTTCGAATCATGGAAGGCCAGGGGAAATTGATGCAAAGGTTGCCTTCAACAGAGTTTCCGTGCAATTCCTTTCCATCTGCATCGACGATACTGAGTTGGATACCAGGAAGGGGTAGGGTAGCATAGGCAGGTTTGGTGGGTGTGATGCCAGCAAGTGGGGAGATCATTATTCCACCTGTTTCGGTTTGCCACCAGGTATCTACAATAGGGCATTTTCCCTTTCCTATGTGGGTATGGTACCAGTGCCAAGCCTCTTCGTTGATGGGTTCACCCACAGAACCGAGCACTTTTAAAGAGCTTAAATTGTATTTTTCAATAGGTTCGGTGCCAAAGGCTTGAAGGGCACGAATAGCAGTTGGGGCAGTGTAGAACACGTTAACTTGGTGTTTTTCCACTACCTCCCAGAACCTTCCTGGGTGTGGATAGGTCGGAATGCCTTCAAACATCAATGTAGTAGCTCCTGCGAGTAGGGGGCCATACACAATGTACGAGTGGCCTGTAATCCATCCGATGTCTGCTGTACACCAGTACACATCTCCTGGGCAGTATTGAAATACATTTTCAAAGGAGTATTTGGTATAGACCATGTAGCCGCCTGTGGTGTGTACCACTCCTTTGGGTTTGCCAGTAGATCCAGAAGTATACAGGATAAACAGTAGATCTTCGCTATCCATTTCAGCGGCTTTATGGAGTTCGGATTGTCCTTCGAGCACTTCATTCCACCAAAAATCTCGCCCGCTTTGCATGAAAGTTTCTTGTCCAGTACGGCGATAAACGATGACTGTTTCTACCGAAACCTTCTCTAGGGCTTCGTCGACTATCCCTTTCACGGTTATTTTTTTGGAACCTCGGTAATTCCCATCTGCCGTTAAAATAGCCTTTGCTTGACAATCTTGTATTCGATCTGCAAGGGAGCTGCTAGAAAATCCAGCAAAGACCACCGAGTGGATGGCACCGATACGTGCACAGGCCAGCATCGCAATGGCAGCTTCAGGCACCATAGGCATGTAGATAATCACACGGTCTCCTTTGCCGATTCCCTTGGAGAGCAAGGCATTGGCAAATCGGCAGACCTCCACAAATAGTTCGCGATAAGTAAGTGTTCGGACTTCCTCGTGCGACTCATTGGGCTCCCAGATGATGGCAGGCCGATCTCCTAAGGTGTAAAGATTTTTTTCAAAAATGTTTTCCGTGATGTTGAGTTTTCCATCTACAAACCAGCGGACATCCGGTTCTTCAAAGTTCCATTGCAGCACCTTTGACCAGCGTTTTTTCCAGTGAAATGAATCGGCGATTCTAGCCCAGAATTCCTCGGGCTGGGCAACACTTTTTTGGTATTCGTGGAAGTAACCACTCAGCGTATGTAATCTATCACTCATTGCATGCGAACTAGTTGTTGTAAATTAATGGTCAATGGCTTTTCCAGCACCTTTTGGAATTCGAATTTCTTGAATGAGCTGCTGCACTTCTTTGGGTGGAGCAGGCGTCAGGTAAGAGACGCCATAGCATACCACAAAATTGAGAGCCATTCCGAGCGAACCAATCCCTTCTGGAGAGATTCCCCACCACCAATGGGCAGCAGTATTCAGTTCAGGGGAGATAAACTTGAAGTAAGAAATGTAGCTGATGGTGAATACGAGACCTGCAATCATTCCCGCAATAGCTCCTTCTTTATTGATTCGAGTGGAAAAGATGCCAAGTAAAATAACGGGGAAAAAGGAAGAGGCGGCTAAACCAAAGGCAAAAGCTACAACTTCGGCCACAAAACCAGGCGGATTGATTCCAAAATATCCAGCAAGAAGTACGGCCCCTGCAGCAGCAATTCGAGCAATTCGCAGCTCTTTTTTATCTGAAATTTCGGGTTGGAAAGTTTTGAACAGGTCTCGAGAGATAGAGGTAGAGATCACAAGGAGCAATCCTGCGGCAGTGGAAAGGGCTGCTGCCATGGCGCCAGCAGCAACGAGTCCAACTACCCAGTTGGGAAGTGCCGCAATTTCTGGACTAGCCAAAACCATGATGTCCTTATCGATACGGAGTTCGTTGGCGGTGGGGTCTGCCAAATATTGAATTTTACCATCTCCATTTTTATCCTCGATCCCGATGAGATTCGTCTGCTGCCAATTGGTTACCCATGGGGGAAGATCGTTGATGGACTTTTCGGAGGTCGATTGGATAGTATTGTAAATACCAAAGGCTGCAACAGCAGGAGCTGCAGTGTAAAGAATCGCAATAAAGGCCAGGGCATAGCCTGCAGAAAGGCGTGCATCTCGCACCTTGGGTACTGTGAAAAAGCGAACAATCACGTGCGGGAGTCCTGCAGTACCCACCATTAGGGCCAAAGTAATCATGAATAGGTCAGGGATACTTTTTTTGCCGGAGGTATATTCTTCAAAGCCTAGGTCTACCAAAATCCCATCGAGCTTATCCAAAAGGGGTACCCCATCTGCCACTTCTCCCCCTAGTCCCAGCTGTGGGATGGGGTTGCCAGTGAGTTGCATGGAGATGAATATAGCAGGAACGAGGTAAGCAAAAATCAAGACACAGTACTGGGCTACTTGCGTGTAGGTAATGCCTTTCATGCCACCAAGCACAGCATAGAAGAATACAATGGCCATGCCAATGACTACTCCCCATTCGATGGGCAGCTCGAGGTAGCGAGAGAAAACGATTCCTACTCCACGCATTTGTCCTGCTACATAGGTGAATGAAATAAATAGTGCACAGATGACTGCGACCACACGTGCCTTGTTGGAATAGAATCGGTCGCCAACAAAGTCAGGCACCGTGAATTTTCCAAATTTCCGTAGGTAAGGAGCTAGTAATAAGGCCAGCAAAACATAGCCACCCGTCCAGCCCATGAGGTACACCGAGCCGTCGTACCCCGAGAAAGAGATGATGCCTGCCATGGACATGAAGGAAGCAGCAGACATCCAATCAGCCGCTGTGGCTAGGCCATTGGCTAAGGGGGATACTCCGCCTCCAGCTACGTAAAATTCTTGGGTAGAGCCTGCTCGGCTCCAAATAGCAATACCGATGTATAGTGCAAAGGTAACTCCAACAAGAAGGTAGGTCCAGGTCAATAGGTCCATATTAATCTTCGTTTACATTAAATTCCCGATCTAAGGCATTCATGCGATAGACATAAATGAATATAAGTAGGACAAAGGTGTAGATAGAACCTTGCTGTGCAAACCAAAACCCCAGTTTGAAGCCACCCAAACGAATCGTGTTGAGTTCCTCCACCCAAATGATTCCAAAACCAAAAGAGACTAAAAACCAAAAACTCAAAAGGATGGCTAGCGTTTGGAGATTTTTTTTCCAATAGCGCTCCATTTTAGTAGGAGAGGTTGACATGCGGTCACAGGTTAGGGTGGGTTTCTAATTGATTTCTGATCAAAATTTGCAAACCAAATTTGTTTCAAAATTCAATTTAAACTAAAAATTAGGATAAAAGGCTCGTTATTCCAAAGATTAACGGGGATCAACTAGGATGAAAGGAATTGGACAAGAAAGATGACCTAGGGTAAAAATCCTTGGTTCCTCATAAATAGTTCAGTTCAAGTGTTTGAAAATTAGTCTGCTACTAAAATTGTCATCAAGGAACTGACCTCAACTCCCAGCTCACCCAATTGAATCCTCACCTTTATTTTCTTTTATCCCTAGGGACAAAGCGGATAGGCATCGATAGATTATTAATTTCTTTGCACGTAATTAGGTCAAGAATTTACACTAATTACTCTCGACAACTGAGGAAATAAGAGGGCGCTCAATCAAATAAAATATTCCGAAGCGATGGCCAAGGCGGCAGCCAAGAAAGTAACGGCAAGTTTATTGAGCTGAAAGGTGTGGTGCGGACTGCTTTCAAAAAAAATGGTGGTAGAAATATGGAGAAATCCCCCCGTAACTAAGCCGAATAAAATACCTAGCCCTTCTGTGGATAAGGTGCCAGAAGCGATAAAAAAGGAACTCGAAATCATGCCTATAGGAGAAGCTAGGGCAAATAAACTGAGTAGAACCAGGGTCCAACGCTTGGATAAAGAGCTAGAAAGTACAGCCGCCAATGCAAATGCCGCAGGAGCTTTGTGCAAGAGGATGCCCATCAGTATGGTTTTGTCACTGTGTGCATGCAAGCCTTGTGGAAGCACGGATTCTCCATGAGAAAGGAGAGTGCCTTCAAGAAAAGCATGGACAAATAAACCCACCATTAGGGTGAGGACTCCTTTGGAGGAGGTAGCATGGTGGCTGTGGATGTGACCATGCTCTATTCCTGCCGACCAAAACTCCAGCAGTTGCTGCAAAAGAAAACCTAAGAGAATATAGACCCCCATGCGGCTAGGGTCAAAACTACTCGAAAATAGCTCTGGTAAAATATGGAGGATCGTAATCGAAAATAGGTAGGAGCCTGCAAAAACCAAGGCCAACTTGAAGTACTTCTCTTTGAAGGCAGGCACCGTGTAGACCACTAAACCAGCAAAAATTGCAGTAAAAAAAAGTAAACTAAATTTAAATACCATAGGCCAGGTACCCCGTTGCAAAGAAGGTAGGGGTAGAGAATTTTTTTACAAAGGTACAAAAATTCAATAATGTTGCATTTATCATTTTTAATGAACTAGGAAAATAACCCTTCATTCCCCCTTGGGGTTTTTACCTATATTTGTAATAAGCAATCGCTGCATGAGAGAAGATTATTTAACTGGAGACGAATCAAACTTAGGGCCTAAGGACCGGGAGTTTGAGCGTGCCTTACGCCCATTGAGCTTTGAAGATTTTACTGGTCAGGCCAAGATCATTGAAAACTTAAGGGTATTTGTGCATGCGGCAAAAAAAAGGAATGAGCCCCTCGACCATGT
>Ga0181561_10000948_pt1 | contig 25264 bp, 13 predicted proteins | sample 011ome_19_FD_133760 | JGI IMG/M metagenome (GOLD analysis project Ga0181561, IMG submission 133760) | Coastal salt marsh microbial communities from the Groves Creek Marsh, Skidaway Island, Georgia - 011510BT metaG (megahit assembly) | ecosystem: Environmental > Aquatic > Marine > Intertidal... | reverse complement strand
TCGCCGCGCTCGCGCGGCGATGACGGTAGTACCGCGCCGCGTCGCGACGAAGGAAAAAAAAATGCGTACGTACGTAGACGTTTACGAAAGTAGATTACAGGTAACGAGCAATCTCCGGTTGTCTCCTCTTGAAGTCCGCGCGGTAGCCCCTGGCGACCGCGCGCGCGCGCACACGCACCTGCTCGGGGGTCATGCGCTGGTGCTGGTGTTCCATCGCGAGACGCGGGTCTTGCATCGCGAACATGCGCTCGATGTTCCTGGCGTGCGCGTGGAACGGACCGTACGTCTCCGCGGCGCACGCGTACGCGAGGAGCAACCACTGGTCGCCCTCGGCGGAGCAGGACCAGTTCGGGACGCTAGTTTGTTCGGGAAGCTCGCCGTTCTCGTCCATGAGCTCCCAAGGCACCCACGGGCAACCTAGAACGTCTCCGGGGACCATCTCGAACACCTCCGGATCGACGTAGGCGGTGGCGCTGGCGACGTACGAGCCCACGAACTTGAGCACCTTCCCGAAGTCCTTCGCCATGACGTACAGCGAAGCGTCCAGCAACGGGACGCCGTTCGCCGCGGCGGCGTCTCCCATCTCGAGGCGCAAAATTCGCTTCACGGAAGAGAGCTCCTCTCCAACGCCCCCGCGTTCTCGCGAGAGCGCGAGCTCCGCGAGCTCTTTCTGCGCACGATCGAACATGTTCATGGAGTCACGGAAACATCGAACGCACCTCACGGACACCTCGACGGCTTCCTCTAAACGATCCTCCGCCGATTCCACGTCTCCGTCGCCGTCCGCGCGCATCGCGAGGCTTATGTTAACGGACATGCCGCAGTACATTACCTCACCCGTCGCCGCCATTGAACGCGCCGCTTTCCGTATATCCTCCATGGTCGAATGTAAGAAACCCGAGCCTCGCGCCGCTGCCCTCGCGTACACTTCCATTTCTTTCCCCCGAAACAAACGTTTGCCGTGGTTCGGCCAGATGAAGGTCGGCGGGATGATTTCGGCTGCCACCTCCGGGTAGTCTGCGAAATCGTTTTGCATGTATTTCTGCTGGTGCGCCAAACCCATAATCCGACCGTATGCGTGCTGCGCCGCCGCGAGACGATCGACGGGGTGGGCGTAAGACAACTCCAGCGTTTCGGGTTCGCGTCTGGTGGACTCGGTCCGTCTCGTCTCGGCCACGCGCCTTTTCTTTTCCAGATATCGTATTTTGATGTCGTGGAGTGAAGCCCTGTACTCCGGCGTCAATACGTCGAGCACGGCTTGAAACGTTCCCTCGTTCGCTTGCGGCAGGTCCTTCGGTGTGTTCTTTCCTCCCCGTGGCTCTTTGTCAACCACATTCTCGTTCTTCATGTCCTCGGTCGTCCGATCGACCGCCAACCTCGCCACCCTCACGACGTTCGCGAACGCGCGGAAGTTTTCTTCACCCGCGAACGGCTCCACAAACGTCTCGGCGTACATCGCTTCGCAGCAGAGCTCGGTCAGGAAGACGTAGAGCTCGTTCGTCAGCGCGCCGGAACCGAGTAATTCGTGGTTGTTTTCGTCGAACAGTATCACGCGAAGAAGCTCCGAGGCTTCTTGGAAAAACCCGTATTCCGCCAAACGCCTCGCGACCACCACGACGCGGGGCACCGCGAGCGCGCGCGACTCTCGCCGCGTCGCTCGCAGGAGATCCCGATACGCCGAAGCGGCGACGCGCACGCACGCGCGCGTCGCCTCCGCGAAGAGGTCACGGAACGCGTCCTCGCGATCGGCGGTCACGGAATCCGGCGCGAACGCGCGTCTCATATGTTCGCACGGGGCTCCGAAGAGCAACCAGCACGCGACGTCGCGTTTGCCGGGCGCCTCGGTCCAGAACCCGCCTTCGGCGTGCATATCGTTCCACCGCCGCATGTCCTCGTGATTGATCTCTCGCTCGCGTGACGGAGAAAGGGGGTGCAAGTGAAAAGTCCAATCCGTCACGATGTCTCTTTTGATGAACGACGCGAGTTTGTAGTCGAGGTTGTTGATCGGCTCGTCGATGTCCGGAATGTTCTGCACGGGCGGTATGACGTACGCGCGGTCGTCATTCGCATTATCGAACGCCTCGGTGATCCGGCGCACCGCGTCCACGCAGAGCTTCAGCGGCTCGCCCGCCATCTTATTGAACGAAGCGAGTGCACTCTTGGGCGAGTCGCATCTCGAAGCGAACTCGCGCAACGCCTCCCAACTCGCCTCCTCCGCTATGTGGGGATCTCGGAGCGCCAGCCCGAACTTCTGCAGGTCGTCAGAGTCCAGTGGTGACAGGATCTTCGCCAGAACCTGCCGCGGTAGGGTCTCGAGGGCCGAGTCTCCGGCCATGGCGCGTGCCGGGAACGACGCCGAGACAGGCGCGGACGGAGGGTCCGGCTTTTTCCGCCTGGATGGACGCGCGTTGAGGAACCCGGCGCGCATCGCGACGGGACTGACGACAGAGGATGCGTACCGGCGTGAAAAATATCCGTGTTGTTCGTTTTCAACAATGCGATCCTGAAGACGGGACCCGGCGCGTCCGAGAAAAGGCAGCTTGTTGAGCAAAGGCTCGCGTCACTTCACCATGTCCCCGACGTCTCTCTCCCCCGAGGCGTGCGCCGCCGCGCGCGCCGTGCTCGAGACGCCGCTCTCCGAGGTGATCCGCGCCGTCACGGGTCTCCCGTCCCCGAAGAAGCATACCCAGGCGCAGGCGCGTTTCGTCGGGGGGACTCGAGGGAGGGAGCAACACGTGGTCAGCCTGAACCACGACTCGACCCTGAGCGACGCTCTCGAGAAGCTCGCGCGGCACAGGATCCTCGGCGCGCCGGTGCTGATCCAGCCCGACCCCCTGCACGCGGACGAAATGAACCACGGCGCGCACCACGACGACTCCGGGGAACGCGAGCGACCCGTGTTGCTCGGGTTCTTCGACGTCGGGGACGCGCTTCGCGCGCTCGTGAAGGCGCTCCCCGAAGACGACAAAAAAGAGGACGAAGGAGTCGAAGGAGTCGAAGAAGTCCCTCCTTCAGCCCCCGGCTCGGCGCCTTCCGTCCCGAGGCTCCCGAAGGGACACCGGAACGTACTTTCCTGGATGCGCGTGCTTGATAGCGTGGAACGCAAGGTCTCCGACACGCGCCTCATCTCGCTCCTCGGGGACGACGCCGAGCTCCTCTTCCGCGCGGACGCGGACGCGCGCGGGCACTCCTTCGGGCGCGTGATCCGCGAGGGGTTTTTGAACAAGACGTCGGCAAACGGCGCCGTCCACCGCGTCGCCATCTTCGACGCGTCGGGCGATATCGCGCGCATCGTCAGCATGAGCGACGCGGTGCGGTATCTCGCCGTCAAAGCGGACGAGCTGGGGGACATGGCGGACGCGTCGCTCGAGGACCTGGGTCTGTGTCGCGGCGGATCCGCCGCGGCGGCGACGGCGGTTTCGATTAAAGAAACCGAGCGAAAGAAGAAACCCCCCGCGTTGGTCACCGTGCCCCCCACGATTCCCGCCATCGAGGCGTTCGCGCTCATGTGCGAGGCGCGCGTGAGCGGCGTCGGGGTGCTGGACGACCGAGGCTCGCTCATCGCCAACCTGAGCGTCTCCGACGTGCGGTGCATCCAGCCCGAGCACTTCGGGATTCTCGGTTTGCCGACGGCCGAGTTCCTGGCGCTGCTGCACGGCACGTCCTACGCCGGCTTCTCCGGCGCGGGCGCGCCGTCCGAGTTCGCGTCCAACCCATTCTTCGCGAAGATGAACGAGGGCGGGTTCCGAAGAACCGGGCCGTACCTCGTCACGGCGACGCCCGAGACGCGCTTCCGCGAGTTGCTGCGTTCGTTCCTCACGCACGGCGTGCACAGAGTGTACGTGTGCGAAGGCGGGAAGCCTGTGGACGTCGTCACGCTCACCGACGCGCTGCGCGCGACGTGCGAAGCCGCCGAAACAGGCGCGGAGGCGGGAACCGCGTGATGGCGCGATGAGAGACGAGTTAGTCTACCTTAGTGTGCGTAACACAGAGACCACCATGGTGGAGAAGTGACTTCGAGAAGTGCTCCGTTCTCGCTCAGACCCCGCTCAGACGTCAATCGTGGTTCATCCCCGCGTGTTTCGCTCGCGCCTCCGCCGGCGGCGCGTCCTCGCTCGCGCTCCACCGCCGCTCCCGCGCGGCGGCGGCGGCGGCGCCGTTGACGCCGCGCACGGGGTCGATTTCCAGCACGCGCTTGTGGTTCAGCGGCATGCAGTACATCTTCCCGCACGCGGACATCACCCCCCCCTCCCACTTGTTCAGGCCCCCGAACGGCCCGCCCACCGTGCGCACCTCCGGGTCATCCCCCGGGCGCGCGCCGGGCACGATGGTCAACACCGTCTCTGCCTTGAGCGGTATGCCCCAAATCACGCCGTCCTCGCCGATGAAGCCGTTCTGCCACTTGTTCTGCACGATCTTCTCGTGCTCGAGGCTCGCACCCACCTCCCTGACGGTTTCCGTCGCGCACTCCACGCGCACCACGCGATCGGAATCGCTCGGGATGAAGTACACGCAGTCGTCCTTCCCCAGCACGCCGCCGAGAAACTTGTACTTGCCGTCGGCTCTGTGCGCCCCCGTCCGCAGCTTCGGACCAATCTCCGAGAGCACGGGGACGTCCCCGGGGACGATCTTCAGCACCGAGTCGGCGTGCGCGGGGATGCCGTAGATCTCGCCCTGCGGGCCTACCGTGCCGCCGTGCCACTTCCATCCGCCCTCGGGGAAGGAGCCGAACACCTCGCACGGGTTCGCCGCGTTCCGGGGGTCGATGCGCAACACTCCCGACGCGTTCTGCGGCACGCCGTAGATGCGGTCGTCCGAGCCCAGCAGCCCGCCGTACCACTTGTTCCTCCCCGGGAACGACGCGCCGATCAGCTCGCACGCGTCCGTGCGCGGGTCGATTTTCAAGACGCGCTCGGCGAACTGCGGGATGCAGTAAAAGCACCCGTCGTCCGGAGACAACACGCCGCCGTGGAACTTCCAGTCCCCGGCGCCGCACGCGCCCAGCCCGACGAGCGAGACGGCCGGCGCGCCGAATGTGCCGTCCGGCCCGACGACGCGGCTCGGGACGATCTTCAGCACCGCGTCGTGATGGCACGGCAGGCCGTAGATGGCGCCCGTCCGAGGGCACTGCACCGAGCGCAGCCACTTGAACGGCGCGTTGGAGAAGTCGGGACCGACGTACTCAACGGCGCCGGTGCTCGGGTCGATGCGCAGCACCCGCCGCGCGAACCCGGGGATGGCGTAAATCATCCCGTCGAAGCCCAGCGCCCCGCCCAAGTACTTCTCCCGACCGGCGAGCGGGCCGCCCAGCAGTGCGAGGCGCGTGTCTCGCGAGTCCGCGGAGCGGGATATCGCGGGGGGCGCGTGCGCGACCGCCGCGGACCCTTCGCGCCCGTTTTCGCGCGCGTTTTTTAGTGAAACACTTTTTTTTCCATGACGTCGCGTCGTCGCTCCGTTTTCGCCGTTTTCGTTTTCAGCCGAGACGGCGGCGCGCTCCGAGGGAGGCTTCTTCGCGCCGCGTTTCCTGTGCGCCTCGTAGCGCTTCGCGACGCGCCTGCACCACGTGTCGAAGCGCATCTGCTTGAGCTGCGCGGGCACGCGCAGCCTCGGCGAGGGCGGCACGCGGAGCGTGGCCCACGGCGCGGGGCGCCAGAAAAACGTCGCCGCCAAACGCGGCGCGGCGTCTCTTTCGTTTTCGTTTCGCTTCCCTCTAAGACCCGAGCGCGTCACCCGGTGCCTCGCCGCGGGGAACGCGCCGCCGGTGATTCGGTCCAGCACGCTGCCCGTGAACACGGTGAGCACGCCGTGGCCGTGGTGCGGCACCTCCGCCCACGCACCTCCGGCACCTCCGCCACCTCCGGAGTCCAGGTACTCCAGCCCGCGCGCGCCCTCCTCTACGCCCGGCGCGTCGTGCGCCACCACGCTGATGAGCGAGGGGTCGGTGTGCGCGGGCAGCAGCATTTGATCAAATGCGACGCACTCGGGCCGGTACCGCTTGACATGCCACTGCGCGTGGTCGCCTATGGGCCCGAAGCTGGCCTCGAACCAGCCCCGCTCGAGCGCCAGGCGCCGCTCGAGCGCGGAGAGCACCTCGCGCGCGGCGGCGAGCGCCGCGCGAAAAGCGGCGCGGGTCGCGCGCTCGAAGTCGGCGGCGGCTTCGGGGTGGTCGGCGGGCACGCCGAAGAAAGCGCCGTCGGAGAACACGAAGCCCTCTCTTGCGGCGTTGTACGAGGAGCCCCAGCCCGCGGTGTGCGCGCCGGAGGCATGCGCCGAGTCCGCGTCCGGGGGAATCGCGAGCGGGTCGCCGGGCGGGAGCGAGGAGACGGTCGGCATCGCGCGGCGCGCCTCGCCGAAACACGTCGCCATGGCTCGAGCCGTGTCATCGTCCACTCGAACGCACCCCACGCCGCTGCGCTGCAGGCTCTCGGCGACGCGGTCGAAGCCAGAGGGGTCGGGATCGCACAGAGGCGGGGGTGTGGGGGGACGCCCGCGCCGAGGCTTGCCGCCTCGGTTGCCCATCACGCCTCTCGGCAGCGGCCGCGCGCGAAAAGGTGTCGGCGGGTTTCTTCCGCCGGCTTCGACATTTTGGTTTCGGCGTTTTCGAGAGAGCGTCGCTTTTCACGAGGAAAACGAGATACGAGCGAGCGACCGCGTGCGTCCGAGGTCCGAGACGAGGTCCGAGGGACCGAGGGGTCGAGATCGCGACACGGACCACGGCATAAACCGAGGACGATGACGGAAACGAACCCCTGTCGTCGCTCAGGCACTCCTCTCCGCGTGAGATACCGACACGCGCTCGCGACTTTCGGTTTCCTCTTGTGAGGAGCGGGCTCGTTCGAGAGGTTCCCGACGATGCCGCTCCCCTCCCCGCTGTGTCTCGCGGTCGCGGTCGCCGCGACCCTCGCGATCGCGCAGGCGCAAGACGCGCCCGCGTTTCTGGATGTTTCCCTCGACTCCAAGCCGGCGTCGGTGGACTCGGGCGCGGCGCTCGTCGTGACCGCTAAGGTTGGCTGGCGTTCGGGCGGTTCGGGCGAGAACGTCTGGACGCGTCGGGGCGACGCCGTCGAGGCGCGCCTGCGGTATCGCGCGATGTGGGGCGAGGAGAAATCCGCGCCGATGCGCCCGGCGACGGGCTCGAGCGCGGACGTTCCGGACGCCCCGTACGCCACGCTCGCCGCCGCGATTCCCGCGAACGAGCTCCCGAAACGAGGCGAGATGGTTCGATACTGGGTCACGGTTTCCGAGCGCGGCGGCGAACGCGCGAGCGCGCGGAAACCGAAACGGGAAGGCGATGTCTACGGCGCCGTCGTGGACGCGGCCGCGATCGCGAGCGAGAGCGCGCTCCCCACGCTCCACTGGTTCGTGGAAAACGCCGAGGGCGCGCGGTGGGACGACCCGGTGGAGAGCTTCTTGGCGTTCGACCAGAGCCGCGGCGGCGGCGGCGGCGCGCGCGAGCTCAAGTTCTACGGGAAGGGCGTGACGGCGCGCCGGCGCGGGTCGGGCCGGCGCGGCGACCCGAACATGTGGGGCAAGGGCGGCTCGAAGGACTGGCCCAAGCGCAAGTACAAGTTCGACTTCCGCGGGAACGCGTTCGAGATTTACTGGGGCGACGGGGCCCAGAGCGCGAAGGTGGAGGAAATCAACGCGCACTCCGCGTACGACGAGCCCGGGAAAGAGAGCTGGCTCCGCGAGACGTTGGCGGCGGCGGCGATGCGGAGACTGGGTGTCCCCGCCTCCGCGGCGCGCCACGTCGTGCTGCGGCGCAACGGCGCGTTCCACGGCCTGTACGTGCTCGTGGAGCAGGTGGACGAGGCGTTCCTGGAGCGGAGGGGGCTCGACCCGACGGGCGCGCTCTACAAAGCCGTGCACTGGAAACTGTCCAACCTGCGGCCGCCGGCGCCCGAGTGGGCGCCGTGCCGGTACGACCGCGACTGGGAGCTCGCGTGGGGCGCCTGCCCCGAGGTGTACCGCTACAGCACGCCGAAGAACCACGCCACGGACGCGCGCGCGCGCGACGCGGAGTGGCACCTGGGAAAGCTCCTCGACGCGATCGCGCGCGTGAACGGTGGCGGCGACGCCGCGGCGCTGTACGCGGCGGTCGACGTGGACGCGGTGGCGCGGGAGATGGCGGCGCAGACGGCGATGCTGCACCAGGACCGGTGCACGAAGAACTACTACGTGTACCGGAACCCACGCGACGGCAAGTGGAGTCGCGTGCCCTGGGACATGGAGGACGCGTTCGCGACGGATTACCGTTCGCGAGACGCGAGGTGCGATGCGAACGGCGCGACGTCTTGCCGCGCCGACCGCGGGACGTACTGCGTGTTGTCGTGCGAGTGGTGGAATTCGCCCTTCTTCTGCGACGCGGAGCACCCGCAGGATATCTTCACCGAGAGCGACGGGCGGTCCACCTGGAACCATCTCGTGAACGCGATGCTGAAGACGCCCACGTCGCGCGCCGCGTACTTCCGAGAGCTGCGCCGCGCGATGGCGACGCTCCACGACGACGGCTGGCTGGAGCGCGAGGCGAGGAATCTCGCGGCGGCTGTCGCGCCGGACGCGGCGCGCGACGCAGAAAAGTGGGGCTTGAACGAGCCCGGCGTCGGCGCGGAGGCGCTGCTCCGGCAAATCCAGGAGAGGCGAGACACGCTGACGAACGAGTACGGCCATCTCTGGAGGAGCGCGTGAGTTTTGGAAAGAAGCCGAGCGTCGTTCTTCGCGCGCGCGATACGCGCGAAAGAAAAAAGAAAAAAGCAAGGGGATTTTTTTTCGTCGGAAAGCCTGTCGGAAAGCTCGCGCGAGAGAACTCGTCACAACTCGTTTCGACTCGTTCCTCACAGTTCCTTTCGGCGCCCCCGCCGAAAGCCCGCGGACGCTGTTCTTCCCGTCCGCGCGCGCGCTTCCTTTCATGTCAGCACGAGCGCGATTTGGGACGGCTCCACGACGTCGTTCAGCCTCCAGTTGTACAGGTAGTACCTCAGGTTCCCGTCGCCGATGCCGAACTTCAGGTCCTTCAGGAAGCGCGCGTTCTCCATCAGGTCCAGCGCGTTGAACACGTCAAAGTCCTTGGACCTGGCAAGGATCAGCGCGTCCTCCATGAGCTGCTTGATGTCCGTCTTCGCGGGCACGTTGTAGTACGAGTACGCCGCGCGCAGCGTGTCGTGCCCGCCGTGACCCTGGATCACCGTCGACGGCAGCGAGTAGAACGACACGAAGTCGGTGATCGAGCCCGGCGCGTCGGGATCCTCCACGACGTACGAGTACACCACCCCCTCGCGCACAGAGAGGTGGTGCTTCACCTCCTGCTCGGTGAAGTGCGGCGCGACCGCAAACTTGCGCAGGTACGTGTTCACGAGCGCCGTCACCTTGGGCACGTCCGCGTCGACCATCGGCCGTATCCCGGGCGTCGCGGGTTTCGGTTCCAGCTTGAACAGTTTGATCGTGCGCGACATGGTCGTGCGCGCGTGCAGGTGCGTGAACCCAATCTCGACGAGTTTCTTGACGTTCAGGCTCCTGTGCCAGTACCGCGCCGTACCGATGGGCTTGGGAAGCACCACGCCGGCGGTGTACGCCGCCTGCCAGATGCCGCGCAGGTTGACACGCCGCGTGATCTCGCGGATCAGCATGGGCGCCAAACGCTTCGCGCGGAGCTTCTTGTGGATGCACAGGAAGTTGATCTCGGCGAGGTCAATCTCCTTGCCGTGGACCACCATGCGCGCGGGCACGCCGCTGATGAACGCCACGAGCTTACCCGTGCCCGCGACGCGCACGCCGAGGTGCCAGTCCATGTGGTACCCCGGCGGCTGAAGCGCCCACCGCAGAAACTCCTTGCTGTAGCAGAATCGGAACATGGCGTCGTCGTCCTCGACGTAGTTCTTGTCCAGCAGCTCGTACACCTCCTCGTTGGTCTTCGCGTCGTTCATGTCGCACGAGCACCACTCGAAGGAGTCAGGCAGCGAGTACCCCTCCTGTCGGACGTCCGCCACCGTCATCGGGTCGTCGATCGGGCCCTCGGGGCCACGCTTGTCGAGCTCGGGCTTCAACTGTCCGACGGGCTGCGTCTCCCAAAACTTGTGATCGGCGACTTCAGAGACGTGCAGCGACGACATCGACCGCTCCGCCTCGAAAATCGCCGCCTCGCGCTGCTCGAGGGCGTCGGGCGCGGGTCGCTCGTTGTCCCCCATCTCGTAACTCGCCACTCGCACGCGCACGCGCCTCGTCCCCGGCAAAGGTTGTGGCGTGGTGTTCGATCGCGGCGACTTTTCGTTAGATTAACTGTCAAGTCAGTTCAAGGCCCTAAGGATCGGATTTGCTGACTGCGAATCGCGACCAAAAGAGACAGCCGTTTGTGCGTGTTGTTGCCTCGAAGTCCGCCGCGAGAGCGAGACGCGCGACGCGCACACGCCTGTCGCGACCAAACCTCCTCGTCGCAGGCGGACGAGGGAAGGTCTGTCGCAGCACGGGTCCCGGGTTACCGCGTCGAAAGGCGGCCGGCGCGCGGTTCCCCCGCCGCCTCCGCCCGGTCCGCTCGAGCGAAAAGGCACACGTGTCGGTGTGCCGACCTGAGGCGTGTGCCGCGGGTGAACGGCCACGATGTTCCAGGACCCCGCCACGCTGGGCATCACGGGGGTGCTATGTGTCACGGCGACCATCATGTCCATGCACCAGGTGAGTCAAGTGACGCTTGTCTCCCGCGGGGCGGCGCGAGCCGCGCGGCGCGCATCCACCCCGCCCGTTGGATCCGTCGAATCTGACGACGAGACGTTCGCGCTGACTTTTTCGGCTTTTTCGGCGCTCCGGCGGACGCCCTCGAGCGGCGACGTCAGACGGCCCATTCCGAACTGACGAACGAATCCGACGACCACACGCCTCATGTCCCGATTCGGATGAACGAACGCGCAGATCTTGATGCACCTGTCCCGGTACACGCAGCCCGCGCACCAGCGGTACATCATCCGCATCCTGTTCATGGTCCCCGTGTACGCGGTGTGCAGCTGGATCTCGCTGCTGGACCGCTCGGCGGGGATCTACCTGGACACCCTCCGCGACTGCTACGAGAGCTGGGTGATTTACAACTTCCTCGCGCTTTGCCTGGCGTACGTCGGCGGCGCCGGGAACGTCGCCAACCGCGCGGACGGGCGCGAGGTGCTCCCCTCGTGGCTCACCGGCACGTGCTGCTTGCCGCCGACGCCCGTGGACGGCGCGTACGTCCGGGCGTGCAAGCGAGGCGCGCTGCAGTTCGTGATCGTCAAGCCCGCGCTCGCCGCGCTCACGCTCATTCTCGTCTGGGCGGGCGTCTACGGCGACCAGGAAATACGAGGCGACGTCGCGTACCCGTACATCGCCTTCGTGTACAACGCGTCGTACACGGCGGCGCTCTACGCGTTGCTGCTCTTTTACCTCGGCGCGCGCGACCTGCTCGAGCCGTTCAACCCCGTGCTGAAGTTCGTGCTCGTGAAGTCGGTCATCTTCCTCACCTTCTGGCAGAGCATCCTGTGCGCGGCACTGGTGAGCCGCGGCGCGCTGCGGGACGGCGAGGACGGCCGCGCGCTGCAGAACGTGCTCATCTGCTGCGAGATGATCGTAGCGTCGTGCATGATGCTGTACGCGTTTCCCAGCGCGCCGTACGTGTCCGAGAGCGGCGTCGGCGCGCTCGGCGTCTTGCGCGGCGCCGCGCACGCCATCGCCGTGGACGACGTCGTGAGCGACACTGTGCACCAGTTCGCGCCCACGTACCAGGAGTACGTGCTGCACGGCTCGGAGGGGGGCGCGCCGCGCAAGATTCGCATGAAGACGCACGTCATGATGGGCCAGGAGATGCGGGACGCGCGCAAGTGGAGCGGCGGCGGCGGCGGAAGCAAGGCGCCCCCGGGCGGCGCGCCGCCGCGCGCGCACTCGGAGCGGCTCGAGGCGGGCATGCTGGCGAACGCGGGGTTCGAGAACGCGTACGGCGAACGCGAGGTGGAGGATGACCTGGAGGACGAGTTCGGGCAGGAGGTGGGCTGGGACTCCGACTCGGACGACGGCGCCGTCGCGGGTCCGTCGCCGCGCGGGCGACCGGAGCGGGCGCCGTCTCTGTCGCCTCTGCCAGGCATGGCGCCGCTCCCGTCGGAGGCGCGGCGCGGCAGCGCGACGGTGTTCGACGTGGTGGTGGACTCGACCCGGGGACCGGGACCGGGACCCGCGGATACGAGCGCGTTCCAGTCGAGTCCCCTGCCCGCGCCGTTCCTGACGACGGACCCGGAGCCGGGGCGGGCGGTGTCGTTCGCGGCGGGGCCCGCGCCGGCGGCGGCGCCCATCGCGCCGCCGCCGGCGTTCCGGCCGGCGCCCGCGCTCGCGCCGCCGCCGCGGAGGAACGGGGACGACGCGGTTTAGAGGGAACGTACTTTTAGACGAGCTTTTTGATTTTAGAAGTCATAAACAATCGATCAATCTTCTTACACACTACGAGCGTACGTACGCGCCTATATCGTCGTAGCTATACGTCCTCGTCCCGTTGGAGTATCCGCGTCAGTCCAGGTAGAACAGCGCGACGAGTTTCCTCTGCATCTTCGCCTCGTGGCACGTGTCCAGCAGCAGGTTCGAGTCGTGGAACGCGAAGCAAATCACCTGCTGCACCTTGGCGAGGATGTCGTCGTTGCACTTGCGCGACGCCTCGCCCAGCGGCAGCGCGTCGAATTTCAGCTCGAGCACGTTTTCCACTTTTTTCAGGAGCTCGCGCGACTCCTCCGGCTGCTTGCTCACGGACTGGGGCAGGATGACCGTGAGCAGGTCCGGGCGCTCCGCGCGGAGCGCGCCCCGGATCACCGCGGCGTTCGTGCCCGTCGCGCCCGAGGTGAAGATGTGGTTCTCCGTGAGCACGAGCGCGTAGGAGAGGATCTCGACCAGCTGCTGGTGCAGAAACCCCATGTTGCGCGTGCCGAAGAACCCGACGTTCTTCGGGCCCCCGGCTTGGATGGCGATGAGCTCCTGCAGGTAGTCCAGGTCGCCCGTCCCGCCGTCGGGGTCCAGCGCGCGCTCGAGCACGGCCGCGGTGTTGCCTTTGGTCACGGCGTCCGCCTGGTTGCCCAAGCCGCCGGCGTCGTCGCCGCCGCCCCCAACCAGGAACTCCTTGTCCAGCTTGCGGATGAACTCGTCGGGGTCGAACGCGCCGACGACCGAGCCGTCGCCGCGGGCCCCGCCGCGAGACTCCCCGGAAGAAGCGTCGCGCGAGGATGCGCGAGGACCCAGGAGACCTTCCCAGACCCGCCTCTGGATCGGAACGGACGCGCGAGGCGCCTCGGGGGGGGATCCGCGGGCTCTCGTCGCGTCCCGGGGGATCGCATCGACGTCGCCGCGAGCGGCGCGCGTCGCGAGACGCGCGCCGCGCGTGGCGCGCGCCGCGATCGCCTCGCGAGTCACCGGCTTTCTGACCTTCTCACCCGAGACGGGGAACGCGCGCATCGCGCGGACCGGTCCCGCGCGGCGACACGCCTTCGCCCCGATCGAACGTCCCGCAGCAGGCACCGGCCCAGTCACGATCGCCGGCGCGGCCATCCTCGCTCAACCCCGACGCACACCCCCTCGCACGAGCTTCCGCTCGCCCGACCAACCGCGTTCGGTGGTGCGCGGCGTGAAGCCCGGTGTTCTCGACCCGTCCCGCGGGTGCTGGGTTCTCAACAGGCGGTGAGGTGCGGGCGGATGTGATGTGGCGGATGGGGCTTTTCCGCGAAAAACCGCGCGAGCGGGGAAAAAGTGCATGCGTACAATTAGTCGGAAAAACTGGTAAACTGTGTCTCAAAATGAAAACGTCGTCACAGCGGGAACTCCGATTGTAACCTCGCGAGGTCCTTGTTATCCACCGCCTCCATGAGCTCGACTCTGCCGCAGCACCCGAGGCTTATGCGGAGGTATCCCCAGACGCTCTCGGCGCGCGGGTTGAGGGAGAGCGCGCGCACGTAAAAGCCCACGCTCCGCTCGTACTTGCCCTGGTTGGCGTAGCCGATGCCCATGTTCGCCCACGCGCGCACGTAGTTGGGCTTCAGGTCGAGCGCGCGCTGGTACGCCGCCATCGCCTCCGCGCTGCGCGCGGAGTTGGCCTGCGTCGCGCCCAGCTTGTTCCACAGGCTGTAGTCCTGCGGGTTGATGTCCAGCGCGGCGTTGAACGACGCGATGGCTTCGTCGTACGACCGCGACAGGTGCGCGAGCACGCCCGACACGGCGTGCACGTCGGCGTCGTTCGGCGCCAACGCCGCCGCGCGCTTGAAGAGCGCCAACGTCGCGGCGGGGGTCGCGCCGGCGATCGGGTCGGCGGCGAACTCGCTTGCGTGCTCAGCCTCCAGCCGCGCGAAGCGCGGCTGCTGCGCGAGCCACGTGCGCATGTACCCGGCAGCCTCCCGCGCGTCCAGCTCGTTCGTGTGGCTCACCCCGAGCGACAACAGCGCCTCGAGGTCCGTCGGGTCTGCCTCGTGCGCCTTGGTGGCGGCGGCGATGGCGCGGCGGTCGTCGTCGTTCTCCGCGTGCACGGTGCTCAGCAGGCGCCACGACTCGCACGACGCGGGGTCCAGGCGCACCGCCGCCTCCAGTGCGAGCGCGGCTTCCGACAGGACGCCGCGCCGGAACAAGTCGCGGCCGACGGCAGCGGCGTCGGCGCGCCCGAGGTACGGGTTCGGGTCCACGAACTCGTACCTCGACCGCTCGGCGGCGAGCGCTTTGGATTCCTCGCCGATGGCGTTCCACACGGAATCGTGCGTCCATCCGTCCACTTCGCCTCGGGAGGCCATCTCCTGGAACTCGCCCGCCCAGTCGCCGCCCGCCCAGTCCGCGAACTCGTCCGCCCACCGATGCGCGCCGTCGGACCCGGACGGGACCGCCGTGGACGCGCTCCGCGCGCGAAACTCGCCCGCCCACCCGCTCGGATCCGCCGCCGAGACCGCCGCGCCTCCGTCCGCGCGCGCCGCGGCGTACTCGGACGCCCACGCGTCGCCGACGGCGGTCGCGCCCGCCACGGCGCCGGCGGCGCTGCGCTCCGTCACGCCGTCGCCCTCGGCGACGAGCTCGCCGCGCGACATGCGCGACATGAACTGCAGGAACTGCGAGTTCCGGAACTTCCCCTCGGGGTCCGCCGCCAGCGTCGCCGCCAGCCGCGCCGACTGCGCCGCCGTCTCCGCCTGCGCCGCCGTGAGCGGCGCGTCGCTTCCGGCTGCCGAACGCGACTCCTGCTCCTGCCGGAACTCCGACGCCCACGCGTCGCCGGCGCGTGAAGGCGCGTCCGGAGACGCGCGGAACTCCGCCGCCCACGCCGCGCCCGCCGACTGCTTCACGCCGCTGAACTCCTCCGCCCACCGCTCGGCGCCGGGCGGGCCCGCCTCGCGGCCCCCGGGGCCGGGAACCGCGGCGGCGGTTGCGGGACCCGCCGCCGCCTCGGCGCCGCCGGGCGACACGCGCAGCTTCGCGAAGTCGTCCGCCCAGCCGGCCGCGACGGAGGCGTCGGGCGCGAGGCCACCGCCGCGCTCGAGAAACCGCCGCCGCGCGTCCGCCGCCGTCTCCGGCGCCGCGAAGGGCGGCGCGGCGAACGGCGCGGCGCCGACGGCGGCCCGCTCCGCCCCCCGCGCGCCCTGGATGTGCCTCGGGCCCTCCATCCGCGCGTCCGCGCCGGCCGCGTGGGGGCTCACCTCCACGCCCAGCGGGGCCAGCGCGTGTTCGAGCTGCGCGCGCGCGACGCCCGACCCGTGCGCGTCCGCGTGCAGGTGCCGCGCCATGATGGCGGACCGCGCGCGGATCACCGTCTTCTCCGCCGGCGACAGGTTCAGGGGGAGACGGGACGCGTTCCCTTCGAACGCTTCCCGCTCCGACGCGGACGCCGCCGCCGCGAGGGGGGCCGAGGGGTCCGTGCTGGCGACGGCGGAGTGGAGCGCGCGCGAAAGCAGGGGGTGCTCCGGCGAGCTCCGCGCGAGCGCGCCAGGCGCCGCGGCGCCGGCGCGCGCGTGATCGCCGTGATGCGCGTCTCGGAAGCGGAGGAACTCCGCGACGTCCGCGCCCCCGGGCGCGAGCGCGCCCGGGCGGAGCTGCGGGCCGCCGGGGAGCGCCGAGAAGGCGGGGTCGTCCACCCCGAGCAGGTTCCCCTGCAAGCGCTGCTCCGAGAGGAACTGGTCCGCGAACGCGCCCGGCGCCCCCCGCGGGGCGCTCCGCGTCTCCGGATGCTTACCCTTCCGGTCGCCGAGCACGGCATCCGCGAGGCGGCCGAGGGGGTTGGACGACCCCGCGCGCTCATCGGGGGCCGCGCACGCCGCCCCCGCGCCTCCACCGACGAGGTCCCGCAGCGCCGACATCACTACGACCGACCGGACGTGCCCGCCCGCCCTTCGCGCGCGCGGATCTGACGAGGGGCGAACGTCGCTGTCGTGATTTCCCGAAGCGAGCCGCGACGTCGGCGGGGCATCGATGTTTCGCGGCGACGAATGTCTTTCCAGCGCACTTCCGATCGCGCAGGAGGCGCGATGGGCGTGGGTCTGAGTCGGCCGCTGGACCGAGACCCCCGGTGCGCGACGCTCGCGCCGGTGTGGTCCCCGTTCGTAGACGCGTTCGTGGACACCCTCCACGCCGGGGGGCAGGCCGTGCATCCCCCGCCCCCGCGGCGCGCGCCTCTCTTCGCTCGCACCGCGAAGAACGACAGCCCCGAAGCGCCTTCGACGACGGAGACCGGCGCGTCCTCCGGCGCGGACGCCGGCGGAGACGCGAAGACCGCCGCATCTTCTCGCGCGACCCGAACCACCGAGACGGCGCGACGAACCCACAGCCTGCGCTCGCCCGGCAAACCGCTCGGTCCTTTGTTCCGCCCCGCGGTGCGTCGCCTGGTGGCGATCGGGGATGTGCACGGCGATCTGCGCGCGACGACGGAAGCGCTGCGCGCGGGGGGCGTGCTGGACGACGAAAACAAGTGGTGCGGCGGCGAGACGACGGTGGTGCAAGTGGGCGACCAGCTGGACCGCGGCGGGGACGAGATCGCGATCCTGTTTCTGCTGGAGCGCCTGCGGTTCGAGGCGAGGCGAGCCGGAGGTGAGCTCATCGTGATGAACGGCAACCACGAGACGCTCACCGCCGCCGGGCGATTCCGGTACGCGGACGACGCCAGCCGCGGCGACCTGCGCCGGTGGCGCGGGCGGCAGCTGTTCGGCGCCGCGCTGAAGCACGCGTGCGGGGAGAAGCCGGGGCAGTGCACGCTGCTGGGCGCGGACGCCGCCGCCGAGGCGGTGGAGAGGGGCAGGAAAGGCTTCCCCATGACCCCGCCGCCGCGCGCGGGCGCCGCGCGCGACGACGAGCGTCGCGCTCGCGACGCGTCTTCGACGACGAAACATCGAAACATCGAAACCGAAACATCGAAAAAAAAAAGCGGCGTCGCGCCGCGCCCCGGCGCGTCAACGTACGCGATACACGCGGACGCGTCGGCATCTTCCTGGATGCCCCGCCTGGCGGCGTTCGCGCCCGGCGGTCCACTCGCGACGCGGTTCCTCGCGCACCAGCCCGTGGTGTGCGCGGTCGGCTCCACCGTCTTCGCGCACGGCGGCGTGTTGCGATCGCACGCGCGCGTCGGGTTGCGGCGGGCGAACCGCGAAACGGCGGAGTGGCTGGCGGGCTCCCTCGCCGGCGCGCCGCCGGCGCACGTCACCGGCGCGGACTCGGTGGTGTGGGCGCGCACCTACTCGCACCCCGACGCGTTCCGGTGCGACTGCGACGCGCTGGATGAGGCGCTGAAGGCGCTCCCCGGGATGGCGCGCGTCGTGGTGGGGCACACCATCCAGGGCGAGAAGGGCGTCAACGCGGCGTGCGCGGGGAAAGCGCTCCGCGTGGACGTGGGCATGTCGCGCGGGTGCGGCGGGCGCGCGCCGGAGGTGCTGGAGATCCTGGACGACGGCGCGGGGGGGATCTCGAAGCTGCGCTGGGACGCGGAAAGGAAAAAGGTGGTGCGGGAGCCGGTCGAGGGGGCGACGTGAGCAGGAGATGATGGATAGTTTATAGCGCGCGTACGGATACGACGCGGAGACGCGGGGTGTGGTAACAACTTGCTTTACTTTGTGGTACAGGTACTGACGACTTTTTGACTTTTTCGTGTTGGCAAAGGCGTCAGAGGGTGCTCCGCCTTCATCTCGTCTCGCACCGCGTCCGCGGTCGGCGATGGTCCGGAGGCGTCGCCACGATGGCGTCGTCGCGGTGCGGTGGTTCGTCGCGCTGCTCGCGCTCACGCGACCCGCGCCGGGGACGGGTTCGGAGTCGTCGGATTCGGCGTTACGGGACATCGCCTCCGCTGCCGCTCGGGATGCCGACTACGTCGTCGCGATACGCCGCGAGCTGCACCGCAACCCCGAGCTGATGTGGGAGGAGTTCGGGACCTCCGCGCTGGTGAAGCGCGAGCTGCAATCGATGGGCATCGAGCACAGAGATGTCGCCTCCCCCGGCGTCGTGGGTTTCATCGGCACCGGAAGATCGCCCGCGGTGTTGCTCCGAGCTGACATGGACGCGCTCCCCGTGCTGGAGGAAAGCGACGCGTCGTTCTTCCCCGACGCGCTGAAGAGCCGAAACAAAGGCATCATGCACGCGTGCGGCCACGACGGCCACGTCGCCATGCTCCTGGGCGCCGCGAAGCTCCTGAAACGCCACGAGTCCTCGCTGAACGGCACGGTGTACCTCGCGTTCCAGCCCGCCGAGGAGGGCGGCGCGGGCGCGCGGAAAATGATGGAAGACGGGTTGGTCGCGATGACGCCGCGCGTCGACGCGGCGTTCGCGCTGCACAACTGGCCGTACCCCGAGACGCCCAGTGGGACCGTCGGGACGCGCGCGGGCACGATCATGGCCGGAAGCGCGGCGTTCGAGATCACGCTCACCGAAACGTCCTCAGCGAACGCCGTCGTCTGCGCGGCGGGAGTCGTGGAGGCTCTGCAGACGGTCATCGCGCGCCGCGTGGACCCGCTCCAGCCGGCGCTCGTCACGGTCGCCGCGGTGCAGACGCTCGAGGAGCCGAAACCGGCGTCCGTGCGTCTCCTCGGGCAGTTCCACGCCACCGACCCGGGTGTGTTCGAGTCTCTGTTCGCGTCCGTGCGTTTCGCGGCGACGGGCGCGGCGGCGACGCGCAGGTGCGCGTGCGCCGTCGACTTCGCGCCCGAGACGGCTCGGACGCGCGGCGGCGACGTGGTACGCCGCGCGCACTACCCTCCGACGGTGAACGACGCGCGCGTCGCAGATCTGGTCGCGCGCGTGGGCCGCGAGATGTTCGGCGCGGACGCCGTCTCGGACGCCGTCGCGCCCGTCATGCCCGGCGAGGATTTCGGGTTTTTCGCGCAGACGTGGCCGTCGGCGATGGCGTGGCTGGGCGCCTTCGCGCCGGAGCGGGGCGCGGCGTTCCCGCTGCACAGCGGGAAGTACGTGCTGGACGAGAGCGTGCTGCACCTTGGCGTCGCCATGCACGCGGGGGTCGCCGTGCGGTTGCTTCTCGAGAAGGAGTCTCTTCGCGACACGGCGTCGAAACGGTAGTGACTCGTTTTGTTTTGAAACGCCGAACGGGTGCGTTTTGCGAAAACCGGTAACTACGAGATTACATCTTCTCCACGCTTCTTAGTAGTACTTCTGGCCCTGTTGCCTGGTGTCGACGCCGGAGACGAGCACGGAGAGGTCCTCGCCGATCTCGGGGCGCATGCGCCACTTGATCTTGTCCGCGTCGGTCAGGGGGAAGGCGGCGATGTAGGCGTCGATGCCGCCGTCGATGATCTTCACCTGCGTGAACCCGCACTTGTCCACGATGGCCGCCGCCGCCTTCTCCGAGCGGAACGTGCCGTCGTCGCACGCGATGAGAATACGGGACATGCTGTTGGGGAACTCCTGGCGGATCTGCGCGAGGAAGTTGGGGTTCATGTGGATCGCGCCGTCCTCGTCCATGGCGGCGAGCTGCGAGGAGAGGATGAAAAGAAAAGCCGCCCGGGGTCAGTAAAAAACGCTTCATCGGTGAAACGCAGGTTTCATCGAGTGCGCGGCGCCGGACCGGTCGAGCCGACCGGTATCCTGAAAGGTTCAGAAACCGCGCGGTCGGTTTGCCAGATGGCAGAAATGGGCGGCCCTGAAGCCTCCAAGTTTTCGCGTTCCCGCGAGTCCGAGCGCGGGGGTGGGGACCGCGGGATGCGAGACGCGGAAACGTCCGCGTACGCACCACGATGTTCTTCCAGCTGGACTTATATCCGGTCTCGGCGCACTCCTCGGGGTCCCTGATGTCGACGAGGACGAACCCGCGGTCGAGATGGTCCTTCACGTCGTTCACGTTGATTTTCTCCACGGCAGCGGAGGTCACGCGAGCGCGGCCGGCGGCGCGCACGACGGTGCGGGTGCGCGCGCGCACGGCGCGGGGCGCCACGGCGGCGGTGAAGGTAAGGGAAGCGGCGGAAGCAGACATGCTCGCCGGTTAGTGTGGAACGTGAATGTGTGCGGGAAAGTGCCCACGCGCGCGCCTGCAGCCGGGGGATAATCAGTAACCGACGGCACGGACGGTTTCCGTGTCCGTCGAGAGGAATGACGAAAACGATCTTACAACTGTCGCTGTTTGCGCTCGCGGCTCATTCATCAGCCTCTTCTTCGGCGCACTCCGCGAGCAGCGCCTCGAGGTCCGCCTCCTTCTCGCCGTGCTTCTCGATGAGCCGAGCCATGAGCGCCTCGGTCTTGCTCTCCTCCTGCCCCAGGCACGCCAGCAAGTCGCTCATTTCCGCCTCCGCCTCCGCAGCCGCCGCCGCCGCCTCCTCCGCCTCCCTCGCGCCCCGCTCGCGCGCAGCGGCGACATCCGCCGCCGCCGCCTCCTCGGTCTCCTCCAGCCGGTGCGCCATCTCGGAGATGGCCTCGCGCCGGCCCTCCTCCCTCGCCGCCGCCAGCGCGGCGGGGTCTGGCGCGGGGTTTCCCGCCGCGGCGGGAGCGCTCGCCGCGTCCGCGCCCGCGCTTTCGAGGCGGGCGCGCAGCGCCTCGAGCTCGTCGTCGCGGCGGGAAACCTCGAGCTCGAGGCCGTTGTACGCCTCCGAGAGCCCTCGCAGGTTCTCCTCCGAGGAGGCCACCATCATGCGCGCCTCCTCCAGCTCAGCCTTCGTGACCCGCAGCTCCTCCTCTGCGGCGGCCGCCGCGCGGTCCAGCGACGCGCGGAGCTCGGCGCTCGAGGTCGAAGCGCCGCCCGAGTGTGCGGAGGCGGCGCCCGGGTCGTTCCCTCCCGGCGCGTTCGAACCGCGTCCGGGATCCCCGGCGCCGCCGCCCGCCGCGGCGCCGTCTTCGCCGCTCCGCGCCTCGTGAGGGAGGCTCATGAGGCGCTCCGCGAGCACGGCGTTCCGCGCCCTCTGTGCCTCGAGCTCGCTCTCCGCGGACCGCAGCGAGCCCTTGAGCCGCGCCGCGTGCGCCTGCGCGGACTCGCCGGGGCGCGCGTCGAGCGCCGCCTCGCGCGCCGCCCGGGCCGCCGCGTCGCCGCCGGCGGCGACGCCGCCGCGCGGCCGCGCATACAGCGAGATAACCCGCTCCTTGACCTGCTGCTCGAACGCCACCACGAAGCGCGCCACCTCCGCGTCGTACGAGTGCGTTGAGGCGCTTGTGTCGCCGGACCCGCCGAGCGCGAGGCGCTGCGCGGTGACCCGGGTCAGGCTCGGCGCAAGCGCCGGGCCCGCCTCCGCCGCCGCAAACTCGGGCGAGCGCCGCATCTCCTCCCACCGCGCGAAGAAGGCGTCCAGGCCGACGCGCGCGACGATCACGTCCAGCACGCCGCGCGCGGCGTCCGCGTCCGCGTCCGTCTCGTCGCTCTCGTCGCCGCAGCACAGGCAGCACCCGAGCAGCACGCACGCCAGCCCGGCGACGTGCGGCGACTCCGCGCGCGCCAGGTCCGCCACCACCGGCAGATGCGCCGCCGGCGCGAGGAAGGCGCGCGCGGCGGGCGCGCACCCGTGGAGCCAGGCGATGAGCGCGCGGAGCAGCGTGGCTTGCGTGCGCTCGACGCGTCGCTTGGTCTCGGTGAGCGATCGCTCGGACGCGGCGCGCTCGGCGGCGGCGAAGTCGCCGCCGCCGCCGTACCGGCCGTACTCCGCCTCGCGGCGGCGGCGCTCCTCCGCCGCCGCCGCGCCCGCCGGCGCCGCGCGCGACGCCGCCGAGAGGTACCGCACCAGCCGGGGCAGCAGCAGCTCCGGAGGCGAGCGCTCGTTCGCGGGCATCTCCAGCGGGATGGACAGCAGCCGGGCCTGCGCGGCGCGGTTGCCGGCCAGCACGTGCCGCAGCACGGCAGCGGCGTGGCACGAGACGTCCAGGTCGCTCAACTCGTCCGAGTCGCGACTCGCGTCCGAGTCGCGCCGCGCTCCGGCCCTGCCCACGAGCGCGCGCGCGAGCAGCGCGCCCAGGGACGCCCCGTCTCCGTCGCGCGCCTCGTCGTCCGCCGCGGGCGCGAACGTGGAGACGCACACGAGCTGCAGCTCTGGGTTCCCGCCGAGGCACCGCGCGAAGACCGACTCGGCGGCGGCGCGTTCGGCGGCGTCAGCGCTGAAAATTGCGACGCGCAACGCCGCGACCAGCGCCGGTTCGGTGGAGGAGGCGTCGGAGGCGTCGTCGTCGTTCTCGCCGTTCGCGCGCGACGCGCGCGTCTCCGCGGAGAACAAGACGTCCTGGTTTTCCCGCGAGCCCGCGACCAAGTCGCCCAGGCACCGCAGCGCGCTCGCGCGCACCGGCGCGCTGTTCACGGCGCGGTTTCCGAGCGCGAGCGCCAGCAACGCCTCGAGCACGCCCGCCTTGACCAGGGCCGCCTGGTTCGCGACGCGGTTGGCCGCTTTCGCCGCGCGCGCCCTCGCCTCGAGCTCGGCGGCGACGGACTCGTCCGGCTTTTCGCGCGACTTGATCTCGCGCGCGTCGCCGTCCGACGCCAGCAGCGTCACGAGCTCCAGCGCGCAGAGCAGGTTGGCGGCTTTCTGCGCGGACACCGGCGAGGGCGCGACCCCCGCGACCGCCGCGGGCGTTTTGCCGTCGATCAAGTCGGGGATCTTCGTGAGGAACGAGCTCTCGCGGAAAAATGTCTGGTTCGAAGGCGACCCGCGGAGCAGGTTGTTGCACAGCTCGAGGCAATCCTGCACGATGACCCCCCCGTCCGCCGCGCCCTCTTCGCGCGCGATGTTGAAGCAGCGCTCGAACGCGCCCTCGAACGCCACGAGCTTGCGCAGGTCCTCGCTCTGCCGGGTCAGGCAGACGAGCAGCAACAGCGTCTCGTTGCGGATCACCTCCCGCTCCGTCATCATGTCCATCAGCCGCCCGACGCCGGTGGGGCTGGACATCACGGCGCCGCGCAGGAAGTGCGCGCACGGCGACGCCAGCGCCGCCAGCAGCTGCACGGCGTGGTACCGCACGTAGAAGTCCTCGTCGTCCAGCAGAGACAAGACGAGCTCCAGGTGCCCCTCGTTTCTGGCGAACGCCTCGGCGACGCGCGCGCCCACGGTCGCGGTTCCGTTCGCGGGCGCGGCGGATTCGTTCGCATCCGCCGGAGCGGCTCCGGCGGCGATCGCCGCGACCAACGCCTCCAGGACGCCGTGCATGAGCTCCGGGTCCTCGCGTTCCTCCCGCAGCGAGCCGACCAGCGTCGGCAGCCCGATCGCGCCGACCGCGAACTGCGCCTGCGGTGAGGTCTGCACGAGGTCGCGGAGCTCGACGGCCGCCGCGCGGCGGTCGGCGGCTAACACGCCGTCGGCGATGCGCTCCAGAAGCACCTCCGCGCCTCCGTCGTCCAGCTCGCCGTCGCGCTCGCCGTCGCCGAACACCACCGAGCGGGCCATGCCGCCCACGGCGCCACCGACGCCCTGGAAGTCGTGGGGTACGACACCGCGAACGGAAAGAGAAAGGAGGGGTCCGAGGTGAGCGGGACGAGCGGCCGAGGCGTTCACGCGTCCGGCGCGCGTCGCCGGATGGGCACCCCCGGGGACGAAAATCGAACCGAGCGCTCGCGGTCGGGGGAGAGGGACGCCCGCGCGGAGGGGCGTCCGCGTGCGGGAGGTGTGCGCGGCTCGGGCGGTAGGGTCGCGCGCGCGTACCCGAGCGACTTTGCCGAGCATGCCGGACATGACGCCTGCGCGGTGACGCAGCTGTGCGCAAACGGCTATGCTCGAGATCTGCTGCCTCGTTCGGTCGTTTCTGCCCCTCGCAAATGCGCGCGGGCCCGCAGTTGCGATGCCGGATCGCGCGCGAGCTGACTGTGCACGGGGTTTTCGACATTTCGAGCGGCTGTGCGCGGTACACCGCTGCCACACCCTCGGACGCCGAGCAGGTTGACTCCGGGGAGTCCCGAGCGCACCATGCGCTCCTCGGCATCCGGCGGTGGCCTCCCGTTCACGTACGTGCGCATCCCCGCGGACAGCGCGGCGGACGTCGAGGAGCTCGATGGCGAAGCGTTGGGGTACGCCGGCGACGCGCTCCCGAATCACCTCGCGAGGACTCGTTTCGCGTCTTCCGGTGCTCCCGCCGCGTCGTCCTCCTCGGGCCCGCAGGCGGATCAGACCGCGCGCGTGCTCGCCGCGGCATCCGAGGGGCGGACCGAGACCTTCGCGCTGGTCCACCCGTCCTCCTCGAACGGCTCGCGGGGCGTGTACCTTTACTTGGACGAGGTGGGCAAGCTCAAAAACGCACCGCCGAACGCGCGCGCCACCGAGCTCGCGAGACGATGCGGGCTGGAGGTGGATGGGGACTTCCACGGCGACGCGTTCGTGGGCGCGGTGAGCGTCCAGCCTCGGACCACGAACGTCAGCTTCTCCGCGAACGAGCTCGAGCCGGACGCGCCCTGGCTCGTGGGCGCGCCCCAGGAGAACGCAGCGTACGCTGTCGCCATGCGACAGTTCCGAGACGCGGTGGAGGCGAAAAAAGTGTCCGAGGCGGAACGCGCGGCGATCGAGGCGGACCGAAGACGCGATCCGACTTTTTCCCGAAACGTGGAAACGTCGGAAACGTCGCGCGAGTCCGCGACGCCGCACGACCTCACCTCCACCGAAGGCCTCGATGCTTACTTCGAGTCACTCGTCGCGGAACGAAAAGCTCCCGTGGTCGTGTCCGCGCTGAAAGGTCGCGGGAACGGCGTGAGCGCCGCGCGAGCGTTGCGCGCGGGCGAGACGCTGTGGGCGGAATCGCCGTTAGCGTCGACGCAGACGGCGGAGAACGCGCTTCGCGTTTTGGCGTGCGCGGCGTGCCACCGCTCGGTCGGCGCGATCGAGCCGCAGCTGCGACTGGCGGCCGGTCGATGCGACGCGTTCGAAGCCGC
>Ga0181561_10000940_pt1 | contig 25321 bp, 17 predicted proteins | sample 011ome_19_FD_133760 | JGI IMG/M metagenome (GOLD analysis project Ga0181561, IMG submission 133760) | Coastal salt marsh microbial communities from the Groves Creek Marsh, Skidaway Island, Georgia - 011510BT metaG (megahit assembly) | ecosystem: Environmental > Aquatic > Marine > Intertidal... | reverse complement strand
TCTCCGCGATTCGCCTCCGCGATTCGTCTCCGATCGTCCGCGTCCAGGGAGAAGAGGTCGCCCTCGACGATGGCCACGTTCCCCGAGACGTGCACGCGCTCGATGCCCCCGGTGTGGCGCACAGGCACGCCGCCCGCCGCGGAGGTGGCGCGGGGCAGGCCCTTCTCGTCGAAAAAGCCGCGCGCCGCGGCGCCGCTGAGCTCGACGCCAACCACGCGGTGCCCGCACGCCGCCAGCCAGAGCAGGTCCGGCGACGCGCCACACAGGGGCACGAACACGCGCCTGCTCGGTTCCGGGGGAGACGTGACGCCCGCCCCAAGCAACGCCATCTTGTGTTTGCGTAGGAGCGGGTGCACGTTCGCGTGGTGGAACCCGGGGGGGTTCGCCAGGGTCGCTCGGCTCGCGCCGTCGTCGTCGTCGAGCGCGCGGTACGCGTTTTCCCATTTACGGCGCCACGCCTCCGCGTTTCGTCGATGCGCGTCCGCGTCCACGGGGGGAAGCGCGTCTTCTCCAGGAACGGAAGCCGCGTCGGTGGCTGCGTACGAACCGCTCACCGCCTCTCCCGCGGAAGCCGCGCCTCCCGTCCCTTCCGGGAGCAGAGAAGAGGGCTGTCGCGTCTTGACCGCGGCGTTCACGCTTCGCGCCAGGGCGAACGTCGCCGCGGCGCCGGCGACGGAGGTCGCCGCGGCTGCGCTCAACCGCGGCACGGAGGCGCGCGCGGTGACGGAGTGATCGCCGCGTATCGCCCGAGTCGTCGCGGGATGTCGCGTGCGCCGCGAAAGCCGTCGGTCGCAGCCGCCGCGTTCGTTGCCGTGCCATCCCACGCGAGGCGTGGGAAGGGGGCGCGTCATTAAAGGAAAACCTTTCCACGTCAGCAGCTTCCGAGATTAGCACGTGCACGCCTCTCTAGCTCGCTAGTCCGAGTCGCTGTCGGTGACGGGGCAGCACTTGGTGCACCACGAGGAGCCGTGAGGGAAGTTCTCCTGGTTCTTCGGCAGAGTCGTTTTGCACCGAGCGCAGGTCTTCGTCTCCATCGTCGGTGCGGCGAGAAGTGCGCTGTCGGTACCCGGAGGACGAGTCGCGATGTTAGTTTTCAGACTGACACGCACTTCCGCGCGATATCCTTCCGAGTCACGATTTCGCTTGTTTGGCGTGCCGAGGGCATTCTCCTCGGCGCGGCGGGTCCGACGCCCCCTCGAGTGAGCGTCCGAGATGCCCATGTGCTCGCGCCTCGCGCCGCTCGCTCCTCGCGGGCGATGCCTGCCCGTGGCGTCCGCGCGGGCGAGCCGGCTCGCCGCGCGACCTCGCGTCCCGAAATCCGAGGCGCGCGTGTCTCCTCGCCGTGGCGTTTCGAGGCACGCGCCCGAGCCCCCCCGCGCGTCTCCCGCGGACGCGCGCGGGTCCCTCCCGGGCACCGCAGAGTCCGCCCCCGAGAGCCAAGACGAGCGCGCGGGCGCACCCGCGGACGTGGAGGCTCGTCCCTCCCCCGCGACCGTGGCGTTCGATCCCCTCCCGGACGACACCGCGTGCGTCGCCTGGACCGATCACATGCGCTGGCTGTTCCGCCGGCTGGACGAGGCCATCGGCCCGCTGTCGCCGGCGGCGCTCGACCCCGACCTGCGTTCGCGCGCGGGCCCGCCCGAGAGGCGCGGGCTGCCCCGCGTCGAGAGCTGGGTGTACACGAGCCCTTTCGCGCGGCGCGTGCGGTTCACGTACGTCGACGAAGGCGCGGAGAAGCAGATCTTCAACGCCGTCGTGTACCCCGCGCCGAGCGCGACGGAGCCGCGCCCCTCCGCGGAGGGATCCGCGTCGGAGGCGGATCTTTCCGCGGCGAGCTCGACGCACCTCGGGGATTGCCCCTTGCTGGGCGTGGACCTGCTGTGCCTCGCGAAGGGCAAGAACATCCTGGTCGGTCTGGACCTGCAGCCCCTGTCTCGGGACGAGGCGTACCTCGAGCGGTACGCCGACGATTTGAAAACGACGCGCGACGCATTCGCCGACCTGTCTCTCTCGACGCCGAGCGCGCGCTTCTACGAGGACGCGCGTTTCTTTTCGCCGGCGATGCTGTTCGCGCGGCCGGACGCGCGCGCCATGGCCGCGGCCGCCGCGGCGCGCGCCGCCGCCGCCGCGGGCGTGGAGTCCGTGCCGCACGGAATCCAGCAGGATGACGTGTGCGGCGCCGAGGGCGAGGCGTGCGGCAGCAGCCTGGTCGCCGAACGGACGCTCGACGCCGTCGCGGCGTACACGGAGACGTTCCTGGCGCTCCTCGATCCGGTCCGGTCCGGACCGCCTCCGCGCGCCGCCGGCCGCGGAGACATACCGCAGATGGACGTCGCATCCAACGTGGTGGTCCTGGAGGAAAACCAGAACATATACGACCGCGCGAAGCGAAACCGCGAGACCGCGGAGGAGGCCGAGGCGTCACTCTTTGCCGCGAGTGACGCCTCCGACCCCTCGGAGGCGTCGCTCGGCGAGATGTCCGAAACCGCGGCGCGCGCCGACGCGAGCCTCGCCGTGGCGCAGGCGTCCGAGCGGGCGGGCGCGGAGACCATCCGCGCGGGTTCTTTGCTGTTCGGCAAAAGCGCGGAGGCGACGGCGGCGGCTGTCGCGGGGCGGAGGCAGAGGCACGCGCGCGTTCTGTCCGCGGAGGAGACCGCGGCGGCGCAGGACGCGCACGACGACTGGCAACGCGAGCGCGACCCCGCGGTTTTGCTCTTCGCGGGGTGGTTCGGGAAACCGTGGGCGGAGCGGATGGCGAACGAGGTGCTTTTTCCGCGAGGGCTCGCCGTCGACGAGCTGGAGGAGACCTGAAAGTAGACTTCGTCGGGCGGAGATGTTTCACGATCGAAGGCCTCCTCCTCGGGTGACCCCAGGTCACCCTCGCGCGCGCGACGAACGGGGTGCGCGAGGAGGAGGAGACGCGCCGACGAAACGCGGCTAGGGCGCGCGTCCGACGCGCCCCGCGCCGCGTGGAGATGATTCGAAAGTGTGACTGTCGTCTGTGTGAGCGAGTTTACAAAAAAGTTCACTTGGAAAGAAAAAAGATTCGATCGATCGATGTCAACCCGAGGCAGATCTCTCGGCGCGCCGCTCGGTCCCCGGCCGGGGAGGCGATGTCCGTCAACCCGCATGTGCTCCAGTACCTGGACGGCAAGCTCGCCGCGACCGGGTCGCAGGCGCTGCCGTACGACGAGTGGTCCAAGCCCGCGCTTCGCGACCAGCTGTTGCAGTTGGTTGAGGTGCGTCCCGCCCGTCAACCCTAAAACGTCGGTTCGGCCATCTCCTCGACGCGCGCGACTGACCGCGCGCCTCCCCACGTGTCTGTCACCGCCCGTCCTCGCCTCGACACCCCCGTCTCGATGACGCGCAGAGGTACCCCTCGCTGAGCGTGCGCGACGACCCGTTCACGCACAACGACGGGCGGACGACCCGTCTGTTGCGCGCGGAGGGCACGGTGCCGATTTACTACCAGGGCGTCAAGTACAACATCCCGGTGAAGATGTTCCTCCCCGAGGGGTTCCCGCGCGTGGGGCCCATCTGCTACGTCACGCCCACCGCGAACATGATCATCAAGCCAGGGCACGGGCTGGTGGACGGGGGGGGGCTCGTGCGGCGCGACCCCTCGGGCGAGTGGCGGTACCCGGCGAGCGCGCTCGCCGAATTCGCCAGACACCTCGCCGACGCCTTCGGCAGGGAGCCGCCGCTGTTCGCCAAGCCGCCGGGCTACGAAGCGCGCCCGTCGCCGCCCGCGCCGCGGGAGCGCGCCGACGCGTACGCGCCGCGCGCGGGCGAGTACCGGGCGGGTGCCGGGGCCGCCGCGAACGGCGACGCGCTCGGCGCGCCTGTGCCATACCGCGGCCGAGGACAGCCGCCCCCGCCCCCCCCGGCTGGGACGCGCGAGCCCTCGCGGCCGGGCGCATCGAGGTACCCCTCGCCGCCGCGAAGCCCCGGGGACCAGTACCCGCCGCAGCCTGGTGCGCACGCGCACGCGGGGAGTACGTCAAACACGTCAAACACGTCAAATACGTCACATCCGCACGGCGCGGGCGGTCCCTCGGGGGCGTACCCGCCGCCGCCGCCGCCGCCCGCGTCCAGTCACGGCCAGTCACGTCCAGTCACTGGATCCAGTCTGGAGTACGGCGCGTACCCCGGCGGGTACCCCCAGCCTCCCCCCGGCGTCTCGGCGTCGTCGACGCGGTCGCTGGCCGAGGCGACGTTCAAGTCCCGCGCGTCGAAGGCGCTCACGGCGCGGCTCAAGCGCGAGCTGGCGGCGCTGCAGACGGCGGCGGCGGCGGAGGCGGAGCGGCTGCTGGGCGTGCAGGCGGAGCTGGCGCGCCGGCGCGAGACGCTGGAGGCGGGCCTGCGGGAGATGCGCGCGGAGCGCGCGCGCTGGGAAGGGCGCGTGGGGAGCCTGCGCGCGGCGACCGTACAGTCGGAGGAGTGGATGGCCGAGCGGGTACGGGAGCGCGCGGGCGCGCGTATGACGGACGAAACGAAAACCGACGAAACGAAAACCGTCGAGCGCTGCGACGCGGCGTTTGTCGAGGAGGACGACGTCTCGCGGCAGTTGCTGCGCGCCATCGCGAAGGACGCGGCGCTGGAAGATGCCATGGACGCGCTGGACGAAGGCTTGGACAAAGGCGTGCTGAAACTCCCGGACTGGCTCCGCGCGACGCGTAAGCTCAGCAAGGAGCAGTTCATGGCGCGCGCCGAAACCTTGGTCGTGCGGAAGACCCAGACGCAACACGGCGTCTCGGGAGGCGTCACCTTCCGGGGCGCGTAGCCGCCCGCGTTTGGCGCGGCGCGCGAACGGAACGCGGCGCGAGCGAGCGAGCGCCAGGTGACATCCGAAACATACGCTAATTAGTACCGTAGGCATTTTAGATGGGTCGGGACGCGTTGGACGACTCGGCGACGCTCACGCGGCGGCGCCCACGCCGACTGTCGGGTTCTTCGCGACGGCGTCTGAGCCGGGCGGAAGGTTCTCGGTCTGCCCTCCGGCGGCGCGGAGCGCGCGGCACAGTCCCTCGAGCTTTCCCTTCTGCGCCGTCAAGCCCGCCACCGCGCTCGTCAGCGTCTTCTTCTCGTCGAGCATCTCGATGAGCGCGACGTCGCTGGCGCGCGCCTTCCGCTCGAGCTCGGCGGCGCGGCGCTCCGCCTCGGCCAGCGCCTTCTCGCGCGCGCTGGACTCCCGCTTGAACGCGGCGAACGCCTCGTTGCTCTGCGCGATCACGGATTGAAACTCCGCGAACTTGGTGGAGTAGCCGGCGAGTTGCTCGGTCAAAGCGCCTTCGCGCTCGCCGCGCGCGGCGAGCTGTTGCTCGAGCGCGTCTCGCAGCGCATCCGCCGCGGCTCTTCGCTCGGCGGCTTCCGCGAGCTGCGCCTCCATGAGCTGCTTTTCCAGGTCGAACGTTTCTTTGGCTTTCTTCAGGTGCGCTTCCTGCAAGTCGCCTCGCTCGATGAGCTTCCGCAAGTGCTGCCTGAGCTCCTCGTTTTCCTTGAGCGACGCCTCGCGATCCGCGGCGTGCGCGTCGAGCTTCTCGGAGAGATTTCCGAGCCCGGATTCGAACTTGTCGCTCAGCGCGCCGCGCTTCGCCGCCTCCGCCGCGGCGGACGCCTTGGCGTCCGCGACGACCGCCTTGTTGGCCTTCTGCAGCTCGCGACACAGAACCTCGAGCTTCTCCTTCACCGCCAGTACCTTCGCCATGTCGTCGCGCGTCGCGTCCCGCTGCACCAGAGCCACGCCGCGCTGCGCCTCGGCATCTTCCAGGCGCGTCTCGAGTTTGCGCAGCGCGCTCGCCTTGTCCAGGAACAGCTTCGAGAGCGCGGCGAGCTTGGCTTCCGTGGACGACGACGCGTCGTCCACCACGGAGGCGAGCTCGGAGGCGCCGGGCTTGCCCATCGTGGGGTCGGGGAGACGGAGGGACGACGAGGGGACGCGCGTCGCGTGATCTGAGGACCGACCCGTGTTCAAAAAAGAAACGCAGTCGGCACTTCCCGCGTTTCCGGGGGCGCAAAGAAAAAGCCAACGTGGCAAATCGTCACCATTTCGTCAACACGAGCGAGGATAGCAGCCTCCCCGAACAAACAGCACCGCACAGACGGCCTCGACCTTACGCCCGAACTCCTCTCGATGTTCGCTGTGACCGCCACCCCCGCGCTCGCGCGCCTCGCGCCCCACCCGCGCGCGGCTGCGCGCCGCCAGGCTTCGCCCGCGCGCGCCTCGCGGAGTCCCTCCGACATCGAACAGGCGCCCGTCCCCACCCCGACGCGCGCGTTTCTCGCGGCGGCGCTGGCAGCGACCCTCGCGTCCGCGCCCGTGGACCCCGCGTTTGCGTCGACCGTGTTCGAGGGCAAGTACGTCGACCCCAACCACCCGCACTGCCCGCGCGACATCGACGCCGCGGGCGTGATATCCGGGATCGACCCTGTGCCTTTCGAGAAGGGCCGGGGATGCCGCGGGTACAAAAAGGCGAACGAGAGCAAGGCCATCGAGGCTGGCAAGATCACCGCGTGGAAGATCAACGGCAAGATCGCCAAGGATGACGCCTCCATCTTCATCGATTTCGACCAGAAGGATGGCAGCGGCGAGTCATTCACCGGCGAGTGGAACGGCGTCGGCATCGCGTTCCCGGATGGGAACGTCTGGACGAAAATTGTCGCCGACGGCAAGCCCACCTCCGGCGCGGCGTTATCACAAAAGTAAAACAACGCAGGTGCGAGCTACGAAAGTATTAATATGATATTGCTACAGCGAGCTCTAGAGCTCGCTCGCTTGACTATGGATTACATTAACACGAGTACGTAGCCTCCTCCGCGTCGACGTCGCCGAAGGCGTACCCCGAGACGGCGAACCCGACGATGTCGTCGGCGAACGTCTTGCGTCCGCGCTCGCCGCTCGCCGCTCCGGCGGCGACAAACAGAGGCGCGAGGTGCTCCTCACGCGGGTGACACACCCTCGCGCCGGGAGCGTCCGTCGCCCACCGCTCGAGCCTCGGCTCGCGCGCGGACGCGTCGCCATCCGCGCCGCACGTCGCGTCGAGCCACGCGTCAAACGCCTTCGCGGCGCTTTTTCCGGCGAGAGAAGCGGCTCCAAAAACGTCGGCGCCGAAAAACGCGCGCGTGTCGTGGAAACTCATCCCGCTCCCGACGATGAGCACGCCCTCGCGTCGCAGCGGTGTGAGCGCCTTGCCGATGTCCAGGTGCGTCTTCGGGTCGAGCCCTTCGACCAGCGAGAGCTGAACCACGGGGACGTCCGCGGCGGGGAAGGCGAGTTTCAAGGGGATGAACACGCCGTGGTCGAAGCCCCTCTTCTTCTCTTCCAGGACTTTCGGAAACCCCGCGCCGGTCAGCAAGTGCTTGACCCGCCGCGCCAGGTCGGTGTGGCCCGGCGCCGGCCACTCGATCTCGTACGTCTCCGGGGGAAACCCGTAGTAGTCGTACAGCAGCGGGGGGTTCGCCGCGACCGTAACCGCGGGCGCCTCGGTCTCCCAGTGCGCCGAGGCGACCAAGATGGCCTTCACCGAAGGCGCGTTCGGGCCGGGGAGCTTCGCGAGCCGGGACAGGTTGGATGCCATCTTGCGCCACGTGTTCGCGGGGAACGGGCCGCTGCCGTCATCGGGCATGAAGAAGCATGGACCGCCGCCGTGGTTGATGAATACGGTGGGCAGCGCCGCGGCGGCCATGGTGCGGGTAACAATGTCTGTCGTGCGGGTAACAATGAGATCCTTGTCGTTAAGAAAAGCGCACTTACACGTAGTCGTTCTTCTCCGTCCTCGCCAGCGAAGTCGTCGCGGTGACGTTCATCGCGTCCTTCATCCACGGCGGCGTGGCGATTCCAGCCGCGGCTCGATTCTCCGGGTGCAGCTCCTCCTCGTCGCACAGACGCCGGAACCCACCTCGAAGCGCGGGCGACTCGTTGGCGTGCCGGCGTAGGTAACCGTGCTCCCGAATCTCCCGCAGCGAAGGCAAAGTGGGGTTGGACCAGTCGTTGCTTTTCGGCGCGGACGCCTCGGGTTCCTCGCGCGCCTGCTGCGCCGCCGCCTCGGCGGCGTCGGCGCCGATACCCCCCGCGCCCGTTTCGTGCGGGGCGTGGCCCCGGTACCCCACCGCGCCGTCCTCCTTCGCCGCGCGCGTCCGCAGCCAGTACTCCTCCGCGCCGTACTTCTCCAGAAACGCCGCGTCAGGCAAGCCTTCCAGATCCTCCTCGCGGAGCCTCCCCGCGGCCCTGAGCTCCATGAGATGCTGGTACACGTTCGGCGCCTCCCATGGGAAGGAGGGACCGCCGATGCTCGGGGTCGTCTCTCCCAGCGTCATCGCTCCCACTGTGCGCTAGGCTCTGGAACGAAAGAATTTTGAACCGCCTGAGAGACAGGTGAGCGAGCGGGTTGCCGCTGAGTTCGCTCAACCTCTCGACCGCCAGAATCGACGTTTTCTCTCGGACGAGTTGACACCGTCAGGCACACACGAAGGCACGCCGCGGGGACGCAGCGGCGGTGCTGGGGTCGAGTCGCGATGCCAGGATTCGGTGGCGCGGGTGGGTTCACCTCCGCGTCCGCGTTCCTGCGCGCGAATGCGAGGGAGAATGAGAAGAAGGAGGAGGTGGGTCCGAAGCCCGAAACGCTGGCACCCCCCGCGAAGCGAGATGCCGCCCGAGATCTTGACGGCGCGCCCAAGAAGCGCCACGCGTCTTCCGTGCCCGCGCCGTTCTTCGGACCCCGCGCGGGCGGCTCCGCGCAACCCGCCGGCGTGTCCACCGGGAAGGCGAAGCCCCCTCCGAAGGGGAGGGGGTTCAAGCCTTCCGACCCCTCCAAGCCCTTCGCGGCGTGGTCCGAGGAGGATCAGAAGGCGTGGCGCGCCGACAAGCAGAGGAAGGAGGCGGAGAAGATGGAGGAGAAGAAGGCGAGGCAGAAGTGTCGTCAGGGCTCCATTTTCGGCGCGTTCGCGGCCGCCGCGGACCGCAGCCGCGGACCGGCGGAGAAGCGCTGCCTCGCGGACGAGCTCCCCGCGCCGCTGAAGCAGAAGATCCTGGCGAACCTGCCGGCGGGAGCGCTCGGCGACGCGCGCGCGGTGAGCGCCGGCTGGCGCGACGCCGTCGACGACGAGGCGTTTCTGCGCTTCGCGAAGATGGCCGCGCACCTGCGGGGCTGGGCGCACCACGGCGTTCGGCGTGACGACGACGACGAAGTGTCCGCGCCCCCCGGGGGATCGAACCCGGCGCTCCTCGAGCGACGCGAAGCGCACGCGGCGTGGTTCCGCGAGCGCGGCGTCGTCGACGCCGCCGGCGTCGTGCGGTTCCTGGCGTCTTCCGGCAGGAACGGCAGGAACGCCCCGTTCGCGACGCCGCTCACGTGCGATGCGCTGGTGGACGCGCTCCGCGACGCCGAGGCGGAGCGCGAACACGCGCGGGTCGCGCTCGGGGAGGCTCTCGTCGCGGAGACATTAAAAGGCTCGGGAGACGCCTCCGCGTCGGCGGCGGGCGCGTCCCGCGCGCTCGCCGAGCTCGGCCCGGCGCCCGGCGCGGGCCTGGCGGCGACGGTGCGCGAGCTCGCGGCGTGGCGGCTCGTCTCGAACGACGGCTGGGCGTTGCTGGCGCTCGCGGCGCTCACCGCGACGGACGACGCGACCACTATGCGTTTCCTGTTCGAAGCCGCCGAGCGCGCGGGGAAGCGGTGCGCCGCCGGCGCCGCCGACGCCGGCGTGGTGGCGGAGTTCTGCCCCCGGCGCGACCTCGACGAGTTCGCCAATCTGCTGGTGGCGGCGATGTCGAGCGCGTCGTGGCGGGAAGGCGGCGGGCTTCTATCGCAGCCGCGCCAGGTGGACGTCGCGCGGCTGGCGCGGCTGGCGCACGTCGAGGAGGCCACGGGCGCCATCGAGCTCGCGCGCGCGAAGACCGCTCCGCTCTCGGGTTTATCAAATCGTCGCGAGCTCACGCACGAGCAGCTCGCGGTGGTGACCTCCGAGGTGCGCGACGACGCGGTGATGCTCGTGCGCGCGTTCGCGGGGACGGGCAAGACCACGACGTTGCTGGAGTACGTGCGCCGGCGGCCGGGCAAGCGGTTCGCGTACCTCACGTTCAACCGCGCGGTGATGGAGGAGGCGAAGGCTAAGTTCCCCGCGAACACGAAGGCGCTCTCGTTCCACGGCTTGGCGTACCGAAAGTTCGGGTTCCTGTTCAAGGACAAGTTCCACCGCGGCGCCCTCCGCGCGCACCACGCGTGCAAGGCGACCGGCTTGCCCCAGAACGACGAACGCAACGTGTTGGCGATCCGCACGCTGGAGGCGTTTCTCATTTCCCCCGACCCCGAGATCGCGGAGGCGCACGTGCCCCCGCGACGCGACCTGGACCGGACGTACGACTCGAGCGCTGTTAAGAAACGCCTCCAGGACGAGACGCGGAGAAACGGCGGCGAGGTTCCCACGCCAGAGAGCGACCTCGTCGCGCTGGCGACGAAGCTGTGGACCTCCATGAAGGACAAGACGTGTTTGAACTCGGTGATGACGGACGCCGGGTACCTGAAGCTGTACCAGCTCTCCCGCCCCAAGCTGCACCTGGACTTCGAGGTGCTCATGCTGGACGAGGCGCAGGACGCCGCGCCCGTGATGGCGGACATCGTCCTGCAGCAAACCGGCTGCGCGAAGATCCTGGTGGGCGACCCGCACCAGGAGATCTACTCCTTCATGGGCGCGCGCGACGCGATGCGCGCGGCGGTTGCGCGCGTCGACAAGAAAAAAGTCACCGAGCGCCGGCTCTCGCGGTCGTTCCGCTTCGGCCGCGAGATCGCGGCGGTGGCCAACTCGCTGCTACGCCTGAAGGGCGAGACCGCGCCCGTGCTGGGCGCCGCGCCCGAGGCGGGCGACGCGCGCGTCCCGAGGCGGCCGAGACCCTTAACGAGTCTAGACGAGGCTCCGGAGGAGACTCCGGCTCTCGACCCCGCTGACTCTGACCCCGCCTCCGAGACCCTAGACGCGCTGAGCGAGGCGGTCCGCGCGGAGACCGCGGCTGGCGCGGTGAAGGTGGTCGCCGACACGTACGCCGCGCTCAAGGCGCACGCACCGGCGCGGGACCCGACGAATTCGGATGGACGGTACGTCTCGCGGCGGTTCGAGCGACGCAGCCAGCTCGTCGTGCTCTGCCGCTCCAACGCGTCGGTGTTCGAAGCCGCGGAAATGATCCACGGCTTCCCCGGCGCGACCCTGGGCGTCGTCGGCGGCACGCAGAGTCTGCGCTTGGAGCAGCTCATGGACGTGTACCGCCTGGCGACGTACGCGTGCGAGGAGGACCTCCTCGGGATTTCCGACAAGTACATCGCGACGTTCGCGAAGAAGGAGCTCGCCTTCCTGCGCGACGCGCCTCAGGAGCGCGCGACGCGCGATCGCCTGGGGCTCCTGAGACATCAGAGCAAGCTGTCGGACGACAAAGATATGCAGATGAAGCTCGGCATCGTGGCTCGCCTCGGTTCGAAGCTCCCCGACATCGTCGACGACATGATCCGTAGGTGCGTGGACCAGAAACGCCACGAGAGCGCGCATTTCCTGCTGTCGACGGCGCACAAGGTGAAGGGCCTCGAGTACCCGTCCGTGTTGCTGTGGCACGATTTCGTGGACGTCAGCGGAATCGCGCGGCGCGGCGCGCGGTACGTCGCGGAGAGAAACGATGGGTTCGGGGGGAGCGCCTGGGAGGAGGTGGATTCTGACGAAATCAACTTGCTTTACGTCGCGGCGACGCGCGCGAAGAGGGAGCTCTTCCTGCCGCGCTCCGCCGCGCAGGTGCACGGCGGGTTCCCCGCCCTCCCCGAAGGATCGCGGCGAGCCGCGCACAACCTCGGACACGACGCCGTCGGACGACTCGTTCAGGGCGGCCCGGGGTCCGTGGTCGCACTCCGCGCGCTCGGGGGGCTCGGGGGGATTCCCGGAATCGGCGAAACACCGGCGAAACACCGGTTCCGGCGAAGGTTCCAGCCCGCGCCCGTCGCCGAGCCCGCGAGCGAACCGACGCGGTTGGACGCGAACCGGCGCGCGAGCGTCGGGTTGAACCCCGAGCGCGCCGCGTGTTGCGCGCGCCGCGGCGCGACCACGTGCGCGACGAGCGCGCGTGAGGTGGCAAAGTTCGCGCCGAAAGACGCGGGGCCCGGTGCGGTAAATGCGGGACGCGCGTGCGGGGCGCTCGGCCTCGCGCTCGCGGCCGGACGCGCGACGGCGTGGGCGCCGTCGGATTCCGCCGACGCGTCTTCCGGGTTCACGTGCGCGGCGGATCGCGACTTCCACGCCGCCGCCACGGGCGCGTGGTGGGGCGACCACGCGGACCTCGCGCGCGCGAGCGACCGCGCGGCGTTCCACCGGCTCGCGCGCGCCCTCCGCGAAGACGGTGAGCGCCAGGGGTTCGCCACCTTCGCCACGCGCGCGGGGTCGTGGTGCCGGTTCGCGTGCCCGGCGTGCCAAGACGCGGCGCGCGCCGCGGCGCGGAGGCTCGGCGAGCCTCAGGGGGACGCGCGCGCGTCCGCGGCGGCGGAGCTGGACGTCAGAGACGCGTTCGCGTCGTTCACCGCGGCGGAGAGCGCGTCGGCGTGGGAGGTTCTCGAGACGTGCGAGGCGGAGGCGCGCGCGCGCGGCTGGGAGCCCGCGGGGGAGGGCGGGTCGGCGTAGACGGCGCGGACGGCGCGTTTTCGTCTCATTTTTGATTTTTTATTTATCGACATCGGAGGCGGGGAGGGACGGCGCTCCTTCATAGTGTGTACCGGGTACACTACGGCATCGTTACTCGTCGATCGAGCGGTGACGTGTCACGCTCTCGTCGCTCGCGTTTGTGGCTCGGGGCGTCGTTACTCGCCGACGACACTTTTATTCGCCTCCACGGGATAAGAGGCGCCCATCGCACCCCCGCGTCACTCGACCCGCGTCCGACCGAGCGTCCTCCTACTCAGGTCGACACCATGGCGTCCGCTGTCGCGCAGTGCGTCGCGGTCTCTACGGCCGCGCGCGCATCCCAGCGCGCCCCCGCGCGCGTCTCGTCCGGCGCGCCCAAAACGCCGATGGCGCGCCGGGCGGTTTCTGCGTCGCGGGGTCTCGGCGTTCGCGCGCGCGCGGAGAAGGGCTCCGGCGACGCCGGCGACGCCGCGGCGGCGACCGCGACGGAGGTGGGCAAGGGTAAGAAGGCGGAAGACTCCAAGAACTCGGAGGCGAAGAAGGCGCTGACCAAGGCTCTGGCGAAGGGCGAGCCCGTGAAGGGGCGCGTCGAGGTGGCGAACCGCGGCGGGCTCATCTTGCGCGTGTTCAACGGGCGGTTCCGCGCGTTCCTCCCCCTGTCGCAGATGGCCTCGAGCCGCACGCTGAAGGTGAAGAGCACGCGCATAACCGGCCCCACGACGGTCACCGCGCCCCTGGCGTCCTTCGACGACGAGGAGGAGGACTTCGTGCCGCCCCCCGCGGTTCCCGCCGCGGAGAAGGAGGAGAAGAAGGCGCGCCAGACTGGCAAGGACGCGGCGGTGGCGGCGCTGGAGGGCCAGGTGGGGAAGACCATCGACGTGAAGATCACCAGCGTGGACGGTACGAAGATCGTGGTGTCCGAGCGCGCGCTCGCGCAGGAGCGGGGCGCGAAGGCGCTGGAGGTTGGCGTCCGCGTGTCGGGCGTCATCGTGTCGCTCTCCGACTTCGGCGCCTTCGTGGAGCTCTCCGAGGACGACCCGCAGGCGCCGCGCATGGAGGGCCTGATCCACATCTCCGAGCTGTCATGGAACCGCATCTCGCACCCGCGCGACGTGGTGCGCGTCGGGGACGAAGTGGACGTGAAGGTGCTGGACGTCGCGCCCGGGCAAGGAAACAAACCGGCGCGCGTGACGTTTTCGCTGAAACAAACGCAAGCCGACCCGCTGCTGGAGACGCTCGACACCATCATGCCGGTGGCGATGCCCGAGCCCTCCGTGGACGAGGACGAGCTCCTGGACACGCCCCTCCCCGGGCTGATGGACATCTGCGCCAACCTCCTGACCGAAGACGGCATCGACGCCGTGATTCCGGGCAGGCAGGCGGTGGAGCAGCGGGTGGTGTCGCAGGACCTCGAGCTCTGGCTCACCAACGCGGTGGTGGCGGACGGGTACAACTTGTTAGCGCGCGCGGGGAGGCAGGTGCAGGAGATCCACGTGGTGACCGGCCTGAACCGCGACAGCATCAAGCTCGCGATCAAGAGGGCCACCAGCGCGATCAAGAAGTGACGACCGGTGCGCGGTTTCGAGCGAACGCGGAGAAGAAGCGAGTACCAGTGGTAAAGTATTGTTTGGGGCGAGGACGAGGCGTCGCGCCGATCGCCGCGCCGGAACGAGCGCGCGGCGCCCGCGGGTGCGGCGAGAAGATGGAGCGCCGTCGGAAAACGGAAAGGCGCGTCGTCGATCGATATCTGATACCACGGTACCGTCGTTTTCGTTCTTGTACAAATCGCATCCGATGTGCGCCTTCACGCGACGGCCCCCGCGGCTTTCCCCGCGCCTCCCCCCTGCGTGAGTCTGTCGTACGCCTCCGACTTGTCCGGCATCCGCTCGAGCAGGTTGGTCGCCGGCCCGGGCACGACTTTCCACGTCGGCGGCCGCATCAGCCACACGCCCGCCGCCAGGATCATGGTTTGGATTTTGATGTACATGCACAGCAGCGCGAGCGCGACGCAGGACGCGATGAATGCGCCGGTCACGATGGGGTCTTCCCACGTCGTCACCGCGACCGCGCGTTCCAGCCCGGTCGCCGCCGCCTCGAGCGTCTCCTGCGCCCACTTCGCATCCAGCCTGAGTTTTCTTTCCGAATCGCCGTCGTCGCGCTTGCCCTCGCCCGCCTCGCGCTTGCTCACCATCGTGCACACGCCCAGCGCGCACAGCGCGACGGGCACGAGGTACTGCGGGTGCAGCACCGCGACGCAGAACACGAGCTGCAGCGACATCGCCGAGCGGGTGCTTCGCCAGGACACGCCGTCTTGGACGAATTCGATCACGGGGCGGAACGGACTCGACGCCGCGGCGATGCGCGCGAACGCATCCTGCCCGGGCTGCAGCGAGAAGATGGCCTCCTCCGCCTTGGTCACTTTCGTGGGGTTCACGGACCGGCGCTTCGCCGCTTGCGCGGCGGTGAGCGGGGCGTCGCCCAGGGACGCCATGAGCGGAATGAAAGGACTACTTGTAAACTGGGTGTTTCAACATGAAAAATCTCAAGCGGTTTCAGCAGACCATCCGGCGTCCGGGATCCGGCTTTGGCTCGCTCCGACGTCCGAATCATGAGTGTGTTTTTCTCGATGCCACTTGGCTGGCCCTCAACACCACTGCCCGCCGCGCGCGGTCGCGACCGAGGTCCAACTCGCACGAGACACTTCACCGACCGCACGATGAGCTTCTCGACGCACGCGTGCGTTTCGCGCGTTTCCATCCTCCCCCGCGCTCTCGGCCGCGACACCCGCGGCGACGCGCGCGTCGCCACCCCCCGTCGGACGCGCACAGCGCTCCCACCGCTCCCACGCCATCGCGGCGGTCGCGCGCCTCGCGCGCGCGTCGCGGAGGCGGCGGCCGGCGGCGACGCCGCCTCGCCCGTGATCGTGGGCGTGGGCTCCGCGGGCGTGGACTACCTCGCGTCCATCGCGGCGTTCCCCGAGCCGGACGCGAAGCTCCGCACGGACGCGTTCGAAACGCAGGGCGGGGGCAACTGCGGCAACGCGCTCACCGCGACCGCGCGCCTTGGGTGCCGCCCGCGCATCCTGACGAAGCTCTCCGACGACGGCGCCGGCAAGGCCATCGTGGACGAGTTCGAGGCGGACGGCGTGGATACGAGCGCGATCGTCATCGAGAAGGGGAAAAGCTCGCCGTTCACGTACATCATCGTCGACCGCGCGGGCTCGACGCGCACGTGCATCCACACCCCCGGACCCGACTTTCCCGAGCACGAGCTGGACGACGACGCCGTCGCCGCCTTATTGACCGGCGCCTCTTTGGCGTACTTCGACGGGCGCCTCACGGAGGTGGCCATCAAGGTGGCCCTCGAGGCGCGCGAGAGGGGCATCCCCGTGCTCGTGGAGGGCGAGCGGCTCAGGGACAACCTGGATGTGCTCCTCGCGCTCGGCGACCACGTGTGCACGAGCGCGGGGTACCCGCGCGACGCCACCGGCGAGGAGGACACCGAGACGGCGATGGTCGCGATGCTCGCCGGGTTGCCGCGCGCGAAGACGCTGGTGACCACGATGGGAAGCCGGGGCGCGGTGATGGTGGCGAGGGTGGACGACTGGGACGAGGCGTGCGAGACGACCACGCTGCGAGAGCTCGCGGCGTCGCTGGAGGCGGAGGCGAAGGCGAAAAAAAATCAAAACGAAACCGACGGCGCGACGGACGGCGACGGCGCGGCGGTTCCCCTGCCCGCGGCTCCGGCGACGTCCGCGACGGTGTACCTCGCGGACGCGGGTGAGGATGCGGCCACGAAGCTCGGTCCCGTGCGCGTGACGTTCGCGCCCGCGGCGGCCATGCGCGCAGAGCAGGTGGCCGACACCACCGGCGCGGGCGACTCCTTCATCGGGTCGTTTTGCTTCGGCGTCGCCACCGGGATGGCGCTGCCCGCGGCGATGCGGCTGGGCGCGTACGTCGCCGCCAGGAAGTGCACGGCGCTGGGCGCGAGGCCGGGGCTCCCCAGGCGAGACACCGTGCCGGAAGAGTTCTTCGCGGAAGCCGAGTGAGCGTCGGGAGAGCGAGCGGGCGTCTTAAAGAGGACACAGAGAAAAGAAAAAGAATTGTTCATCACTTCGCCGTCATCCGCTCGCGTCTTCCGCTCACTTCTTCTGCGCCACCGCCTTGGGGTTGATGGCCTTGGTGGTGATGCCCATGACCTGGCCGGCGGTGCCGGTGTAGGGGCCGTACGAGGAGAGCACGTTGAGCTCGGTGTCCTCGCCCTTCATCTTCTGGAAGTAGTTCTTCGCGGCGGCGACGCGGCGCATCTCCTTCATGCGGAACATCTTGTTGCGCACAACCTTGCGCCAGTACGAGCCGTCCTCGTTGGGCTGCACGACGGTCACGTCGCCCGTCTCGTCGTCAAAGAGGCAGAGCGCGTCGCCGCCCCACTCGTCGTCGATGATGGCGACGCGGCGGTTCTCGAGCTCGTCGCGGCTCACCACCATGCCGAGCGGCGCGAGCGTGGAGGGGTCGTACTCGATGAGCATGCCGTTGTGCCCGCCGATCACGGCGCCGTCCTTCATGTACCACCACTTCACGGGGTCGCGGCCGGAGAAGTCGCCGTCGATCTCGCCGCACGGCTCGTTCACGCGGCAGCCGTCGTCCTCGGTGGGCGTGTACGCGCTGAACCACATGTCGTGGTCGTAGTCCTCGTGCTCGTGCGCGTAGGTCATCACCGAGCACCCCGACACGGCGCCGTCAACCTGGTCGTTGTCCAGGTCCACCTCGCACTCGTCCGAGAACATGATGGTGGCGTCGAGGCGCACGGCGCCGCCCTTGGAGTGGTCGATGGTGCACACCTCGAAGCCCTGCGAGTTGCCGCGAACGAGGCGCGACTGGCGGCGGCCGTCGCGGGAGGAGCGCGCCGTCATCACGCCCGTCTGCGCGAACACCGCCGAGCCGCGGTTGTTCCCGCCCGGGAAGGTGATGGAGTCCTCGTAGTCGTGCGACAGGTGGAAGTGCGCGGAGAACCAGCCCTTGATCTGCGGGTTCGAGCGCACGGTGTTGATGAAGAGCTTGGACGCCACCGGGTCGTTGTGGTTGAGCCAGCAGCAGCCGTTCACGACGTGGCACTCCTGGAGCACGCGCAAACCGGAGCCGATCACGGGCGCGTGCGAGAAGCAGAAAATCTGCCACCCGTCCTCGTACGGGTGCTCCTCCACGGTCTTGACGAACCAGTCGAGCTGCTCCTGGTCCACCGCCACCTCGTGCGAGGTGTACGTGGCGTCGCGGAACTGCGTCGAGCCGAGGCCGACGATGAGCGTCTTGGGCGCGATCTCGTAGCAAAACTGAGGGGTCTCCTTGCCCATGTGCTCCAGGTACGCCGCGAGGTTCTCCTTGTCCGTGGCAAACTCGTCGATGCCCTCCAGGTCGTGGTTGCCGCCGACGATGTCGTACTTGTGCCCGAACCCGTCGAGGAACTCGCGGACCATCTTGAAGCACTCGGTGGTGCCCGCGAAGAGCTGCTTGGACTCGGTGCAGTCCTTGGACTCGCCGAGATCGCCCAGGGACACCAGGAAGGGGTTGGGGGACTCGTCCAGGATCTTCTTGACGTGGTCGCGGCCCTCGTACGAGTGCTCGACGTCGCGGGGGTCCATGTGCAGGTCACCGAGGATCGCCAGCGTGTAGTTGGTGGGGTCATCGGGCTGGATGTTCAGGCTCACGGCTTCGGTGAGCTTCGTGGCGCACACCTTGAGGGACCCGCGCGCGATGGGCGCGCGGAGGGCGGCGCGGTGGGCTGCGGAGGCGCGGCGGAGGGAGGGAACCGGGCGGCGGGAGGGTGATCTCGGTCAGTTCTCCTTCCAAGGGAACGGGAGGAGCTCGGATCCCTCGCGTCGGTGTTCGCGGCTCCGGCGGACGCGACATGGGACCTTCCGTGCCAAGTGCCAGCGAAGGTGTTGGAATGGGTATCGCGACGCACTCTTGAGGGCAGCCTTGGAGCGGCTGATCGAGTACTTGCTCGAGAGCGCGGGGGCAGCGACGCTGCTCATGGTGAAAGAGGCCATCGTGAAGACGGTCGGGTGATTCACTCGTGCGCGTGGGCGTGAGGAAGTGGTCGCGCCCGCGGATCGAGCTCGATTATCGTTGCCAGCTAAGCAGAAAACTCAGCCAGACGCGGTCCACAGAGCTTCGCGGATCGACAACCTATTTACCTAAATCTTAGACTAATTGTCTTCGAAAAACGAATGCGAAAAATCCACCGACGGATGACACGACCTTCGGCGTGGCGCGCGCCAGATTCGCGACGACGACGAAAACGTCGCGGCGGTCGCGACGCGGAAAATACCGCCGCCACATTCCGAGGCGCGGCCTTCCCCATGAAGCAGCGCGCGGCGAAGAAGAAGCAGACCAAGAAGGTTAAGGCGGCGAAAGCCAAGGCGAAGGCGGCGCGACGCGCGGCGGCATCCGGCGCGGCGGGAGACGATGTCGCCATGGGAGACGCGGTAGCCCGGGCCGACGAGGACGTGAAAATCGCGGAGGCCCAGTCGGACGCCAAGCCCGCCGGTCGCGCGGCGCACGCGCTGAAGGTTCAGGCGAGACGCGCGCTGAAGCTGAAGATCGACAACCTGAAGGGCGCGCGCTCGAAGATCGCGAAGCGGGACATCGGGAACAAGTCCACGCGCAAAGCGCTTTCCTCGAACATCAAGAAGCTGCTCACCGTGGGCAAGGCGTCGGCGAACGACGCGGAGGAGCTGCTCGCCGCCGCCGCGAACGCGCCGGACGACGACGACGACTGGGAGGAGGACATCGAGATGGCCGCGTGAGTCGTGAAGGTTTCGAAACGCGAAACGAAGCAGCGAACACCACTTTTTACTTGGTAGCTCGTAGAAAGCGGATCTCCGAACGACGCGCGTTCGGAGACGGAACCGAGAACGATGTGGGACGGCGACGGCGCCTGGCGCGAAACGGCGCGCGCGCCGGCGTTGCCGCCTCCCGAGCGACGGTGCGAGCGCCTCCTCGCGGCGGCGGCGGCGTTCAAGGCGCATGACGCCCGAAATAATAACGCAACGCCGCCGGAGTCGCCACTAGCGGCGGAGGTTTCCCGGCTGGTGCGCTCCGAAGGCGGCGCCGCCGCCGCGCGCCTCGCCGTGGCGTGCGCGGACGCCGCGGGCTCGGCGGCGGCGCACGCCGCCGCGAAGCGCGGGGACCTGGACGGTCTCGACGCGGTCGCCAGGCTGTTCCCCGTCTCCTCCGCGGACGGTCACTCCCGGTCACTCGCGAGTGACAACGCCGGCGCTCCCGAACGAGTGGTCACGCGACGCGACCTGTTGCGTCGCGGCGACGCGCGCGGCGTCGCGCCGCTGGCGCTGGCGGCGTGGCGCGGGCACGCGCGCGTGGCGGACTACCTGCTGCGCGGCGGCGCCGACCCCGACGCGCGCGACGACTACGGCGTCGCCGCGCTGCACAAGGCGGTCGGCCACGGGCACATGGATGTGGCGCGGCGCATCCTCGCGGACGGAGGCGCGGACGTGAACGTGCGCGTCGGCGCCGTCGCGGCGAGCGTCCCGAAATCGTACGCGGCGGAGTCGCGCGGCCAAACGGCGCTGCACGTCGCGTGCAGACGAAAGCAGGGCGACGAAGAGACAGACGGCGCGCCGACGCCCGCGGACGCGCGTCTGGTGGCGACGCTCCTGCGGTACGGCGCGGACCCCAACGCGCGCGACGCGCTCGGCGAGACGCCCCTGCACCACGCGCTGGAGGCGTGCGACGCCGCCAGCGCGAGGCTGCTCGCGCGCGCGGGCGCCGACCCAAACGCGCGAGACGCCGCCGGGCGAACCCCGCGCGACGCGCTCGAGCTTTCGTCCGCGCGCGCCGCGTGCAACCGCGGCTTGCTGCGGGACATCCTGCGCACAAAAGGCGCGGTATGATGACGAGGAAGTGAGACATGCACTACTACGTCACGCATATTAGTAATAGCTACAATTGCGATTTCCCGACGACGTCTCATCGCGCGTTCCGGGACGCGCTCTCCGGGTTGACGTACCACACTCCGTCCGCGCGCTCGACGCGTTCCACGCCCCTGGCGCCGAGCCGGGACGACGACCGGATGCGCTCGCGTTCGCGCGGCGTGAACGCCCCCCCGCCCTCTTGAAACGCTTTTGAAACGTTTTTTTCGCGCGGAATCGCGACGTCGTCCGCTTCGTCTCCCGGAACCGGACCCGCCGCCGCCGCGACGGCGGCGTTGAGCGCGGCGGACGCGCCGAGCGCGCGGAACGACCCGACGACGTTCTCGGCTTGCTCGTCGCACAGCGCCTCAGCGAGCCGGGAGACGCACCACGGCGGGATCGGTATCGCACCGCCCGCACCGCCACCCGAGCACTCCGCGACGTACACGCGGCGCTTTTTGACCGTTTTCTTTTTGACCGTCTTCTCGCTCTTCTCATCGTCATTCTCCTCATCCTCGAAATCCCCGGGGCCGGGGGCGATTTCGTACGTGGTCTCGGCGCGCGAGACGCGCAGATCGACGCGCCGCAGCGAGGCGCCTGCGAACGGCGCCGGCGCCATGATGAGCGGCGCGTCCCTCGCCGCGCTCGCCGCGCCCGCGGGGTCGCCGCCCGTCGCCTCCGCCTCCGTCAGTAGGCACACCAGCGCGTGCACGGCGGCGGCGCCCCGCACGAGCACCGCGCGCTCCGCCGCGCGCGCGTCGCGCTCCGCCAGCCGCGCCCCGTTGCGGCGCGCCAGGCGCTCGGGCGAGCGCACCAAGGGCTTGCCGTGCGCGTCCAGCGCCTGGAAGTCCGCCTCGTCCTTGTACGCCTCCGCGAAGTCCTCCTGCGCCCACTCCTCCAGCGGGATGCCGTGCCCGTACGCGCCGCCGTGGCCGCGCCCGTCGCCGTCCGCGCCGGCGCGCCGCTGGAGCCCGGTGAAGCCCGCGCGGCCCACGCGCCGCGAGCCCGCGCGCGGGTCGGCGCCCACGCACGCGTGCGGGACGCGCGCCGCCACGAGCGCGTCCCGGAACTTCCCGGAACTCGCCTCCGTGACCACCGCGAACCCACCAGCCGATGTCGTGTGTGACACGATATCGTCGTGTGACGTCGTTTCTGTGTCGCGTTTCCGTTTCTCGCGCGGGTCACCCCACGCCGGCGCGCGGAACAGCGCGACGCGCTCCGGGAAGACGACGTAGAAAAACGGGCAGTCGCCGACGCGGAGCGCGGCGTACGCGCCGAGGAGCGCCTCGCGCCAGCCGTCGTCCAGGCGCCGCTCGAGCCATTGCTTGCCGGCCGCGCCCGGGAGCGCGCGCAGCGCGGCGACGAGCTCGGGGGCCATCGGGTCCGCGGGGTACGTCCACGCGCACAGCGCGCGGCACACGCGCTCGCGCGAAGATAAAACGTCTTCGTCTTCGTCGCGCGCCGCAGCGTCGTCGCAGAGAGCGCCGCCGCCGCTCGCGCCGTTTCCTCCACCTCGCGCGAGGTGCGCGGGCGGTCGGTCGGGGTCGGCGCGCGCGCGCGCGCCCGCGAAGGCGCGGACGCCCCCGTCGCTCGCCTCCGGGCCTCCCGACGCCGCCGCCGCCCATCGCAGCGGCGCGGTGGACGTGAACTTGACGTGCGTCTTCAAGGTCCAGTCCGCGGGGAAATCGACGTGCTCGGCGCCTCGCGGCGCGCCGCGAGCGCGCTTCTCGCCCCCGTCGCCCGTCGCGTCCGGGACACCGCGCGAGGCTCCGCGCTTGGGGGCGGCGAACTTGATGCTCCCCACGCGCTTCACCGCGCCCGCGCTCCATCGCGCGGCGGTATCCGCCGCCGCGTCCGACCCGCGCGCGCTCGCCACGTCGCCGAACGTCAATACGCCTCCCGCATCCGCCTCGTCCGCCTTCGCGGGTGCCGTGATCGCGCGCGCCGCGGCGGGAGGGTCCCGGTCCGCCCCGGCGCTCGGCGCCTTGCCGGCCCGGCTCAGGAGCTTCTCCGCGAGCCGCATGATCCAAGCGCGTCCCCGAGGACGCCCCCGCCACTCCGCCCTCGCCGCGGACCGTGGGTCGGCGCGTCGCGTACTGGTTCGGCGGAGGCTCCCCGATGCTGGCGTCGCGCAGCTTTCAAAAGCGAACTGATTGATGATGAGCAGACGAAAAATTGTTGGCACACCAAAGGGTGTCAGTCGGCACACGCAGCAACGTTTCTTAAAAAAACAAAAAACGCACTCGCGCGCCTCGACCTCGCGACCTCGCGCCCGCTCTGTTCGCCCGCTCTGTCAGCCCTCGTCCCCGAGCCCCTCCGCGACGTACGACCGCACGACGTCGTCCCAGCACGCGTCCAGCGCGCGCAGCTTCTCGGCAACCTCGGACGCGTGCGCGACGACGCCGTCCACGTACGCGGCGGTCCCGTCCGCGGCGGCGAACGCCGCGTCCGGGGACGCGTCTTCGCGGCGCGCCCGGTATGAGTATTTAGTCGCGTCCTCCAGCCCCGCGAACGCCGCCGCGGCGCGCGCGCGCATCTCCGGGGTCACGGCGACGTCGTCCACGAACTGGAGCGTCGGGAACGTGCGTATGGCGTACGACCGGAAAAAAACGCTCGGCGATGTTTTTCCGAATCCTTTTTCCGAATCCTTCGCGCCGCGCGCCGCGGCGACGCGCAGGCTCTCGAGCCCGGAGGCGTGTTTTTTTTGGGAAGACACCGACTCCGCCTCCGCGCGCCAGCCGGCGCGCGCGACGGCGTCCACGAGCGCGAGCGTGCCCATCCCGCGGTCCTCGAACTCCAGCGCGGTCGCGCGAGGCGACGCGCCGCGCGCCCATCGCAGCAGGCGCACAGTCTCCTTAAAACGCGTCGCGTCGGAGACGGCGTCTTTTTTTGAAGACGTTTTCGCCGCGCCGGGGAAGACGCCCTCGGCGAACACCACGCGCCGCGCGAGCGACGCGCCCGGGTGGTCGCGCAGCGTCGCCTCCGTCTCGACGCGCCCGCGCACGGTCAGCGACCGCGTCGCGGCGTCGAACGCCACGCCCAGCGGGGTCTCGAACCGCCGCGAGTCCCCGGCGCGGGGCACGCCTCGCGTCGCGAGCGGCGCGCGGGTCGCGCCCGGGACGTCCCCCGCGGAAAAACCGACGCGGCGGCTCGCGGGTCCGTCCGGCGCCGACGCGCGCGCGTCCGCCGAGGCGTCGCCGGCACCGGACGGACCCGCGGGAACGCGCGCGGTTCCGCGCTCGAACGCGAGCGTGGTAAGGGGAGCAGTGCCCGCAGTCGGTGTCGGCGGTGAACGACGCGAGCTCTCGTCGTCGAGCTCTCGTTTGGAATCCGTCGCGACGATTTTCGTCGCGACGATTTCGTTCGTCGTCGCTTCGCGTTCGGGAACGAGAAAACGAAGCGCGGCGCGCCGATCTTCGTCGGTGACGTCCTCGCCGTCCAGTGTCCGGAGGTGGGGCGCGACCGACGCTGTGGCAGCGCGATAGTTCGCGCGAGAGGGACTACCGTCGCCTCTGTCGCCGCCGCCGCGTTCGTCTGGACGGCACGCCCCGGCGCTCGCGCGCCAGGGCGTGCCGTCCAGCGCGAGCGCCTCGAGGCGCGGCAGGCTGGCCAGCGGCGCGAGCGCGTCGCGCGACGCGAGCGGGTTCGCCGACAAGAAGCACCGCCGCAGCGATTCGGGCAAACACGATTCCGGCAAACGCGCGATGCGGTTCCGCCGCAGGTCCAGCTCGTGCACGTTCCGCAGACCGCGCAGGTCCCCCGTCTCCCGCAACGCGTTCCCGGCGAGGTTGAGCACGCGCACCGACGCGGCGGCGGCGCCGAAGACAACCGCCGCGTCGCCGACGGCGTCGATGCCGTTTTCGCGCGCGTCGAGGACGTCGAGTTTCGGCAACGACGCCAGCGCCCTGCCCAGCGTGCGCAGCTTGTTCTTGCCCACCAGCAGCACGCGCAGGTGCGGACACGCCTCGACGCCTTCCAGGCTCTCCAGCGCGTTCTCGGTGAGGTCCAGGAACACCAGGTTCCGAACGCTCCCCAGGCGCGACACGCGCGCGATTCGGTTCCCCTGGTAGTTGAGCAGGCGCAGACGGTGCTCGCCCTCGAGCAGGCAGCACTCGCGCAGGCCCATGCGGTCCAGGTCGAGCCGCTCAGGGCTCGCCTCGCGCGCCTCGCGCGTGCGGAACACCACGGGCGCGCCGGGCTCGACGCGGCTCTCGGCCAGGCGCACGCCGGAGTCGCCGGCGTCGCCGGATCGGAACGATGTCGATTTCGGCGGCGACGTCTCGTCGACGGACGCGTCCGCGTCCGCCGACCCCGAGTCGCCTCGGGAAACCGCCAGCGCGAGCATGGACTCGCGGATGGCGCGTATCGCCGCGGCCTCGTCTTCCGCGGACGTCTCGCGCGCGGTCGCGACGGCGGTCGCGCTCGCGGTCGAGACCTTCGCGGTGGCCTCGAGAAAAGCATTCACGGTCGCCAGTCCCACGGGGGACCTCCCGCCGAGCCCCGTGCCTTCCCCGTACCCCGCGCTGGGGAGGAAATACCCACCCGCCGACGACATATCGCCCCCATGGCCCGTCTCGCCGCCCTCGCCGAGACGCGACATCGCGCCCCACTTTGAAAGGCTCCGCGACAGAAACCACGACTTTTCGCGAAAAGCGGGACGAAACACTGGACCGTGAGAAATTTAGGGTGCCTACGTACGTATCGCCTACGTACGTCGTCGAATGCGCGCGCACTTCGCGATGCGCGCCC
>Ga0181561_10000937_pt1 | contig 25380 bp, 18 predicted proteins | sample 011ome_19_FD_133760 | JGI IMG/M metagenome (GOLD analysis project Ga0181561, IMG submission 133760) | Coastal salt marsh microbial communities from the Groves Creek Marsh, Skidaway Island, Georgia - 011510BT metaG (megahit assembly) | ecosystem: Environmental > Aquatic > Marine > Intertidal... | reverse complement strand
TCCCATTGGGTAGGCTAAAACAAGCCTACTCATAAATTGTCCCAAAAAACTAGCCTACCCGAGACCTAGGCGAGATCGCGCTGGACGTGACCTCGGTCGTCACACTCGCACGCGACGTGAACGACGTAGACGCACGCACCCGTACGATCTCACGCGGTTAACGTTGAACGTACATTCAACGCGCACGCATTCAAACACTCGCCACCGCTTCATACGCGCGCGCGTGCGTGTTGACAAGCAAGCATGTTGAACGTCATTCGTCGAGCGGCGTTGACGCAGTTGCGCGGTGCGCAGCGCGCCTCCGTAAGATCATACGGTGCTGGTCCGCCGGGAGGGTACTTTGCGGAAGGTACGCAGACTGGTAGAAATGGTTACTTGTTCGGCGAGACCCCACCGCCGGCAGGTAAGAGCAGAGTCTGGGAGGATTGGGAAGCGCCGTGGTACACGGCGTTAGCACTCGCAACGGGCATTCTTTGCTTTGGTCTCAGCGCCAAGCCGGAGACTAGAATGACATCTTGGGCCAAAGAAGAGGCTCAGCGTCGTCTCGATGCGGAGAACTAGTCTCCCTTTGCGTCGTCCAAACGCGCGTCTGCTTCCCTTCTAGCCTTTGCGAGCAGACGCATGTGTAGAGGATTTGTAATTTGTAGAGAACATCCCGAAAGGCGATTGAGAATCAACTAATAATCAATGAAAAGGAAATTGTTTGTGCTATTTGCTATGTTTAGTCCTATCGGCGGTATTTCGACCGCTTAAAGTTGATGTAGAGATGGAAAATACCGCGCTCAAACGTACAGCGGAAACCACGTTTGTGACTGTATTCCCACTCTTTGTTGACAATTTTGAACGCGATGTCTTCATACGGTGGGCCCGCAGAGATCTTTAGCAACACGGTTTCATTATCTGGCGAACCATCGGGCACGACAGTGTACGACGGAGCCTTTGCCTTATCAATGAGGTCTGGGTAAAAAATGTTGAACTTGTACCCCTGCACCACCTTTGGAGGTGGGTTTGATGAATCATAGTGCATTTGGTTGTATTTGTTCCAAACATAACCAGTATGAACGCGGTTGAAATACTTAGGCTTCCGAGGGCGATATTTGTCGTGCCACCAATACGCCTGTGACTCCAGAGTGACTTCAGCGGAGAAATTTGCGTCGCCATCCTCAGTAGCTCCCATCATGCGCTCAACCATCGCTTTGGCCTTTGCATCTTCTTGTTTTTCAATTTCCTTGAAATCAGTAGTGCCTGTGATCAAGTTTCCAAGTACACCCCGCGAGTGATGCGCGCCTCCGGCAGTTTTGAATGCATTATACACATCTTCCTCCGTCTTGCCGCGAAGCACTCCAGTCGCGCTCGTAACTTTTTTGAAGCGAGACATACCCTTAATCCTTTCTTCTTCACGAAGTCGTGTGATTTCGGCGGCGTCTTTTGCTGCATCAATAATTTCTATACCATCCTCAAGTTCGTCGATGCGAATCGTCTTCGGAGAAAGCGTTGGATCGTAGGCAGCTGACAATGACGGCGCTCGAGCCGGTGTTGAGATGCACTCATCATCGTCCCACTCTGATGCGTGCACGTCATCATCTGCCATGTGCTTACCGAAATCTGCGCCAAGAAGATCTTCGTCGGCATCTTCTTTGGCCGCCGCAGACAAAAAAGCCGCACGCTTACGGCCTGCGTCTTCGATTTCTTCTCGCTCAAACTTCACCTTGAGAGCGCTGTGCATTTCTTCAACGTTAGCCTTTGTCTTTGCCGTAGATATACGCTTCAAAACCTCACTCCAATACTCAACTTCACTTGCATCTGGGCCTTGAATTTGAGCTGTGATTTCACTTTCGAGCTCTGCGAGCTCTGCCGATGATTTACCACTAACAATTTCCACAACGTCGTCGTCGATGTCCGTGTGTAAACTTGTCCCTTCTTCGCGCTCGGTGGTTTGACCACGTATACGCGCTCTTTCAGCTTCTTCTTTCGCGCGCGCTTCTTTGATAGCTTCAAGTGTGACTCCAATCATCGCCAACCAAAACTCTCGTCTTCTCGCATGCTTTGTGTCCAAATCTCGCACGTCCTCTAAATCCTTCTTCAACTCTTCCATGTCTGACAACGTCAACCCACTGAGCACCGTAAGTGGGTTAACGAACGCATCAAACTCAACATAGGACTCCGCGAATACATTACGTGCGATTAAATCAATCGCCTTTGCTCGACCTTCCTTGATGCGTATATCCGCCCGCACCTTTGTCTGTTTCAAATGAAATTCGTGCTCCTTTTCCTCCAACAACTTGGTTTCGCTCTTTGCCTTTTCCCTTTGCGCCCGGTCCATGGCGGCGAGGGATATCGTGCCGCTCGTGCCCGCACCGAATCTCTCCCGTCGCTGTCCCGCGTCGTGCCCACTCACGCGCCATGATTCTGTGTCACGCGCCGTCGCCGTCGACTGTGCTCCCATTCCTCCCCCTGGTGGTGGCGGTGGCACATCCACGCGAGCCGCGCCTTTGCCGTGTCCACCGTCCGCGTCCGCGTCCGCGTCCGCGTCGGCGTCCGCGTCGGCGTGGGTTTTGCGACGTTTCGCATCACCACCATCACGCACGGGACGCATGACGACTGCGCGAGCGCGCGTGTGTCGTGTGTCGTGCGTCGTGGTGCGTTCGTCCCCTCGCTCTCGAGGTTCGCCGTCCAATACACACACACCCACAGCACAGCGGGACTGATATGCGTCCTCGTGCGTGAGGTGGTGAACACCAAACCAACACGACGCCGCACTCGTAGACGGGCGACGACGACGAAGATTGGGTTCGTGTACGGGAACGACCGATCGGAGGAAAGACGACGAGTGCGCGACGGTGCGCCTGACTCGCGGTGAACGATAGAACGCGCGCGAACGAGGCGATGGGGGTCGTCACGGGCACGCGCCCAATGATCTTGCGAATGGCGATGTTGTTTGGGGTGATTATGGCGAGTTTACTCGGTACGACGTCGGCACAAAGCACGGTAACGTGTACAAATCGAACGACAGCGAAATCTTTAGAAGTTGTGCTGAGACAAGGAGAGACGGTAGAGGTTGCGCCTGGAGTTTTGGCGCTGTTTGGTTCGGACGTGGGGCAGTCGGGCCCGGTGGGGCCGTACATCGCGGAACGCGCGAACATTGCGTTAGATACGTACGGGTGCACCGCATCCGCAGTACCTGACTCATTTCAAGGTGGTGTGTTAGTGGTTACCCGCGGAGAGTGTGAGTTTATAGCTAAAGCTCGAGTAGCTCAAGCAGCCGGGGCAAAGGCACTCATCATCGTGAGCCCGGGTGAAGAGTTCACGACGATGACGTGTAACACTGACGAAGAGGTGTCCATCATCGTCGCTATGGTTGCCGGTCGATTGGGAGATGCTATATGGGAGTCTACAGCGAGCAGTGAAAAGACTACGATTATGATTGATGCGACTGCAGCGGTGCCGAGCTCATTTGACTTTGTGGCATCCACCGCTCTGGTTGGCATGGCACTGCTGACCATCGTCCTCGGTGGTATTTGGTCGCTGAAAGATAAACGATACGCTGGAATTTCGAAGGGTTCGAGTAGCCAAGGAGGTATTGGAGACGATTCGAGCACGCATGAAGGCGTTGAAATCAACGAGTACAGTGCGTTGTACTTCGTCATCATGGCTTCAGTGGTGCTATTGGTCTTGTTCTATTCCATGCAGCATTGGATTTTCGTCGCGATGCGACTAATCTTTGCTTTTGCGTCCTTCCAAGGTTTGCAAGTGATCATATTCGAGGGCTTTGCATCGGTTCGTGGCGCGTCAAACTCTCGAGAAAACCACGTGTTACTTCCAGTCTTTGGCGCGGTGCATCACTTGTCCATTCCGGCTGGCATCGTGGCTGGCTTGATTGTGTCTACTTGGCTCATCTTCCAAACTGCTACTTGGTCATGGGTATTACAAGATATCATGGGTTTGTCTTTCCTAGTGAACATATTGCGTCTAGTACATCTGCCCAACTTAAAGGTGGCAACTTTCCTCCTCGGAGGTGCAATGTTGTATGACATTTTCTGGGTGTACGTGCAACCGCACCTATTTGGAAAGAAGAGTGTCATGGTGGCCGTGGCGCGCGGAGGTGATGAAGGCGAGAGTTTACCAATGCTGTTTTTATTCCCACGCTTATCACATTCTGGAGAGTTCTCGATGTTGGGTTACGGAGACGTAATCCTTCCCGGACTCTTAATCGTTCACAATTTGCTGTTTGACAACAGAAAGCGAGACTTCGGGGAAATCAATTACTATTACTTTTTCTGGTCGCTCTTGGCGTACGCTGTTGGAATGTCATTAACATTCACAGCGTTGTATTTTGAAGTCGGTGGACAAGGAGGTCAGCCCGCGCTTACGTACCTCGTTCCCACAGTCGTGGGCACGTCCATGCTCCTCGGGTGGAAACATGGAAATTTAGGAGAGATGTGGAACGGCCATGATGGATACGACGTGTTACCATCAGAAACGCAGTCGATGTTGTGACTAAAACACTAAAAGCTAGTAGTCTTATCAAAACATATTTAGCAATAATAGACGCTGTAATCTACAACACGTGTAAAGACACACTGCGCGCGTAGAGAATCGACTACAGTTGTTACCGTAATGGCGCACACGCCGCCGCCACTACGCGGCGTGGAGTCGAGTGGTACAACTCAAGCGAGTATGAATAGAGATAAGGCGCGTCAAAGTCTTAAGGCACCATCGTTTGGACCGAAGGGCGCACCAACAGATACACCGATCGCGCGTCGTGTGGCATTTCTGCGTCAAGCTGCCGAAGCTTACGTGGGGGACATTCCCGAACTGAGCGCGTGGTTAAGCGCGTCATCGACGGCCTTGGCGAGAGAAAACGAGTTATCGCGAGCGCAGATTAATGCATATGGCTCCTGTGCATCGTGTGGGCTACCTAAAGACACTGAGGGACTGAAATGTCGACTGTGTGGAAAGGTTCTTAAAAGCAAGCGACGCAAGGCTCACGCCGCGCAGGCGAACGTCAAGAAGATTAACCGATAAAATAGCAGCAATACTCTAGCATGCAATAGAAAGTAGAAATAGCGCATAGAGAATGAAAAAACTAGAAATATATGATTATACAAATGGAGCATTAGTTCTCCCCTAGGCTAAAGACAAATTCTTCAAAATAGCGGCGCCAGCAGAGGGCACCGTGGCGAACAAAGTCGTCGGCATGTCAGCTTCAGACACCAAGCCAGCAGAGATACGCGGAGCATAGAAACTTTGTTTCACGGTTTCCAGAATTCTCAGAACGGCGTCCTTCGCGACAATGGCCACGGCGCACCCACCCCAGCCGGCACCAGTCAAACGCGCGCCGTATGCGCCAGCGGCTCGGAAAGTGTCCACGAGTTCATCCAACTCTTCACACGAGCATTCGTACAGTGCGCGGCAAGATTCGTGACTACCATTCATGTAAACACCGAGCTCTTCAGGCGACACTTTCATCGCACAAGCGGCAGCAAAGAGATGAACTCGTCCAGCTTCGGCGAACACATGCAACGCGCGAGACAAGAGCTTGTATCCTTTCTCGTTGTGCGCCAAAACTAACGCAGAAGCGGGCGAGGAAAAGACATTCATGAAAGTTTCAACGCCAATCAGTTGTTCAATTTCTCTGGCATCATAATACTCTTCATGCAAATGCTGTTCGGCTGCTGCTTTTGCGGCAGACATTGATCCAAGGAAGGTTTCAATTTCCTTGAGCGTCTCCAGCGCGCCAGCTTGTTCGGCAGACATTCCCAACTTCAAACCTAAAACGATCGCCGCAAGTCGACATTCAACGACTCGCAAATTGTATCGCATGTGCGCACTTTCGGCTTTATTACTAACAGCTAAGCAATTACCGATAATGAATGCAGCATCCTCTGGAAGAGCGACGTCGTTGGTTGAAATCGGATTGAAATCAACCAACTTGGCAACGCCGACTTCACCCATTATCGAGATGGCCTGATCCATTCCTCCAGATTGCGTCCCGGAATATCGCTCACACTTACAAGTAAGATCAGCGAGCTCGCCTTTGGTGAAGTTCAACCCAAATGCGGACATGACGGCGACGGCGACGGCGCAGCACAACGCCGAAGACGAACTCAAGCCACTCCCCGTGGGCACCGTGCCATCGACGACGATTTCCAGCCCGACTGGCGTCGGTGCAGTTCCAGGAGCATTTTCATTGATGAAATCAAACACTCCTTTGTATCCGCACATGACATAATTTGTCCAGTGCAGACTTTGCGTATCGACATCTTGCGCTGGGTCCGAGCCAAACTCCTTGCTCGAGTATGCTGGGTTGGTGTTCGATACCTTGATCGATCCGTGCTCGGGATTAACGCGAATGCCGACGATTGTGTCCAATCCAATCGCCATTGGCAGCACAGAATATCCCTCGTAGTCGATGTGCTCACCGATTAAATTCACTCGACCAGGCGACCTGGCGAACGCGTCCGGCGCGTGCCCGTGCGCATCGGTGCACGCGCGCGCGACGCGAACGTAGCGCGCTTTGGTGTTTTCATCCAACGCACCGGCGTAGACGTCTTCAAGAGTGTTATACACGGGTACGTGTTGTTCGGCGTCCGCCATCGGACGTGTGCGAGCTGCAGTGCCGTCGCGAGCGACGCCACACGCGTTTTGCGCGAGCCCTCACCATCCATGTGGGTTCATGATTGGTTGATCATCTGTACCCTAGAAACTCGGTTCAAATTCAAATGTTCGCGGCGCATTGTCGCGACGTCGCGACTCGGCGACGGGGGGGATCTCGTATTATGTGTACCTGATAGGGTTAAATCACCCACAGTACGTTGTGGAGACCCCCCGCCCGTTCGCGCGTTGTGGGACGCTCGTTCGCGCGCGGGACGACTGCGGACGTCGGCGCATTGCGCGCGCGCCCCGCAGTCGAACGCACGTCACGTGAGTACGAAACCAGCGCGCGAGGGGACATCACGCGAGTGAAAGAGATAGATCTCGTACGTATCACGCACCAAGACGCACGTGTGCGAGCGGCGATCGCGCGCGGTAACGCACGAACGACGCTTCGGGGTGTTAAGTGCGCGAGAACGCCGCGATCTTGACTTGCACGCGAACGAATCGAGCGAACGAGAGAGGTGAACGCGCGAAGCACGGTTGATCGAACGGTGTGTGGCGTACATACTCGGTTCTTTGAGGTGTTATCACGGCATTCAAGAGACGACAGCGACCGAAACGAGCGGAGAGGAGAAGGGAACTGAACCAATCCTCGCCGCGCCGCATCTTGTCTTCGCACAGACGTGGGCACTTGAGTTCAACAGTACACACCGCCCTCATCAACGAAGCGTTTTGACAGCGCCTTTGGTTGGAAACGTTCATAAGACCAATCGCACGGGGCTGAGTTGAACGAACCTCTCGCGCGTGTTTCAAGTCGCGATGAAGAAGTCTGAGTCGATGCTTTCGTTGTTGGACTCGTCTATGAAGAAGAACACGAGCGTGAGCGACCTTCAAAAGATGGGCATCGAGGTAGAAGGTCTTACAGACGACATGGATGAAAAAGAACGGGAAAAGTTGTTGAGAACGTATCGTCGCAAGATTGCCAACCGCGAATCGGCCAAGCGGTCGAAGATTCGAAAGAAGGCGGAGGACGCAAAGCTTTTGGATACCGCCAAGACGTTGTTGGCAGACAGTGCAACTATGCGCAAAACGATAAAAGATTTACAAAAGAAAGTGGACGTTTTGCATGCTGAGAATGTTCAGCTTAGAGTCAAGTTAGCTGAGAAGGGTGAGGTTGTTGATACTCCGGAGTTATTGTCCATTCCGCCAGTCACTTCGATTGAGATACCACCACCACTTGCACCTACAACTTTGGATGTCAAGGAAGCTCAAAAGAAGAAACGTGGGATGCTGAAAGTTACTTCCGATGCCTCGATCGCTACGACATTTGGCGATGAACCACTACTTCTTGCTCAATCGAAGCGATCCAAGGCTGGTGGAAATGCAGCTGGTCCGACAACATACGGCGGCGAGCCAGACTACATTCTCGAAAGCTTCTGGCAATCTCATGCGATGCAGCGACAAGAAGAGCAAAGCTCTCCGTTTTTCACGGATAATCTCACTATGTATAACTTTCAAGATGGCGAATTCGTCGATCCCCATCACAGCGCGCTTGAAGATCAGCGCCTCTTCTGAGTTGAGCACAATTACTTTTACTTCTTGTGTCCACCTTTTACCTTGCCACCGTTATGTACGTTTACTCACTCACAAGTCTGAGAGCAGCCTTGCCTCGAAATAGCTAGATGATGAAGCTGAAATACGCGCCGATTCAACTTGTAAATAAACGCTGATCAAAATGAAAAAACTAATAACATGCTCGCGTGTGAGAGGGTGATGTTTATATAAAGTTAAAGAGCTGATCTTTAAATGACATACAATCTAAAATGCGGTTTGGACGCGATGACTATCGTTTCGTTTCCTTAGTTCGTCGCAAGGCGCTGGGAAAGGATGTCCATGACCGCCCCAAAGTCCTCCTTGACCTGCACCGGAGGGTTAGCGTATTTCGATGCAAGGCCTTCAAGCTTCTTCTCGTGGTACGCAACCTTGCTGTGGGTGAACTTCAAGCCGTGTGCGGTACTGACAACCACAGTACGATCGGTTGGGCCGATGACTTGAGATTCACGAAGCTTTTTGAGGGCAGCGAGCGCAACACCAGTGTGAGGGCAGTTAAACATACCCGTCAAGTCGGCTTCCGCCGCAGCATCCATCATCTCTTCCTCAGTAGCCTCCTCAACAATACCATCGCACTCCGTGAGCGCGTAAATCGCGCGATCAATAGACACCGGATCACCGATTTGAATCGCAGACGCGAACGTCGGTTCCGCCTTGACAGCTTCGAACGATTCCCAGCCATTCTTGTACGCGCGGTAAAGAGGGTTGGCATTGTGCGCTTGCGCGACCACCATACGAGGAAGGCGATCAACAAGTCCGAGATCCTTGCACATCTTGAAACCCTTGAAGAAAGCATAAACGTTACCGAGGTTACCACCCGGAATGATGACGTAATCAGGCACTTCCCAGTTGAATTGCTGGAGAATTTCAATAGCCGCCGTCTTTTGCCCTTCAAGACGCAACGAGTTCAAAGAGTTGGCTAAGTAGATCGGCAATTCGGCGGTAACTTCGCGGATGAGGCGCATGCAACCATCGAAATCAGTATCGATAGAAAGTACGAGAGCACCGTTCGCGATCGGCTGCACAAGCTGAGCGACGGAGATCTTGTCTGCCGGAAGGAAAACGATGGAAGGAATACCGGCGGCGGCGGCATAGGCACTCAAAGCCGCAGACGTATCACCAGTGGACGCACAACCAACAGCAGACAAGGGCTTGCCTTGCTTGCGCATGCGGTTCACTTGAGAAACCAACGCAGTCATACCGAGATCCTTGAAAGAACCGGTGTGGGAGTTACCGCACTGCTTCACCCAGAGGTCAGACATCTTCAAGTACTCTCGCCCATAACGCTCGGCCCAGAACAAGTTCGAGTTCCCTTCAAACATGGACACGATATCTTCATCATCAATACCCGGGAGAACCCACTCCTTCTTACTCCACACCCCAGAACCATACGGCCACGTCGTCTTACCGACGCGCTCGTCAAACAACGCCTTCCAGTATTCCGGAGGGTAGATCGCGAGCGCCTCCATGTCGTGTTGGACGTCAAGAAGACCACCAGACTTGCTTCTGTAGATAACTTCATCCAACGAGTACGTTTCGCTGGTATCACCCGAGAACGGCACGTATTTCGCACTGAACAAGTTTGATTTCTCAAGCGGGCCACGACGACGTGCGTCTTCGCGCGCATTCGCAGCACTCGCGCGCGTCTCCGTGCGTTGCACGTTCGCCGCGCGCGTCGCACTCGACGTGCGGCTCTTCAAGCTCGTCGTCGTGCTCATCGCGTGACGCGCCGCAAACGTAGTCGGCATCACCGAAGGCATCGTCGGCGTTGGCGTCGGGTGCAATTCAACGTAGGGTCAAAAGCTTTTGTGGTTTTCGTTCAGCGCTGAGCGGTGAACCGGACGCGCGCGCGCGTGTGATGTGCTGATCACGCGTGTGTCGTGTGCGTCGTGTGTCGAGAGTCGACGGTGCGCGATTCCCTCTCGAGCGGTCGCACGCGCGTAAGTGCAGGCCACGCCACGCCAGAGGGTTGGGGTTCGCCCTCCTCACGCGAGGGTCGGGTCGGGTTGGTCGTCGGGCCCGTCGGCGCCGATCGATCCTCGAGGATGGAGGTCGTGGTGGTCGTGGTGGTCGTGGTGGTCGGTCGGTCACCCATAGTGCACGCGAATGGAGGCCTATAATAATCACGATGCATGCACACCGCCGTGGTGGTCCACGCACCATCAACCTCACATGGGTGTGTGGTGGTGCTTCGTACGTGCACCAGTCGGACGACGACGGGTTCGCGACGGGCGCGGGGTCGTGCCGTCCGCAGACCTCGCGCGCGCGTGACGTGGACCGAGGGACGACGACGACGACGACGATGTTTACCGTGCGAGTGACGGCGATAAACGCTACGACGGGGCACGCGCGAGTGAACGCGAAGACGAAGACGACGACGATGAAGAGCGCCATGGGACGAACGTCCGCGCGTCACGCCGTCGTCGTGCGGGCCAAGCCGGACCGTAAATTGGATGGACCAATTTTGCGCGAAAACGAAAAAGAGGGCGCGTGGTTGTCGGAAGCCGAGAAGGAGGGGCAAAACCCGTTGAAGGATCCCATGGCGTTGATTGGTATCGGTGGTATCACTATTCCGTTCATCATCTTACTCGTGGCCAACGCCGCGGGTTTGATTGGGCAATAAAACTAAAACACAGGTGTAGAGCACACGAGAGGGGATAGCGCGAACAAGCGAGAGAGGCGAGAGAGTTGTCATTTTAAATATAACCATCAGGACAGAATTTTACAAACATTATTCAAATACAGCGAGCGGCGCATTCATATTATTCATTTTTATTGTACGTCATCCGAAGACGCCGTGTTGTCGTCGGCTGACAAGTTGGAAACGCTCTGAAGCCAGGTTTGGAATTCAACAGAGCTGCGGCGTTTTTGCGCTATGGCAAACTCACGAGGGAAATCGAAGTCGAACCCCGTGTTGTCATTTTCATCACAGTTCACGCGAAGAGCAGGTATGAAATCGTCATCTGAACCCGCCATCGCGTCGAACAAGTCGTAATCGATCTCATCGGAGACATTGTCAGCAACGTCAAAGTTTTCGCTGGCGTCGACTTTTTTGCGCCGTACAAAGGTGCCTCCATCTTTCTCGAGCCATTCCATGAACGCACTCTCCAGCATTGCGCGCGATTGCGTATTGTCACCAGCATTTTTCTCATGATGATCAAGTTTTGCTCCACGTCCTCGTCGCCTTGATTTCCCCCGGTTTCGTTTTTGAGCATCTTTGTCCTCGCGCAATTCTCTCGCGACGTCGTCGTCGTCCTTGGACAACTCCAACTTTAAAAATCTCACGCACGCCCCACCAAATCCTCTTCGCGACGATATATTGTGTTGATATGAATCAAATGTCATACGGTGTAGTGTGCCACCATGTTGTGACGTCCACACGCTCTCGTCGTGCGTATGTCCCACCCACGCGTGCCCCTCGCGCATCAGTTTTTAGGCAACGTTCAATCGAGTAACGCTCGCGGAATGAATCTGTGGATTGGAAAAGTTCGGACATGTGGACACCCTAAACCGAAAACCGATGCCATCGGCGGCGATGCGGGTGACGGGCGACGCACACACGCACGCGCGCGTTCTCTCGCCACCGCGTCGTGGTCGTTGTTGATTAACGTAGCGCACACACCGCATCACACCTCGCTCGCCCGTCGGTCGGCGTCGTCGTCGTCGTCGTCGTCAATCACACAAACTAGAGTCACACAGACGTCATGGGGGATCACACCGAAGACGCGGCTGAGGAACAACCCAAGCCGAAGCTTTCGGCCAACGCGGCGGCGTTTTCGTTCTCTCCATCCGCGGCAGCGTTTGAGTTTAAGCCGCGCACGGTGACGCCCGTGGCTGGGGGCGAGGGTGGTGCGCCGCCACCGCCCGCTGGGGCACCGCCGGCGAAGGCGGCGTCGCTCACCATCGGCGGTCCCGCAAAGGAGGTGTCCATCGGGGGACCGGCGAAGTCGGTGTCCATTGGCGGACCGGCGAAGGCGGTTTCATTGTCTATTGGTGGACCTGCGAAGGAGGTGTCCATTGGTGGACCCGCGAAGGCTGCAGCTGAGCCCGCGGCAGCGGCCGAGACAGCGACTGAGGCGAAGGAGTCTCCCGTCGCCGCTAAGGTGGAAAAGGTTGCGCAAAAGGTTGAAGAGCTTGTGATTGAGGATGATCCCGTTGAAGATGAAGAAGATGCGAGCTTCGATGCCCGCGAACACTTGAATTTAGTGTTTATTGGTCACGTCGATGCGGGTAAGTCCACAATTGGTGGTCAGATCTTGTTCTTGTCTGGACAAGTCGACGACCGCGTGATCCAAAAGTACGAGAGAGAAGCTAAAGAAAAGAACCGTGACTCGTGGTACATGGCTTATATTATGGATACCAGTGAAGAAGAGCGTGCGAAAGGTAAGACAGTCGAAGTCGGTCGCGCGAACTTTGAGACGGAGAAGAAGCGTTACACAGTGTTGGATGCGCCTGGACACAAAAACTATGTCCCGAATATGATCGCGGGTACTGCCCAAGCCGATGTGGGCGTGCTTGTTATTTCGTCCCGTAAGGGTGAATTCGAAACTGGTTTCGACAAGGGTGGTCAGACGCGTGAACACGCGCAGTTGGCGAAGACTTTGGGCGTTTCTAAGTTGGTCGTCGTTATCAACAAGATGGATGATCCGTCAACAAACTGGGATAAGGAGCGCTACGATGAAATCAAAACGAAGCTCTCGCCGTTCTTGAAGCAGTGCGGATACAAACTCGATGCGGATGTTAGCTTTTGTCCCATCTCTGGTTTGACTGGTGCCAACATGAAGAATAAAGTATCTGCCGATGTTTGCCCGTGGTACGAAGGCAAATCCCTTTTCGACACTCTTGATGATCTGCAAACCGTCGCCAGAGATCCCGCAGCGCCGTTCCGCATGCCAGTTATGGACAAGTACAACGAATCAGGGGCGATGGTCATGGGTAAAATAGAGTCAGGCACTTGCAGAGTCGGTCAGACACTGATGTTGATGCCCAATAAAGCGGTGTGCAAGGTTGCGCAGTTGTATCGAGACGAAGTTGAGTGCAAGAAATGCTTACCTGGTGAGAACGTTCGGTTGAAGGTGACTGGCGTCAGTGAATCAGATATTCAGCCCGGTTTTGTGCTCTGCGCCCCGAAGGAACCCATTCATATCTGCGAAGAAATAGAATGTCAATTGGCTCTCTTGGAGTTACTTGAGCACAACTCAGTGTTCACCAAGGGTTACAAAGCTGTGATTCATATCCACTCAGCCACGGAAGAAATCGAAGTCACTAAATTGGTGTCCGAAATTGACCCCAAGACGCGCAAGCCTAAGGAAGGTAAGCCCAGGTTTTTGAAGAGCGGAAGTTTAGGTAACGTTCGCATCCGCTTTGCTCAACCAGTGTGCGTCGAAAAGTTTGCCGATTACGCCCAGCTTGGCCGGTTCACTTTGCGCGACGAAGGAAGAACAATTGCAATCGGTAAGGTCACACGATTGAAGCCCGTGTCAAGCGAATAATCCAGATATCTCGTTAGAAAAGCATATTGATAAAAAACAGTCAGCGCTCAATATATCATCCTTCCCTCACTTCTCCGCCGCCGCGTCGTGCCTGCGTACACGCATGCTCCGTGCACTTAGTCGGCGCGTGATCGCTCCAGCGTCGCAAAGTCGTACGTATATAGCGCTTAGTGCGGGAAACGGTGATTTTGGACGACTTGGTCACGAGGCGACGACGGATGATTTCGGAGAACAGACTTTACGTTCGTTGCAGACGTTTCATCCGATAGCGGCGTTAGACGGAATAGACGTGCGCCAGGTCGCTGCCGGTGGTTCGCATAGTGCATTCTTGACAGCCTGCGGTCATGTGTTCACGTGTGGGTTGAACGACTTCGGACAGCTGGGGCACTCAGCCAACATGCAGTTTGCCTGTGAACCAAAGTTGGTTGAGTTGGATGCGCAGATTGTGTTTGTTGCGACAGGTCACCATCACACAGTGTGCGTGGACGTCGATGGTCAGGTGTGGAGCTTTGGAAGAAATACGGGAGGTCAACTAGGCAGCGGGGAATTGAATAGATTTGTTCCTTCAAAGATCGAAGTGCTCGCGAGGGAGGCTAAAGTAAAACACGTTGCCTGTGGGGCAGAGCACACCATCGCTGTATGCACAGAAGGACGGGTATTTTCTTGGGGAAGTTCTACAGATGGCGTGCTAGGACACGGTGAGAATGACACCTGGGAGAAAGGCTGGTTTTATCGTAGCGCGAAAGTGGAATCAAAGCCCCGGGTCGTTCGAGCTCTTGCTGAACAAAACATTGTAACTATCGCCGCTGGGTATGCGCACTCTGCATGTATTAATTCAGTCGGAGACTTGTATACTTGGGGACAAGGCCGGTTCAATCAGCTTGGTTTAGATGAAACATGCGAATATCAGTCTACGCCGTCACGCGTTCAGTCGCTACAGATCGTTCATGATGTCGCGTGTGGTGGTTTGCATACGCTCGCGAATACAAATGCCGGTGCAATGTCATGGGGAGCAAATCAACACGGTGAACTCGGTCTCGGTCGCAATGGAGACGGAAAGTCTGCAGTTCCTAAGCCGATTAAGTTGAGTTCGCAAGGCTGGACCAAGATCGCTGCGGGGTGGAAGCATTCTGCGGGTATAGCTGACGGGAAACTATTTTCGTGGGGATTTGGAGGAAGTGTAGGATCGCACTCAGACGAACAAATGTCCAGTGGAGGGCAGTTAGGATTAGGAAATGAATTTGATTTTTGGGAGCCTCAGTATGTTCCCATTCCTGGTGAAGTCAAGGACGTGTCACTTGGTTTCAATCACAGTTTGTGTCTCGTAGACACGACGACGTAGGTTTTTTAGAAGAGCGTTCTTTTAGCATGTGATAGTTACCTGGTACCGGGTACCGGTAGGTAATTTTATTAAAAATCCATTTACCGGTAGGTGCAGTTATTAACGTCCAATTCAACTCATAATTCTAAGATATGTTGCAAGTATGATACACGTCGAGTGGATCGACTTAATCGTTTCGTTCATTTTCTAACTTTCGTACTCTGATGAGACATAATGCTCCAAGTGCGGTGAAAGCTGCCAACATCTCGAAGACTACAGTCCACCCGGCAGAACTAGCGACAAAGCCAACAAGAAGTTGACCTAAACCACTTCCCACAGCTCCTGAAGAATCAATGAAACCCGATATGACTCCTACGATATTTCCCGTGCCAAAAGTTTGGGCACGCTTGCCAATGTCGGCTCCCATCACGCTTGCGAACAAGGCGCTCGAAGGGCCAATCAACGCGCCAGAGAAGAAAATGCACACCACAGTCCAATGGAGTGTCGTGGCAAGAGGAACGAGGGCGATGGGAATGATGCCAATAAACAAGCTTGTCATGAAAATAGGCACCCATCGATTTTGGCCCATCGCACGTTGAGCAGCCGCAGTAAGTATCATGCCCACGATGAGCGATACATCAAACACCTGTGTAGACAGAATTGACGACCCGTGAGAGTCGAAGCGTTTATCCATATAGTATGGAAGCCAAAATAGCACGGAGGTCACCACAACCTTCAAGCACATGACCGAAAGTGCAAAGTCGATCACCCCTGGAATGTTCCACACGTTCCACATCAGTTCTTTCAACGTTGGAGATCGCCTTGTTGCTGAACTTTCGACGTCGTTGTCGTTGCCAAGTAACGCTTGCTGAACGCCTTCCTCTTCGGTATTATCTATGTTCACTTTGACTGGCACAACAAATATCACGAATAAGAAAAAATTGAACATCATGAATGCAGCTGCAAGGAACATGATGTAAGGCCAATTTTCATCCCCACTTTGCAACACTTTCTTAGCCGCTTCCAAACCGATAATGTCTCCTACGGGTGAGACTATCGCCCAAATCGAAATCACAATTCCACAGAACGACGGCTCAATGACATCGCTCAATAGGGCAATAAAATTAGGATATGCCAACGATTGCATGAATCCCGATAGCACCCAAATCGGAAGATGACTCACCAGCGCCGTTTCCCACGCCTGCGTAGACGTTGTCGGCGTCGTGAACACGTACCCGTTGAGCACTCCAAATGCTAAACTCAAAGAAGCAGTCGACGCAAAGCTCACCATGATGACCTTTTTTATGCCGTATTTTTTTCCTATCAAACCACTAAAGAATAATCCAATAGCATAAGAGATACAGAACGTGGCGTCGATGACTCCGAGCAAAACTGTGGGATACTTCATTGAGCTCGCCATGACGCTCTTTGACGCCGCGTACCCCTCTCGAACCGCATGAAACGCCGAAAAATTGATAAACGTCACAAATACAGTCACCCACGACGTGCGATCACGCGCCGAAAACGGTGTACGGCTCTCAACGCTCATCGCTACTGCACCCTTACTCCTCTAGGCACTCTCCCGCAACACTAAACAAACAATCCAACGACGCCCGTCGTTGGCGTCGTTGGCGACGAATGACCCCCTTCCGTGAGCGGTCGTGCGATATCACGCACACACACGCGCACACACGCGCGCGACGACACCCTCGGTCGCTCTCGACCACGTCCAGCCGCCGCGTCGCGCGCTATCGCGTCGCCCGCGTCTACTCGCGTGGTCGAGCACTATTCGGACATTTGGCATGTCCACATTTCAAATGCGTGCGACTCGAGTCAACAGTCGTGTCGTCGCACGTCGTCGTCACGTCACACGTCACACGTCGTCGTCGCGAACGGCACATCATGGGGCGAGAGTCCATGATTCTCGCCAGCGCCGGGCGGTCGTCGACGTCCGCGCAGTCGGGGTATGAAGTGAAAACATTCGCACCCGAACCGAACGACGTGCGATGCGTCGGGCGAGTGCAGGCGACGTGCGAGACGCATTGCGTGCGATGGTCGCCGACGAATGGCGCGCTCGCCACCGCGGGGGTTTCTGGTGGGGTGCATTTATATAAACCGGATGAATCGCTGACGCTGTTAGGGACGATACCCGAGGAGGAGTTGGATATTGGTGAGGTGTATGGGATTGATTTCAGTCCAGGGAGTCGATACTTGGCGACGGGTGGGAGCGCGGCGCAAGAGGAAGTCGCGGTGTGGGACTTGAGGCGACGCAAGAAGCATCGAGTGCTCACGGGACATGATAGTGCGGTAAACACGGTGAAGTATGGGGAGTTTGGACGAGTGTTAGGCAGTGGAAGCGCATCAGGGGTGGTGCTCGTGCACGACGTTGAAAGCGGCGCGCAAACGGGGCGACTCACGCCACCGACGCTCAGTGGAGTAACATCTATCGATTTCTCAAAGTACTCACCGCAGCATTTAGTTTCAGCGTGCATGGATGGTACCGTACGACTCTGGGACATCGAAGCAGGGCAGCTGCAATCGACACTCACCGTGAGAGGATCTGAGTGCTACCAAGTTGAATTTTCACCAACTGTCCCAGGACTGTTGGGGTACGTCAAAAGCGACGGACGGGTGGTTCTTCAGGACATCACCTCACCGACGCCTTCAGGGGCGTTAACGTTCAAGGGTTGTCAGGCGACGAGCATGTGCTGGCACTATTCCGGGTTTGCGCTTGCTGTGGGTACCTCTGACGGACGCATTTCATGGTTGGATACGAGAAAGATTAGTGGCGGAGCTGACGTCGCAACGTGCCAGATTTATGACATAAAAGCGCACGATGGTGGCGTTGAAGCATTAAGTTGGCAACATCCCATTCCACAGTCATTCCAAGTTGAGAAAACGCCATCACGCGGGGACAACATACCAGACTCGCCGATGACGCCCATCGCCGCGAAATCGCGTTTGCTGCATGAGCCCGCTCCAGCGCCCGCTCCTGTTGTCGATGCGGTATCGCGTGATCTCGCGACTACAAGGATTGATCAAACATCGAGTGTGAGCACAAAGGAATTAGAAACCATCATAGAAAACGCAACCGAGAAGCTCGGTGACGCCTTGCGAGCTCAAGTGCGAGACTTGCACCTCGAACTGTTGCGACAGCACCAGTCTACGGTGGATGAAACTGCACAAATGTTTGCCGAAATGCGTCAACTTCAATTGGAAATGGCGCAGGAAATAGCCCAATTAAGAAACGAACTAGGTCGTTGAGTGCCGCAAGACTCGACGCATAGTATTAGCACAATATACTAGTAGCTTGTTGCAAAGACAACGAAAGAAAGTGCAACTCTCGTAACCACCTGACTTCACTCCGTGGCGTCGGGCGGTCCGCACCGCACCGTACCCATGGGGTCCTATCGCGCGCACATCCCTCAGTCATACGAGGAAGAAATGGAACAGCTCCGAATAGCCTTGGAGTTGTCCGCATCGACGTCCACGCGTGCGCCGGGGGCGGCTCAGAGACGACCGGACAACGGGGGAGAATTCCCATCGACTTCCAGGCTAGTGCCGACGCGAGAGGCGCCGGTGCGTGCACCACCGGTGCAACGTCCATCACCGGTAATGGAAGAATACGTGGAAGAAGATTTCGAAATCGCAGCGGATAGGATCGAGAAACATGCCCTGTCGTCGAAGTTACGTAAAAGACATGGGATTTCTCAAGCCGACGCCGACAACGTGGTCGACTTGCTTGACGGGGACGCTATGCGAGCGAATGATGTGTGCGTGATTATGGCGAAGACGAAATCTAGACCAACGCGCGCCGTAGCCTGGCTTAGAAACGTTGGATGGGATGTAGATTTAGCTTTAGGAAGGATGACGGAAGGCTCAGGGACGAGTCCAGATGCCGAGCGCGAACGCGCCGAGCTGCGCCGTCGCGCCGAGGCAGTTCGTAAGGCGAACCCAGAGGACAAGCGTACCGTGAAACAGGATCTGAATGGTAATTATCGTGACAATGGCTCTTCAAACCACTTTTCTCGCGCGGCAACGATGAATGGTGGATCAGCAAGCTTTGCGCGCTCGTCGACAGCTGGACGGGACTCCGACGCCGAGAGATATCAACGGGATAGATGGGAGCGAGAAATGCGCGCAAGGAATGCAGAGGCGAAACGCGCGGACGTAGGACGGGAGAAAGTACCCCGTGAGTCGTGTTCGACGTCTCAAAATACCACGAATAGTGCAACAAGCGATCGGCAATCTCCTCAAGCAACGCCGCGAATGCACGCGTCGCATCAAGCGGTGCCGCCATCAATCGAGATTCTCGAAACCAAAGGCTTAATTGAAATCCTGAAATTGGTTGGTATCCCTCCAAGTTCGTCAACTGCAGCCGCAGTGCGCTCAGCGTACAAAAAAGCTGCGTTACAGTTCCATCCTGATCGCACCGTCACCGAAACGGACGCCTCCAAGCGATACAAATGTGAAGTTTGGAAGCTGCTCAGTTCAAAAATGGAAGCCTATCGCGCGTGAAAGCGCTGGCGTTTGTCATCCGGGTCAGTACCCTGAATCATTTAGTTGTCGTTAGCTGTTATGTATCATGGTTATATTTGTATCTTTTGCGCAACTGGTAACCATTTGGGCTGTCGCGCGCGCGCGCGCAACCGAGGCTTAGGGTTGCTAGATGGTGTTCCGCAGCGCACCACCGAAACGCTGACCGCTCAAGCACCCACTCTTCATAACGACGCTCGCAGAAGCGCGCGGCGTTGGACGTGCGTGGGTGCGTGCACGACACACGCACACATCTACAGACGCACGCGACGCGCGCGTGTACGTCGTTAAGTCGTCGTAATCGTCGAGAGTGCTCCCATAACGACTCGGACAGATCGTTGGTGATTGTACCGCGAATACGCGCGCGCATACGAACGTAGGCGTCGACGCGTGAGCGTGACACATCGAACACGATGCTCACGAAGTTTGAGACCAAGTCGAACCGCGTGAAAGGCTTGACCTTTCACCCGAAACGACCATGGATCTTGGCGTCATTGCACTCGGGGGTGATCCAGCTGTGGGACTACCGCATGGGGACGCTCATCGATCGTTTCGACGAACACGAAGGACCAGTGCGCGGGGTGCACTTTCATAGCTCGCAACCGCTTTTCGTGTCAGGCGGGGATGATTACAAGATTAAGGTGTGGTCATATAAGCTCAGACGGTGTATGTTTACGTTGTTAGGGCACTTGGACTACATTCGTACGGTGGAATTCCACCCCGAGTATCCGTGGATTGTGTCGGCGAGCGACGACCAGACGATCCGTATTTGGAACTGGCAAAGTAGAAGTTCGATTGCGGTGTTGACTGGGCACAATCACTATGTGATGTGTGCGCGCTTCCACCACAAGGATGACTTGGTGGTGTCCGCATCGCTTGATCAAACGGTTCGCGTGTGGGACATTAGCGGTCTTCGACGCAAGAGTGTTTCGCCAGCTGAAGAGCTTCGCATGCCGCAAATGAACAACGACTTGTTTGGTGGCGGGGACACTGTGGTGAAGTACATCTTAGAAGGGCACGATCGCGGGGTGAATTGGGCGTCGTTCCACCCGACGTTGCCTTTGATTGTCTCTGGCGCGGACGATCGTCAAGTCAAGTTGTGGCGCATGAATGACACCAAGGCTTGGGAAGTCGACTCCCTTCGCGGGCACGTCAACAACGTGAGCTGCGTCGTGTTCCACGCCAGACAAGATGTCATTGTTTCCAACTCAGAAGATAAGTCGATTAGAGTGTGGGACATGTCGAAGAGAGCCGACGCGCAAACGTTCCGACGCGAGCATGATAGGTTCTGGATTCTTGCTGCACACCCCGAGGTCAACTTATTGGCTGCTGGTCACGATAGTGGTATGATTGTGTTTAAGCTCGAGCGCGAGCGCCCAGCTTACACGTCGCACCAAGGGAACTTGTTCTACGTCAAGGACCGTTATTTACGATGCTACGATTTCCAGTCTCAACGCGACAACCCTCTCGTGTCGATCCGCCGTACTGTCGGCGGGCCCAACACTGCACCGAGAACAATGTCATACAACCCGGCAGAAAACGCGATTTTGATCACATACGACGCCGGTGGTGAGAGCTACGAGTTGTTCATGTTGCCAAAGGATGGTGGACGAGGCGAAGTCGTGGGTGACTCGCGACGTGGCAATGGTGTTGGTGCCGTTTTCGTCGCAAGAAACCGTTTCGCCGTATTGGACAAGCAATCGAACAACATCATCATCAAGAACCTTGATAATGAAATGACGAAGAAGTGTCCGGCACCGTGCACGACGACTGATAACATCTTCCACGCCGGTACTGGTTCCCTCTTGTGCCGTTCTGAAGACAAGATGATTTTGTTTGATCTCCAGCAGCGCGCTGCGATTGCGGAGCTTGCGACGCCTTACATCAAGTACGTCGTATGGTCGACCGATATGAGTCGCGTCGCCTTACTGAGCAAGCATGCCATCGTTCTCGCCGATCGTCGCTTGGGCCACTCGGTCACTGTGCACGAAACCATTCGCGTCAAGTCTGGTGCTTGGGATGATAACGGTGTATTCATTTACACCACGCTGAACCACATCAAATATGCGTTACCCAATGGCGATTCTGGCATTATTCGCACATTAGATAACCCAGTCTACCTCACTAAGGTGTTCGGTAACGTTGTGTATTGCCTGGACCGCGACGGCCGCAGCCGTCAAATCCAGTTTGATCCATCCGAGTACATGTTCAAGCTTGCGCTTAACGCTAAGCGTTTCGATCAAGTGCTTGCGATGATCAAAAGTGGTCAGCTATGCGGTCAATCGATCATTGCTTACTTACAACAAAAAGGCTACCCGGAAATTGCGTTGCATTTCGTTCAGGTACGTATTAGTCTCACCTTGTTTTTCCCCCCGCAAACTGCTGCGTGGTACGATCGCAATGATTATACACAACCTTACAGATCCTTCCTTGGTGAATGCCGAGAGTTCATGAAGATTTCTTGTTCGCTTATTTTTTGAATGAGCGATCATCCACTTGGCGCTTCTTTTTCCCTCTTTAATACCGCCTTGCTTTGATACAATTGCCGACACTGACTCTTGATTTTTTTTCGTGTGCAGGATGAACGAACCCGTTTCGAGTTGGCGCTTGAATGCGGTAACATTGAAGTCGCTCTCGCGAGTGCCCAAGAAATGGACGAGAAAGATACCTGGCATAAGCTTGGGGTTGAAGCGTTGCGCCAAGGGAACCACCAGATTGTAGAGTTCGCGTATCAAAAGACGAAGAACTTCGAACGACTCTCCTTCTTGTATCTCATCACTGGTAACGTTGAGAAGTTGAGCAAGATGTTGAAAATTTCAGAGATGCGCTCCGATGTCATGGGACAATTTCACAACGCCTTGTACCTCGGTAACGTAGCTGAACGAGTCAAGGTTTTAGAGCAAGTGGGTCATTACCCGCTTGCGTATTTGACGGCGAAGACGCACGGCTTAGAAGAAGATGCGACCCGAATTGCAGAGATGCTAACTGAAGCCGGAGCTGCGATTCCTGAGGTCGATGGGTTAGGAAAATTGCTTGTCCCGCCAAAACCGCTTCTCAAGGGCGACAACTGGCCGCTGCTTCCAGTTTCCAAGGGCTTCTTTGAAGGTATGCTCTCTGGTGAGATTGCCGGGGATGCTTACGCTGAAGAAGACGTCTTTGCGAGCGAAGGTGGGGGACTCGGCTGGGGTGATGCGGATGTTGATATGGGCGATGAAGAACGAGTCGATCCACTCGCTATGGCAGGTATCGTTGACGAAGAGCGCGACGAAGACATTGACAACGAGGATGATGGTTGGGATATGGATGATTTGGAAGTTCCGGAGGAGTTGATGGGTGACGCCTCGGGTGCGCAAGGCCATGATGGTTTTGATAGCGATGTATTCATCGCACCGACTGCTGGAGTGCCGCCGTCTCAACGCTGGACTGAAAAGACATCCGTTGCTGGCGATTTCGTTGCCGCTGGTGATTTCGATAGCGCGATGAAGTTGCTCAACCGCCAGTTGGGTATCGTCAACTTTGCGCCGCTCAAGCAGCTCTTTGTTGATTTGGCATACGCTTCGCACACGACCATTGAAGGTATGCCCGAAGCTCCTAGCATGTCCCTTCCGCTTGGTCGTGGTTGGTCATCGAGTGCTAGAGGCGTGTTGCCGCCGGCCATGATTTGCTCGCCGTCCATTCTCGATGAACGACTCAAGGCTGCGTACAAGTTGACCACTGAAGGTAAATTTGTTGAAGCGCTGAAGATCTTTGTCAACATCATTCATTCCGTCACGTTATTGAGTGTCGAAAACAAGAGTGAAGTCGATCACGTTGAAGAGATCTTGAAGGTGGCGCGCGAGTATGCGTGTGCGTTGAGAATTGAAATCGCTAGAAAGGAGGTCAAGGATGATCCCAATCGCCAAGCCGAGCTTGCGGCGTATTTCACTCACGTGCCCATGCAGCCCATCCATGTCTCGCTTTCATTGCGTTCGGCTATGTCTATTTTCTTCAAGTTGAAGAACTACGCTACCGCGGCAACTTTCTGTCGTCGCTTGCTCGAGTTGAACCCTCCTGTTAAGGTTGCTCAACAGGCAAAGCAAGTGTTGCAAGCGTGCGAGCGCGCGCCCAAGGATGAAATCGAGCTCAACTACGACGCTCGCAACCCGTTCGTCATCTGCTCCTCCACTTTCGTGCCAATTTACAAGGGCACTAAGAACGAAACGTGCCCTACTTGTGGCGCGCCGTTCTGCGTTGAGCAAGCTGGCAGCGTGTGCGGTGTGTGTAACTTAGGAAAGGTTGGACAAGATGCGACTGGACTCGTATGTATGTGAGGAAAAACGTTAGCGTAAACAAATTGCAAAAAAAAAAATCTGTGCTTTACTACTACAAATGAATCGACTAATGCATATGGCTCTTACGTGTGCTTCTATGCGCTCTCATCTACTTTCTATCTCAATGTGCGACTAAAGCGGCGACACCATGCTCACCAATCCTTCGCTGGATGTCGCAGTGGTTATCGACAACCGCTTCGATGACGGATACATGAAAATCAACACCATTTGCACTGCGCTTAGCACCGAGCCAAACAAGTTGGGCGCCGCGATGAACCAATCACCTAGTGCGAGCCCGTAGCCGAACCAGCACAGGCCGTTGACACCATTCATGAACGTCAGTGGAAAGTAAAAGCTCTTGCTATCACGCGTTCGCACAACCTCTGCAACCGTGCTCAGCGGCGCCGAATAATACACCACCAAAATGGCATTACACACCGAACCCGTCACCGTGAGCTTGACGTTTTCGCTCGAATCTCGTAAAACGCACGATACTATCATCCCCACAAACAGCAGTAATACTACCAACACCCCCATGAGGCGTTCCATTCGTTCTCGCCAACGCGCATCCAACCCGTACACCGCGCCAGTGTAATACAATGAAATCAAGAAACCAGTACCATTCGGAACGTACACCCAATAATTCCCACTAATCGCGCCGTACATCAACCACGCCGCGCAATTCGCCGCCGCGAACGGGTACGGAAGCGGGTTCAACTCCCCAATACCGCTCTCAATCGCTTGCGTTTTCCTCAGCGCTTGAATCTTTGGCAGTGGAGACAAAAACATAACCTGCGCGAGCAGCGACCCGAGCAAGGGAGCGAGCACGGTGAGGAACACATCCGAGGCGCGCATGGCGACGACCGCGCGCTACTATTCACTCGTCGCCCTCGTCGTCGTCGTCGTTCTCCGTCGTCGTCGTCGTCGTCGTTCTCCTCCTCCTCCTTCGCCGCCGCGTCGAGCTGTGCGGTGCGACGCGCGCCCACACGCAACGCGCCAAAAAGTGCACCCAACGCGTTTTCACCGGTTTTTACTTTTACCGTCGTCGATGTCGATGTCGATGTCGATGTCCCAGTGGGACCACGGTGGGACCGGTGTCCCAGTGTGCGTCCTCGCGTGGTGTGCACCGCCAGAGCCCCGCGCGCGTCCATGCACCCGCCGCTGACGCTCGAAAACCACCCAAAGTGCCGCGAGGTGGTGATTGCGTTTAAGCGGTGTCACGACACCAACCCAATAGGCAAGGTGTTCGGGGCGTGTAACGACGAGAAGTGGGCGCTCGACGCGTGCTTGCGCGAACAAAAGTTGTGGAAGGCGAGGGAGAATTTGAGCAGAGCTCGAGCGTCGAACGAGCGGTTGAAAGAACGACGACGACGGGAAGAGGACGAGGATTAAGCGCTAGGATATATATATATTTCGTCGTCAGTAGTACGAGTTGAGTGTGAGTGAGACGATGACGAAAGTATTAGTTGGGTTCACCGGGAGCGTCGCGAGCACGCGCTTCTCGGCGCTCGTC
>Ga0181561_10000936_pt1 | contig 25390 bp, 9 predicted proteins | sample 011ome_19_FD_133760 | JGI IMG/M metagenome (GOLD analysis project Ga0181561, IMG submission 133760) | Coastal salt marsh microbial communities from the Groves Creek Marsh, Skidaway Island, Georgia - 011510BT metaG (megahit assembly) | ecosystem: Environmental > Aquatic > Marine > Intertidal zone... | reverse complement strand
CGTCGTCGCCATGCACGCGCAACATATCGTCATAATACGTCTTTATGCGCGTAAACACCGTCTCACACGACGTATGCCACGCCAACGCGCCGTGCCCGTGCAAATACGCCACCGCTCGAGGCGGTATGTCGTAACGAAACATCGCCCAATCCCAGAACGCCGACGCATCTCGCCCGTAATTCGGAAACATCAACCGCTCGATCGCCGTCATACCGCTCGCGCATCGCCACGCCCTCGCCTTCACCTCTGCCCGCGTTCGACGATAGAACACAATCGTCGCGAGCGGTAAGTTCAAGTCCCACGCGTGATGTTTCGCCACGTCGTCGCGAGTCAAGAACTCGTATCCACCGATGACGACGTCGAATCGCGACGGCGACGTCACCGACGACGGATCGATCGCAACCACCGTGGACGCACACGAGATCGGCGACGCGAGCACCGCCACGGGTGGAGGTTTCGCGAGCACCGAGACGACGACGCGCGCGCTCCCATCATCGCTCGCGTAACTCAGCGCGCATAGGACGACGACGACGCACGCCGCGGCGAGCGTGTGCCACGCGCGCGACGTGGACGACGACAATGACGGCGGGTGCGGCGGCATCGCGAGCTCTGTGCACACGCGCGGCGCGTTCACGACGCACGCATGGAGCACCGGATGGCGATGCGAATGGGCGGTGCGCCTCGATGTGCGGCACTGTGCGACGCCGCCGCCGACACACGACACACGACGACGCCGACACACGACGACGAACGATGGGGGTGTGCGTGCGCGCGGCTACGGTGGATGACTTGTGGGCCATGCAGCGATGCAACTTGCTGTGTTTACCGGAAAACTATCAGATGAAGTACTACTTGTACCACGCGTTGAGCTGGCCATCGTTGTTACAAGTCGCGGACGTGGACGGCGCGGTGGTGGGGTACGTGTTGGCCAAGCTCGATGAGGAGTGCACGGATGAGGTGCGGGGGCATATTACCTCGCTCGCGGTCGTGCGCACGCATCGTAAGCTTGGGTTGGCGGCGACGTTGATGCGCGCGGCGCATAAAGCCCTGGACGAATGCTACGGCGCGACGTGCGTGAGTTTACACGTGCGCGTGAGCAACGAAGCGGCGATACATTTGTATAGGGATGTTTTAGAGTACGAGTGCGTGGATACTGAGGCTAAGTATTACGCGGATGGTGAAGATGCGTATAACATGCGGTTGACGTTTGGGAAGGGCGCGAACGTCGGGGACGAGGCGGCTGACGTCATCGAACGCGTCGTCCTCGATCCTTAACGAATCCAACGTCAAGGTTGATGACGATATTTGACGTAGATTTTATACTCACACACACGCATAGCACAAGAAGCGAGACGTTCGCGTCGGCGCTCGTAGGTTGTAGTTGAAACTGATGAACTGAAACACGCTCAACGCCGTCGACTATCTTCAGTGCGCGACTGTCGCCTGACTGCCTGACTGCCGCGCGGTCGACATGGCGGCGTTTGAAGAACTCGGGTTATGCCCTGAACTCATCGCCGCCGCCGACCGCGCGTCGTTCACGCTTCCGACGCCGATACAAAGCGAAGCCGTGCCGCTGGTGCTCACTGGCGGCGACGTATTGGCGAGCGCGGAGACTGGTTCGGGGAAAACGTTCGCGTTCGGCGCGCCCGTGCTGCAGCTCGTGCACGAGAGCATTGTGGAGAGTCGCCGCGGGCGCGTGGTTGCCGCGCGCGAGGTGGCGAACGACGATGAGGCGCTCGGGAAGAGGTGCGCGTGGAGCTCGACGGCGCGGTCGGCGTCGGCGGCGTGCGACGTTTCGACCGGGGTCATGCAATCGCGCGCCGCGCACGCGTGGGCAGGCGTGCGTGGGACGTACGGTGTGCGCGTGAGAGACTCGTCGGGCGAGAACGCGCGCGTTAAGGTGTGTTATGAGATTGAAGTGCGGGACGAGGGGTTGTGTCGCGTCGGGTTCGGCAGTCGGTTCGCGGCGCTCGACGGTTTAGGCGCGGATGCGCATTCGTACGGCTACGGTGGCACCGGGAAGAAGAGTCATAATAAAAGTTTTGAAAATTACGGCGAAACATTCACGAAAGGTGACGTCGTGGGGTGCTTGCTCGATTGTGAGAACGCGCGAGTGCGCTTTACGAAGAATGGACGCGATTTGGGCGAGGCGTTTACGCTGAGCGAGCAAACCATAAAAACGGTGTTGTTTCCAGCGGTATGCGTGAAAAACGCAGAGTGCGCGGTGCATTTTCAAGGTAAAGATTTCAAGTTCCCCGTGCCGAGCGGGTACGTGCCGTTTGGGGATCTGAAAGGATCGGAGACGGTGTCTGGCGACGCCGACGTGGAGGACGCGGCGTCGAGTGGCACGCGCAAGCCTTTAGCACTTATTCTCGAACCAGCACGAGATTTAGCCGAGCAAACGCACGAGTTTTTCTCCACTTTTGCGCGCGAGTTCCAAGATCCCACGTTGAGCGCTGGGTTGTTCATTGGTGGTGTGAAAGAAGGGCCACAGCACGCGGCGCTGCGCGAAGGCGTGGACATCATCACAGGCACGCCCATTCGTGTTTTAGAGCTCGTACAGAATGGCAAGCTCGACGTGTCTCAAGTTCGTTTTTTCGTGCTGGACGAAGCCGATCGTCTTCTGGACACTGGCAACCAGCCGACGATTATGAAGCTCTTTGATCGCATGCCTAAACACGGGAAAGCGACGCATCGTTTGCAAGTCATGTTGTTTTCGGCAACGTTGCATTCACCTGAAATCAAAGCCCTGGCGAATACCCTCACGGTGAACGCCACGTGGGTGGATTTAAAGGGCAAAGAAGCCGTGCCAGATACCGTTCATCACGCCATGGTGCTCGTGGACCCGGCGAACGAGCCAAATTTGGACGCGCTCGAGCCCAAGGCGGAGACGGATCGCGCGCATTCGCTCGCGAATACGCTCGATGGCGATGACGCCGCGAGCGAGGCGATAAAACGTTTGAAACCGCACATCGTTCGGCGAATCATCGATACACACGAAATGGATCAATGCTTGATTTTCTGCCGCACCAACTTTGATTGCGACAATTTGGAAAAGTTTCTCAACGAATGCGGTGGCGGGAAAAAGTTTCGAGGATCCTTTGTCGCGGGTGTCGAAGGCAAGTATTCGTGCTGTGTATTAGGCGGTGCAAGGCATATGGATGAACGCAGGCGTAACTTGCAGGCGTTTAAGAATGGCGATGTGCGCTTTTTGATTTGTACCGACGTCGCTGCTCGGGGTTTAGATATTAAAAATCTCCCATACGTCATCAACATGACGCTCCCGGACCGAAGCGAAGACTACATCCACCGCATCGGCCGCGTCGGTCGCGCGGATACAATGGGGTTAGCCATTTCTATCGTCGCCGCCAAGAAAGAGCGCGTTTGGTTTTGCACGAAGAAAGGATACAAACCTTGGTTTGATCCGAAACCTGACGACGTAAAGCTCACAAAGGATGGCGGTCACACGGTGTGGTACGACGAGCCAAAGTTGTTGAAAGATATCGAAGCGCGCATAGGATCGTCAGTGAGCCATCTAGGGGCGAAATTCGAACTCCCCGAAGCGTTTGGTGCCGCGGGCAAGGGTGCATACGGCAAGGCGCGTGGTGATGAAAAGGCGAGCGAGGAATTAAACTTGCACTTGGAGGCGTACCGACCAAACGTGCGAGCGCTGGCGGCGTTGGAATCCAAGGTGCAGCTTTCTTTTTGGGATTTGAAGCGCAAGTTTGCGTCGGTGTCTTAGAACGCGTGCACCGCGTGATATTAGCAATGTATGTAATAGACGTGCACGACCATAGCGATACCATTAAGAAGTGCGTAAACATTACAAAAAAAGAAGCATCAAGGTTTCGTTTGTCATTCGATTTCTGTGATTGCTGCGGCTCCGGCTCCTGATCCAATGCACATGGACGTGATGCCGATCTTTCCTGAACCACCCCGACGACGTAATTCGTGAATTAATGTCGCCATACATCGCGCACCGGTGGCGCCGAGTGGGTGCCCGAGTGCAATTGCTCCCCCGTTTACATTGACGCGCTCTGGGTCCAATTGCAACTTCTCAACGCAATACGTCGCTTGCGACGCGAACGCTTCATTGAGCTCGTATAAATCAACATCATTCACGCTCAAGTTGACCGCTTTCAACACTGCTGGAATGGCTAACGCAGGACCAATACCCATGATAGCTGGGTCGCAGCCGACAGCGACAAAGCCGCGCCACGTAGCGAGAATTGGCAACCCATGCGCCTCCGCGTACGAACGTCTTGCCAGCACGACGGCAGCCGCACCGTCAGAAACTTGGCTCGCGTTACCAGGTGTCGTGCTCCCACCTTTCTTAAACACCGCTGGGAGCTTTGCGAGGCTCTCAACAGTCGTGCCCTCGCGAATACCATCGTCCTCACTCACAACGACGTCGCGCGTCTCACCCGTTTTGGGATCTGTTTGCTTGGTAAACACCGGAATAATTTCATTCTTGAATCGCCCAGTGGCCCGAGCGTTCGCCGCTCGCGCATGTGACCGAGCCGCCATGGTATCTTGCGCTTCACGCGTAATTCCCCATCGTTCGGCGACGTTTTCGCTCGTGACACCCATAGGAATCAAGCAGTTTTGCGCATCCAAGCTGGACGCAACGCGAGGGTTAAAGCCACCCTCCCACTTCATCGGATTCGCTGTCATCGTCTCCACTCCAGCGCCTATGCCACACTCATAGTACCCAGCTTTAATGCTCGCCGCGACGTCCGCGCACGCCTGCAACCCAGACGAACACTGACGATTCACCGTACGCACCGGCACCTCTTTCGGGAAACCGGCGAGAAACCCACCGATACGAACTTCATTCGCGCGTTGGCTCGAATTCCCGAGGACTGAACCTACGACAATATCACCAATATCGTGCACGTTCACCTTGCTTCGCACCACGGCGGCTTGTAACACCGCGGCGATTAAATCATCCGCGCACGTTTGAGCTAACCCGCCGCGCTTGGCGCGCGTAATCGGCGTTCGACACGCGTCTACGATGACCACGTCATCCGGAGACTTTGTAAACTTCTGTACGAATAGGCGGAAAACATCGCGACACACAGGTCACGAGCACGCGTCGTCAGTCACGGGTGATGCGTCACGCGTCGATGCGAGTCCCGACGTGAGTCCCGGTCGAGAGCGCCCAGTCGCGTCGCCAATCCAATCCAATCCGCGCGCTCGAGCGTCGACGTACCCCAGCGCTGTTTGCGACGCCAAACGTATTCGTAGACTGTGTGACCACGTGCGAGGCGATCGTCGCGACGCGTCGGCGCGAAGCATCGGGAGCGGACATCGCGATATAACCTGCGACCTGCGCGGCGAGGACTGAGGTAGTTAGGGTACACCGACGCAGATTTCGCGACGACAGACAACGCGCGTCCGCGCAGGTTAGAAATCGGTGTTGAGACACAACGCCACGCCTTGTAAAGTCCATAACGCGGGATGATCCACCGATGTTAGGTCAGCTTCGAATACCAGTCCCCGGCCCATGGCGTCGCGGCGGTTTTGGGTAAAATATACGGGACATTTAAACGACTTTGACGACGACGCGGAGGTTGATGACTGGGACCGCGCCGTCGTCTGCGTCGGCACGAGGCGTAATATTGGAAGTTCACTCACGAGTACCTTGTCGTGTTGCGATGCGAGGCATTGATTGTGATGATCCCAACTCGCGCCTTCGAGGAATAATCCAGTAATGTAACATCCGAGCTCGGGTTTGGCGAGAATTTCGTCTTCGCGCGTGAATTCTGTGACTTCAGTGTACATCGCGCTCGCGTCGAGTGGCCAACCTTTGAGACGACATGCGCTTTGAATCAACGCCGCAATGTAGGTTTCGGGGCAATGTAATCCACTCAACCACATCACTTTTGGCTCACCGCGAGTGGACCAGGATTTAAATTGCTTCTCGCGTCGCTTGTACCACGCAATCCATGATTGGACGTCTTTGTCCGTCGGCGGCGCAGCGCTCTTCCATTTGTCAGGTACACGACCGCGCGATAATGCGTCAGATATGGCGTCTAATTCTGGTGACATTCCAATTTCTCCGCTCAGAGCCTTAACGAGTTCGCGCAATGAGTGCTTGAGAACATCTTTGAGCGCGTTATGACGTTCAAGTTCTTGAAACAAGACAACCGTCGTCGGCGATGGCGTTTCAGAGGACTCATCAATAATTTGTCTCTGTATTTTAGCCACATCAAACGCATAGGCGTCATTCGTGACGACTAATAAGATTTCATTTACGATATTCGTCAGTACACTGTTCTCGTTGGTGTTCGTCTCGACATCTGTGCCGGTGTTATTCTTCTGCGTGGACGTCGCGGACGCTGGCGCGACGGCGACGAGTTTACTTTGCAGCGACAAGACGTTGGACCATAGCGATTTCGCGGCGCGTGTTGAATGCGCGACGTCTGCGTTTGAATGCAACCCGAGCACTTCTGGCGTCTGCATATCTGGTACACTATCGATGCTTTCTATTTGAGCATCGTAAGACGCATCTTTTGATGGCAACGCGTAATGCACGTTTGTCGCGCCGTTTGAATAAAACATAAACTGTTGAAAGCCGTCGAATAAAAAGTCTCCAAAGTATTCATCCAAGTATGCGTTGAGCACTCGACGATCGTAATTGTCACTTACGCGTCCTCCATACATGGCTTCACCGATTAGATACTTCAATGCCGTCCATGGAATCATCTTTGTTGAAGAGCCATTGTTCGCGGCGGAGGATACTTTAGCGCAATACGTCTTGATCAAGCTAAACGAGATTCTAAAGTCAGTCTCGTTGAAATCGTACGCCACATTCCAACCAAGCTTGCCATACTTTCTACGTTCTTGCACTGCGGCATGGAAAAACGCGAGGACGTACGTCAACGCACGGAAAAACTCGTTTCGGCAACCGCTCAAGACGTCTTCCGAAAGACGCGCGTACGAAGCCTTCATATTCATTTTCAATCCGTCCGGCGGTTCGGTCACAACTTTCAAGCTTCGCTGTAAAATTCCAATGGGGAATGTCTTGATAGGGTCAGTGGTGAGCCATAACCGGAAGTCTTTGTGCGGCTCAACCAAGCCATCAATTACTTTTTCGAGCGTCGAGAGCCATTTAGGAAGAAGATGGCAATTTTGTAACATGAGCCACAGACCGCGCGACGCGCACGACTCTATGAGTTCTTCCGCTTTCGCTCCCATGCCTTGACCGAGCGCCATAAATTTCAACTTTCCGCCAGGTTTGAACCCCATGTTTTCGCCGAGGGCGAAAATATCAAACGCAGGATCAGCGCCGGGAGAGAGAACAAACACCACCGGCGTGAACGCCGATGAGAGCTTGTAAATGCTCTCATAATCAGAAATTGGCGGTGTGACGAAGCGCACACCCATGGTTTCGCAAATGTAATTGGAAACTGCGCTCGTCACGCGATCTAATCGCGCGCATCGGAGCAAACACAAACGTTCAAAGGATGATAAAGAATCGGAATACCCATCAGGAAGTGCAGACGCTTCGGGTTTCTCGCAAGAATACCACGCTCGCCATTCGTCAGCGTTGACTAAGATGCGTTGTAAAACCCCACTCAGCGCACTCGTTGACGAAGATGAATCTTCTTTAACGCACTCTTTCGCAATGTGAGTGTCAAGATGCACCAGATCTTGCCAACCGCGCTCAGACCACCACGGTAAACGTTCGACGTCAGCCGACGCGTTGTCCAGCGATACGTTGCCCTTAAGAAAGAATACTAAAAGCTTAGCGTTCATTCTACCTTCGCCATCTTCGATGCGTGTCGTCATTTGAAACGAAAGGGCCAGCTTGTCACGTTCAAATAAACCCAAACACGCAAACTTGTACACATCATACGTCAAGCGATCGATAAGACTACTCAAACGAATGTCCAAATCATCATTCGGCTGAGTGGCTCGCAACGTGTTTATAAAGACATCCAAGAAACTTGAGAGCGAGTACTCGTACATGGGATTCAGATTCGACAGCGCACTGACGACGAAAAACAGAATAGCACCGCGCTTTGCGACTGGAGAATAACACGATTGAGCTTTGAAAAGTTCCTTGGCTGCTTGAGCCGCCAGGATGAGCTTTTCTGAAATCTCAGTTGACTTTGTCTTTGCACTTTCAAGCGTCTCGATGAGCTCGACGTTATCAACAATTTCGCCTTGTGCGATCGAGAGCTCATGGAGCAGTGTATCTTCAAGCGTTTTCAGTAGCGCTCGATTCGTGACAGTTTCCTTGACCAAGTTTTCACGTTCAGTCTCAAGATCTGGGCGCTCTTGCTTGACCGTGACATTCAATAACTGTTCTTGCAAACCAGCTTCGGTGACTGAATAGTTGATTATAATCATTTTACCACTTACATCCGGGTCGTAATGAGGATTTGGCAACTTTGTCGTCATGTAAAGCCTAAAATTATCATCCCATTCAACTTCAGAATCGCCGAGCTTAATCATCTTTGCTCCGTTTGGCGCGTAATGGAAGCTCTTATTCAGCACTGGATTCAGCACAGGGTCGATGTATTCGCCAACGTTCTCGATAAGGAATGGCAAGCCATACTGAATAGCGAGTTCAAGCTGCTTCAAAAAGTCTGCATCCGTCTGTCGCTTGACTTTGCCTTCGAGTGCGGAGCCTTCACGCGATTTAATCCATTTCACCGCTTGCATTTGAGGATCTATGCACAGCGGGAATCTTTTTGCTCGCATGGTGAGCATGCCGTTTTGTACGCTCAATTCGTCCCCAGGCAGTCCATCGGCGGCCCATGAATTCAGTTCGTTGTCATCCGTAAGCAGCGCTTGCAAATTGAAAGGTTCGCTCAATGGCACGCCGAGAGTGCGCAGATTGCTCTCCAAAAAGTCATGAATGAATTGCTTGCGAAACTCAAACGTGAACGTTCCAGCGTAACACAAAAACGCTGACGTTAGCAAACAATCACCAATTAGCTTTTCTTTACGTGCACGAAGCTCTTGCATCTCAGTTGTCCATCGAATTTTTTCGCTCGACAAACCAGTAATCAAGCGTTCCGCTGCGTTCAAGCGGTTCGCCATAAGCTCTGCACTTTGCTTCAAATCTTGCTGTTTCGCGCTCTTCTCTTCAAACTGCGAACTAAGTTGCTTTAGTTCCGCTTGTAAGCTTTTCAACTCTGCTTTGGTCTCCGCCAACTCGCGTTCTTTAATTCTCAAAGTCTTTTCAGCTGTCTCGACCGCGGCACGCTTTGGATTGACAGTTCGAGCAACCTTGTTGTAATTAATCATCGCGAATACCCACTTCAGCAATCCAGCGCCGGCAGTTGAAATCTTCATCACCTCATCAGGGTTGAATTTTGAGTCTTTCGTGTACTCTCTGAGCGCCTTCATTTGCTTTTCTTTGATGCCATCTTTGTCGAATTCCACGAGCGAGCGCAAAAAGTTTGTATCCGCCATCATCCCCTTGGCTCCCGTCCATGAGACGTTTGGCAAACCTTTGAGGATCATCACGCATTCACATACGCGCTGCACAGCAATGTTTGGTTTCGCAAATGACCGAATTTCAGTGATTTCATCCTTCTTCAAATTATTCAAAGCTGCCGCAGCTTCTTCCAATGCTGGAATTGCGGCTTCTAAATCAGCCTCGGCTTCAGTCTTTTCCTTGGCAATGCGAGCCGAATCTTTAACGAGCTCTTCTTCTTTACTCGATGCGTTAGATGCTTTCGTTTCTACTTCGCTCGTGCGTTTAGTGATCTTATCCAATAACTCATCGCATTCCGTCGCTTGTTGCGTCACGACGACTTGCGCGTCGTTTAGTTTGGTGCGCATCGCGTCAACTTCGGTGCTTGCCTGAATGAGCTTGTCCAATCCGCCACTCAAGCGTTTGATCGATGCATCGATGGTAGATCGTTGTGTGTTAAGTGACGTTTCATACGCGGTAATGAACTCCAAGTAATGTTTCGGTGTCACGTAATTGTGTCTCTTTAACTCCTTCTTAAACTTTTCATTTAGCGCAATCGCCGTGCAGTGTGTGTACATGACGTGCTCGTTGATTCGTGATGTAAACTCCTCGGGCACTCCAGCATTTAATAACAACGAAGCACTTACTTCAAGCAGCGCATCTTTAGGCCATTCTGTGAACCAGTCGATCACGGTGTTGTTTACCAATCCAGGAAAGTTGCGACAACGATGACGTAACTGATCTCCAATCGGCGACATGGCCAAAACGATGTGTAAATTCGTCCGACATCTATCGATGAGATATCTCCAGCCATCCTCACGATTGACGGGAATTTTATTTGATAGTAAATCTTCGCGAATAGCATTCACCATGGCGTCCTTTTCTTCGTCGGCAAAGAGTGCGGGAACCGTCCCAGTGGTGAGCATGTTGTTTATCAATTCTAAAAATCCCTCCTCGACGACGTGATTATCGGTGAACAAAAACATCGTCGGAAGATTTTGCACACCCAGAATATTGTACAACTTTTTCAAATCTTCTCTGAATGTCGTGTCATTGTATCCACGCGCAAGCGTGATCTCGAAAACCTTGCAGTCCGCCATTTCAGCCGCGAGGCGCGCGAGCGATTGCTTGCCGCTCCCGCCGACGCCGACCAAGAGTGCGTGACCATTTTCTGTTCGTAAAACTCGGTGTATTCGCGTCAAGTGTTCCAGTGCGTGATCAAATAATACGAGTTGCATAGGTGTTGATCCATCTTTCAGCTGGGCGTTGCGATTTGCAATGACTTGTTCAAACCAAGGTTTTATTGCCGCGTACGTTCCCACATCCTCATACACTCGCTTGCGAACAATCAGCGAATCAGTAACCTCTGCACCGCTAGCATCGACGACGTGCGACGCGTTGGACCGCATGCTATCTTCATGGTCATCACCGGGAGCGAAATCAGCAAACAACGTCGGGTTCGAAGACATGACGGTGATTTCATCTTTATACTCTTCATCGCATCGCTCACGGATAAGCGACGCGACTCTGTCGAGAACAAATGTTCGATCCTCGTTAGAAATTAACCTGTCGTGAAAGACACGAATAGCCTCATTGCGCCACAGACGAATGAATTCTGGCGTTGTCGAAATCACAGCTGGCGTCGCGCGAGACATTCCTTCAAATATTCTACTTAAATCGCGGAGGTTGAAAATGTAGTGAAATCGGCTCGGCGTTGGTAGAAGCTTGGCGACAACACTCTTGTATAAATCCAACGTCATGTCGACGATAACTTCATCTGAGCCAGCAGCTAAATTCAAACTTTTGGAAGTGTTTCGAATAATGGACCCATAAATTACGCGCAAATTGCTCTCATCAGGCGTTTGCATCTCAAACACTTGAAACATGGATACAAACCGAGGATCAACGACGCTTCGAGCCCCACCGGGATGACCCATCGCGGCTATGTATTGAATATCCTTCATCTGGAGCCAGTTTAGTTCTTTTCCACGATTATATGTGCCACTGCGACCAATCATAAGTTTGAGCAATGCAATGGGCTGCTGCGTTCCGTACGTATCAACTCCTGGCATGTTCAAATCGTCAACAAAACATAGTAAACGCTTCCCGACAGGCGGACCCACGATATCTTTTGTCCGCTTGTCCACAACATCCATTATTGAACTATGCACATCAGCAGCAGTCGTGCGTGAACTGAAGTTCATTGTCACCGTGTTCGTCTTGCCGTCTTTCAAGCGCTCTTGTAGATAATTTTTCACCACAACGGTTTTGCTCGTCCCTGAATCCCCCGTGAGCAACGTGTGTGAATCGTTGGCGCACATCACGTCAATCAACCAGTTCGTCCGGATGGTGTGTGCCGTGGATACTAAAATCGAAGAAAATGGCGTCTCGGGTGATGCAGTGAGAGGCGTCGTCAAACTCGCCCACTCGTACCACGAGTTTCGCGTAATATCGAATCCGTAATCGTACAACGTATGCTCCGACGGCATACAATAATCACGATTGGCGAGTGTTTTTAAAAACTTGTCAAAGCGTTGTCGGTCCGATTGACCCACTGTTTCGACAATCGTCGCACCGAACGACCACGTGATGCTGAACACGAGCGCGGATTCAATAGCGACAGCGCGTACATTTTTGTCCATCGCGTCTGAAATCGACGACGCGTCCAAGGTATTCAGAAAGTTCTTCAGCAAAACACAACACTGCTTCACGACTGATATCATCGGGCGCTCGAGTGACATACGTGGCGATGCTATTATGGAACCATCTAGGTCCACGCCTCGGAAACAAAATGCATCCACGGCATCTAGATATTTTTCAAACAATTTCTCGAGAAGAGTGCGATGGGCTTGATTCACGCCATCGCACCACGTTTTCAAAAACGGTTTATGACCAAGATTCTTCGGATCCACGTAGACCATACCACATCGACTAACTGTCGCCGGTGACGCATATTTCAAATCAGCCACTTCAAACAACAATTTGCAATGATCTTGCAGGCGAATGCGTTCCCCATTCGGCAACGTTAGTAGGCGATTGTCATCCATAACACTATTCATATTTTCAACCCACACTGCATCCACATCTCCATCGAAAACAATGTACTTGAAATCATTTTCACGCCCATTCGGTAAAGGCTTGTTCGCTTCTCGGAAAATATTCGACAGCAGGCCATCCGTCCAATCGCGCGTATCTGGATCAAGTTCGCCGTACAGTTCAGATACCGACTGTGCCTTTGGATTAAGAATATACAACTTTGTATTTCTACCCATCGCTGTTTGCGCGCGGGCGATAGTTTCGAGAATCACAGACTTTCCGCCACCAGTTTCGCCGACGAGCATAGTCGTGTGTCGAGTCAGCATTGTTTCATACAATTGAATAATCTTGTCCACCTGCTCTCCGGGCTGCGACATAATTTGATACCCATGCTCAGCAAGATCTTTTTCGATGACGGCGTTGAGCGCGGGATAACTTATGCGAGGACATGCCAACCCAGGAAACAAATCATTGATTAATCCCAAGAAAAGTTGCACGTCATCAAACACAAACTTTGGAAGATTCATATCGCGTAACGCGCGCATGAGAACAACATCTTCGGCCAGTTCTGGGGAATCTCGCTTCAATGATCCCGCCATAACGAGCACGGACTTAAGTGCACGTAAACCAAAGTCGTAGTGCGATTGCTTACTAAGTTGCTCTTTAGCCAGACGATATAACATTGTCATCTTCTTTGCAAGGGGCTTCGCCGAGTTGAATCCTTCGCTGAACAGCATGATTTCACAAATTTGCTCTAAATCCGGGACAATCATCGTCACTGGACGAAAAAGCGCCTTGAGGTTATCTGGCAATTCAGTTCTCCCAGCGTACCCGGGATTCATAGTTATGAAAACACCAGTTCGAGAATCACACTTGATCTCTTTGCCTTCAAACTGAAATCTCTTTAAATTGTGTTTGAGCGCTTCTTGTATTTGTTTTATTTGAGACGAAACCACTGAAAGCACCTCGGCTTCGATGCGATTAAATTCATCGAAACATCCCCACGCACCGCACTGCACCAATCCGCTGAATATGGCGCCCATAGCCTTGTAATCGAGCCCCTCGCCACAATTGAAAACAACGCAGAGCAGCGCCATGGATTTTGCGAGATCCTTCGTTGTCTCTGTCTTGCCAGTACCTGCGGGACCACTCGGCGCGCCACCGAGTCGATAAGTCAACGCTGTCGTAAGCGTGATATAACATCGGTCAGTGAGTCCTGTGATGACTAGTCGGCCGTTTAATCCCATGTATTCATATCCGTATCTGAACTCGCCACTGCATTGGTTTATGATGATATCGTCTTTCAATTTGTCCCACTTGAAACGCAGCTGAGACTCCCATGCAAAATCAGACTCGTCTAATACAGAATTGCGCACGAGTGAGTCTATGATATCTCGAGCGTGAACGTCGATGATGATCAAGGTGTTGACTTTTTTGCGTTCACACGAGCTTAATTCACCGCGAACCATTTGCGTTAAAAGCTCAAGTTGTTTTGTAAGCTTCTCGCTATAGTTACGCATCGCAAGCTTATTTCCTTTTCTTATTGCTTCAAATACACTTTGAACTTCCCAAGTCCACCAGATTTGCGATCCAACTAGAGTTATCATTCCAAGTTGCTCTTTGATCCAGGCGTCTCGATTACACGCAAGATAACGGGCGACGCCATACTTGCACAATGCGCGCAGCGTCATTCGAATTTCTTCCTCCACAGCTGACATCCAGACTTCAACAGGTCCTTGAATTTTTACGGGAGACTTGAACTTGAATGATTCTCCCTCAGCAGAAGCGACTCCGACAACAGATTTTTGATCTGACGCAAAGATGAGCTTTGCGCAATTGTCAAAAAGCTTCAACATGTGCTCTTGAATTAGCGTTGGATCGGATGTGCCAAGAATTGACAAGAGCTCCTCATCAGATATGAAAAAGAAACGCGGGAACGCATTTCTTTTCGTGTCCAAATACTGACTCAAGCTCTTTTGACAAATTTCTAAATCACCGCGCAAAGACTGCAACATCTCGAGTCGCCCCTCAGATTTACACATATCCAACACAAACTTTGTTTTGACTGTTTCTGTCATAAGTTTACGTATAGCCGTGTCGATTTTGTCAAACCTATCAGCTTCTTCTGGAAGTTGCATTCTGATGTCATCTGAGCCACCAAAAATACTCAACAGATACATCCAGCGCTGTTGCGTATCTGTCCACACTTGAAGCACATTTGACACGAGAGAAAGTGTGGCTTCCCACTCTCGCACCGTTTCAATCATTGGATTTGCATATCTACTTGCCGCCATACTTTGAAGCGTCAAACCGGTGTCCTCCAAAGCGAGTGTGATTTCCTCGACGGCGCACAAAACGTGCGTTGGCTGAGAGTGTTTTTTACTCGTTCCTTTCGAATATGGACGCAAATCAAACCGCATCTCGCTCCACGATCGATCAATTGCGCTTAAATCATTTTCTATCTTCAACTCTTTTTCTGCCGCAGTTGTAATGTCCATGATTTTTTGTGCTTGCACATGAGGCTGCATTTCAATCAAATGTCGCATCGTGAGTTGCGCAATGCTCAGTTCAGAGGAATCAGATACTCCGACAAGTTTGAACATTGCTTGCCAATGTCGAGGTCGAATCGCTTCAAGTTTCAACCCATCAATCAAATTTAAATCTGTTTCGATGTCACTAATGTCTTCTTGAATCGCGGCAAATAGTCTGTGACTATGCAAGCGCTCGGGGAGCGCCTCCAGCTGAGACCGACCAAAGACAACGACGGATGCTTGAACGTTACTTATGACCACGTCAGATATGAGAGTGTCGTGCATCAAATGTAATTGATCACGATACGCCCGTTGGCACTCGTAAATGCTCCCCATCGACTCAATGTCAACTTTTGCGCGTATGAGGGAATCAAACGATGCGTGCTCGACGCCAAAGACGCGCTCGCTATCTCGAATATCATCCAACGTTTCAATCATCACTTGTACTTCTTCTTGAAGCGTCTCGAACTTCTCATACCCAGCGTCGAGATTTTGCAAAAGATCTGCGCATGTTGGACCCTCGGACGCGAGCTTTGCGACGAATTCGTTGCATTCTTCTTGAAATGCTCGAGTCTGGTCGCGCAACTCGGACTTGCATTCAATGAGTTTCAATTTCACGTCGTCGCAAACCAACTCGGCGCGTAGTCGAAGTGCGTCAAATGCTGGTATCATCGATGACGCGCGCATGATATTATCATCGCTATGCTTGATGCCATACTTGCGCCGCACCGCAAATCGATTGTTGATGTCGATACACTTTAATTCAGTCTCGCTATCCTTGCGAACATCTCGCACAGTTTTCATCAAGACTTTCATCACACCAAAGTCTGCTGATTCAGTAGCGAATATCTTCTCGCATCGTTCGTAATATTCGTAAATGCCTGCCATTCTGCTTATATCGACCTCGTATGTCGCAGCTCCGATGTTCTCAATCCATTCCATGCTAAGTGATTTGATTGTCGATGTGAGCTTGTTTGCACTGACAAAAACGGCGCCGATACGTACGCCAGAGTCACCATCCATAGATTTTCGAACATCTTCGTATCGTAATAGTTCGCGCTGAATAAATATTGGATTTGGATTTTGTACAAACTTGCCACAAATTAGATCTTTGTCATCTTTCCAGATGTATTGATATCGTCGCCAATGCTCCATTCGTCGTCGAATTTCACTGATGAATAAATGCGTCGTGTTGTTCAACGTGCTTAGCGAGTCAAACACACCGTCGTCTTCGAGGAGTTCAATACCAAAATTAAAGTCATGCGTAGGCGTTGCCGCGTAATCGCCAAGCTCGATGGCCAAAAGTGTGGACAAGCTTACATCACCGTTCGACGTAGGAGTGCGTGTTGGTACCTCTAGACACGTGCCATCCATCCACCGACCAAGCACGCTGAGACTACTCGCGACTGACTTTGCGGCGTAAGTAATAGACTGCATCAATTCTTTAACCGGTGGCTCGCATACGATTTCACCCGCGTGCAATGCAATATTAATCTTGAATAGACTAAATTCATACGCGCTTGCTCGATCAAAGTATTGCCTAAAGTTTTCAACCGTATTCTTCACCGCGACGATGAGCGCTTCATAAATCTCGCCTTCCCAATGCCTGTAGTACTCAGCCAACATTGCGTGCTCTCCAGTGCTCGTGCCGAACACAATCGTTTCGACATTTATCAAAAGACGCATGATTGTTAAATATTCCTCTCGCAACTTAGACGCCGCATGTCTGCACTGCTTCGCAAAACGCGCAAAAAATTCGCCACTTTCGCACACGTTTGGAAGTTTGACGAGGCGTTCAAAATCCACGAGCGTTGTCGTGGCAACTTTCCCTACGACGAGTTCGACGTCCCGAGCACACGCTCGCACGTCCGTCAGCAACTCCGTGAAGCCATCGAGTTCTATGTCATAAGAACGAACAAAGTCTGGTATTCCGAGCGAATTCCAATTGTACGTGGTCAATCCGGGGCGCAGCGCGGTGCCGTTCAAGGCTGAAATACGCTGAGTGAGCAATTGTTCTTCCAGCGGCGTCAGCGAATCAAGCAATGTTTTTCGGCGCGAGATTATGTTACCAAGCGATGACTGATAGCTCCTATATTTTTCATTCTGCAGCGCCACTCCGCGCGCCGACGGAGGGACCTCAAATCCCAGTCGCTCTAAATCTTGTGTCTCCTTGATCAAACTCGCCAGTTCTGGTCGAAAGTTGACATACAAATCAAGTTGATCATTCTTTGCGAGCACGGGCAAAGTCAAACACGTAGTTAACGTGTTTTCGATGTCGTCCTTCCACGTCGATAAGCGCTGCTTCTCGTAATTCATCACGAGCTTGGCCAGGGCGACAAATTTAGCATTCACCTGCTGCGCCGCAGGCGTGTTGCGAATCGTATCTTGATCATGTACGCACGCCGTAAACAGGCGCATGGTGACGCGCAATTTGTAAAATAACGAGCGTGCCCAGTGAATAGACCCAGCGACTGGTGGTTGATCTCGATTCAAAGGCGGACATCGACGTTTGGTGTTGAACATGTGCCTTGCCGCGTCAATCTCTCGTGAAAACTGCTCAAGCACATCCTGCATCTTTCCTAAGATTTGGTTGTTCAGCGTCGCTCGCGTTGATCCCGCGAGAAGGGAGCAGTCGTCGTCGGTCCGCTCATGCATAGCGTGTTTCAATTCTTGCACAAGTTCAAACGCCCCCGCACTGTTTCTCAGACGCTTGAAGCACGCGTCAATGAAATGGCACAATCCACGTTCGATACGAGTCTTCTCCCTGATAAACGACGCATACGCCGCCTTCCATCGCGGCGCTTCGCTGGAGTCAAACACGTCATCAATAGTCGTGGTTTCAATCGCCAGACACATCGCGTCGACGCGCGCTGAAATTTCATCCACACCATCGGCATCGAGCGTCACCGCCTTGAGTCGAGGACTGAGAAACGTTCGGAAATCATTCGCCACAACCACCATCTCCGTCAACTCCTCGCACACGCTCGCGGCGTAATCCGAATTCGCGAATAAACGCTCACGATCAAATTCCCAACGCGAATCGCGATTTGATTGCTCAATTTCTTCCCTAGCGAGTAAATACTCGCGTTTCCAAGCGTGCATAATGGCTTTCGATGATTGCACGTCCCGCAACGCTGAGCGAATGCCATCTTTAGATGCGCGAGCGAATACGTCACGATGTGACACAACATTTCGTACTCGATCGACGAGCACGTCGGCGATGCGGCTCATGAGCGCCCCCATGCGCGAATCGTCATTGTAATGATGCGAAATGATCCACACCATTCGCAGCGCACACATCGTTGGCGCGATGACTTGAGCGACGTCGTGCAGCGGTGCGTCACTCAATGCGTTGAAATGGCTTTCGAGCGTAGACAAGATTTTAACATTGTCAGCGCCGACGTCGCGGAGGCGTTTTACGTCGTTTACGAGCGACGCGTACGCGCGCGCAACGTGCGACACGACTGCCGCAATGTCGTCGTCTGCATTCACGCGCATTTTGCTCTTGGTCGCGCCGCCGCCAGCGCGACTCGCAGTCGCCTTATGCTTGTGTATGAATTTTTCAAGCACACTCAACGCCGTGGTCATGCCTGGCTCGTTGACTTGCGCCAGTAAACTCGACAAATCAGCGCACTGCGCGCGCCAATGATGAATCTCCGCAAGCGGGCCTTTGCGCACGTCGGACGACGACGACGGCGTAGTCGTCGCGTCGTCTTCGCATCGAGCTTTTGCCGCAGACAGCACCGCACACCACTCTCTAAGTGCGCCTTCGAGCTGTCGAATAAATTCCACATCCTCGCACGCGACGTCGGGATCGATGTCCCCAAGCGCGGGGAGACTTTTAAATTCCACGCCGCCGTCTTCACGCGCGCCACGCGTCGTGATTGGATTTTCCCGCGATTCAACGCTGTTTATGTGTTCGAGAAATGCGTGTACATCGCGTGCAAATGACCGGTGCGCGCTGTCCTCGTGCGACGCGAGTGCTGGCGCGAACGAATGTCTGAGCGTCGCGTGCAGGGCGTCCAACGTCGCGCCTCGAGGAAAGTATCCACACATGGAATTTTTGACATCGTCGAGCGTCATGCGTGCGTCGCCATCGCAGGATCGCGTGAAAAATACCATTGGTACATCGTGCGCATCGTTGTCGTCGTCGTTATCGACGACGATGAGTCGGAATTGTCGTCGGCGTCTCGAGGAGACGCGCTCGGGCGGGACAACGTCGACGTACTCGCCTCCACTCTCATCGTCCTCAACCTCCTCGTCAGCGGCGGTCACACCCTCGGTGGTGTGCGCTGGGACGTTCACCCAACCATCAACAGTCGCATCGTCGTCGTCATCATCGTCGTCGTCGTGCTCAACGCTCTCCGTGCATGCACTCACGCGTACCACGAGCGCCTCGCCGCTCTGCGCAGCCTGGCCATCGAGGAACGCCTTGACCCGTCGTCGACTCTCGACATCGAACCCATGCACGTCGATGGCGTCATCATCACCATCATTCGTCGTCGTGTGTACGTATCGTTCAATCCATCTCACGCGTTCGTCATCGTCGTCGTTGTCGTCGCCGTCGTTCGACGTCGTCATGCAAGCACACCGTCCGTCGAAAAGTGTCGATTAATATCGCTAAATTTAGCGAAGTCGTTGACTGCACAACGCGACGCACGAGCGACAGAGGATTAGAGATGATTGAAGAGCTCGAACAATACGCCAAGGAAAGCAAAGTGGATGAACTGTTTCGGGACATCATGACCGGATGCTTCAAGACGCGACCGGCGGCGCCAGTCAAGTATATTTTGGAGTACCTCGCGAGCGCGTACCCAGAGGAGAGCTACGCGCACGCGCGCGCGTTCATTGACCTCAAGGAAGGGATTTTAGTCGCGGATGACGAGCGAGAGTGTGACGATGTCGTTTGTGAGCCTGAGTGCGCGGGTGAAGCCGAGGTGGTGTGCGATATCGTCGAAGCGCCGTTGATGGTAGAAGACACCGCCGCCGCGCCAAAGGCAAACGACGCGGCGCCGCACGACGCAGCGCCCGCGGAAGAATGCGACGATGTCGACGAGGGCGTGGTAGATGAGAATGAATCTCAAATTAATATTGAAGATGTTCACGACAAGCACGAGGGCGAGGACAAGGACGAGGAAATCGTCGCTGAAGACAGTCAAGATCCCGACGTCGGCGAAGCGGAAGACCACGAAGAGCGCGTCGACATCTCTGATGAAGACAACGATAAAGACAACCAAGAAGAAGTCACGCTCTCGGAATCGTCAGATGACACTGCTCACGATAATTAAAATCAACGTCATCATAAAAAACACGCACACATTACAACATCTTGTTTCTAATTCTATCTAACAGTTTGTTTTGTTCACTCGCGCTCTGTAAACGCACCAATCGCGCCTTGTACCGCTTAATCTCGTTCAACGCCTCCTTTGACAACACCGACATATCCTCGCCACCGCCTTGATGCACGTCGCTGGCGAACGCATCCATCACCACGTGCGACAATTCTTCTCGATCTTTACTAGCATCAAGCCATAAATACCGTCCCTCGGGTTCGCCGCGAAACCACGTGTATTGACGCTTGGCGTACGCTCGCGTCACTTGCTGGGTTTCATCTACAAACGCGAGTAACGAATCGACATCAACGTCGATATCGCCTCGACGCGCGCGCGACAGGTACTCCATGGATTGTCTATACCCTATCGCCCGCGCCGCCGTGCACGAGTCCACCTCTACGCCGTTATCGAGCAGCATCGCCGCCTCATCGAGCATGCCGTCGCACACCATGTCCTCCACGCGAGCGTCGATACGTCGATACAACTCCACCCGAGGCACGCACATGAAAAAACACCGAAAATCATACGACGACGCGTTTCCCTCGCTCGCGTGCGCCGACGCAAACGTGTTCACGTCTCGTCCACCGCTGGCGACGACGATTTCATACGCGCGCGTCAATCGATACCAATCATTCTCACTCAATCTTTCGGGCGTGACCGCGTCACCAGCATCGCGTAACGCATCACACGCCGCACTCCACCCTCCGCGTTTGCGTGCCGTCTCTATCGCCTCCATCGCCGCGCGTTTACCCTCCACCGTGCTCGCCGGCGCGCTCGGTTTCCCATTGGTTAAAAATCGTAAATACATCCCAGACCCGCCGACGACAATCGGAACCTTCCCCCTCGCGCGAATATCATCCAAGCACGCCATGGCATCGTCGTAATACTCCCCCGCCGCGTACTCCCGCAACGTCCCATCCCGAGCATTCGGCGTCGCCGCGATATCAAGCATATGGTGCCGCGCCTCGAGGCGTTCGCGTTTCGTCACTTTACCCGACCCCACGTCGAGCGCCTCGTAGACTTGCACCGAATCGCACGACACGATCTCACCATTCATCGCGCGCGCCAGTGCGATGGCTAACGATGATTTCCCCGCCGCGGTCGGGCCGGCGAGCACGAGAACCTTTGTCTGCGTCGGCGAATGCGTCGGCGAATGATGATGCGTCGCTGCATTCATGGTTGACACGACGCCTCGACACCCAACGCGACGCACCCGTCGCGTGCGCGGGAGGTGCGCGAGGACCGTCGCGCGGACTCGTGCCGGTGCTGCCGTCAATCCTAACGCGCGTCCTAACGCACGCGACGCGCGCATGGACCACCGATGCGCGCGCGCGAATGACGACGACGACGACGAAAGAAAGAAAGAAAAAACGACTGTACACCATGTCGCGCGACGAAAGCGACGACGACGACGCGAGCGAAAGCGACGACGGCGAAAGCGACGGCGTGACGCTGTGCTACGCCGGTCGACTGTCACGCATCGCGGCGAACGACGACGACGACGACGACGACGACGATGCGTTGACGTTTGCCCGACGAGGCGCGCTCGAGGTGCACAAGGTTGGCGGCGCCCCGTTGGTGTGGTTTCACGCCGCACGCGACGACGAGGTGCGCGAGGTGGACGCGCGAATGGGGGACGACGACGTCGTTCCCGTGTGTGCGTCGTGTTCGATGACGATGACGCTGGTGATGCAGACGTATGCGCCGAGGAGGATGGGGGAGGCGCGGTGCGTGTACGCGTACGCGTGCGCGAGAGGCGCGTGCGACGGGGCGCTCGGAGGGCGGTGGGCATGCGTGCGAGCGCAACAGAGACGGAGTCGTGGTGTTGGTGATGATGATGCTTGTGGTGGTGGTGGTGGTGGTGGTGACGACGATGGTGACGGTGATGGATGCGATGAGGACGAGGTTCGAGGAGGCGCGGCGCGCGAGACGGGTGTGGTGGAACGAGCTCCGGCGATGGAAGATACGTGGGATGATCCTGGGGCGAGTGAATGGTGTGATGACGGTGGTATCGATGCGTTGAGTGTGGAATTAGATGCCATGCTTGCCACGACGGCGACGGCAACGACGACGACGGCGGCGACAAGGGTAACGACAAAGAAGAAATTGAAAACGCGTCGCGAGCCGAAATCGCAGGCAGATGTCAAAGCCGTGGCGCGATTGAATGCTGCACGCGCGGCGTACAACGAGCGGTGTTCGCACCAATTCGTAGAATACTTTCTCGTCGCCGAGGATGAGCCTGCGGGGACGATGTCGCTGTCGGTACGCGACGCCGCGCGCGCGGACGCGCTGTTGGCCAAATACGCCGCGAACGAAGGCGTGGCGGTGCGCGACATCGTCGCGCCGCGCTCGGGCGCGGCTGACGCAAGCGAAGAAGACTGGACGGGCGAAGGATACGAGGTTGGTGAAGCTGTACACGCGGATGACGCGTATTTAAAGTTTCACAAACGTTTACAGCGTGCGCCCGAACAGTGCATGCGATACTCTGCCCGCGGCGCGCCAGTCATTTGGCCGCTGAAGAATCCGCCAAAGCCAAAACCGTGCGAGCGCTGCAACAAGATGCGCGTGTGCGAGCTTCAGCTCACTCCTGCGCTCATACGTGACGTTGAAGACGCGTTGGGCATGTATAAAGGTGACCGGACGCATCTCGCCAGCGAAGACGAACTGCTCGCTTGGGATTGGCAAACGGTGTGCGTGTTTACGTGCCCGGATTCGTGTTGGAGCGGCGCGGACGCTGGGGACGACGGCATCGAATACGTTCGCGAACAAATTGAAGTCGCAGAGAGCGAAGCGAGTAGAGACGCTTTGCTCAAAGCATTAGCCATGGAATAGGTATCGTGTAAACACATAGAAGACTCGTGTGAGTAAAAAAAATCACTCAAACTCGTGCGCGCGTCCAAGCCTCATTCCCCGACGCGCGCGATAGCGCCCGTCGGCGAATCAACGCCCACCATGAAATGGACGGCGGCGAACATCGCGCGTTCGATTGGCTTGTTCGTTCTCGCGGGTGTCGGTGAAATTGGTGGCTCGTACTTGGTCTGGAAGACGTTCAAGTTGAAACAGCACTGGGCGTACGCCGCGTTAGGCATCGCCGTGCTCTTCGCATACGCGATGACATTCATTGGACAGCCCATGGATGACTTTGGTCGCCTACTCGCGGTCTATGGCGGGTTTTTTATAGCCATGAGCTACGTGTTTGGGTACGTCGTTGACGGGTTCAAGCCAGACGTTGGCGACGTCGTCGGCGCGAGCGTCGCGCTCGCGGGCGTCCTCATCATCATGCTGTATCCTCGAGCGACGTGAGGAGCGTAGTAAAACAACGGTGTACACTAAAAACTGTACTGTAATCCTAGTAGCATTCTAAAATATTTTACAACAGAACATCGCACTCGCAAACCTCACATGAACGGCTTGAACGCGCGCGGACGAATTTCAATTTTACTCTTACACCAAGGACAACGACGTTTGGCTTTGGGGACTTGCCATACTCGCTGTGCGCAGTCTCCACACTGTCTGACGTGCTGACACGGATAGAACATGTATCGATGTACGCCTTCGTCGTCGTCAAAAGCCGTCAGACAAATGCCACACTCTTCGTGATTGCCAGACATCACGCGCAAGTCAAACGCAATCCTCGACGGCGCGCCACCCTCAACATCCTCTACGGCTTTATCTACATCTACATCGTCCGTACCACCCGCATCAACGCCGTCACCTCCTTCACATGCGTTCAATCCATCATTCACGGGCGCCACAAAGTCTGTTTGCGTCTCCGCGTGCACCATCGTCGTCGACCGTCGCTCCGCCGCCGACGCTTCGCCGACGCGTTCACCAATATTCTTCACGAATGCCTTCATGGTTCCGCCTACGTTTGACGTATCGTGTAAAACCCCACGATGGCGTTTCCTTTCACGATCGCGAAACAACGCGCCTCTGTGCGCGGCGGTCGTCGTCGTCGTCGTCGTCTCGCCTCCGCGCGCCGCGGCTCTACTGGTGTCCTCCACGTCACCGCTCAACCGCCGTGCGTTCGGTCGAGCGGGTGCGCCGCTGTCATTCCCATGCCCTCGCGTTGCCTCTATCGATGCCTTTGCCGACGTCGTCGCATTCGCCTGCGTCGCGTTCAGGCAGTGGTCGACGTGCGCAGCCACGAGGGCGATGTGCACGCTCTTCCCGCACACGGGACACGACGCCAAGCGCGACGCCGTGGATGAAAACATGATACTGATCACCACGCACGCGTGCGTTGAGCGTTGAAAATGTGCACACAGACGCTCGTTTCTCGCGTGCGCGCAGGTTGTGACCCGACGCGGTGTGCGGTGTGACGCGCGCGTTGAGTGTACACATTTTCAAACGCGCGCGCAGCTGTCAGAGTCAAAAGTCGAGACGCGGCGCGGGTGGAGGAGGCATCGACGTGACGGATATTTGTTGTATTACAACGTCATGCGGTATTAAGTATTATTGTGATTATTATTGTTATTGGGTTATCAACACGTGGTAAATTCAGAACAACTCGTAAGTGAACAACTCGTAAGACAAAGCAACCCGTTCGACGGCGACGGGCGCGAAAAATATGGGACACTCACGCCCCGCCTCATCGACTCAAAGCATACTTGTGTCGGCAATTCGTAAATAGATAAAGGGAGTATTATTGTTTTATTGTTCGTGGACTTGAGCCTGCTTGATAATATAATTTAGGCAGTCTTGTCCGAAGCATCGGCTTCATGTTCCATTTGCGCGGCGCAGAATGGGTACATGAGCATGGCGCACGAATAATCTTCCATGACGTTACCCGCGACGTTGCGGGCCTCTCTCAATCGTCGGCGCAAGCCAGCGAGTTTGAAGCAGAAGATACAGATCATGAGCCACGCGATGGTGTGCGTACCGGCACCAGCGCCAGTAGCAGCGAGGAGGCCGATCCACAAGTACACCAAAGTAGTCATGAGCGCGCCGTAAAACGTAGACGTGCGTTCGTCGTCGCCCACTGCCAAGTGAGATTTGCGGACGGCATCAAACGGGTAAAGCAGACCCTTAACGACTGAAACGAGACGCGTTTTTTG
>Ga0181561_10000924_pt1 | contig 25515 bp, 16 predicted proteins | sample 011ome_19_FD_133760 | JGI IMG/M metagenome (GOLD analysis project Ga0181561, IMG submission 133760) | Coastal salt marsh microbial communities from the Groves Creek Marsh, Skidaway Island, Georgia - 011510BT metaG (megahit assembly) | ecosystem: Environmental > Aquatic > Marine > Intertidal... | reverse complement strand
GTCTCGAGGGTCTCGAGGGTCTCGAGACCCAGAGCCAGCGCGAGAGCCTGAGGGCAACACGACGAGAACAAAAGGCCGCGCCGTGCTCCCGGCGACGCTGCTCTTCTGCTGCGACGCGAGCTCCGCGCTCGAGGCGGCGTGGGTGGAGCCCGGGGCGACGCGGCTCAACGAAGCCGCGCGCACCGCGGGTGCGCGAGGGATCATCCCAGTGGACAAGGACGATGTCACGACACTCGTGGCGAGGGGAGCGGGCGCGTGCACGCTCATCCCCCGCGCCGTTGGGGTTGCCGGGATCTTCACCAAAAACCTGACGCGCCTCGCGGTGGGCGGCGCAGCCGCCGTGGGCGACGACGACGTGCGGCAGGTGTTCCGGGCCTGCGCCAGCCTGCGCGCGCTGGAAATCTGCGAGGCGAGCGACGCCTTGACTGGGAAGAACTGGTGGTCCAAGGACGCGCCGGACGTGCCGGCGCAGGTGCCGAAGCTCGAGCGGCTCCGCTTGGCGCGGTGCGGCGCGCTCCGCGAGGTGACGCTCTTCGCGCCCGAGCTGCGGGACCTCGCCGCAACGGATTGCCCCGCGTTCCGCGCCGTCGCGATCGACGGGGGCGCCGGCACGCAGGGCGCGCTTCCCGCGATGCGGTCGGCTGTGTTCGGGGACTTCCGGCCGGTGGAGGCGTACCGGGAGCGCGCGGCGCGGCGCGCGACGACGCCGGCGGAGACCGCCGTCGCCCTCGTCAAACGGTGCGTCGCGCTCGAGACCGTCTCCGTCCCGGCGTCGGCCACCCCGGAACGCGCGCTCGGCGGCGACCGAGGCCCGGAGGACCGCTTCGTGGCCGCCTGGTCCGAGGCCCTGCGCGACCGCGCGGCGACGCTCGCGCGCGTGTGCGTGCAGAGACCGCTCAGCGTGCCGAACCTCGCGAGGCTCCTCGCGAACGTCGCCGGCGAGACGGGGCTGCCTCGGCTCGCCGAGCTGTACTTCGCGGCGTCCACCGACGCGGGCGAAAGCGAGCCGACGGAGGCGAACGCGGTGGCGGACGCGCTCGTGGACGTCATCGCGCTGTGTCCCGCGCTCGGAAAAGTAACCATCGTGGACCCCGGCCCGGCTCGAAACGCGGAAACCACGCAGACCGCGTCGGCGCTGTCAGCGCGAGCGTCTCTGGAGACGGCGCGCGGCGCGCTCCTGGCCCGGTGCCGCGTCGCGCGGAGCGTCGCCATGGACGTAACGTGCGACTTCCACGGAGAAGCCGCGGGGACGTGGCTGGGAACCGCGGACGCGCGCGAGCGAGACGGGCTCGCGGCGATCCGGCGGGCGCTCGACGAGGACGTCCGCGGGAAGTAACGCGCGTGTGTACAAAGGTACTACCTGTACAAGTAGTCTACGTAGTCGTACGAAGGTATTAATATACATGTACTGGACTACGGACCTTTTCTGACTTTTGTTGAAGAGCGCTACGTGCCTTATATATACCCGCGTCGCGAGAAGAGCGCCGCGTCTCCGTCGTCTCCGTCGCGGGCGTCGTGGCGACGTCTCCTCCGGGCGCGAAGAAGACGCTTCGAAGAAGACGCTTCGTACTCTTCGCGTTCCCTTTCCGTACCTTCCGCCGAGAGGTGTCGCCTAGATTTCATCCTCGCTCTCCGCGAACGGGTCGTCCTCTTCCGGGTAGTCCCCCACGGCGACGTTCGCGGGGCGCTGGAACGACCCGTACCCGTCCGCGCACTCGAAGAAGCGCTTTCCCTTGACGGAGCCGTCGTTCTTCCCCACGGGCTCGTCGAAGGCGACGCCGACCCACCACCCCTTGGGCAGCCCCTCGACCTTCCCCACGAACTTCACCACGCCGCGCTTCCCGCCGGGGTTCACCTCGCACCGGTTCCCCACCTGGTCCACGATCGCCGCCGCCTCCTCCGCCTGGTGCTCGTCGTCCTCGATCGTACGCTTGGGGACCCACGTCTCGCCGCGCTTCTCCGCCATCGCCTTCTCCAGGCACCACGTCGGGTCCTTGGCGAGCTGCTCGTTCTTCCACTGTCTGTACGTGTTTTCGCGCGCGTTGTACGCGTCGTCGGACATCTCATACTTCTTCACCTTCGACACGTCCTCGAGCCACCCGCCCGCGGAGGCCGAGTGCGCGTCGGTGTCGTCGATGTGGATGGTCCACCCGTCCTCGGGCGAGAAGTACCCGAGCATCTTCGTGTCGTCCGACATCGGCGCCACCAGCGCGCCGTCCCAGTCCTTCAGCGAAAGGCGCATCGTGCTCACGTTCGAGCCGACGTGCGTCATGAGCTTCTCCTTGACGCGCGCGACGGTCATCTGTCGTTCGGTCGGACGGCGAGTTCAGGGTCAAGGGGGGACGGGCGTCAGAAGCTCCGGAAGGACGAGTGTCGAGTCGTCGCGAGAAAAAGGCGAAGAGACGAAGAAAGACGGCACGGGAAGGTTCGGGAAGCGCCAGATCCGCGACCGGAGGTGTCTGTTTCGAGAGCGGCGAGGAAACGGTCGGACCGCCGCGCGTGGGAACGCGGCACGTACGTATCGGTCGAAGCGGATCTCCATGAACCGCGCCTTCAGGTTGCTGTGCGTGACCATCAGCAGCACCGTGCTGTCCGCTTTGTTCAGCGATCCCGTGTCCGCCGTGACATACTCGCGGAGGTTCAGCAGATCCGTGTTCTTGATGGGGCCGTCGTAGCCGGTCATGGTGCCGTCGAAAACACCAGCTCGGCGCGAGGCGGCACAGGAGACTGCCTTGTGGAAGTCCGCGCGAAGGGGGCGTGGGCGACCGAGGGCCGCGCACCGACGTGTGACGCGCGCGAGAGTCAACGAAAGATCTCAAGAGCGTTCGAACGGAAAACAACTTTTGCCGGTCGGTCGGGCATCGTTTTCTTGGAGTTTTGGGAACAGCGGAAGCGTCACACCTGCGTTGGGATCGGATCCATCGGGGCGCACGGGCGAGTTCCGACGCAGTCGCCGGCGCACGAGCGCAGCGGAGCACGGAGTGTCCTCTGCCGGAACAACAGCGCGTACGCGACCGTCGTTCCACCACCCGAAGCCATGGCGCCCAAGGGTAAGAGGCCGACGACCACGCCGTCGCCGCCCAAGAAGCGAGTCACGCGGGGCGCCGCCGCCGCCGCCGCCGCAGGAAAAAAGAAATCGCCCGCGTCCGGCAAGAAGTCCCCGGCCGCCGCGAAGGGAGCCTTCTCCGACGACAACAAATCGTGGCTCAAACCGAAGAAGAAGCGCGAGCGCGAGCCCGAGCCGGAGAGCGAGGACGACGAGGACGACGAGGTCATCTCGGACGACGGCTCGGACGATGATTTGTCGGAAGACGAAGCGCTGGAAGGCGAGGCGGATGACGACGACGACGAGGAACTCGACGACGATGATTTCTCGGACGATGACGATGACGATGACGACGATGACGACGAGGACCCGATGGAGGGCGTGATGAACAAGTCCCCCGTGAAAGGAGCCGATCTGTTCGACGAGGAGGACGAGGACGAAGACGACTCCGAGGAGGATGAATTCGCCGGGCTCGACGAGGACGACGAGGACGACGAGGACGACGAGGACGACGCGTCCGACGCGTCCGAGTCAGAATCCGAGGAGCTGTTGCCCATCGAGAAGAAGGCGCGCAAGGAAGACGCGCGCTTGAGAAAAGAAAAGGCGGACGCGGCCGCCGAGCAGCTCGAGACCAACATCCAGGAGGAGGACGTGTACGAGCTGGAGGAGTCTGACGACGACCCGGACGCGCCTCCCAACTTGGAACACGTGCAGGCGCGGATCCAGGAGGTGGTACGGGTGCTCGGGGACTTCAAGGCGAGGCGCGAGGCTGGCAGGTCTCGAGGCGAGTACGTCGAGCGGCTCACGGCGGACCTCGCGACGTACTACGGGTACAACCACTTCCTGATCCGGTACTTCCTGGACACCTTCTCCGTGGCGGAGACCATGGAGCTGCTGGAGGCGAACGAGACGCAGAGGCCGGTGACGCTGCGCACCAACACGCTGAAGTGCCGCCGCCGCGAACTCGCCGCGTCGCTGATTAACCGCGGCGTGAACCTGGACCCCATCGGAAAGTGGTCCAAGGTGGGACTGCTCGTGTACGACAGCCGCGTGCCCATCGGCGCCACGCCGGAGTACATGGCGGGCCACTACATGCTGCAGAGCGCGTCGTCGTTCCTGCCCTGCATGGCGCTGGCGCCGCAGGAGGGCGAGCGCGTGCTGGACGTCGCCGCGGCGCCCGGCGGGAAGACCACCTACCTGGCGGCGCTCATGCGCAACACGGGCATGATCTTCGCGAACGAGTTTCAGAAGAAGCGCCTGTCGTCCCTCGTCGCGAACCTGCAACGGATGGGGTGCACCAACGCGTCCGTGTGCAACTACGACGGGCGCGCGTTGCCCAAGACGCTCGGCCGCGTCGACCGCGTGTTGCTCGACGCGCCGTGCTCGGGGACGGGCGTCATCGCCAAGGACAGCTCCGTGAAGGTGTCCAAGTCCGAGGCGGACATCGCGAAGTGCGCGCACTTGCAAAAGGAGCTGCTGGTGGCGGCCATCGACTGCTGCGACGCGGGCTCCAAGACGGGCGGGTACGTCGTGTACTCGACGTGCTCCGTCACGGTTGAGGAAAACGAGGCGGTGCTGGACTACGTCCTGCGCAAGCGCGACGTGCGGCTGGTGAACACCGGCCTGGAGTTTGGTCGGAACGGGTTCACGTCCTACCGGGGCAAGAACTTCCACCCCTCGGTGGAGAAGGCCAGGCGCTTCTACCCGCACGTGCACAACATGGACGGCTTCTTCGTCGCCAAGATCAAGAAGCTCTCCAACCGCGCCGCCGCGCCGGGCGCGGCTTCGAAGGGCGATTTGCCCTTTGGCCGCGACGACGACGACGACGAGGACTTCGCCGCCGGGGGGTCGGACTCCGGCGAGCAGGACGGCGGCGAAGGCGCGGAGGACGGGTACGGGGTCGGGCAGGGCGTGGACGACGACGTTCGCGCGAAGAAAGAAAAGCCGGCGAAGAAGAAAAACGCGCGGGCGCGCATGCTGGCGGAGGCAAAGGCGGAGATTGAGGCGGAGCGCGCGAGGAAAGCGGAGAAGGAGAAACCCGCGAAGTCGTCGAAAAAGGCGGCGGGCGACGCGCCGGCGCCGAAGAAGAAAAAGAAGAAAAGCGCGTGATGTGCACACGTGGTGAGGTAGACGTGTCCTGGACGTCGTGCGCATCGCTCTAATTAGTTACACGCGAGGCTTCTACGCGGATATCGCGTAATATCGTTTTCGTCACTCTATCGTACATCGTCTTCGAACGCTCGTAAACCTCCTCTTCTAGACGCGAACCCTCGAAAACGCGAATTCAGCCGAGACTCGCGCGGCTCTGAGGAGCGCGCGTTTGGAGTTCTCGGCGTCACGTGCGCGTTTTCGGGATGCGCGTCTGCTCACGCGGTGGCGGCGACCGCCAGGCGGCTGCGGCCCTTCGGCGGGGCCTTGCCAGCCTTGGGAGCTCGGGGGGGCTTTGGCGTCTTGGGGGGCGGGGACGCCGCCGCGCCGTCGTCGGCGTCATCGTCGTCGTCGAGCTCCGCCTTCTCGGACGCCTTCGCGTCCTCCTCCTCGGACGTCCCAGAGACCTGCGGCTTCTCGCCGAACACCCACTGGTCGAACGGCTCCCACCCGGGGCGCAGGTAATGCCCGTCGGGGTCGCTCGCCGAGCCTCTCGGCGGTTTTGACGCCATCGCCTCAACGCGCGCCGCGTGGTGCTTGGCGCACCCGAAAAGCCGCTCGCCGTCCTCGCCGAAAGGCTTGAACCCGCGCTTGCACACCGGGAACCCCAGCTCCGTGCCTCCCGCGGTGCCCGCCTCGTTTTCGCCCCACTTGCGCATCGCCGCCACCACCGCGGCGCCCTGCGCGCCCGCCTTGCCTCCCTGGCCCTCGTAGTACCCGTAGAGCTCCGAGCTGACGCCGGCCACCGGGTAGCCGCAGATGAATCCGTACGGCACAGCCTTCGTGCGAGACTGCGTGTACATGGCTCAGCAGGACGGGAGGATCCCGGGGTCGGTGCCGTGCACGGGATCCTCCGCCGCCTCTGCGGCGCACTGTTTCCCGCCCCGCGCGCGGGACGTGCGCACGGGCGCGCAGTTGAACTCTTGGTGCAGCCTCCGCGCCACCTCCTCATCCGTCTCCTCCTTGGGCTCGCCGGAATCCTCCGACGACGCGGGCACCGAGTTGGAGGTGGTCTGCTTGGGCTTGGGCGAGGGCTTCACGCGTGAGGGCTTGGGCGTGGGGGGCTTCGACCGAGGCTTGGGGCTCTCGCACCGGTCCGAGCCGTCCAGCGACGCCGCCGACTGCACGCGCGCCGTCTTGCCGGGGGAAGAGGGCTTGAACTTTTCCATCTCTCTCACGCGTTTACCGCACGGCAAGCCGGTGGCGAACGCCGCAGCCGCCGCGAGGTTGCTGGTGGACGCGTACGCGGAGGCGTACGCGCCCTTGTTACCGTCGCCGTTCTCCTTCGCGGAGTCGGGGGACCCGGGGGGCTCGAGCTTCGGGCCGAGGAGCTTGGTCTTCATGCTCGGGTACCGGTTGACCGCTGACGACGAAGGCGAGCGCGGGAGTTCCGGAGTGGAGCACCCGGGGACGTCCGCCTCCCTCTTGATCAGCACGCCCGGCTCATTCTCCCCGAGCCACTGCTTGAGCTTGCGCTTGAGCATGGTCTCCCGGGGAACGCGGCGCGGCGGACGCTACGTGCGTCGCGGGCGCCGACAAATCCAACGAATCGGCGCGGTCTCGTGTCGAGATCGCGAAAAATGCGCGAAAGTCCGCGGACTGATTCGCGGTCCCAGCAACGGCGACGAGTCGCGGGTTGCGCGCGTTCGGTGTGTACGACGCGGGACAAGGAAAGGGGGGGAAAGCGACCGCGGCGACGCGCACGACGAGCGTGGCAACGCGCGGGGAGCAATACCGCGCCTTTCGGAGATCGCGCCGACAATTCGATTTCCCGCGCGACATTCCATCGGCAACGTCACGCCTCACGCTTGGTCTGTAACTCGACCCCGAGCGAGCGCCGCCATTTTCGTTTGAGACACACAATCGTCAGTCGGCAAAAACCTGAAACAATAATCGTCGGCGAAAGCGGAAAAAGCGCCAGATTGTTGATTCCCCTACTGACAAACCTCGCGTCGCCGTTCGCCGTTCAGTCCTAGAGACACACCAATCACCCCGAGTCCACCTCACACGTCGTCGAGATGGCCAACCCGCTCGTCCGCGTCGTGTACATCGCGCACGGCCTGCTCAACGCTCGCACGAGCCTGTTCGTGGTGGTGTGCGCGATGCTCTTCATCGGCATCCAGAAGGCTCGGGGGAAGATGCCGCACCCCGCGTCGCGCGCCATCGGGCGCGGCGAGTTCATCGGCGCGATGTTCATGGTCATGCCCGACAGCTACATGCAGGGCTTCGGACAAATCGCGGGCGCCGGCGTGATCCTCGCGGTCATGGGAGCGATGGTGGCCATCAAGCCCAAGGCGTTCGTCACGGAGGCCTTCTTCATCGCGAACGCCTCGAAGGTGCTCGCCGCCAACTGGGGCGCGCAGGACGCGCACAAGCCGCTCACGGACGCGCTGACCTGGGAAACCGCCATGACCTTCGCGGTGGCCCAGGGCTTCTTCATGGGCCTGTGCGTCAAGCTCCTTGGCGGGAACGCCAAGGGGGGGGCCAAGCGAGCCGACGGAGGTAAGAAACGCACCAAACGCGCGTGAGCGCGTCGGCGTCTCGGCGAGACGGGGCGCGCCGTCGAGAAGCCTCGCGCGAGTCGCGTCGATATCAGGGTACGCCCACCATCACGAAACGAAAAGACGTCGTCGTCGTCGGTATGGATTATGTGTTGCAATTTGAAACAATGATACGGTACTATGTAAAGCGATCGACTCGTCGCCGCGCGCGTCCCTCCGGCTCACTTGTCGAGCGCCGCGAGATTCACCTGGCTGGCGCGCTTCTCCGCCGCCGCCTCCGAGAGCGACGCCAGGAACTTGGAGTTCTTCTTCCCGCTCTGGTCGACGAGCGCGGTGAAGCTGCCCGCCTTGTTCTTCAGCAGCTCCGCGGGCTCGCCGTACTCCGTGAGCCGCCCGTCGTCCAGGAACGCCACCTTGTCGCTGTCCATGATGGTGTTCAGCCTGTGCGCGATGGTGAGCGTCGTGCAGTGCGCAAAGGCAGAGCGCACGGTTTTCTGGATCAGCGCGTCGCTGTCCATGTCCACCGACGCCGTGGCCTCGTCCATCATCAGGATGCGCGAGTTGCGAAGCAACGCGCGGCCCATGCACAGGAGCTGGCGCTGGCCCAGGGAGAAGTTCGCGCCGTTGTCCACCACCTCCATGGTCAGCTTCTTTGGCGACTCGTCCACCGTGCTGCGCAGGCCCACCTTCTCCAGCACCTCCCAGATGGCGACGTCGGGGTGCTCGTCGAAGGGGTCCAGGTTGGTGCGGATCGTCCCGGCAAACATGAACGGGTCCTGCGGGATCATCGCCATCTTCGAGCGCAGACGGTGCAGACCGAGCGTCTTGACGTCCACGCCGTCGATGCGCACCACGCCGCTGTCGGGCTCGACGATGCGGAACAGCGCCGTGAACAGACTCGACTTCCCCGAGCCGGTGCGCCCGCAGATGCCCAGCTTCTCGCCGCCGAGCGCCACGAAGGACAGGTCCTTCAGGACGAGCGGCAGGCCCGGGCGGTAGCGCATGTTCAGCTTCTCCACCTCGAGCGTGCCGCGCTCGGGCCACGCCAAAGGCAGGCCCGCGGCGACCGCCGGGTCGTCCTCGTGGGCGCTCTCCAGAGGCAGGTCCGTGTACTCGACCACGCGCTCGACGGCGTTCATCTTGGTCTCGAGCTCGGTGGCCATGTTGGTGCCGTGCTCGAGGTACTTGGTGACGTCCAGCGCGTACACCAGGCACAGGCCGGCGATGCCCGCGCTCACCTTGCCCTGGATCACCAGGAACGCCGCGCAGCCCACGATGACGGTGCCGAGGAACCGCAGGCGCGTGCTCAGCCACCCGGTGGCGAGCTTCTGCGTGACAAACGCGTCGGCGTTGTGCCGGATGAGACGGTCGGCGATGCCGATGAAGTGCGACTCCTGGCGGAACGCGCGGATGGTCTCCACCCCCGCCACCGCCTCGCCGAGGCCGCTGTAGATGGGCGAGCGCGAGATGGACTCGATGCGCTGCAGCTCGCGGCACGCGGGGATGTAGAACCTCTGCACGGAGATGTACACGAACAGGATGGGCGGGAGCGCGACGGTGAACCAGCCGGTGGCGACGCACACGATGGCCAGCGTCGTGACGATGGACGTGATGCACCCCAAGAACTGGATGATGATCCCGGGCAACACGATGTCGATCGTTTCCGTGTCCCGCGAGAAGCGGTTGATGATGCGCCCGCTCGGCGTGGTGTCGAAAAACGCCATGGGGAACTTCATCACGCGGTTCAGCAAGCCTTTGTGCAGGTTGTTCGCCGCGCGCACCAGGAAGAAGTAGATGATGAGCGAGCGGAAGAAGATGGCCATCCCGTTGAACAGGAAGATGGCGAAGTACACGCCGAGGTACTTGTTGCTCTCCCAGCCCCACTCGTCGCTGGCCCACCAGCTCAGCCAAAAGTCCAGGAACGCCTTCGAGCCGTACTCCACGGAAAACAACAACACGACGACGGGAATCGTGAGCTTCGACCCGGTCGCGTTGAACAGAGCGAGGTACACCGCGCTCCCGACGTTGCCCACGGCGCGCTCCTCCTCGGCGCCCATCTCGCCCTTCTTGGGCGCCGGCGTCGGCGCCGCCGGCTTGCCGTCCACCGAGGGCGCGCGCTTGCCGTCCATGGAGGGCCCGCGCTTGAGGTCGACGGAGGGCCCGCGCTTGCCGCTCTTGACGCCCTTGCCCTCCTCCTCGTTCTCGATGCCGTGCGCGGCCATGAGCGACGCGAAGTTCAGGCCCTTGCTCATGAGCTCGTCGTACGTGCCCATCTCGGCGACGCGCCCGTCCTCGACCACCACCACGCAGTCCGCCCGCGGGAGGTACTGCAGCGCGTTCGTGGCCAGCACGCGCGTGGCGTTGCGCAGCACGCCGTCGTGGCTCAGCACCTGATCGAACAGCGCGTGGCCCACGTGGTTGTCCACGGCGCTCAGGGGGTCGTCCATCAGGTACACGTCCGCGGCGGCGTACACGGCGCGCGCGATGGCGACGCGCTGCTTCTGCCCGCCCGAGAGCGTCACGCCGCGCTCGCCGATGACAGTCGCGTCGCCGCCCGGGAGGATCTCGAAGTCCGTCTGGAGCTGCGACGCCTTGACGCAGCGCGCGTACTTCGCGGCGTCGTAGGGCGTGCCGAACAGGATGTTATCGCGGATGGTGCTGTTCAGGATCCAGGCCTGCTGCGCGACGTACGCCACGCGGCCGGACACGGAGAAGTCGCCGGCGACGGCGGGCACGAAGCGGTTCAGCGCGCTCAGGAACGTGGACTTGCCGCACCCGACGCGGCCGATGACCATGGTCAGCGAGCCCGGCTTGAGGTCCAGCGCGATGTTCTGCAGCTCGAAAGGGGGTTGTTCGGGCGCCTCCGCGGCGACCGCGACGGCGTCGCCCGAAGGCGCGTCGTCCACGCCCTTCACCGGGACGCCGCGCGGCGCGCGCGGCTTTTTGGCGCCGCGCTTGGCGGGGGGCGCCGTCTCCTCCGGCTTCTTCGGCGCCGCGGGCCAGCGGAACGTCGCGTCGTTGACGACGACGCGGCCGGGCTCGGACATGTCCGGCGGCACGGCCGGGCTCTCGTCCTGCAGCAGGAACGCGCCCAGGCGCTGCACCGCGCTCAGCGCGTTGAGCAGCGTCGTGAGCAGGAAGGGCACCAGGATGAGCGGGAAGCGGAGCATGTTGAACAGCGCCAGCGCGGTGTACGCGGTGGACGCGTTGAGGGTCTTCCCGGCGAGCGAGTAGGACCCGAGGCTGCAGACGGCGATGAAAACCGGGGTGGAGAAGAGCGCCACCCCGAAGAGCGCGCCCACGCGCTGCGACGCCCAGATGAGCTTCACCTCTTTGTCTCGAATCTCGCGCACGCGCGCCGCGAAGGCGCTCTCCCAGGCGTAGTACTTGATGACGCGCATGCCGTTGATCACCTCGCTCAGGATGTTGATCCGGCCGTCCGCGCAGACCAGCAGCTTCTTCCTGATCTCGAACAGCGTCTTCGCCACCAGGAACGTCATGGGCGCGGCGACGATGATGCACGCGAACCCCACGAACGAGGACCACTGGATGACGTCGTACAGCATCACGAACGACGCGACGATGAAGATGGGCGCGCCCCACAGGTTGTGCAGCAGCTGGAACAGGTCCTGCAGCTTATTCACGTCGTTGCTCATCAGGGTGACGATCTTGCCGGTGGTCTCCTCCTGCAGCCCCTGCGGCGAGAGCTTCAGGCACTTGCGGTACAGCGCGCACATCAGGCGGTTGCGCACGCGCACGCCCAGGCGCTGCATGTAATAATCCTGCTGCGCCTGGCAGAAGTTCTGCACCACGCCGGCGAGCGTCATGATGAGCGCGAACACGTACATGTCCATAGTGCTGGCGCAGTCCTCGCCGCCCGCCTCGTTGCACTCGATGGCCTCGACGATGCGCCGCAGCAGCAGCGGGCCGCTGAACAGCGTGGCCTGCGCCAACAGGTACAGCACACCCGTGAAGATGAACGTGGGCCGGGAGCCCACCAGGCACGCGCGCACCAGCGAAGGCTTGTCCGGATTCTTCGCGCGCTCCGCCGCCCAGTCGCGGTCGAACGCGCTCGCCAGGCGCTCGGACTCCATCTCGGGAAGCTGGCACAGGTCCTCGGGCTCGAGACGGCGGACGTGACCGCGGGAAATCAGGGGCGTGACGTGCCAGAATGTCACCGCCTCGAACGGGTTGGGGGTGTGCCAGCGGATGGGAAGGGAGTCCTTGTCCGAGATTAAGCCGAGGGCGGCGGCGCCCACGGGCTTCAACGCAGCCTCCGTGTCCGCCATCTTCACCGAGACGTCCACCGTGGCGACGGCGTGGTCGGAGGAAGAGGACTCATCGCTGTTACGATGGGGGGCCGACATCGCGACGCGTCGTGTATCGCTGGCTCCGCGCGACTCCCACTGGCGGCTGCTCGGCTTCCGTCGCGCGAGAAGGATCGACGATCAACTCGGTAATCGACCGGGGAAACGCCCGGAAGCCGGTCAAATTCGACCCAGGCTGAAAGCGAGAAAAAGCGTCGACGTATTTCTGTCGTGACGCGCGACGTGGCTGATCCAGGATCAATGGCTGTGAGCGCCTGAACGAAAAGCAGCGTCCACTTGGCAAGACCTCGAGCGAAATACGTCGCTGCACATGCGCACTTTTGCGCAGCGCGAAGATGGCTTCCGCGCTCAGCGCCGCCGCCGCGGTCCCCGCGGCGCGGCTTCGCGGTTCCCGCCGCGCGACCGGCACGCGCCGCGTCGCCGCGGCTCCTGTCCGCGCCGCCGCCTCCACCGCCGTGACCGCCGAGCCCACCGCCAACCCGATGGCGGGCGTCCAGCTTTTCGACGTGAACGGCGAATCCAAGACGGTCCCCTTCTGGAACGAAGACCAGACCGTCGTCGTCACCTTCCTGCGCCACTTCGGATGAGTGTTCTGCTGGGAGCATGCCAGCGAGCTGGCGAGTTTCAAGACTCGCGAGCTCGACCCCAAAGGCGTGCTCCTGGTGGTGGTCGGCGTCGGAACGCCCGAGTCCGGCAAGACGTTCTGCGAGTCCCTGCCCTTCCCGGAGGAAAACCTCTTCGTGGACCCGACGCGGAGCGCGTACAAAGCCCTGGAGCTGCACGGTGACTTGGACGGCACCGAGGGGCTCTTCTTCGACCCGAAGGTTGTCGAGGGCGTGCGCAGGCTGTTCTTCACCAAGATCACGGGCGAGCGCATCAAGGAGCGCGGCCAGGACGGCATCAAGGCGGCGATGAAAAATTACAAGCCCCTCATGCCCAAGGAGTCGCGGGACTCGGTGCAGCAAGGCGGCACGGTGGTGTTCAAGGGACACGAGGTCGTGTACCTGCGCAAGGACGAAGCCACCGCCGACCACGCGCCCCAGGAGGAGATCATGTGCGCCATCGCGTAGATCTCTCGACTGCGCGCCGCCGCGATGACGCACACCTTTCGCCGGCTTTTCCCTCGCGCAAAAAAAGCGCGCGCGTGACGCGTCGGCTCGAAATCTCCGGACCGCGGTCCGGACCGAGCCGAGGCCGATGCGAGCCCTACGGGCTCGCGCGCGGCGAGGCGGAAACCCAGACGGAACGGGAACGGAACGCACACGATGCCACGGAAACACGTCGTGTGGAGAGACGACGCGTGGCACCTAGACTACGTAGAATATTCATACTACTTTGTATAGGATATCCATACGCGTAACGAAGAAAACCCGTCTCACCGCGCGTCGCTCGCCGCGCTCGCCGCCCTCGCCGTCGCGACCAACCGCAGCGGTTCCGGGAAACTCATCAGCCCGGCGGCGTAGGAGATGGGCAACTCGCCCTTGGATTCCGCGAGTTTCCCGGCGAGCTCGGGAGTGAGCTCCAGGTCGAAGTCGCGCAGGATGGCCGCCGCCGTGACCTTGCCCTCCAGCATGGCGAACCGCGAGCCCAGGCACACCCTCGGCCCGCCGCCGAAGGGCATGAACGCCTCGGGCTCCTTCGCGCCCTCCGCGCGGAACGCCTCGAACCGTTCCGGGCGGAACGCTCTCGTGTCGTCCGCGTCGCCGCCCCACAGGTGAGGGAGGCGGCCCATGACGTACGGCGAGATCCACATCCCCGCGCCTTCCGGGATGCGGACGCGCCCTTCGCCCAGCTCGCCGCCGACCCCGTCGTCCGCCTTCCTCACGACGATCATCACCGCCGGGTACAGACGCATCGCCTCCTTCATGGCGTCGTCCAGAAAGGTCAGCTCGGCCACCTCCTTCACCGTGCTCGGCAGTCTCCCGCCCAGCGCGTCGCACGCGGCATCCACCTCCCGCATCGCTCTGTGCAGCGTCTCGGGATTCGCGGCGAGCAGGGTCAGCAGACACGCCACCGTCGCCGCGGTGGTATCGTGCCCCGCGACCATCATCTCCGTCAGCGTGAGGTTCACGTCGTCGCGCGTCAGGCGCGCGCCTGTGGCGGGGTCGCGCGCCGAGAGCAGCGCGGTGAGCAGGTCCTGCGGCGCGTCCTTGGCGTTCCCGGTGCGCGCGATGAGCGCTTCGCGCGCGTCCGCGCGCGCGTCGAAGTGCGCGCGCAGCCGCGCCCTGTGCGTCTCGCGCCTGTGCGCGTCCGGGGTGTCGAACCGCTGGTACAGCTGAAGGAAATCGTTGAGGAGGTCTTGGTTCGCCTCGTTGAACCTGCGGAAGGACCGCGCGAGCGCCACGGCGTCGGGTTCCTCGTCGATCACGTCGAGCGTCTCGCTGAACAGCGCCTCGTGGATTACCTCGAGCGTCACCGCCTGCGTCGCGGTGTCCATGTCGATCTCGAGCGCAAGCGCGCCGTCGCCGCCGAGGCGCCCGGCGGCTTCGGCTTTGCGGCGCCACGCGTGCGCCAGCGCCTCCGAGCGCTCGGCGACTTTCCCGGCGAGGCGGTCCAGCGCCGAGCCGTTCACGGAGGCGGTGCCCATCTTGCGGTACGCCATCCACTGCTCGCCCGAGGTGTTCACGAACGCAGCCTGATCCTCGCGGAAAAACTTGGCCATCGCGCTCACGCCGCGGTCCGGGAACTCGTTGGACTTGGCCACCATCAGCTCGCGCGCGATCTTCGGATCCACCACGTGCAGGATGGTCTGGCCCAGCATCTGCACCTCGTGCACGCCCGCGGGGTTGTTCCCGTACTCGAGCGCCCACTCCAGCAGGATCTCGTGACCGCCCTGCGCGATGTCAAGCGTGTTCCCGGCGACGGGGAGCGTGGGCGGGCGCGGGTACGTCGCGGGCGTCTCCTCGAACAGAGAGGTGACGCCCTTCACGTCGTCCTCGAACTTCTTCGAAACCGCATCGAGCAACGCCTGAGGAAGGCTGGCGCTGGGGTCCGCCGCCCCGGCAACGACGCGCGAGTCGCGCCCGCCGCGAGTGCCACCGCGAGTGGGGGACACTCGCGGCGCGCGGCCGCGCGCGAGTCGCCGCGGCGGCGCCGCGGCCGGCGTCGAAGACGCAAGCGTGGAGGTCCCCATGTCGGTGACGTCGACGAATGAAGGACGGCAAACGCGAAGGCGACGATTTCGTCTCGCGTGCCGAGTTTTTGGGTTTGGGGCCCCTACACGCAGTACTGCGGATCTCGTGTTGAGGCGTGTGCCGCTTCCTATGGTGGCAGACACGAGGTCGCGCGACGAGAGACGGACGCGCGCGTCATCGAGAGAGCTAGGATTGACGCCGGCGTGAGGTTGGGTTCTCGATGTGGTCCCCTGAGGAGGCTGCGCGCCACGCGCGCGAAGCGCGGCGGCTCGCGATCGCGGTCGCGGGCCTGCTCGCGTGGTGGGCGGCGGGGCGGCTCGCGGTGGGCCCCTCGTTCGGGCCGGGGGGCGCGGTGTTCGCGGTGTTCGTGGTGCTCTTCTGCTCCTTCGGCGCGGGCCGAGTCGTCGCGCGCTTCCCGCCCATGCCCGCGCTCCTCGGCCAGCTCGTCGCCGGCTTCCTGCTGCGCAACATCCCGACGGTGGGGGACGCGGTGGGCGCGGCGGTGGATGCGCGCTTCTCCGCCGCGGCGCGCACCGCCGCGCTCGGCATCGTGCTGGCGCGCGCGGGCCTGTCCCTGGACGTCAAGGCGGTGTACCGCCTGCGCTGGGCCATCAAGCGGCTGGCGTTCGGACCCGCCACCGCCGAGGCGCTCGTGGTGACCCTGCTCGCCAAGCCCGCGCTGGGCTTGCCGTGGTCGCACTGCGCCGCGCTCGGGTACCTCTTCGCCGGCATCTCGCCCGCGGTGGTCGTGCCCTCGATGCTCGCGCTGCAGGACCACGGGCGCGGCGTCAGGGCGGGCGTGCCCGCGCTGGCCATCACGGCGGCCTCCGTGGACGTCGTGTACGCCATCGCGGGCTTCGGGGTGGTGTCCTCCTGGCTCCCGGGAATGGGCGCCGGCGGCGCCGCCGCCGCCGCGTGGCAGGCGCCCACGCAGATCGTCGGCGGCGCGCTGGGCGGGTTGGTCGTCGGGAAGCTCCTGGGGACCGTCCTGCCTCCGGAAGAGAACGCGCCAGATACGAACACGACGACGTCGATGCCGAAAACGAGCGCGCCGCCGACGAACGTGCCTCCGACGCGTGGCGTCACGCCGTCTTTGGCGGTGACGACGACGACGGAAACGGGCGGCGAATCCGCCCGCGCGCCGCCCGCCGACGTCTACTCGTCCTCGGCGCGCGCCGTCGCGCTCATGGCGCTTGTGCAGCTCGCGCTCTTCGCCGGCGCGCGGTGGGAGTTGTCGGGTGGCGCGGCGTTGCTCTCTCTGGTCATGAGCACCGCGGCCGCGCAGGCCTGGGGCCCGAAGCCGGCGAAGGCCACGGGGCTGCACCTGAACGCCATCTGGGCCAAAGTCGGTGAACCTTTGTTGTTCGGGCTGATCGGCGCCGCCGTGGACGCCAGCCGCCTCAAAGCAGACGTCGCGGGCTTCGGGATCCTCACACTCGCCGCCGGCCTCGCCGCGCGGTGCGTCTCCGCGTTCTTCGCCGCGAAAGGGGGCTCGTTGTCCGTGAGGGACCGCCTGTTCATCGCCGTGGCGTGGACCCCAAAGGCCACCGTGCAGGCGGCGCTCGCGGGCTTGCCCTTCGACGCCGCGGTGGAGGCGTTCGGGCGCGGCTCGAAGGAGGCGGACCGCGGCGAGACGCTGCTGGCGCTGGGGGTGCTCTCCATCCTCATCACCGCGCCGCTCGGCGCGGCGGCGATGGCGGTCTGCGGCGAGCGGCTCCTGGAGAAGGACGCCGACGAGTGCTCGCCCAGGGGGACGCACTCGCCGAGGAGGAGCTTGGAAGGGGGGGACCCGGAGACGGGCGCGGAGGACGTTGAGGTGCTGGAGGACAACGCCAGACTCGGCCGCGGAGGACACTTCTAGCGGCGGCGGGTAGCCGGTAAAAATACCTACCTACCGTAGTCCAACTTCAAACCAACCTCTCCTCACTCGTCTCCGACGTCGCGGGCTCGTCCGCGCGCTTTCGTTTGGTCGCCATCGTCTCGGGAGGACCGTCGTCGTCGTCGTCTGACGCTCCAGAAGGCGCGTCTTCTCCCGACGAAACGAGCCCGTCGTCCGTCGCCTCCGGACATCCGAGGCACACGACGTGCTCGCCGTCGTCCGTCCAGGGATCCCGAGCCTCCTCGCTCTCCGACGCCGCCTCGTCCTCCGAGTCGTCGTCCGTCGCGTCCGCGAGCGCGCTCGCCGCCTCCGCGAGCGCGTCATCGCCGTACCGCTCGGCCATGACCCGCCACACGTCGGCGCCGCCCAGGCCGGGGAGCTCGTCGTCGTCCTCCGCGCCGCGCCCGACGCCGCCGGGCTCGCCGCCCATCGCCATCAGCACGCTCACCGGCGGCTTCGGCGGCGGGGCCAACGCCGCCGCTCTCTTGTCCGCTTCCTCCGCCTTTTCGAATCGCTCGTGCTTCGCTTCCCGCAGCGCCTCCTCCACGAACGCGTCGTCGTCTGAATCCCCGTCCGACGCGTCCGGCTCGTCCTCGTCGTCGCTGTCTTGCGCGCCGCCGTGCAGCAGCAAGTACTGCCGGTCCTCCTCGTCCTCGCCGGCGAAGAAGCGCTCGTAAACGTCCCACGGGTCGCAGTCAAACACGTCGCGCTCTGAAAGCGCCTCGCTCTTGACGAGCGCGGCGTACCCGTGCTCGTCGAGCACGCGCAGACGCTCGGGGTCGCGCAGCGTGAGATACGCGATGGTCACCCTCTGGAATCGAGCCACCTCAGCGGCGAAGCGGGTCGTCTCTTTCGTTTCTTGCGGCGTGGCTTTCCTTTCGATCGGGGCGGTCGGGTTAGGTTCCGCGTCGCCACCTTCCCTCTCCGCGCGCATCTCCGCCGCGCGGGCCATCGCCTCCGGGCCGGCGACGGCGGCGAGCGCGCGCGCGTTCGCCGCCGCCGCCGCGTCCGCCGCCGCCGCGCGGCGCTCGCGGAACGCCGCGTACGCCGCGATGTCGTATCTCGGGCGCTCGCGCCCGAGGTCGGCGAACGACGCGACGGCGGCGAAGCCCTCCGCTGGGTCCTCGGCGTGGACGTCGCCGCGGCGCGCGCCCGGCCAAGGCCGCGCGCGCGTCTCGCGCGCGAAGCACGGCGGGCACAAGTCGCGGCGGCGGAGTCGGCGGGATGGCGTTGAGCGAAGGACCTCTGGTCCTTCGCTTCGGTTTTCGCGCGCCCCCGCGTTCGTCCCCGCGTTCGTCCCACACACCGCGGACGCCACGATTGCGTCCCCCCCGTCGTCCTCCTCGTCGTCCATCAGGCCGAACTCGGGGTCGTCGGCGGGCGCGTCCGCGCGCGGCGGCGCCGGCCGGTGCATCCACCGCCCGAGCCGCAACGCGCCCCCGCACCCGTCGCACGCGCCGCGGCCGGGCCGCCCCTCCGACGCGGGGTAGCACCGCACGGCCTCCCGGTGGTAGCTCGCGCGCGCGCGCGCGGTCCCGCCGGAGTACCCGCCGCCCTCGCGCCGCGGGATGCGGAGCGCCTTGTACATGTCGAAGGGCGCGTCGCGCGTATCCATCAAGCTCTCGTCGAACGCGCTCGGGCCGTGGGGACTCGCGTCGGCGGCGGCGGCGGTGTCGTCCGCCTCCGCGGCGGAGGCGCGCGCGTCCCCGTTGGCCATGCCCGCGGAGGCGTGCGTCCACGCAGGACGTTTCCGCGCGAACACGCGGACCGCGCGCGTGCCGTCATCGTCCGAGCCCTCGCTCTTGGACGCGAGCCCGAGCTCGCGCGCGGCGTCGTGCACCGCCGCGCGGTCCTCCGAATCCAATCCCCGAAACGTCGGACCATCGGTGGGGGGCCCTTCCGCGCCGGCGTTCGCGACGCGGAGCGCGAACGCCTCCACCTCGGCGCGCCAGCCCGATGGTGCGCTCATCGACCCCATCGAGTCGACCCCGAGCGCTCTCCAGCACTCACGCGCGCCGTCGATCTGAATGCCCGGGAGCGGGATGAGAGTTCCGAGAAAGATTTTTTCGTCCAAGTTTCGGTCATTCGGTGGCAAGCAAGCACCGGCAAGGCGCGGCGGCGAGAAGCGATCGATGAAGCGTCGCGCCGGCGCCTTCGTCTCCAATCACTACTACCGCACCTACGTACGATACCTACGCGCGATACGCACTAGCTAGTCTTCCTGTGGGAACATCGCCGCGAGCATTTTCTCGCCACTCCCCGCGCCTGGCTCCGCGCGCAACCCCTCGAGCGCGGCGTCGACGACGCGCCGTCGCCGCCGCGACGCCGCGGAGCCCTCGTCTTCGTCGAGCTCGTTTAGGTCTGAAACGCAGGCGCGCAGAAACGCGACGAGGTTTTCCCTCGTAATACCTCGGGTTTCGTGTCTTCTCTCGCCGCGTGTTTCCGCCGCAGCCTCGAGCGCCTCGAGCGCCGCTACCGCCTCGTCGCGCTCCGCGGCGGCGCTCGCCGTGCGACGCGCGAGCGCGTCCGCCAGCGCCGCCGCGTCGTCGCGGCGCTCAAACGGCCCTTTTTCCTTTTTCGTTTTCGCCGCGGCTTTCGCTTTGATTCGTTTCTTCGCCTCGGCGGCTTCCGCGTCCTCCACCTCGCGCTCGACGCGCGCCGCCGCGTGTTCCGCGCGCAGCCTGTCCTGCAGCCTCTTGAGCTCATTGGCCAGCGTCCTGTTGTACATGGCGATGTCCTTCTCCTCGCGCAGGGCCAGCCGCGTGGTCGCGTCGGCAGCGCGCGCATCCGCCGCGAAGGCGGCGCGGCGCGTCTCAATCGCCGCGCTCTCGCGCGCTTGGTACCGCAGCTCGCCCAGCATCTGCTCGTTCTCCGCGATCGTGCGCTTAGTGGTGCCCGCGAGCTGCAGGTCCGTGGTGCGCTTCATCTCGCGCTTGGTCTCGCGGATCTTGTTCGCCAGGTCCTCCTTCATCGCCTGCTTCGCCAGGCGCGTCTCGGTCTCAACCGCGCGCGTCGCCGCCTCGCGCGCGGCGCGCGCGCTCGTCAGCAGACCCTCCTTCTCGCGCAGCTCCGTTTCCAGCGCCGCGCGCGTCTCCTCGAACGCGTCCAGCTGCGCGACGAGCGCGTCGCGCGCGGCGAGGTCGCTCACCATCGCGCGCCTCTTCTCCGCGGACTCGGCCGCCAGAGCCGAGAGGCGCGCCTCCCCGCGCGACGCGCCCGCCTCGCGCGCCTCCTCCAGCTCGGCGAGCCTCGCGCGGAGCGACGCGACGGTCGCGTGGACGCCCCGGAGCTGCTCGGAGAGCTTCGCGTTCGCGTCGCCCGCCTCCGCGCGCGTGGTCTCGAGCGCGTCCATCAGCGCAGTGCGCTCGTCCACGAGCGCGGCCGTGTCCGTCTGGTACCGCGCCAGCCGCGTGGCGAGGTGCGAGGCGGCGAGCTCGCGCTCCACCATCGCCTTCTGCTCCAGCAGACGCGGATCGGGGGCGTTTTCGTCGGACGCATCCGCCTCGGGCGCGGAGGCCTCCTCGGCCTTCTTCGGCGGCATCGCGGGCTACGGTCGACGACTCACGGCGCGGGCGCGCACCCGGGTGCCACCGCGGCGTGGGTCGGGGGAAGCGCCCCTGTGCTTCAAGCAGTGGTGAGGCGCGGCGCTGTTGACGGCCGGATTTGGATTCGGGCTCGCGACTCCCCGCCCCGAATCCGCCTGCGTGTCGAACGACGACGTTCGCGGATTTCGGAATTACTTTCCATCACTCTGCTTCGCGCGCGACGGGGACCTCTCTGACCCGTGGTGGCGCGCCGGGCACCATGCCCCCCCGTTCGCGGGAGCCGTGGTCCAACAACTTCACACTGTCGCCGGGCCCATCCCGCGCCGCGGCGAGGTCGGAGACCCCCTCGACGGCGCGCGACCGCGACGACCTCGCGAGAGCGTTGAAAGAGCGAATCGCTGCAGACTTGGAGATCCGTCCGAGGAACACGAGCCCGCGCCCGCACGTGCGTCGTCCAGAAATGCGCCCCGTGAGCGCGCGCGCGACCCCCAGGCGCGCTGAAATCACGCATTGGAAGCGACCGGCCACCTCCGTGCGCCGCGACCGGCGTGACCCGCCGGCGCCTCCGCACGGGCACGCCACCGCCGACGTGCACCGGGAATCGAGGCACCTCGACGCCTCGAAACCCGCCGGGGCGTGGCTCTCGCCGCGCGCGCAGCCGCCGCCGCTCCCTCCCGGCCACCGCGCGACGCCGCTCGGCCACGACTTCAACGCGGGTATCGCTTCGGGTGCCCGTCACGACATGCCGAGCGCGGCGCATCGCGAACGCGCGCAAAAGCTCGAAGAGACCAGCCTGGAAGGGTCGAGGGAGAGGGCCGGCGCGTCTTCGCTCGAAGCGCGCCTCGCGCGTGAACGCGCGCGGGTCGCCACGCTCGAGCGCGCGCTGGGCGTCACGCGCCGAGACGCGTTCGACGACCCGTCGGCGTTCACGTTCGACGGATTCGGGACCACGGTCACGGCCAAAGAAGACCGAGACGGTGCGATATCGAAGGCGCTTTCGAAGGCTCGGAATACGCCGTCGCCGTCCTTCGCGCGCGACTGGTCTTCGCGACCGCCGCCGTTGGGCGCGACGCGCGACGCGGCGGCGAAAGCACCCTTCGACGCCGCCGCCGACTCGGCGGCGCGGACGCCGCTCCTCGCGGCGCCCGGCGCGCTCGCCGCGTACGGATCGGGCGAGGCGTCTCCGAGAGCCGCTGCCGTGGCCGCGGCGTCTGCGCCGTCCGCGCTCGCGGCGGACCCTCGCGAGGACACCGGAAGCCGCACGCCGTTCGCGGGGCACCGCGAGACACCGGAAGCGGCGGCGGCGGCGGCGGCGGCGGCGGCGGAGTCGGCGGTGGGCGCGTCCAATCTGGACCTGGAGACGACGCTCGCGCGCGCGCTGCACGCCGCGAAGCGCCGCGAGTTCGAGGCGGTCACGCTCGCACGGCGGATAGAGGGGGAGAGGAACGCCGCGGAGGCTCGCGCGAGCGCCGCGGAGGCGCGTCTGGCGCAGGAGGCCAAGGCGCGCCGCGCCGCGGAGCGGGACGCCGCCGCGTCTCGGGCGCGGTGCGCGGTTTTCGAAAACAGGATGGAGGCGTTGCGCTCGGGGCGGGGCCGGCTCTTCGGGTCCGGCGCCGCCGCGGCTTCCGCCGCGCCCGAGCCTGAACGACACCTCCCGCCCGTCGCGCGTATCGACGAGGGAAGCCGGCGAGGGACCCCGGCGAACCTATCGGACCCCGTCCCCGAACGGCGGCGCGGCGCGGATGACGGCGACGGCGACGCGGACGGCTTCGCCTTTTTCGAGATTCCCCCGGAATTCGACGCGCCGCCGATGTCCGGCGGCGGCGGATTAGAAAAAGCCCCCGGCGGCGCGGCGTCGGCGAGCGCGCGCGACGCGGAGAAGCCGAACAAAGACTCGAGCGCGCGCGGGAAGACACCCGGGAAGTCCCCGCGGGGTCGAACGCCGCGTGGGTGGGCGCTCTAGGTGCCGTATCTTTACTTCAGTGGCGAGTTTGTAACGGTAAACGACGCTTGGGGCTCGCAGCTCTCTCGAAACGCCATTTTTCTTCGCGAAAAGTTCTTTGTGTTTCGGATTTCGAAAAGTCTTGGCACTCGCGACACGCGCGTGTCGGGCGCGGCGTCGTCGGAGGCGGGCGCGGCGGGCGAGGATGTTGGCGAGTCTATTCGGCGCGCGCCGCGACCGGTTCACGCTGGCGAACCTCCGTCGCCTGACGGACGTGCTGCGTGTCACGCCCGCGTCCGGTTTTTCGCGCCACACCGCGTCGCAGGTGGTCGAGACGTTCAGGGAGATCGCGGAGCTCATGATCTACGGCGACCAGCACGACCCCAGCTTCTTCGACGCGTTCATCGAGCAGCGCGTCATGGCGCACTTCACGAAGTTCATCAGCCCCCCGGGCGGCGGCAGACCCGACCGCGACATTGCGCTGCAGCTCCTGCAGACCCTGGCCATCGTGGTACAGAACATTCGGGAGGAGACGTCTTTGTTTTTCCTGTTCAGCGAAGGGCACGTCCCGAAGCGCCTGGTCGAAGCGAACCTCGATTTCGACGACGAGGAGGTGCTCGGCCGGTACGTCTCGCTGCTCAAGACCACGTCCATGCGGCTCAACGCCAGGACCGTGCAGATGTTCTTCTTCACCGGCACGGAGACGAGGGAAGGCGGGAAGGCGGCGGGCGAGCAGTCGGACGCCGTCGCGGCGGCGTTTCCGCTCTTCGCCGCCGGCGCGCGCTTCCTGTCACATCACGAGTCCATGGTGCGCGCGGCGTCGCGCACCATCACGCTCAACTGCCTGGCGGTGACGGACGCGAGAGTGCGCCAGTTCCTGTGCTCGCCCAAGCCGTGGGGGAAGTGCGTGCCCCGCGCCGTGGAGGCGGCGGGGGCCACCGTCGCCGCGCTCACCGAGGCGACGCTGTTCGCCGAACCGGACGCGCCCGGCGCGCGCGAGCGCGCCAACCTCGTCGCCGAGCTCGGGGACTTGCTGAGCTTCGTGGACGACGCCGCCGGGCTCCCGGAGGCGAACGGCGAATCGCTCGCGGAACGCGTCGAGACGGAGCTCTGGAACGGGCTCGTGGCGCCCACGCTCCTGGGGTCCGTAGCGCCGGGGCGTTTTGTTTCCGCGCCGCGCGACGCCTCCGCGCGAGGCGTCGCGCGAGACTCGCACGCGACGCAGTCAGACTCCAGAGACCCGCGTAGAGACGCGGGGCCTCCCCAGACGTCACCCACCACCGCGCTCTTTGCCGTGTCGCGCCTGGCGGTCTCGTGCCGCCGCAGGTCGACGCTGGCGCGCGTCGCGGCGGACCTGTTCGGGTTCGAATCGAACGGGGCGGCTGAGCCGGGGGTACGGCGCGTCGCCAACGCGCGTCGCGCGTTTTCGGTGCGCGCGCTCGCCGGCGCGGAGGGCGCGCCGGTCGCGGCGGCGGCGACGGCCGCGGCCGTGAGCCTGGCGCAGGCCGCGACGGATCAGCCGACCTCGGCGCTCGCCGCGGCGCTGCGAGAGGTTGGGTTAGCGGCGGTGCCCGAAAACGAGACGGGGACCGAAACCGAAACCGAATCAGCGTCTCGCGCGCGCGCGGAGATTTGCGACGCGCTCGCCGCCGGTTTGGCGCGCGACGACCCGGGCCTCCCCGTCGGCGCGCGGCGGTGCTCGGCGTGGTTGCTCTCGCGCCTCGCGGCGAGCCGCGACGGCCTTTCGGAGCCGGCGCGCGCGTCACTCGCCGCGGCGGCCGCGAGCGCGGCGGCGTCGATGCGGCGGGCGGTGGACGGACCGTGGGGGGACGCCGCGGCGAGCGCGTTTGCCGCCGAGTGGAGGACCACGCGCCGCGAAATCTCGCGTCCGACGCTCCGCGACGAGACCGCGGCGTCCTGGATCCGCGAGGCGGCGGCTTCGACGTCTGGGTCCGCGCGACGAGAGGCGAACGACGGCGACGGCGACGGCGACGCGAACGCGACACGTCAGACACGTCACGAAGCCGACACGCCGTCCACGTCCGCCCCGGTCGTTCGCGTCCGCGAAGAGAGCGCGTCCGCCGCGGGAAAGCTGCTCCGAGCGTCGCGCGAACTCGCGCTCGCGGCGATGCTTCTCGACGCGACTCGGGGCGCGCCGGGCATGCGGCCCGCGTTCCCGTCGGATCCGCCCGCGCGTCTCTTCGGCGACCCCGCCGACGTCGAGCGCGCCGCGTTTCCCCCGGACTCGGGTTTCGCGTTCCTCGAGGTTCCGCCGATCTCGCGTTCCTCGAGCGCCGCCGGGGACGAGCGCTGGGCGGAGATCCGGGAAGGCGTCGAGTTTGGCGGGCGCGCCGCGACGGAGCGTCGGTTCGCGTGCCGCGTCGCGTTCGAGGCGGGCCGAGAACGCGCCGTCTCGCTCGTGCTCGCGGTGCGAAAACGCGAAAACGCGAAAACGACGGAACAGCGTCCGCCGGGCCTCGCCGCCGCCGCGCTGCTGCTGGAGGCGCTCCCCGGCGCGAACGACGCGGGCGACCGGTCCGTGGTCCGCGCCGTCGCGCCGCTCGGCGCGTGCGACGCCTTCGCGGACCCCGCGCACGCCAAGTGGCTCCGCGTGCGCGTGCGGTCGCCGCTCTCGTGCCTGGCGAGCGCGTCGAGCCTCGCCTCAGCGGACGGCTCGTGTTCGGCGTCTCCGGAGGCGGAGTTGAAGCGCCTGCGCAAGAAACTCAGGGACGGGCACTGGACGCTCGCGTTCGCGGACGAAGCCGCGTGCGCCGCCGCGAGGGACGCGATGGACGCCGGCGCCGCCGCCGTTCGCGCGGCGTGCCGCGCCGCGCTCGCGCCCGTCCTCTCCGAGTTATCGTAACCGAGCAGAGATGCGTGCGCGACGATGACCCACAACGGCGCTCGTGGGAAGGAGTGTTTTCGTACGAAAATCGTAATCACGTATTGATCGTCTCGATGTCTCTAGTACTTCGTCGCCGCCGCTCGCGTC
>Ga0181561_10000914_pt1 | contig 25623 bp, 14 predicted proteins | sample 011ome_19_FD_133760 | JGI IMG/M metagenome (GOLD analysis project Ga0181561, IMG submission 133760) | Coastal salt marsh microbial communities from the Groves Creek Marsh, Skidaway Island, Georgia - 011510BT metaG (megahit assembly) | ecosystem: Environmental > Aquatic > Marine > Intertidal... | reverse complement strand
CCCGTCCTCGTCGCGGCCGAGAACGCGGGCGGGTTGCGGTACGGCAACGCGCGCGCGCTGCGCGCGCTGGTCACCGAGGCGAAGCGGCGCATCGACCGGTGCCTGCGCCGTTCGCTCTTCGACACGTACGGGCTGTACGACCACGTGTTCGCGGCGAAGCGGTACCTGCTGATGGGGCAGGGCGACTTCCACGCCGTGCTCATGGACGCCGTGGGCGCGGACCTGGACGAGCCCGCCGGTGGTCTCTCCGCGTACGCGCTGACGGGCGCGCTCGAGACGGCGACGCGCGCCTCCAACGCGCAGTTCGACCCGCCCGAGATTCTGGACAAGCTCCGCGTGGCGACGGCGCGCGCCACCGGGTCGGAGGAGATCGGTTGGGACGTCTTTTCGCTTCGGTACGCGACGAGCGCGCCGCTGGACGTGGTGTTCACGCCCGAGGCGGAGAGCAAGTACTTGCGCGTGTTTACGTTCTTGTGGCGTTTGAAGCGCGTCGAGGTGTCTTTAAACGCCACGTGGCAGACCATGAAGCCCAACGTCGCGGCGTCGCTCGAGCGCGACGGCGTCGCCGGGCCCGCCGGCGCGGCGCTCGCCGCCGAGCTCCGGCGGTGCCACACGCTTCGCGGCGAGATGCACCACTTCGTCTCCAACCTGCAGTACTACGTGATGTTCGAGGTGCTGGAGGGCAGCTGGGACGCGTTCACGCGCGAGCTGAACGACGCGGACGACCTGGACGCGCTCGTGCAGGCGCACGACACGTTTCTCGACGCGGTGACGCGCAAGTCGCTGTTAAGTCCCGCGTCGCAGCTGCTGGCGCACACGCTGGGCGCCATCTTCGACGCCATCCTGCGGTTCCGCGCGTTCGCCGACCGCCTGTACGAGGTGGCGAAGGACGCGGCGATGCGCCGCCAGCTCGCGCAGTTGCGCGTGGAGCAGCGCGAGAAGAGCGGCGAGCGGGGGGGCTGGGGGACCACGCCGGGGGAGGACCCCAGCGGCGGCGACGGGTTGCTGAGCGGCGATTTCGTGCGGGAGATGCGTTCGCAACTCGACGCGCTCTCCGACGAGTACGCCAAGATGCTGGACGGGTTCCTGAACCTCTTGCCGCTCCAGACGCACGTCGACCTGCGGTTCCTGCTGTTCCGGCTGGACTTCTCCGAGTTCTACTCAGAGAAGGAGCGGGGGCGTTCGGTCGCCGGGGCGTAGCGCGGTAGCGCGGAGCCGGGCGCGTCAACGCGTCGCCTCGTACCATGAGCAATCAATCGCGAAAGCTGCTCCGACCACAAATAGAAAAAAAAAGCACGCGAAAACCAAACGAAATCGCGATTTTCCGGGGTCGCTTTCAAAAAGAGCGCTGACTTGGAGGGCACGGTGCCTGATTTCGAGGGCACTGACAGACTGCTTGCTGTTCGTTTTCCGTTCACGAACCCTGGAACTCGCCCGATGGAGCCCGCCATCGATGACGTGTCTTTTCGCGCCAATCTGTTTGTCACAATCCGTCGACTGCCAGTTGTTATCTATCGTCGTTTCCGATTCGCGCGGTTCGGCACCCTCAGGACCGACGCCCGCCCGCGCCCCCCACCCCGCGCCGCGCCGCGAACGGACGCGCTCGGGCTCTCCGAACCCGTCGTCGCACGCCGGAGTGGGTTTCGGAAGCGCGAAGGCAACCGCGTCGGGCATCGCGCGTCGCTCGGGGGGCGAGAGCGCGTCGGGACGTACAACGACGGCCGATCGCGACGCATCGATCCGTTCGTCCGGGTGATTGCTCTCTCGGACGCGCGGCGCGAAGGGAGTCGGTCTGTCTCGAACGATGCCGCTCGCGATGCGCGGCGCCGTGGCGCTGGCTCCGAGCGACGCCGCGGCGGCGCGACGCGCGCCACCCGCTGGCCGGCGCGACGCGCTCGATCGACGCGGTGTCGGCACGAAAAAAAGACGCGCTTCCGCCACCGCGGCCGGACGACGCGGCGTGGTCGTGCGCGCCGCCGCGGATGTCGCCGCGGCGCCGGCGGTGCTTCCCGCGGTCGCTCCCGCGGTCGCGCAGGTGCGGCACCTCGCGGACATCGCCGAGGGCTACGAGGGCGTGCTGGACGCGCCGGACGTCTCCGTTACCACCGCCACCGCGTTCAGCGCGCTCTCCCCGCGTCTGGATGCCTCGCAGGAGGGCTTCTCGCTGTTCCGCGGCGTCGTGCGCGTTTTGCAAAACGCGATGGGCCTCACGGCGGACGGCGTGGAGCCCGCGAAGCTGCCCACCGGCGGTGTGGTGGAGTCCCTGCTGGAGCCCGGGAAGGTGCTGGGGGACGCCGTGACGAAGACGCGCGGCGACGCCTCGCTCGGGTCCGCCATCGACGACGCCGAGTGGACCAAGGTTGTCAACTCGGTGGACGTCGACATCGGCCTGCTGCTGCTCGCGGTGGTCTTCGTGACGCCCCTGTGCAAGTTCCTGAACGTCTCGCCCGTCCTGGGGTTCCTCGCCGTCGGCTTGCTTTTGAACCAGGAGGGCGTGTTCAGCGAGAACCGGGAGGTTGACCAGTTCTGCGAGCTCGGGATCCAGTTCCTGCTCTTCGAGATGGGCCTCGAGCTCTCGGTGTCGCGCCTCAAGGCGCTGGGGAAGTACGCGTTCGGCCTGGGGCTGAACCAGGTTGTGTTCGGGAACGTGTTGTTCGCCGCGGCGCTGCTGCCCGCGGGCGACGCGCTCGGAACCGCGGTGCTGGAGAAGGTGCAGAGCGGCATCGGCGTGGACGAGCTCCTGCAGATCAAGTCGCCGCTGGAGGCGGTGATCATCGGCTTCGGCATGACGCTCTCGTCGAGCGCGCTCGGACTGCAGCTCATGTCCGACCGCGGCGTGATGACCAGCAAGGTGGGCACCGCCAGCCTGGGCGTCCTGCTCTTCCAGGACCTCGCCGTGGTGCCGTTCATCATCCTGTTACCGATCCTGCAGAAGCTGCAGGGCGGCGAGCTCGGCGCGGACGGCGGGCTCGACTACGGGATCATGGCGGCGACGACGGCGACGAGCTTCCTCGATCTCGGCGTGCTGAGTTATTTGGGTTTCTTCGCGGCGGAGAAGATGTACGGGCTCGTGAAGCGACTCGACTGCGGCACGGACGTGTTCGTGGCGCTGTCGCTGTTAGTGCTGTTCGGGTTCTCCAACGCCACCGCCGCCATCGGGTTCTCCGACTCCCTCGGTGCGTTCCTCGCCGGTTTAGTGCTCGCGGGGACGCCGTACGCGCACGACATCATCGGCGAGCTCCGCGCGTTCAAGGGGCTGTTCCTGTCCCTGTTCTTCGTCACCATCGGCACGACCATCGACCTGCCGCTGGCGCTGGACCTGTTCCCCATCGTCGCGGTGATGACCGCGGGGCTGATGGCGGGAAAAATAGGCGTCATCACCGCGCTCGGGCCGGTCACCGGCCTCACCTGGCGCGAGTCGCTCGTCACCGGCGCGTTCCTCGCGCAGGGCGGCGAGTTTGCCTTTGTCATCTTCGGACAAGCCACCAGCGGGGGCGCCGGCTCTCTGTTCCCGCAGAACCTGGACGAGCTGCTCGTGGTGGTGGTGATCGCGTCCATGGCGCTCACGCCGCTCGCGGTGGACCTCGCGATCAAGATCGCGGGGCCGAGCCTGGACCTGAGCAGTCTGTCGGACGCGCCCGAGGACCAGATGCTCACCACGGTGGACGAGGGGGACTTTTTCGACAGCGGGTCGTGGGACGTGAGCAGCGCGGACAGCGCCGACTTCGTGAACCTGGCGGACCTGACCACGGACCTGCGCGAGGCGGACGGCAAGGCGAGCGTCACGAGCCCGGCGTCGGACTCGTGCGACTGGGCGGGGGACAGCGAGGAGGCTGAGGCGTGCGAGGTGGCCATCGACATCGACGCGCAGAGGCGAGGCGCGCGCGCCAAGCGCGACGGCGCCGACGTCGTCGAGGGGATCGAAGTCAAATGATGAATGAAGGGTTGCGACACTTACAATCACGTCCGATCGAAAGCGTCGAAAGCGTCGTCGCGTTCGGTACTGTACAACGTAACTATCAAAAAAATGAAAGTATCAAAAGCGTACCCACGTCGCTGTCTGCGCGTGACGGCGGAACGACTCGTCGTCTACGCGTTCTCGAGAAACGTTTCTCGCTCGGCGACGGCGCGTTCGAGCGCGCGCCGCGTCTCGCGGAGCGCCTCTGCCAGTTTTGTTTCGTTCAGGCGTCGCTCTTCGCGCTCGGCCCGCAAACGGCGAGCGATGCGCTCGAGCCGCGCGCGGAGCGCACGCACCTCCTCGGCGCACGATCGGTCCGCGACTGGTCCCAGATCGGTCCCGGTCGGCTTCGCCGCGCGTACGCCGCGCGTCGTTTTCCCGTCGGCGCTCGCGTCGGCGGTCGCGACCGCCGCCAGGTCCGCCAGGCCCGGCGGACCCGACGCCGCGCCCGGGTGCGGGTACCGATGCAGGTCCAGGTACTCGACGTCGTGCTTGGATTCCAGAAACTCGAGATGGAGCGACTCGTAAAACACGATCGATGACCTTTTTCTTCCGCGCGACTCGCGCCGCGAAAACGCTTCGTTGGCGGCTTCCCAGCTTTTCGCCTCCGTCGCGCACGCCACGTACGCGCCGCTCGGCCGGTTTCCGAACGCCAGCTGGTGCTCGGTGGTCACCAGCCGCACCCACCTCAGCGGGTACGCGTCGTCCGCGAAGACATCGTCCCCGCGGGGGTTCCCGTCGCGGTCGACGCGCAAACGGAAGATGCGGCCGAGCCGAGAATCGGAGTCGGGAGACCACTCCGACTCGGAAACGACGACCGGCGGTCGAGACTCGACGGCGCCCGAGGGACCATTCGTCTTCCTCTTCGTCGCCGGTGCGCTGGGAAGGTCACCGAGCGCCGGAACGTCCTCGCGCGGGCGTTTACGCTGGTCCTGGGGCGTGGGCGACGCCGGCCGGGGGGGGTGCGCGTGGTCGATGGACTCGGTCGCGTTCGCGCGCGTCCCGGGCGTGGGCTCGCGCGCGGTCGGCGACGGTGCCGCTGTGACGCACGACCCGTCGTCTTTCCATCGGATGTGTTGGTTTTGCCAAGGATGGCCGGCCGCGGCCATCGCGCGCTGGACAAGCGCCACGGGCGGATTCCCGGTCTCGTTAAACGAGTCGATTATCGCCGCGATTAGTCCGCGGGTCTCGGAGCGCGACGACCCGTGGACGTGGGGGTCGAGTCCCATGCGTCGTGCGCGCGCGTGGCGTTCTACCGCCTCGGGAGTGGCGGGGACACTTTTTCGGGACCGCTTTCGCTTTTCGGGACCGCCGAGAGAAACGCCGTCGCACTTCTCGCGGCACCCCTCGCCTCGACGCGTTCGCCATGGACCCTCTCGCGCCGTCCATCACCTTCTACGACAAAGAGAGCGGCAAAGGTCGCACGACGTATCTCGGTGCGTTTCTTCCCGGGACACCACCTGCCACGCGCGTCCCGCGTCCCCCGTTGCGCGTCGTCGCCGCGTCCCGAGGATCCGCTGACGCCCTCTCGCCTCCCGCGTTCGCAACTCGCAGGCAGCCTCATCCCGGATAAGCTCTTCACCCCCACCCCGGGACTGTGGTTCACGAACCAAGGATACGAGGTGAGACGCAGCACGCGCGCGCGCGTTCATCGCGTGCGAAGCGCCTCGCGCGCTTTCTTCCGACGAGATGTCCACGCTCCGCTCCGACCGTCCCGCGACCTCGACCGTTCGTCTCGGGGTGGCGAAACGTCACTGACACGAAAACGCCGAAAAACCGTCATTTCGTTCGCTTTTTCTTTTCGCGCAGCTCGTCGAGAAGCTCATCGCGCACTACGAGGAGGACCCGTACCCCTCCGTCGAGGCGATGGAGGCGATGGCGAAGCAGTACGGCGCCCCGGACTACGCAAAGATCGAGTCGTTCTTCGTGAACATGCGGCTGAAGCACCAGGAGACGTTCCAGTGAGAGCGACGCGTGAAATACACACGAGTTTTCCTTTCAGTTCTGAGTATCATTGATGGCGCCTTCGCGTCTCGCGAGACACGTGGCCAAACAACGCTCGGCGGATAACACCACACCGCCCCGCGCGCCCGACCGGACCCTCGGCGGACCCTGCGTGGACCCCCGGACGACGCGAATGGCGGCTTGCACACCTCTCGCGATGTCCGCGCGCGGAGGCCTCCTCGTTCCCCCGCGCGCGGCGGCGCACACCGCGACTGGACGCGCGCATCCCGTCGTCGCGCCCGCGGTGGGCACCCGCGTCGCGCGGGCGGTCGCTGCGCGCGCGGCTGAGACGCCCGCGGAGTCGACAGAGGACGCCCTCGAGGACGTCCGGGAGCGCGATCCCACGGACCGGGGACGAGCGCTACGTCCGAGAGCGCCCCGCGCGTCACGCCGCGCGATGCTCGCGGCTCCCCCCGCGCTCTCCCTCGGGATGGGCCTGGGCGCGGTGTCGCTCGGCCAGCCCGCCTCCGCGCGCGGCGCCGCCGCCCCCGGCGTCGCCGCGCGGCCTTCGCCCGCGTCGCCGCCGCCGCCTTTCGCGCCCGCCGGAATCGCGACGCTTCGCGACCCGACGCGGTACAACGGCCTCGCGACCGCCGACCGCGCCGCGCTCGGCCTGGACGGTCTGTTGCCCGTCGCGACGACGACGCCGGAAGTCGAAGTGGCGCGCGCGTCGGCGGCGGTGGACGCGTGCGAGTCGCCCATGACCAAGTATCGGACGCTCGTGGGTTTGCTCAACACGGACGAGCGGACGTTCTACGCGCTGCTGCGGGAACGCACCGCGGACTTGCTGCCGGTTCTGTACACGCCCACCGTGGGCGACGCGTGCCTGCAGTACGGCACGCTCACGCAGCGCCCGCCGGGCCTCACGGTGTCCCTGAACGACCTCGGGTCCGTGGGAAAGGTGCTGGCGTCGTGGCCGCGGCGAGACGTGCGCGTCGCCGTCGTCACCGACGGCGAGCGCATCTTGGGTTTGGGCGACCAGGGCGCGAACGGCATGGGCATAAGCGCGGGCAAGAGCATGGTATACGCGGCGTGTGGGCTGAACCCCGAGTGGCTCCTGCCTATCCAGCTCGACACCGGGACGAACAACGAGACGCTTCTGAACGATCCGCTCTACGTCGGCGACCGCCGAAAACGAGAGCGCGGCGAGACGTACGACGCTTTGTTGGACGAACTCGTGGACGCGCTCAAGGCTCGGTACGGCGAGGGCGTCCTCGTGCACTTCGAGGATTTCGCGCCGAGAAACGCGTTCCGCGTCCTGCAGCGTTTTAGAGAAGTTTCAGAGAGATCCACGCTCGTGATCAACGACGACATACAAGGCACGGCGGCGGTTACGGTGGCGGGCGCGTCGGCGGCGTGCCGCGCCGTCGGCGCGGCGCTTGCCGAGCAGAGCGTCGTGTTTTTCGGCGCCGGGCAGGCGAACGTGGGCGCGGCGAACCTGTTGACGCTCGCCATGCGCGAGGCGGAGCCGACGCTGTCGATAGAGGAGGCGCGGAAACGCATAGTGCTGGTGGACAGCAAAGGCCTGGTGTACGACGGGCGCCCCGCGGATGAGGGGAAAAGCGGAGGATTGTCTCCGGACAAAGCGCCGTTCGCGGCTAATCTGCCGACGTTAGTAAACCAAAACGCGGGTACGACGTTCGACCCGACGTCGCTGGCGGAGGTCGTAAAAGCGACGCGGTGCTCGCTTCTGGTGGGCGCGGCGGCCGTTCCCGGCGCGTTCACCGAAACAGTGGTGGCGCAGATGGCGGCGCAGAACGAGCGCCCGATCGTCTTCGCGCTCTCCAACCCCACGTCCAAGGCGGAGTGCACCGCCGCGCAGGCGTACGCGTGGTCGGGCGGACGCGCGGTGTTTGCGAGCGGCACCAAGTTCCCGGACCAGGCGGTGGTTCGCGAAGACGGCGTCTCCGAACAGAGACGACCGGGGTTCGCGAACAACGCGTTCATCTTTCCCGGCGTCGCGCTCGGGGCCCTGGCGAGCGGCGCGTCCGCGGTCACGGACGAGATGTTCCTCGCCGCCGCGCTCGCCTTGGCCGGTCTCGTCTCCGAACAGGATTTGAAAAAAGGCGCGGTGTACCCGCCGACGTCTACCATTCGCGAAGCCGCCGTCGTCGTCGCCGCCGCCGTCGCCGCCGCGGCGGCGGAGGGAAACGTCGCCAGGCCAGGCGCGTGCGCCGGGGGGGCGGTACCCGAGGCTGGCGGGAGGACGGTGCCTTCGCTGGATGCGGTGCCGGGAGAAAACGACGTCGCGTGCGTGAACTGGGAGGCGTGCGTCAGGGATTACGCCAAGACGTGCCTGTGACGTTTTTAGTGTCACACTGGTCTTCGCTCGCTCGCGAGAAACGCCTCCTCGCCTCCTCGCCTCCTCGGGTCCGCCGAGGCGTTACGTCCGAGGGTGCGCCCGACTTCCCCACAAGCTCTCGCGCAGGGACCCCCGCGACGCACGCGCGTACCCAGAACCGATTCGTATCCTCGCAGCGCACATGACTGCCACCACCGAGCACGCCCGCGCGCCCGTCGCCGCGGACGAGACCCCCGCGCCGAAGCGCATCACCATCCGCGTCAAGGTGACGCACGCGGTGAGCGATCACGTCTCCATGGATCACCTGACGCACTACCGCGAGGTGGACATCCTGGCCGACGGGAGCGATACCCTCGCGGAAGTCAAGAGGAGGTTCGCAGCGAACGAAGGCATCGACGTGGCCGTCGTGCGGTTCCTGTGGCTCGACCAGACCCTCGGTCGGAACCACGTGGACGACGACTCCGCGCGCGCGCTCGAGGAGGAGGGGAAGACGCTCGAGGGGTTGAACGTCATGTTTTGGCTGAGAAAGTTTCCGCACTGGCACTTGGTCGCTACGTTCGTGGAACAAAAGCCCATGGGCGCGCTCGAGCGCGTGCACCGCACCGTCGCCGTGGTCAACAAGGGGTTCAAGGACGGGAGCTCGAAGCTCGACCGGTACATCAACACGAAGCGGAAACAGAAAACCTGGAACACGCTCGTCTACGGCGCGCCGACGCCGCACGACGCGCGGTACCCGGAGACGATGCCCGACGCGTGAGACGTTTTGAAAACTACGTAGACTATTTACCTCTCAAGGGAGTTCCTTTCATGACGTTTCGCCGGCGATCGCGGTACGATTCGTAGAGTCCGCGGCTCGAGCGCAGAGCGCGTCTCTGCGCTGTGTGCCGCCGCTCCCGGGATACCCACCAGAAGCGAGAGCGAGCTGATGCTGTGTCGCGGGGGGATCGCGTCGTAGAATAGACTATGTTACCACGAGAAAGTACAAAGGAGCAACCTTCACCGCGCCGCCGCCGCGGCGCCGTCCGTTCGCGGACCGAGCCGCGCGAACGCGCCGTGCGTCGGCGCGACGATCGTGAACGTGTCGATGACCTTCGGCGACGGGACGTGGGCGTCGGAGGGGTCCCCGGCGCTCACCTGTTCCCACGTCAGAACCGCGTCGGAGCGAACGACGACGCGCGAAAACGTAAAGTCCGAGGTTTCGCCGAGCGACGCCTTCGGCGCGAAGCCGCTCGCGAACGCGCACCAAGGCGCCGCGCGATGACGCGCGACGACGTCCGCGCATCGACCGCGCCGAGGTTGAGACGCGGTGTTGTTGTCTGCTTGTTTCGCGACTCGACGCGCGTCGAGCATCTCTTTGTTCCCTCCGCTGCCGGTGGTGACGTGAACCGTGGCGCGGGGCTGGAAGTACACGTCGGCGGGGACGCCGTCCGCGCCCGCCGCCGTCGTCACGCCCGCCGTCTCGACCGACTCGTCGAACACGGGAAGGTACCGCTCGTAGTCGTGGACGTGCCCGAAGAACGCGAGGTCGACGCCGTGGTCGTACAGCAGTCGCTCCACGTTCCAAGAGCGAGCGTTTCCGTTCCGGGTCGGCGAAGCGAGCGCGCGTCCCGGCCCGACGCCGGCGAGGCGCTTGCGAGGACCGTTCGCGCCGGCGCCGGCGCCGACGCCGGCGCCGGCGTCGGCGACGGGCGCGCACGAACTCGCCGCGTACTCCCCGGCGCACTCGCTCATGATCCCGAGCCTGGCGGCTTCTTTCTCCGCGTCGCATCGCCCGTGTTTCGGGTTTAGGGTACGTCCGTCACCGATCGACTCGGCGCAGTACATGGGCCGATGCGCGTGCGCCACGATCCACGGCGTCTTCGAGCGGCGCGCGTTTCGCAAATCCCGCGCGAGCCAGTCGTACATCCGGTCCGCGTACGCGGCGTCGAAGTACTGAGGGTAGAAGAACGCCTCGCTGTTCCACGCCACCACGTGTACGGGCCCGAGATCGAAGCTGTAGTAGTGGTTGTCGCGGTTCGAGTGCTGAGCGTCTTGGCCGTCGCCGCGTCCGAACGGCATTCGGAACCGCGCCTTGTAGTGCGAGAAGTTATAGGCGCGTTCGTGGTTTCCCGCGCTCACCATGTACGGCACGTACGCGGCGATGGGCTCGATGTCCCGGAGAAACGCGTCGCCGTTGCGCCCGTTGGAGTCGTCCAGGTCGTACCCCAAGTCGCCGCAGTGCAGCATCGCGTCCGGGAAGGCGAAAACGGACATCGCGGCGTCGTTTTTCTCGTCGCGCGGTTTTGGTTTTTCCCCGGATGATATTGACGAGCGATTTTCGTGCTTCGCGACGAAACGCGAAGGGCTTTCTTTTTCGCCACCCGGCGCGTACTCGCGCGGTCCCTCCGGGCCGTGGATCTCGCGCACGACCGCGCGTATCGCGCTCGCGGACTCGAGGTGCCCGACGTCGCACCACGCCAGCATCCGGAGGGGGGACGAAGGCGTGACCTGCGCCTTCGACCGCTTCGCGCGGAACGCGAACCACCGCGAGAAGGAGGCTTCTTCTTTTTCGCGCGGCGGGTTTGTTTTCGCGAGCGCCGCGGTCGAAGCGGCTCTCGTGGAGCCGACGCCGACGCGGTACGCGTACGCCGCGCCCGCGCAGAGGTGGCGCAGGGTGGCGAAGTGTACGTAACGCACCAGGTTCTCGTCGCCGCCGTCCACGAACGCGCGGGATACGCCCGTGGCGTGGAGGGTCGGGCCGTCTTCACCGACCAGCCGATACTCCACGAACGAGGCTTCCTTCTCGAGCGTCATGTACCCGACGACCATGCTGTCGTCGTCGCGCCCGAACGCGAGGTGCACGCCCTGGGGGGAGGGCGAGAGGGCGGCGGCGGCGGCGGTCGCGTGCGCGAGCGCGAGCGCCGCCGCGAGGAGGTGGGGCAGGGATACGCGGAACATGGTTTGCGCGGGAAAGAATAAATAAACGAACACGAAGGAAGAGACTTTTCGGGGTTGCTTTTCGGCCGGAGAGTGACGACGTTTTCGGCCCGACAGCGCAAACACTTCAGGCCGCGCACGTCGATACGGACGGCGACACCATGCCAATCATATTGCGTCTACGCACCAGGTACGTCGCGGCGCGTCCGCGCATCCCTCGTTCGCCTCGAAAGGGACGTGTCTCCCCGTCCCTCCCCTCCGTGTTTTCCCAGATCTGGCGCGCGATTCGGCCCCGGTCCCCGAGACGCGCGCATCTGACTCGACTCTCGTCTCTCTCACGCCTCGCGCCTCGCGTCCCGCAGGGACGGCACCGAGCGTCTCCAGGTGGAGGACACGTGCACGTTGCGCGAGCTCCGCGGCGCGATCGAGACGCAGCTGAGCGTCCCCGAGGCGGACCAGACCCTGTCTCTTCGCCAGGAGCTCCTGCTGAGCAAAGGCGACCTGAGCGAGTTCGACGACCTGAAACCCGGCCGGAAGAACGACGGGAAGAAGTTGAAGGCGCTCGGCGTCGAGCACGGCGCGATGGTGTACCTGCGGTACAGCGTCGCGCGCGACCCGACGCCGACGATGGCCGCGCAGCACAGGTCGGAGCTGAGGGGCGGCAAGATGACGGTCGAGACCATGATCGCGGCGCAGACGCGCATCGAGCTTCAGACGGAGGCGCGGTGCGCCTCCGTGTCGCTGGACGCGCAGTGCGCGAACCAGTTCCAGAGCTACGTCAACAACACGCTCGGGTTCGAACAGATGCGGTTCGGGTGGATGTACGGCACAGAGAAAGCCGTCGCCAGGAGCTCCGACGACGCGGAGAAAGAAGCGTCGACGAATTCGCCCGCGATCGAAGTGCACGCGATTTACGAGCCCGAACAAGAGGGCGCGGCGGACCGGTTCGACCTCACTAAAAAAAACGGCGAGGAGGATGCGCGCGCCGACGCGCTGGCGTCGTCGCTCGGATTGAAAAAAGTCGGCATGGTGTTCAACGTCTCGACGTCGGCGGCGCGCGACTACACGCTCAGCGCGTTCGAGGTGCGGACCATGGCGGAGTGTCAGGCGCGGTACGGTCCGGCGTTCGTCACGGCGGTGGTGATGATGCTGGAGGATGAGGACGAAAACGGGGAGGTGACGAAGAGCGTCTCGTTTGAGCCGTTCCAGGTTTCCGAGCAGTGCGTCGCGTTGTTCAAAGACGGCTGGTTCGCCGAGGACGCCGCCGAGGACGCGGGGTTGACGAAACTGAACAAAGAGGTGATCGTGGTGGACAAGGTGTCGAAAGACGTCACCGAGGTGGACAACGACCGGTTCCTGGTGCCGGTGAAGATCCTGGACCACGCCGGGCCGCTCGCGACGACGTTCCCGGTGGAAAACAGGCTGCACCCGATTCAAACCGCGGAGGACCTACGCGACGCGCTGCGAAGGAGCGCCGCGCCGTACGCCGAGCGCCTGCGCGATTTCCACCTGCTTCTGTTCCTGTCCAAGCACCTCGACGCGGCGGACATGCGCATGGTGGCGACGCAGGCGAACAAACCGGGGGGGGAAATTCAGGAGGGACACAAGATCATCATCGACTCGATCGCGGGAATGTGACAAGGCGTTTTTTGGTTTTTTTGTTTTTTTCACTAAAAAAAAAACGACGACGAAATCGTATTTGTACTACGCGGCGCGTTTGTTGAGCATCGCCTTCGCCTCGCCTTGCTGCCCCTGCAGCTCCTCCGAGGCGTACTTCGCGAGCAGGTCTTTTTTCTTCTTCTCCAGCACGAGCGCCTCGATCTGCTCCTTCTCCGGGAGGGGCACGTGCGCGACGAACGCGCGGTCCGACTGGGACCCAGACGCGCCGCCGTCGCCGTCCGCGCCGCCGCCGCCGTCCGCGACACGCCGCGCTTCCGCGGCGTCGAATTCGTCGCACTTGCGTTTCCGCAAGAGCTTGGTCGCCTCAGCCTCCTCGCGCAGCAACACGCCGTCCTCCTCGTCCCGGAACCCGTAGTAGTCCGCGTCTATGCTCTTGTGCATCTGGTGTCTGGTACGGCGCACCGTCCGCTTCGCGGGTCGGTCGAACAAAGCCCGCACGCCGGGCAGTTGTTTCGCCGCGCCAAAGTATTTGTACCCGCGTCCCGCGTTCCCGTCGCCCGCGCCCGCGTCTGCGCCTTCATCACCGCCCGTGCTCGTACCGCTCTGCGCCGCGTAGTTGGGCCCGCCGAGCTTCAAAATCTGCCGTTCCCAGTGTCCTTTCTCGCGGATCAGCTTGTTGATCTCGTCGTTCAAATCCCGAAGACGGTGCTCGCCGAGGCCCGCGTTTTGGATCTCCATCACCTTCTTGCCGATCTCGCGCAAAATCTCCTGGCGCCACTTGTCCGCGGCGTTCAGATCGCGACACTCCGTCGCGAGGTACGGCCGCCGCTCCTTGTCCCCGCCGCGCAGAGCCTTCTGCTTGTCCGCGATGAACTTGTTGAACATGTTCTGCGGGGAACGTGAAGAGAGGCGAGACGAACGGGATTCGCGGTCAGTGCGCACTCGAGGCGGCAAAAAAACCTAGTGCGGTGCGTCGCGCGCGCGCACCGCGGGAGTGGAGGACACTCGGCCGGCTTCGACTGGGGCTCCGGAAACGCGAAGAAAGACGTACCCCCGACTTCTCCTCATTGCGCGCCATCTTCGCGTCGACTGGACCCCGTCGCCGCGCCGAGAAGAGTGGCGGGACGAAGAATCGATTCGTCGCGAAAAGAAGCGCGATTTTTTTCTTCGACGACGCGAAGGGCGGGCGGCGAAGTGCGAGACGAAAAAGAAAAAGCGTTCAAAGGAGAAGAACGCGTAAAACGCCGCGTCGCGGACGTCTGGCGACGAATCGCGAGAGTGTCATCACAATCTCTCTCGCATCACTCCCGGCGCACTCGCGCGTTTAAACGTCACACGCGTACGACGACACTCGTGCGTCTCGCGCGACGCCGCGTACCCGTCGTACCCGTTCGTCGTTTTTCGCTCTGAGAAAAAAACCACCGTTCGACGTCGACGTCGATCCAAAAGGCGACTTCACGGGCACCGCTTGTGGATCAGCCCCGCGCCGTGCTCTTCGTACTCCGCCTTGGAGAGCCACATCTGCTGGAACGACCCCAACGACGCCAGGATCGAGCCGCCGATCCACGTGCTGAACTTGCGCTCGACGGTGTTCACCGAGGCGGTCACCTTGACGCGCACGTTGGTCGGCGCGCGATCGTGCAGCTCCGACTCAAGCCGCTCGCGGAGCCCCGCGAAGAGCGACCCGCCGCCGGCGACGACGACGCCGCCGAACAGGTCTTTGCGCGCGTCCACGTCGCACGCGTTGATGGTGTCCAGGATGATCTCCGCGAGCCCCTTCAGGGGCGAGCCGTCGGGCATGCGCCAGTCCGGCACGTCGGACGCGGGTAAACCGAGGCTCTCCACCGCGTCGGGATCGAACAGCAGCTCGGGGATCTTGAAGCGCTCGGCGCCCAGTTCGACGACGGTTCCGTCGGGGAGCTCGTACGCCACCGAGGGGACGTTTTTGAAATCGGCGTCGTTGAACTTTTTGTCCGACACGCGGCACGACGTCTCCTTAACGTCCGCCGCGATCTCCATCTGCTTGTGCAGACGGTAGGCGGGCGTCGTGTGCCCCAGCCCCTTGACGTCCGAAACGTCCACCGTCTCGCCGTCGGCGCCGACGGCGCGCGCAAACTCGTACCTCGGCTTGACTGGTACTTTTTTTACTTTCTCGAGGTACTTGAGCACGACCGAGGTGAGCGCGTCGCCGCCGAGCGGCGAGCGCGTCACCGCCTTGCGCAGCGCGTAGCCGTCGTGCACGGCGGTCACGGTGGTGCCCCCCGCGCCGCAGTCCACCACCAGCGCGGTGGCGCGCCCGGAGGCGAACGCCGTCAGCACCGGGGTCTTGGCCAAAAACACCGCCGGCGGGTTGTGTTTCTCAAAGAGCAGCGCCACGGTTTTTTCGCGCGTCTCGCGCGAGACGTGCACGGGCTCGCTGAGCAGGATCGGGTGCTCGTCCGACTGCACCACGAGCCGCTTGCGCAGCGTGTGCTCCCAGATGGCCTCGACGGCGTCCCAATCGCGCACGTCGCCGTCTTCGTCCAGCGGGCTCGTCAAATCGAGATGGTCGCGGCGGAAAGACAAGTCGTCCACGTAGTAGCGGCGCGTCTTGGTCGGGTCGTCGTTGATCCCGGGCGTCTTCGTGGACTTCTCCCCTTTCTTCTTCTCCTCCGCGTCTTCCTCCTCCTCCTCGTTTTCTTTCACCGCCTTCTTGCCGCGAGACTTCGAGCGCTTGTCCGACTTGGCCTCCTTCATCTCGACGTCGCCGAGCTTGTCCTTCGAGATCCAGCCGACGGGCGTCGGGAACACGGCTTTCGGGGTGTCCTCGCCCGCGTACCCCGCCTTCACCGCGTGCGTCCCCATGTCCACCACGATCGCGGACACCTCATCTGTCGGACGTCGCGAACGTGACAAGAACGGTTCGATCGAGGGAAGCGGGGAAGGAAGCGTCAGCGTGAAGGAAGCGTCACCCGAGATGTCACCCGTGATTTCGAGCGCGCCGGGGATCGCGCCGGCGACGTGACGCGCGAGGGGAGCGCGACCGCGACCGCGAGACGATCGGACGGGAAGGACGACGGTCGCGACATCCCGATAATCGCCGAGAGACCCCGAAGGAGACGCGCGCGGTGGGATCGGACGTACCTCCGCCGTACATGACGCCCGCTGATCAGTCGCGTCCGCTTCGAGTGGATTTCTTGGCGCGCTTTCGCGGCGGATTGTCGCGAAGAGAATCTGATCGGCGGCCAAGTGCGCGCCCCTCGGTCTCGTCGAGACACGCGCTGTGACGTCGATGCGAGGCAGACGCCCTGCGTCGCGAGTCGACGGATCGCCCGAAACGGACCCGCGTGCGGCGACGGCGCGTCGTTGTGCGGCGTTCAAGCTCGCGCGAGGCGCAGGAATTCATCAGGTTTTCTCTTCGTCGGCGGAATAATTCCCGGTTTGGACTGCCACCCACTGAAACGAGGCGGACGTCACTGCTCGACGCTCGACGCACACCGAGAAAAGTGAGGAAAGGCGTTTATTTCCACTTCTCTTCGCGATCAAAAAGAAGTGAACTCTGGTTCATCCTCCTCCTCCTCCTCCCCCTCCCCCTCTGCTTCGTCCGCCGGCTTCCCCCTCTGCGACGGTTCCGGCGGTATCCCAGCCTCGGCGAGTTCGAGCGCGCGTTTCGCGCCTTTTCCCGAGGTGACGAACGCCTCCCACTCCTTGGTGACGAACCCGCTCTGGGCCATCGTGCACCGCCCGTCGCGCCACCGTACGAAAAACTCGATCCACGCGCCCTTGTAGAACCGATCGATCGTGTCCCACACCGACCCGCACGCGTTGGCGGCTGCGTTCAGGCGACCCAGACGCAGCGCCTTCAACGCCGCCTTCGTGACGTTTATGCCCAGCGGCGCGAAGGGGAACTCGCGCGGCGCGTCGCGCGACGCCGCGAAGATGGTCGCCGCGACGCGCGCGTCGCCGTCGCCGGCGACGAAGAAAAACAACTGCAGCAAGCCGAGCATGCCGCAGCCCCGCAGGTCCGTGGCCGGGTCGGCGCCCTGGAACCCGAGCCTGTCCCAGTGCGCGCCCACGCGCGCGGGAGGCGTTGAGGTGCCCAGGAAGCGCATGTACGTCGCGCTCAACAGATTCGTGTGCGTCGCGTCGCCATCCGCCATGGCGGTTTTAGCGGCGGCGAAAACCGCGTCGCGCTCGTCGCGCAGAGCGTTTTTCAACTTTGCCCGAACTCCGCCGCCTCGAACGAGCGCGACGAGCGCGCCGCAGCATCCATTTCCGGAATCGTCCGTTTCCTCCACCACGAGCGATTCCCGCATATCGTCGTCGATCTCGTCCTCGGCGAAGTACGCTCTCGCCGCGGCGTACGACAAGGGGAGGCTCGGCGCGACGCGCGTCCGTCTCCGTCGCGGCGCCGGTTTACCGTTTACGGTGACTATGTCGCCCTCCGCGGTCCGCGCGCTGGAGCCGACGGGAGACGACGCGCGCGACGCCGCGCGCTCGGCGTCACGCGCGGCATTCGCCGCGTCCCACTCGTCGACGGCGTCCGCGGCGTCCGCGGCGCCATCCCAGCCGGGTCGCCGGGGCGACTCCGCCGAAACGCTCGCCGCCGAAACGCTCGCCGCCGAAACGCTCTTCTCCTCCTCCTCCTCCTCCTCCTCCTCCTCTTCTTCCGCGAACGTCTCCATGGGCATGCTCTTGACGTCCGTGACCAGCGCCGCGGGCATGGGCCTGGCCTTGAACGCCACGCGGTGCGTCGCGCCCGCGCGGGTCTCGCCCTCGAACGCGTACTCGAACTCGTCGTCGTCGTCCCCGGCGCCCGCGGCGGCGCCGCTCGACGCGTCCCCGCGCGCGGCGGCTTTTTCGTCCTCGTCGTCCAGCTGGAGCTCGAACTTGTCCTCGTACTTCTCCGCGAGCCGCCGCACGCCCAGCTGCGCGGTGCCCGAGGCGGACGCCGCCGCGTCCAGCGCGTCGATGGCGTCGATGGCGGCGTCGCCGGAGGTGGTTTTCGTTTTTTCGGAACGCGGGGGACCAGCGGCGGTCGGCGTCCGCTCGCCGCCGCGCGCCACCTCCTCCGCCGCCTCTGCGTCCGACCCGAACGCGTCGAGAAACGGGACGTTCGTGGGGACGGGTTCGTTCGAATCCAAAGTCGATCGCGTCGTGTCAGACGGTCGGTCGGCTTCGGTCTTCGCGGAGCCGCCGCCGCCGCCGCCGCCGCCGTCGCCGTCGTCCGAATCTTCGTCGCTGCTGCTGGTGTCTTCTCCGGTGCCCATCAGCGAGCCGGTGACGCGCGCCGGGGCGGCATCGGACTGCGACGCCTCGGCCTTGGCGCGCGCGGCGAGCGCCCCCGCAGTCGGCGCGGACGCGCCGGACCCGCCGCGGACGGGCTCGAGCGCGCGCGGCGCCGCGAGCGGCTTCGCGCCTCCGATGGGAGGCAGAGGCGCGAGTTGTTGCGGCTTTCGCAGCGGAGGCAAGGACGTCAAGGGGTTGGCCTTGGCGACCGGCGCCGCCGGCGCGCTCGCCGGCGCGGGCAGGTCCTTCCCCGGCGTCCCGAGGAGCTCATCGTCGAGCACCTCCACGTCCAGGTCGTCCAGGTCGTCCATCGCGCGCCCGCGAGTGGTCGAGCGAAGGAAGGTGCCCAGAGGCGTCATCGCGCGCGTCGTAAACGGCAAGTTTCGTTGTCCAAAACGCCACGATGCCTTTTCGCGTCAGCGAACTGTCGAGTGCGGCGAAAACGCACTCGTAAAAAACGTGAACGAACTGACTTGATATGAAAGGTCCTCTCCCGAACGCTCTCCCACGCGCGCGAGTCCCTTTACACGCGATGAGCCACGCGAGTAGATACGCGAGCGCCACCTCGTGTTCCGTATGTAGACTACTGAGAGACTCACTTGGTGCTGTCCTTGAGGTAGGCGATGAGGTCGGCGCGGTCCTGCGGCTTTTTAAGCCCGGCGAAGACCATCTTCGTGCCCGGGATGTACTTCTTCGGGTTGAGCAGGTAGTCGTAGAGCGTGTCCTCGCCCCACTTCACGCCCTTGTTCTTGTTCGCGGCGGAGTACGCGAAACCCTCCGTCGTGCCGGAGACGCGGCCGAACAGACCGCCGAGGTTGGGGCCCTACGCGTTTCGGTCGTGCGTTTCGGTAGCGAGGCGGTCAGCGCGCCGCGCGACTGAACCGAACAGAAAAAACGCGAACGCCGTCGGGAGACGGTCGAAAAACCGTTGTGGACTCGAGCGCGCACTCTGGCGCACCGGGCTCGCCACCGGGAGAAACCGCGCTGGCGTGCGATCCGCCGGGGAGGTTTTTCGCGGCGGGGGATCGGGGGTCGGTCGCGCGGGGGGGGGGAATCGCCGGTCGGCATGCGGGCTGTTCCCGCTCGCGTCGCGGCAGACGTACCTGCTTGTGGCCGCCGCCGGCCTCGGCGACGTGGCACTGCGCGCACTTGGTCTTGAAGATCTTCGCGCCTGTGAAAGCAGACATCCAAGATGGGAACGGAGGGGGTGAGCTGGGGCGACCGCGCGGGGGGACGCGCGCGACCACCTTCGAGCGCGCGAGTCGATGCGCCGCGCGTTCGCGCGTGTCTCGACGTACCCTTGGCGACGTCACCGGCGGGAGCTTCAGCGAAGGAAGCCATGTTTCTCTGCGTGTGTGCGGAGAGCAATGCCGCGACAACCCTGACGGCGACCGAAGACGCGCCTGCCGGGATATTTTTCGTGGCTCGCCCGAGCCGGCTCACGTGGATCGAGATCCCGTTCGAATCCCCAGACCGCACTCCGCAGCGCGAGCGCGGCGGTGCGAGAATTTCGGCGCTCTCAAGCGCTCAAATCTGAATCTCGAGGACGCCCCGCCACACTATCAGCCGCGGCTCGGAGACGCCACAGGTCCCTCGTCGGTCCTTCGTCGCTTCGCGGGCGCGCGCGGGTCGAGGCGAGACGCGGTCGCGGTCTTCGCGGTCTTCAGCGCACGCGCGGTTCCACGCTCAGACGCGCGCCATGCCGTCCGCCGGGGTGGACAACACGCAGCGTCGGAAGTGGGACAAGGACGAGTACGCCGCGCGCGCCGCCGAGCGCGAGAAGGCGGAGGATGCGAAGTACGGCGGTAAGGATGGCAAGCCCGCGCGCCCGCCCGCGGGCGCGATCGTCGAGCGCAAGGAGCTGAACGTGAGCAGCATCATCCAGCGCGACTACAAGAAGGAGCTCGAGGCGCGAGTTGGGACGAAGACCATCGTCAACCTGGACACGGGCGAGGGGCTGGGGTTTAAGTGCAAGGAGACGGGCGTGATTCTTAAAGATAGCATGGCGTACCTGGACCACATCAACGGGAAGAAGCAGCAGAAGGCGATGGGGATGTCCATGCGCGTCGAGCGGAGTACGGTGGACCAGGTCAAGGCGCGCTTCGAGAGCGCTAAGCGCAAAAAGGCGGAGGCGGAGGATGCGAAGGTTTTGGATTTCGCCGCCCGCGTCGCCGCCGCCGCGGAGGAAGAGGAGCGGCTCCGCGCGGAGCGGCAGGAACGCAAGAAGGCGAAGAAGGAGGCCAAGAAGGGCAACGGGGGTGACGACGGCCTGGGGGAGATGGACCCGGAGATGGCGGCGATGATGGGGTTCGCTGGGTTCGGGGGGGGGAAGAAATGAATCGAAAAGTTCTCGCGCGCGCCCGACGCGATAGAAAGGAGTCTGTGTACCGGCAATCAGTCGCGCGTTCATCGTAGTCTACGCAAAGCCCCGATACCGTAACGCCGTATAGTCTACTACAGCTAAACTATCGACCACACACGCTCTTACTACTCTATCCCTCGTCCCTCCCTCGCTTCCCCGGCGACGCCTTGCGCCCCCTCGCCGAGGCGCGGGGTCGCGCCGGGTTCGCCTCCGCCGCGCCGCCGCGCGGGGGCGACTCGGGATTCAGCGGGGCGTCGCACGTCGCGCGCATCGCGCGGACGACCCGCGTCGCCTCCTCCGGCTCGTCCGTCACGATCCCGTGCACGCCGTGGTTGGCGACGCGGCGCACGCTCGTTTCGTCGTTCACGGTCCACGCGTACACGTCCGGCACGTTCTCGCCCCGCAGCCGCCGCGTTAACGCCGGCTCGATCATCTCGCTCTGCACGGCGGCCACCACCTTGCTTTCGCCCGCGATCGGCGAGCCCCGCTTTCGGTCCCCGTCTTTGGTCCGCCCCGAACGCGTTCGCGATGGGCCCATCGCGAACGCGCTCGAGGTACTCGCGCTCGCCCTTCGTATCAGCTCGCGTTCGTTCGGGTCGACCGAGCCGAGGCCGGCGTCGCGGACCGCGCGCGAGAAGTTGGCCACCGTGAACCCCACGCGCGCCTCCGGGTTTTCGTTTAGAATCTCCAGCATCACGTCGTCGCTCTTCCCCCAGAAGACGCACTCCGGGCACCCCGAGCCGGTCTCGTCCACGGCCGCTATGGCGCTCAAGACAGCCTGGCCGAACCCGCGCGTCGCGTCGGACGACGAGCGCGGCGAGACGCGCGACTGCGAAGAAGCGACATGCGCTTTTTCGACCCGTCGAAAGGCGCCCGGAACCGCCGCCGCGTTCGAGACGTCCGCGCGTCTCTCGCCGGCGTCTTTCGTTTCGTCCTCCTTGAAGTCGACGGTGATCTGCGCCAAGCCTCTGTGCATCACCGTCGCCATCGCCTCCGCGAACGTCGCCACGGAGTACCCGCCGCCGGGGACGGGCAAATTCAAAATCTCCTCCAGCGTCAGCTCGCCCACGTTCGCGTGCCTGTTCGCGGTCAAACGCCTGAGCTCCCGCGCGTGCAGCGCCACCAGGTGGCCGTCCTTACTCCGCGAGACGTCCACCTCGACGCACGCGTGGCCCGCGGCGACAACCGCCGCCAGCGCCGGCACGGTGTTGGGCAACGGCCTCTCGACGCTCGACCCCGCCGGCCAGAAGGACGCGCCCACCGTGCCGTGCGCGCACACCAGCGGGTCGAACGGAAGCGCGCAGAACGCCGCGGAGGGGCCGAGCGCGGGAGCGCCGCGCGCGCTCGCGCGCGCCGTCCATCTCGCGTCGGCCACCGTCTGCGTCCCGAGCTCCCCGTCCAGCGTCGGGTCCCTCTCCCCGCGGCGCATCGCGCCCGCGCCGACCGCCGCGGCGAAGGAGGACATCTGCGCGCTCCCGGGCTCGACGCTCCGGTCGCGGTCACTCATGCGCGACGCCAGAAGGAACGCGGTGACGAGGCTGCACAGCGCCAGCGCGGCGAGCGTGGGCAGCGTCACCGGGACGCATCCGAGAACGTAGACGCCTCCGCGCGCGCCTCCGCGCGCGCCTCCGCGCCTGTTCGCGCCGCGGAACCGCGCGCGCCGCCGCTGCGTCTCGGCGTAGCCCGCGAACGCCATCGCGCGGACCGCGCCTTCCGCCCGCGCGACGCGGTATGGCGCGAGGCGAGCGCCGCGCGGCGAGGAGAACGCTCGCGCGAATTCGAACGAGCGTCATGGCGACGGGACACGAAGCGACGAGAATTACCGAGAAAAGCCTTTCGATGTTCACCCTAAACGCCAAACTCCGAAACCGGACGCTCGGTGAAACCCGATCGGTCGGTGTTTTTTACCGACCGACTTTGGTCTGTCGAACGCTCCGAACGAAGATAGGCTGACAAAGCCGAATTTGTGAAGAATTGGGCGTCGCCCCCGCGCACTTCTCACCGCGCGCCCGGAACCGTCGTCACCCGATGGCCTCCAGCGGCTCGCTGAAAGGCGGCGCGATGCTGCGCAGCGGCTCGCTGCGGCAGGTCAGCGTGCGCGGTTTCGAGAACCTCGCGCAGGGTGACTCCACGCTGTTTCGTCCCGAAGCGGGTTCCAACGCGGACGTCGACGAGACCTACATCGCAGCCGCGAGAGCCGCGACGTTGAAGCTGCAGATGGGCAACGCGAAGCCCACGGCGGCGAAGCCGCCGATCCGCGCGGGGTCGAGGGGCAGGGTGCCGTTCCGCGAGGCCAGCGCGGGGCGCGTCGCCGGCCTGTTCGACCTCAGCCCGGACAGCGCTCGAGCGATCATTGAGCATCCCGCCGATAACACCCCGCCCGCGCGGCACGCGTCGGAACCCTCGGCGACGCCCTCGAGCGTCCTGACGCCCTCCGCGTCGGCCAAGTCTGAGACGTCGTCCGAGGGCGAGGTCTCCCCCGAGAAGGCGAGCGCGCCCGCGGAGGCTGGGCCGACCGCGGAGGCCGCCCCGGCGGCCGCGGCGGCGCCCGCCCGCGCCGACCCCCCCCCCCGCGAGTACAAGGGCGAGTTCGTGAAGCTCCAGGACCACGACCAGGCGATGGGCATGGCGAGCTTGGCGCTCACGGCGAAGAACATCGCGCTCGACGCGATGGTCACCGAGACGGACACGCTACGCGACAAGGTGGATGCGCTCAGCCCGAAGGCGGGCCGGGGGGAAGGCCGCGCGGGCGGGGCGGCGAACGACGGGGACGCGTCGTCCGATGCGCCGTCGACGTCGTCGCGCGACGCCGCCGGCGCTCAATCGAATTCAATCGAAGCGCTCGGCGCCGTGGGCTCGAGCGCGGCGCGCGACGCCGAGCTCGAGCGCATGCGCAGAGAGATCGCGCGGTTGGAGGTTGCGCTGAAGAAGGAGCAGCAGGCGTGCTTCACGCTGCGCGCGGAGCGCGTGGCGTGGCGGCACAAGGAGCAAGAGATGCTGGAGGAGTTCGACGAGCTGCGCGCGGGCGCGGCGAGCGTCGGGCGTCTTCTCGGCGGCGACGCCGAGTCGACGGCGTTCGAGACGCTCACCGTCCTGTCGCACGCGCTTCGCGGCGAGGACCTCTCGTTCGACGCGCCCGGCACGAAGGCGCGGTGCGAGGAGATCGCCAAGGCGGGGGGGGTCGCGGCGGTGCTCGGCGCGATGGCGGCGCATCCAAGCAGCGAGCGCGTGCAGTCGGCGGGCGCCGAAGCGCTGCGGCGCATGGCGGAGAGCTCGGACGCGGCTCGCGTCGCGCTGTGCTCGGCGCCGGAGAAGCTGATGGGTTTGGGCGGCGTGCCCGTGCTGATCCGCGCGATGAGCACCAACCCGGACTCGCCCGAGATCGCGGAGGCGGCGGGGAGCGTCCTCGTGGCGGTCGCGAAGCAGGGCGACGAGGGCGAAAAGGCGGTCGGGAAGGAGGGGCGCGCGGCGCTCGCCGAGGCGTCCAAAAATTTCCCCGAAGTGAGCTACTACGATTGGCTCGTCTCGTGGTTCTAACCGGCACGCGACCGCGTGTGATGCGAGCGCCGTGTGTGCCTTTGTATTTGTATGTAGCTATTACGAAAGTATGTATCATATACGTATATGACTACGTGTGCTGGTGTGGAGCTATCACGAAAGCGAGTCACCCTCTCCACCCCGCGCGCGCGTCGAGCGTCGCGGCGCGCGGCGAACGGCGCGGAAAAGCGAAACGTTTCGCGTCGACGTCTGGATATCGGGGAGTCTGGAAAACGCCCGGTCCGCCGCTTCGACCGAAGAGCTCGAGATCTGGGGCGCGCGCCACTCACGAGGCGCGCGCCCCGGACCGAGCATCGCCGGCATGCCGCCGAAACGCGCGCGCGGCGCGGATCCCGCGGAGGACGAGCCGATGGAGGACGCCGCTGCGCGCGCTGTCGCCGCGGACGGAGCCGACGACGACGATTCGGACTCGGACGATTCGGACGACGCGTCGTCTTCGGATTCCGACGCCGAGCTCGACATGCCGGACGAGTCCACGATGGACCGCATCATGAAACTCGAGCGGGTCGTGGCGAACACCCCCGCGCGGTACAACGCGCACGTCGCGCTGATCCGCGAGCTCCGCGCCGCGAAGCTCCGGGAACGCGCGAGACGCGCGCGCGAGGCTTTCGCTGGATCGTTCGCGCTGAACGAAAACCAGTGGCGCGAGTGGATCGCCGACGAGGTCGCCGAAACCAAGGGGAAAAAGAACGCGCGCGGCGAGATCGTCGGGCCTCTGTTCGAGCGCGCGGTGACGGACGTTCCCGGCGCCGTCGCGCTGTGGCTCGGGTACTTCGAGTTCTCCATGGACCAGGACTGGGAGAGCGAGCGCCGCCGCGCTCTGTACGAGCGCGCGCTCGAGAGCGCCGGCGCCGACTTCCGGGACGGCCCCAAACTTTTCGCCGCGCGCCGCGCGTTCGAGACCTCCAGGCACGCCGTGGACGGCGACGCCCGCACGAAGGTGGCGGGTCGCGTGCGCGATCTCTTCAGGCGCCAGCTCGCGCTCCCGCACGCGCGCATCGCGGAGACCGCGAGGCAGGCGGAGGCGTGGGAGGCGGAGCAAAAAGAAACGGAAACGAGTCCGCCGGCGTCCGAGCCGGAGCCGATTTTGACCCCCGCGGCGCGCGCCGCTTACGCCGTCGCTGTGGCCGTCGCCGAGCGCCGGAGGCCGCTGGAGGAGGCCATCGCCGCCGCGGAGGCGCTCCCGGTTTTTGACGACCGCGCGGGTACGCCGTCCGCGGAGGCGAGCGCGGGCGAGGCGGACGAGAAGCGGCGCCGCCGCCGCCGCGCCGCGCGCGAGGCGCGCGCGGACGCGCTCGCCGCCGCGCACCGCGCCTTCGTCGCCGCCGAGGAGGCTGCGTTCGAGACGGACGCCGGAAGCGCGTCCGTGCCTGACGTGAGGGTGAGGCTCGCGACGCTGGCGAGCGCGTACGAGCGCGCGCTCGCCGCTTCGCCCACGGACGAGGCGCTGTGGCGGCGGTTCACCGCGCGTCTCGAGCGGAGCGCGACGGGTCGCGCCGCCGCCGAAGCGCACGCGCGCGCCGTCAGACACTGCCCCGGCTCGGGCGAGACCTTCGCGTGCGCGCTGCGCTGGCGGTGCGCGCTCGGGGACGCCGAGGGCGCGCACGCCGAGCTGGCGAGCGTCGAATCGCGTTT
>Ga0181561_10000912_pt1 | contig 25647 bp, 13 predicted proteins | sample 011ome_19_FD_133760 | JGI IMG/M metagenome (GOLD analysis project Ga0181561, IMG submission 133760) | Coastal salt marsh microbial communities from the Groves Creek Marsh, Skidaway Island, Georgia - 011510BT metaG (megahit assembly) | ecosystem: Environmental > Aquatic > Marine > Intertidal... | reverse complement strand
GACGCGAGACGCGCGAGGCGGACCGTGAGGCGCGGGAGGTGGCCTCGGCGCTCGATCCCGCGCCGGCGACGCCGGCCGCGCCTGCCCCCCGGGCGGGACCATCGACGAAACCCAAACCTCTGGATGCCGCCGAACGTTTCGACGGCCCCGGCGTGCCGTACGAGCACAGGTTCTCCCCGGTGTCGCGGGGGGCGGTGGGCGTGGCCACGCTGGACGGCACGGTCGCCGCGGACCTCGTGTGCTGGGAGTACTTCTACGGGAAGCCGTGCGCGAGCGAGGCGGAGCGAGCGTCTGAGCGAACGTCCTCGGAAGACGCCACGCGGCTCGAACCGTGGAAGTCGTGGAAGTCGTGCGCCGCGGGCGTCGACGGCGCGAACGCGAACGACGCGCGTCCGCGACGAACCATCGCGACGACGGTTCCCTCGTCGTCCTGCGACTTGTGCCACGCGATAGGCACCGCGGACGACGTCTGTCGCGGTCGCGTGCGCGAGGCGCTCGGGCAGGTCCGACCGAAGAAGGGCGTCCGAGCCCGGTTGGGGAGCGACGGTGGCCGTCCCGACGGCGACGTCGCGGGTTTCGCGAACGACGCCGACGCCGACGCCGAAGCGAAAACGCGAAAACGCTTCGTCGTGTGTCGGTACGGCCCTCGGTGCGACCGCGCGCACCCGAGCGACGCGGAGGTGCGCGGGAACATCGAGGACTGGTACGTGACGCGCGAGGCGCGCCTAAAAATAAAAACAGACGAAAAAGACTTTTTAGGCGCGGACGGAGCTTCGGGAAGTACCGTCGCTACACCGAACGCGACGCCGGCGAGGATTTTTTCAAAAAAACCGACGTGGTCGGTTCTCGGTTCCGGCTTGTTCGATTTCCGCGCGCGACACGCCGCGCCGCGCGCCGCGCGGACGAGCGCGGACGAGCAGCCGCGAGTCACAGTGACTAATTACTCATACGAGTCGACGTCGGCGCGCGTGCGTCGCCGTTTGGCGAAGAAAGCCGAGAGTGGTTCGCGCTACGTCTCCGAGTTCGTTAACGAACGTTTCTTCGACGCGATTTTGGACGGCGACCCCGCGTTCGCGCGCGTGCTGTCGCACAAGTCCGCGCACAAAGAAATCACCGAGGCGTACGGCGCGCGGCGCGAGATCGAGCGGACGCTCGCGGGGCTGGGTTGGTTTCCAAACAACGGAAAAGGCGTCACCGTCTTCGACGCGTGCTCCGGCCGAGGCGTGGTGGGCGTGCTCCTGTCGTATTTCTTCCCGGACGCGCGGGTGGTGATGCTGGACGCGAACGGCTCGATGGACCTGTCGCACGTCGCGGGAAGGGAAAACGTGCGGTTTTGGCACTGCGACCTGTTCGGCGACAGCGCCGTGCGCGCGATCCGCGAGACGATCGAGACGGAGAACCGCGAGGATGCCGAAACTTCACTTTTCACTAAAACGCCGCCGCGGAGACGATTCCGCGTTTTGCTCGGGATGCACCTGTGCGGCGCCCTGTCCCCGCGGCTCATCGACCTCGCGTTCGGGCTGGACGACGTGGACGGCCTCGTGCTGTGCCCGTGCTGCGTCAAGGGGGGGCTCGGTGGGGCTTGCCGCCGCGCGGCGAAGGCGCGGAAGGTGTCGCCGTACGTCGTGCTGTGCGAGACCCTCCGCCGGGTGTGCGAGGAGGAAACCGAACGGCGCGCCGTTCTTCGGAACGGGGACGGCTCGCGATTCGGGAACGACGATTCGGGGAATCGTCCTATATCGTCGTCGGCGGAAGAAGAAGACGCGCGCGCGTTCGTCGTCGCCCGCGCGGACGAGAACGTCCTCTCGCCCGTGAACGGCTTCATCTGCGTCGCCAAATCCGGCCCGGGGATGCGTCGGACGGTCGAATAACGCTCGAAGAGATCGAAGAAACGACGACAACCGTTCGCTTGCGGCGAGGGGCGAGGCTCATCAATCAATTCGTGTCGTATCAATTCGTAGTACGTACGCGGGTCTCTACCGAATGCCTTCGTCTCGACGCAAAAAGTCGCGTCGTCACTTCCCGGGAGGCGGCGGAGGCGTCGTCGGGAGCGTCGTCCTCGTCGGCGGCGCGTCCGCCCGCCCCCCCCCCACCGCCGCCGCCGCCAGCGCCGCGTACGCCGACGCCGACGCGGACGCGCCGCCGTCGAGCGTTTTCTGCAGGCTGGCGAGCAGCCGCGACGCCGCGGCGTCGTCGCCGGCGACGGATTCGCGCGGCGAATCGCTCGCGCCCGCCGCGCTCGCGGCGAGCGTCGCCCTCCTCGCCGCCGCCTCGTCGAGCTCGGACAAACGCAGACTTTGCAGACTGCTCGCCGCCTCGTCGATGGCGGCGACGACGATGCGCGCCAGCGCGGCGCGCGTCTCGGCGGTTTCCCCGAACCCGCCCGGAAACGCGAGCGCGCGCGCTAACGCCCACAGCTGCTCGGTGACCACCTTCTCCTGCAGCGCGTAGCGCGCGCCGCCGCCGCGCAGAGCGACGACGAGAACCGCCAGCTCGCGCGCGACGATGGCGTGCGGCCCGAGAAGCACGTACAGCTCCGCGCACCGCGCGGACAGAGCCTGCACGACACCGTCGAGGTGGCGATCCCGCGCCGCCGCCGCCGTCATGAGCGCGTCCGAAGCGCTTTTGGGAGCCGCTGCAGACGCGGCGTGCGTAGACACATCCCCCCAAGCACCCGCGGCGGCGGCGGCGGACGCGCGCGTTTTTTCAGTCGCCGCCGCGTCGAGTTTAGGCTCGTCGACGACGCGCGTTTTTTCGATCTTCGCATCCGACGAAATCTTCTTCGCGGTATCCACCGCGCCGTTCTCCGTCGATGGTGTCGCGAGAGCGGAGGCCGGCCCGGCTTCGGGAACCACGGTGATGGTGATGTCGCGCGAATTCTCGACATCGACCGCTACGGCCGACGCTGAGGGCTTCGCGCCGCGCGCGCGATCCGCCGCCGCGCCGCCCATGCCGACGGCCGCGTCCAGCAAAAGCCGCAAACCCTCCTCTTCGTCCGAGGACGCCTCGCCTACAGGCGGCGAGGCGGAGTCGGCTCGGTCGCTCGTCGTCGATCGCTTCTTTCCCTTCCGCGTGTCGATGTGCGCGCTCGCGTCGCTCTCGTTCGACCAGCTCGACCCGCGGAGCTTCTCGCGGCGATTTTTCTTCTGATTCTGATGTTTCTCATCGTGTTTCTTCGCAGTCGATTCGCCCCGCCCGCCCGGTTTGAAAAACGGGTCATCCTTCTCGGACGCCACGAGCGGCGCGAGCGCGGGGTCGGAGGACCACTCGCGGAGGCCGAACAGCCCTTCTTTGGGTCTGGTATACGTGTACGTTCACGAGGGAGAGTCACCGGTGGTACGAGGACGCGTCAGAACTCGTAACGCGCGCGCGTTTTTTTTCCGCGGAACATCCGTGAAAACGCGACTCAGAACGTTCTGAAAAGTCGAAGTTTTTTAATGTCGGACAGCCTCAACGGACAGTCTCGAGAAAACGTCGTCGGTTCGAACTTCGAAAAAAAAAAAACTTCGAAAGGACCGCAGAAAAGAAAGAAATTATCCTTCCGCGAGCGATACGGTTTGACGACAAACGGGGGGAGATTCGACATTGGCGTTCGACATAGGAGGGGGGGGGGGCGGGCGGCGACGGCCGCGGGACGCGCGACGGCCGCGGGACGCGCGACGCACCTGCAGAACACGGAGCCAGGTATACCGGCTTTCCAGCGCTTGATGTCCGTGTACAGCGCCGAGGCCATGGTGGCCTCGGGGGTCTTCCCTGGAAGCGACCCGATGAACCCCATGCGCACCGCGGTCCTGTTTGCCGTTTCAGAAACAGGCGTCAGCGACACGAAGGGTAACGAACTGTCGGACGGCGCGCGCGGGGAGACACGCGTGAATCCCGCGGCGACGCCGCCGCGGCGACGCCGCGAATCGCGCGCGGTCTTCCGGAAACATCGCGCGGGAGCGCGGGAGCGCGCCGGGATCGACGCGCGCGCCGCGCGCGTTCGCCGGCCAGCGTAGAGTTGCAGACACCTGCGTCACATCGAGTTCCGCAGGCGCGCCGGATCTCACGCGTGTTCGACGAAAACGCGCGGCGGAGGGGCGCGCGGGCGGCGCGAGCGAGCGCGCGCGAGGCGCGGCGCGGCCGCGGCCGCGTGGAAAGGTCGCGCCAGGAGCCACTCCGGCGTTCGGGGGGATAAAACGGACGCGGTCGCGCACGCACTTGGTGACCTCGCCGGTGGTCATGAGTCGTCGTTCATGCCTCAGCACGCGAACCGCGGCGTTCTTAAACACGCCGCCCGTGGCTGCGGTTCGGGAAGGGGGGGGACAAAAGGTGGGTGAGAGAGGGTCGAAAACGCGCTTCGATGTCACCGCATATCACGAACGTTCGATCGCGCCCATCGCGGAGGCGTTCCACTTCTCGCGCGTCCCGCGTCTCTCCGTATCCGACCGGCATGCCATGTCGGTCGCGGCCGCATGGGATGTGTCTGTGCCACTCCGCGCGTGTTGAACAGTTCCGGAAAAGCAAAGGCGCACCTCCTTTGTACGTGAGCGGGCGCGAGCGCGCCTTGCGCGCGGCGCTCGAGGCCTCGCCGCCTCGGTTGGACTCGCGCGCGGCGCGCTCGGGGGGGCGCCGGTCGTTCCACTCCTCGCGCACGGCGGTAGCCATGGTCGCCGGAATATGACACGACCCCGGGTTTCCCTCGGCGGTTTCTAGAAAAACTTCCAAAACGACGGAGTTACAGACAGCTATGGAAGAAAGTTCCGATTATTGGAATACGGAAAGGCGAACTACCACTAAAAACCGGAAATTACCCACTAGATAGTCACTGAATGCATAACATTGTGACTAAATATACGTTGATTGACATCTAGCGGATTTAGGTCGACCCAAAACAGCCTTCACGATGGCTCTCCACCGCGTGTGCGGTTTTTGTGTTCCATCTTTCCCTCCGCCGCCCGCCTCCTTTCGCCAAAACCACCGACGCACCGCGCCGAACGTACCTCGAGCGCCAAGATGGCCGACGCCGCCGCGGCGGAGATGCAGCAGATGAAGGTGGAGGAGGAGAAGAAGGAGGTGGTCACCGCGCTCGCGGGCGCGTTCGGGGTCGCACCCCCGGTGGACAACGGGTGCGTCGCGCGCGACCCAACCCTGTTTCGCGATCGCGCGCGCGCGTGTCTTCTCGCGCCGACCCTCCGACGACGATCGCGCAGCCCCGCGGGCGCGGGGACCATCGATCGCCCGGGGTCGAGGCGCACGGCTCGCGCGTGGCGCGCGCGACGCGCACTACGCGCCTCGTCCTTCGCGCCGTTCGACCCTCCCCCGGAGCGTCTGCCTCCGCGGCGCGCGCGGCGCGTCGCCCACGCTCCGACATCTCGCTCGGCCGACTGACCCCTTTTTTCTTTTTCGAACCGCAGGCTGACCCTGGACGAGAAGTACGCGCTGTGTCGTTCCGTGGGCGAGGAGTGCATCCAGGAGGAGGAGCTGCGCATGCTGCTGGACAAGAAGCCCGTTCCCGTGTGCTACGACGGCTTCGAGCCCTCCGGGCGCATGCACATCGCGCAGGGGGTGATGAAGTGCCTCAACGTCAACAAGCTGACGCGCGCGGGGTGCCACTTCAAGTTCTGGGTCGCGGATTGGTTCGCGCTGATGAACAACAAGATGGGCGGCGACCTGAAGAAGATCCAGAAGGTGGGCGCGTACATGGTCGAGGTGTGGAAGGCCATCGGGATGGACCTGAGCCGCGTGGAGTTCATCTGGTCCAGCGAGGAGATCAACAAGCGAGGCCACGAGTACTGGCCGCTCGTGCTGGACATCGCGCGGCGAAACAAGCTGGCGCGGGTGCTGCGGTGCACGCAGATCATGGGCCGCAGCGAGACGGACGAGCTCGCGGCGTCGCAGATCTTCTACCCCGTGATGCAGTGCGCTGACATCTTCTTCCTCAAGGCGGACATCTGCCAGCTGGGCGTGGACCAGCGCAAGGTGAACATGCTCGCGCGCGAGTACTGCGACGACATCAAGCGCAAACTCAAGCCCGTGATTCTGTCGCACCACATGCTGATGGGGCTGAAGCAGGGCCAGGAGAAGATGTCCAAGAGCGACCCCGAGAGCGCCATCTTCATGGAGGACTCCGAGGCGGACGTCAACGTGAAGCTCAAGAAGGCGTACTGCCCGCCGGGGGAGGTCGCGGGGAACCCCTGCCTGGAGTACATCAAGTACATCGTCTTGCCGTGGGCGAAGGTGTTCTCGGTGCGGCGCAAGCCGGAGGACGGCGGGGACAAGGAATACGCGACGTATGAGGAGGTGGAGAAGGATTTCGTGAACGGCGACCTGCACCCCGGGGACGTCAAGCCCGCGCTCGCGCGGCACATCAACGTCATCCTCCAGCCTGTGCGTGACCACTTCGTGAACGACCCGGAAGCGAAGAAGCTGCTCGATACGATCAAGAAGTACAAGGTGACCAAGTGAGTGGAAGGAAGCGCGCGCGCGGCAAAAAGTTTTTGTTTTTTTTGCAAAAACGCGAGAGTATATACCACCGCTACGGCTCGCTCGTACTCCTACGCCACGCTCGTGGTACGTATGCGCTCTGTTCCCATTCGCTACACCGGCATCTTCCCCTTCCCCGGCTCGAGGTCGTCCACGTCCAGCGTCACGAGCTCGCAGTTCTCGAACTCGCGCCCGGTGAGCGAGAACCACACGCCCCAGTGCGCGACGATCGCGATGTGCGACTCCGGGCGGTTCTCGAGCCAAGCCTTGAGGTCGCGCATGCGCGCCTCGAAAACCTCGCTCGGCTCGGAGGGCACGCCGGAGCGCAACACGGGACCGTCCCGTGGTTCAGGGATCACGTCGCTCGAACGACCGCCGCGCATCACGTCCGCGTCGGAGGTTTCTTCCTCCGAGGAGGGGACGTACCACCACGCGTTTTCGTCTCCGAACTCGGCGCGCATCTCGTTCACGCACCACTCGGGGAAGTCCCGCTGGACCTCTCCCGCGGGCCTTCCGACGTCCGAAGCGTGGAACACGCGCTCGCGCGCGTGCACGCACGCCACGCGGGGCGTGCTGGCGTACCGCTCCAGCCCGAACGCGAGGTCCGCCGTGCGCATCGCGCGGCGCAGCGGCGACGCGACGAGGAGCTGCGGTTCCGGATGGAGCGCATCTGTGATCGCGCGCAGCGCCACCGCCTGCGCCTCGCCGAGCGCCGTGAGCCGCGTGTCGAACAGCATCGGGTCCGTGAACTGCGCGTCGTCCCACCTGTGTTTCGCCAGGTACTCGTTCATCTCCGTGCGCCCGTGCCGAATCAAGTACAGCGTCTTCCGTCCCTCACACTCGGGAGCGGAGGATGCCGCGCTCGACGCGCGGAGCGACGCGCGCGCCGGGGTCCCGAGCCGGGGCAGGCGGCGCCATGCCACGCGCGACGCGACCGAGCGCGACGCCGCGAGGTGGCGCGCCGTGCACGCCAAAGACGCGCGCATCGCGGAGTGCGCGCGAAACGCTTCGAAGCCCGCGCTCGAGACGTGCCGACCCGGCGTCGATGCGAACGAAAAGGCCCATAGCCGGCTTCGCATTTCGCCTTCAGACTGGGCGCCGTGGGAAACCCGACGACAGGCCAAACTTCCCCTGCGCGCCTCCAGTGCCAGTCTGGAATTGGCTTCGAGCGCTCGGCACCCTCTGGCGCGAGAGAGGCTCAGAATCGTCATTTCTGGGACGCGCGATCGAATCGTATGGCAAACAGTCTGGGATTTTGGATATGGTTTGTTCCACGATGTGGTTTCAGTCTTGAACTTCGCGAAACCAACGCATCGCGATTCGCAATTCGCGAACAATCCAACCGCGAAACCGCTTCTCCGCCTCCCATTTCGTCATCGGCGTGCCATTTGGCACGCTCCGAAGACACACCCTCGGACAGTCCGGGAAAATGGGTGTTTTTCTCGCGTCGGGAATGCGCGAGGAAGGTTCCGCGGGCGGCGCGCGGCGCGCCACTTCCGCACACACCCCACCTTCCACCGGTCATCATGGCTTCTTCTCTCGCCACCCACCAGTTCGCTGGCGTTAACGCTCAGCTCAAGTGCGTGCCGCGCCCGCTCTCCGACGCGAACACCGGTTCGCACATCGCGCGCCGCACGTGTCGCGAAGCGCAAAATCAGCCATGATACGACCGCCGCGGAAACGGCGCGCCCGGGCGCGACGCGACGCGCGCGTCGGTTCCGACGACCCCGGGCTGACATCCAACCCCCCCCCGTTGCCTTTCCAGGTCCGCTGCCGCGCGCAAGAACGTCAAGGCCGCGCGCAACGTCCAGGTGCGTCCCGAGTAGTTGCGCTTTCTTTGAGATATTTGGCGACGCGCGGGGTCACGAAAGAAAACGAGATGCCCGCTCCGCGCCGGATGTCGCGCGCGTTCGAGTCGCGCGCGCGCGCGAGCCGCCGCGCGCGCGGCGGGCCATCGACCCGGGACACGGGCGCACGCGCTCGTCGCGTTTCCGGAGCGTTCCGACGCGCGTTCCCCCTCACCCGCGCCACCGCCGGTTGGTTCGAACGCGCCATCCAGGCCAGGCGTCGACGCGCCACTCGAACAAGTGGCGCCAACGCGGTTTTCGAATCACGAACGCGCCTGGTTGGCGCACTCTGTCACTGCTCCCCCTGCGGTGTTTTTTTGTTTCTTTTCTTTTCTTTTTGAAAACGACGATCGATCCAACGACGACGCGCGCGGGACCTCGTCGCTCACCTACACGACCTCCCCCGTTCCCCTCGACCACACCACGTGACACCAAAAGACCCGCGCTGTGGGCGATGCTCCCTACACCGCCAAGGCGGCTAAGCCCATGAAGATTGTCTTCGTCTCCACCGAAGTCGCGCCCTGGTCCAAGACGGGCGGCCTCGGCGACGTCGTCGGCTCTCTCCCCGTGGAGCTCGCCAAGCGCGGGCACAAGGTGATGACGATCTCGCCCCGCTACGACCAGTACAAGGGCGCCTGGGACACCTCCGTGAAGGTGGACGCGCTCGGCAAGCAGGTTGGGTACTTCCACGAGCACAAGAAGGGTGTCGACCGCGTCTTTGTCGATCACCCGCTGTTCCTCGCTAAGGTGTGGGGCAAGACCGGCAGCAAGCTGTACGGCAAGACCAACGGCGCGGATTTCGCGGATAACCAGGAGCGGTTCGCGATGTTCTGCAAAGCCGCGCTCGAGGCGCCCATGGCGCTGCCCTTCGGCTACGGCGAGGACGTGTGCTTCGTCGCCAACGACTGGCACTCCGGCCTCGTGCCCGTCATGATCAACAAGGTGTACCGCCCCAACGGCAAGTACCTCGACGCCAAGTGCGCGTTCACCGTGCACAACATCGCGTTCCAGGGGCGCTTCTGGCCCACGCCCATGGGCGAGCTCGGGCTCCCCGAGTCGGCGTCCAACGACTTCTTCTTCGAGGACTCGCAGGGCAAGATGTACGACGAGCGCTCCCCCAAGAAGGATGGCGAGGTTGACTCCAGCCCGATGGGCAAGAAGTTCAAGAAGGACAACTGGATGAAGGCGGCGTTCATCAACTCGGACCGCAACATCACCGTGTCCATGAACTACGCCAAGGAGATCTCCGGCTCGGCGTCCAAGGGCGTGGAGATGAACACCATCATCAACGCCACCGGCGGCATCGAGGGCATCGTCAACGGCATGGACCCCACCGAGTGGAACCCCACCACGGACAAGTTCCTGGACATCACCTACGACAAGAACACCGTCACCATGGGCAAGGCTGCGGCGAAGCAGGCGCTCCAGGCGGAGGTTGGCCTTCCCCTCGACCCCTCGGCGCCCATCTTCGGGTACATCGGCCGCCTCGAGGAGCAGAAGGGCTGCGACATCATGATGGAGGCCATGCCCAAGCTGCTCCGCCAGGTGCCCAACGCGCAGGTGGTGATCCTCGGCACGGGCAAGAAGTCCATGGAGAAGACGCTCGAGCGCCTCGACGAGCTCTCGCCCAACATGGCGGGCGTGGTGAAGTTTTCCAACCCCATCGCGCACTACATCACCGCCGGCGCGGATTTCCTGATGGTGCCCTCGCGTTTCGAGCCCTGCGGCCTCATCCAGCTGCACGCCATGCAGTACGGCACCGTGCCCATCGTCGCGTCCACCGGCGGCCTCGTCGACACCGTCAAGGAGGGTGTCACCGGCTTCCACATGGGCGCCATGGACCCCGACGCGCTCAAGGCGGACGACGTCGACGCCATGGTTGACACGTGCGCGGCGGCGGCGGCTGTCTACGGCACGCCCACCTACACCAAGATGTCCTCCACCTGCATCGGCCAGGACCTGTCCTGGCGCAAGCCCGCCGCGAAGTGGGAGGCTGTGCTCGAGGAGATGATGTTCAACTCCGGCTACGGCAAGAAGAACGCGGTGGTGACCCCCAAGGAGACCCTCGAGGGTGCGCGCACCACGGCTCGGGCGCAGGGTGTCCGCGCGTAAGCGGAGGCGAATCGGTGCGATTTTTTTCGAACCTTCCAATCGGACGCGACGCGCGTCCGACGGAGGTGAAGGGGTACCCGAAAAAAACAACCTTTTCACCTCACCATGCGTGTGTACATAGCCTTCGTGAGTGATGAATAGCGCGTCTCGGAACGTGACGCGTGTCGTTCCTCTCCCCGCGCGCGCGCGCGGGGGTGACCGGAACCGCCGCCGCGACGAGAGTCGGCGGACGTCTTGTGTTTTTTGTCTTGTCACGGCGTCCCGTCGGGGTTAGCCCGCGAGCGGACCCTCGGTCGCGAGAGAGTGTGTAAGAGATCATTCTTTCGTCTTAACCACGTACGTAAGACGCTTTTTGTGTGTCGACATTCGCTAGCCGTCCTTCCTACCGTAGACGCCAGATGGTCGTCTGTTCCACACCTCTGACTGCGGCGCTTTCGGACGCGCTCGAGTCAGAGTCACCGAAACCTTCGCGTCGCTCGCCGACGAAAAGGAACCCGCTCTCCCCGCTCGTTCTCGTCACGACTCCGCCTCGACCATCTTGGGCCCCGCGACGACGTCTATGTCGCCGTACGCGCGCTTCTGCTCGAGGTCCACGAACCCGTGCGTCTTTAAAACCAAAACCTGGTAGAAGATGCGCGCGGCTTCGCTCCGGGAAACCTTCGTTTTCTTGTTGCGCTCGTCTCGGCGCGAGGTCATGTCCGAAACCGAAACCGTTTTACCGCCGGCGAGCTTGGGCGCGACGTCGGCGAGCATGCGCTTCGTCGCCGTCGACCAGTCGACGTGCCCGGAGGGCGCGCCCGCCGGCGTCGGGGGCTCGGACCCGAGCGCCTCGCTCGCCGCGCGCGCGGCGCTCAGCCGACCCGCGCCGGGCGTGAAGGCGTCGGCGTCGGCGTCTCCCGCGGCGTCTCCGAAGTCGCCGTCGTCGTGAAAGCCGCCGCCGAAGTCGCCGTCGTCGTCCAAGCCGGCGTCGAAGTCGACGACGCGCGTGACATCCTCCGCGTCGCCGGCGACGCTCCCGCGCACGGAGCCGCGCGCGTCCTTCCGGCCGCGCGCGTGCGCGTCCCGCGCGAAGCCGGCGCCGCGGCGCTCGCCCGCGCGCGCCCAGAGCGCGCGCACGCAGCCGGCGCGCGCCTCGAGCCACCGCCGCGAGGCGCGGTGCCCCAGGATCGGGTCGCGCCCACCCGCGGCGCCGCGGACGGCGGCTCTCGCGTCCGCGGGCGCCTCTGGGGGTGGCGCGCCGCCGTGCGCGTCGCGGTAGTACCCGAGCGTGGCGTTCCCGCGCTCGTCGCGCTCCTCGTCCGCGCCGAACGGGCGGTCGTCATCCGCGAGGTCCGCCATCTTGCGCGTCACGCCGGGCGCGCGCGTCTCGGTGATGTCGCTCGCGTCGCGGATGGCGCGCGAAACCGCGTCGCGGTCCAGAATGGTCGCCGCGTCAAACTTGAGCTTCATCGTGGTTTGCCTCGCGCGCGACCGCGCGCGTTTCGCGGGTTCGGGCCGCGCCGCTTTCTGCGCGGTCTTGCCCCACTCCAACACCACGGTGCTCCCCGTGTGCGGCGCGTTTTCTTTGCCCTCCGCGATTTTCGCGCCCTTCGCGGCTACGTCGCTCGCGGAGACGGGCGGCGTCTTGAACCCAACCACCGTCCCGCGGACGCCGTTCTCATCCTCCAGGTCATCGTCCAGAGGCAACGGCGCGATATCCATCTCGTCCCCGTCGTCGTCCCCACCGCCGTCCCCGCCGAAGCCGTCCCCGGAGTCGCCCGCGCTCGTCTGCGGCGCCTCGTCGTAATCCTCCAGCCGCACGTCGGCGACGTCGCCGGCGTTCGTCTCGCCGAAACCGTCCCATCCGCGCGGCGGCGCGCCCGGGGTCCGGTACCCCGCGCTCGGGTGGAACCCAGGATCCATCTCGTCCACGATGAAGTCGTCGTCCACGTCGCCGTGTATGCGGTCGTCGTACGCGTACTGCTCCTCGAACGAAGAACCCGCGCCCGCGAACCCGCCCGCGAACTCCGCGTCCAGAGTGATGTCCTCGGCGGCGGCGGCGGCGGCGGCGGCGGACGCGGCCGACGCCGCGCCGCCCGGTTCGAAGAACAGCTCGAGGTCGTCGTAGTTCTCGGGGAGCGTGATGGTGTTCAGCGGCGCGGTCTCGGCGCCCTCCGCGAGGTCCACGTCCTTGTCCCGCGTGAACGCCTGCTTGATCTTGACGAGCGCCTCGGAGCAGTCCTGGAACAGGTAATTCACCTTGCGGCTGTACACGCGCACCACGCCCAGCATGAGCTGGCCGGAGAGCCGGAGCGCGAGCGGGGCGTCGGGGCTGATGATGGACTCTGTGAGGGACGGGGTTCGGGTTTCAGGAAGGGGGTGTGGGGTCGTGTGGGCGTGGGTCAGGTCAGGACGGAGTCCCCTGGACGAGCGTCCCCGACAGGACGCGCCCGTCCCTCGGCGCGGGCGTGCTCGGAGAAGAAAAGAAGATGTGGGGCACGCACGAACGGCGATGGCGACGTCCGTCTCCGTGATCTGCTGTTTCCTCAGCCTTCTGTCCAGGTGCGCGGCGATCCAGATCGTCCCCAGAGGGCCGCGCTTGGCGAGGATGTACTGAGAGTAGAACATCGCGCGCTAGGGTGCCGCGACGCCCTAGTGGGATGCCACGATTCGCGCTGGGAATCCGCCACCCGTCGGATTTCGCGAATTCCGGGGACGCGGGGACGAGCGCGCCGGTCCGCGAGCCGCGCCTTCGCACGAACCACGCGCGCACTGGCAGAGAGAGCCGGAGGTGTGCCCTTCCGTCCGATCCCGAGCCGTGCGGTCGGGGACGCGCGCGTGCAAGTGCCTCGGCGCTTCCGAGGGAATCTCGCGTTTGCCAAAACAACGGCTTTATGCGGTTTGAAATCCTTTTGGCGTTTTGGCCTTTCCGCCACGTTTGGGCTTTTGGACGTCGAGTTGAGTGAGGCGTTTCGCGAAAAAAAAGGAGGAGTTTTCGCACCCGCGCGGTCACGACGCGCCGCGGTCGATCGTCGCGGAAGAGCGCGTCGCGCTCTCCCGCGACGATTAGGCACGTTCACGCGAACGCCCACATCGTGGGCGGAGGCTTAAAACGCACGCGTCCCCTCGACGCCCATTCGCTCTCGTCGTTCGCTCGCCCGCGCGTTACTCGTACTCGTTCGTCGTCCCCGGCTTGACGATCCGCGGCACGCCGTCCTCCCTGAACTCGACTCTCCCTTCCACGAGCGCGGCGAGCGCGTGCGGGAACACCCGGTGTTCCTCCGCGAGCACGCGTGCCGCGACGTCCTGCGGCGTGTCCGTCGGGAGCACGGGCACGACCCGCTGCGCCAAAATCTTGCCGTCGTCGAATCGTTCGTTCACGAAGTGGATCGTCGGCCCCGTGAATCGCGCGCCGCTCGCCACCACCGCCGCGTGCACCGCCTGGCCGTGCATGCCCTTCCCCCCGAACGCGGGCAGAAGCGCGGGGTGCACGTTGAGCATCTTGTTTTCGTACCGGCGGCACAGCTCGGGGGGGATCAGGCGCAGGTACCCGGCCAAGCACACGTGCGAGACGCGCGCCCCCTCGAGCGCGGCGACCAACTCGGCGGGGTCCAACCCCTCGTTCCTCTCCCGCTCCGCTTTGGATGGGGGGTACGTGAGCGTGGGCACGCCGTTTTCGCGCGCCCACGTCACGCCCCCGCAGTCGGGAGCGTTGCTCACGACGACCGCCACCTCGGCGTCGACGCGGCCGTCCAGCATCGCCGCGTGCAGCGCGCGCATGTTGGACCCGCCGCCGCTCACGAAGACCGCCACCCTCGCGGGGCCGGCGTCGCGCGTCGCCGCCGCGCGCGGAGCGGGAGCGCGCCGGCGCTTCGACGCGCCAGCGCGTTTGGACGCGAGGCGCGGGCGCGACCACGCGCGCGCCGCGGAAGCGCACGACATCGCCGGCGAAGGCGGTGCGGAAGCGCGGCGTCCTGTGGGGTGGCGAACCCCCGTCGCCTGCCGCGACGACGACGCGCGCGAAAGGTGATTTTGGCCGATCAGGACTCTGAAGCGACGACGGTTTGAGAGCGCGTTTGACTTTGCCGTCCGTCCGCGAACGACGACGTCTCACACCTCTCGACGCGCGTCTTTGTTCCGTCCGCCATGGCCGCGGTGAAGGTGTGCGTGGTGGGGCCGGCGGGGGCGGGCAAGACCGCCCTGTGCAAGCTGCTCGCCGGTCGCGCCGTGCCCGAGCCTCGAACCCACGACCCGACCGAGTCCGTGCGCATCGAGGAGATCGAACGAGACATCGACGCGCGGACCGTCTCCGTGCAGCTCTGGGACTGCTCGGGGGACCTCGCGCGGTGCCAGTCCTCGCTCCCGGCGCTGCGCCTGGGGCTGGACGCGCTCGTTCTCGTGCGCGACGCGGAGGACCCGAACGGGGACGGGGCGCTCGAGCGGTGGCACGAGACGTTCGCGAACGGTCCCGACACCAGGTGCCTGGTGGTTCGCGTCGGAAAGAGCGCCTCCGCCGCGCGCGACGACGCCCCGAGCGCCTTAACCGCTCCGCCGACCATAGCTCAGTTGGCCGGCGCCCGGGTCGTGCGCGGGTCGCTCCACGACGAGGCTGCCGTCGAAGCGCTCGTCGCGGAGACGCGAGAGGCGCTGGACGGCGTGCTCGCGGAGGCGACGCGGGACCGGCGGGGACGATGACGCCGACGACGACGCCGACGACGAGCGCGTTTAACGCATCGCTGATTGCTGATTACGATTCGACGCGTTCTCGACGACTCGACACCTATTATACTCTACCACGTCGTGTGAATACTACTACGGTACGTATAGCTAAAGTACGCGCCTATTCCTCGTCGCCGCTGTCGCTGCTGCTGCTCTCCTCCCTCGCGCGTATCGGTCGGTTCCGGATCACCTCGATCGGCGGCAACGAGTCGTCCGACGACGCGTCGTCGCCGCTTTCTTCGTCGGCGTCTTCCGCTGTCCTCTCGGCCGCCGTCTCCGTCTCCGCGAACAGCGCCGGCCACCGGTTCGCCCTGCGCATCTCCTTCATCTGCGTGTGGTACAGCGCGCGCGTCATCTCGCCCGTGACCTTGGCGTCGTGCGACGACTCGTCCAGCGCCGCCTCCTCGAAGCGCGCCACGATGAACGACCCCGCGCGCACCCACAGGATCTTCGAGAACTTCGAGGGAATGCGGCACAGGGTCCGCGAGCGGTCGGGCTTCTCCACCTTCGCGCGCGTGCGGGGGGCGGTCGTGAAGGGAGGGTCGTTCGAGAGGTTCGAGAGGTTCGAGAGGTTCGAGAGGTCAGCGAGAACGCCGGCGTCGACGCGGATGAAAACGACGGGAAGAAACCGCGGGCGGCGGCGGCGGTGCGAGAATCCGGTCGTCGCCGGACCACGACCACGCGCCGGCGTCGGACCCGGACCGCGTCCCCGTCGTACCTCTATGTGGTTTCCCCCCCTCAGCTCCACGACGCGGCACACCGCCTCGCACGCCGCGAGCTCGGGGCACGGCTCGTCCACCAGGTCGCGCACGTGCTTGCGTCGCCGCGACATGCTCGGAGGACGTGCGCTCGACTCTGCGACGCGCGCGACACTTCGGCCGTCCCGAAGTCCAACGTTTCGCGAAATTATGGGCATTTTTGGCGCGGTCTTGAAAGTCTCCCGCGTCCTTCATCGCGACCAGAGCCTCGCGCGCGCGTCCGCGACCGCCCGCGCCGGCGCCACGATGGCGCACGAGATGTTCTTCCCCATGAAGCTGGTGGTGGTGGGCGACGGCGCGGTGGGCAAGACGTCCATGCTGCTGTGCTACACCACCAACACGTTCCCGACCGACTACATGGCCACCGTCTTCGACAACTACGCGGTGAACGTGCCGTACCGCGAGCGGACGGTGAACCTCTCCCTCTGGGACACCGCCGGGCAGGACGAGTACAAGCAGTTCCGCCCGCTGTCGTACGACCAGGCGGACGGGTTCATCGTCGCGTTCTCGCTGGTCGACCGCGAGAGCTTCGAGCACGTCGCCAGCCGGTGGATCAAGGAGGTGCGTCTGGAGACCAAGGGGAGGGATAAAAAGAAATCCGCCGCGCGCGCGCCGGTGGTCCTGGTGGGCACGAAGCTGGACCTGCGGCTCGCGGGCGGGCGCCCCGGCGCGGACGTGGTCACCACAGAGATGGGGGAGAAGATGGCGAGGAAGCTGGGCGCGGCGGCGTACGTGGAGTGCTCGGCGCTGACGCAGGACAACCTGAAAAAAGTGTTTGACGTCTCCGTCGACGCCGCCGCGCGCGCCATGTTTGACTCGGACGAGAGCTCCGCGGGCGCCGCGCGGGAGAGCGCCGGCGCGGGGTGCTGCGCGGTCTCGTAGGGGGGGATACACGGACGGACCGAGTGTTTTCGGTGAAACAGTCCGCTATGTCACCGATTCCGTAGCTCCTCCTGTATCATAGTAGAGGTTGATAAAAAATACGAAGGTATACTATACTTCAAAGCGCCTCGCGATCACTCGCGCGTCGGGGTCTCGCTGTCCCAGCGGAGCAGGTCCACCGATTCTCGGCTCGGGCCATCCGCCGCCGCGACGAGCTCGACGTGCCGAGGCCGCCGCGGACCGCCGCCCGACGAAGGCCGTTCCCGGAGTTCGCCGGAGGAGGAGACGAATCGCTCGCGCGACGACGACGACGACGACGACGACGACGACGACGACGACGACGACGACGACGACGACGCCGCGCCGCTCCCTCCGGTACCCGTCTCCGCCGGCGCTCGATTCGGAATGACCAACCGACGGTTGGTTCTTTTCGCGCGCTCGTCGCCCTCGGTCGCGTCTCGCGCGGGAGGCGCGGGGGACCCGGGTCCCGGGAAGGCCCGCACCTCCGCGCCTCCGAACGCCGCCGCCGCTGCGCCGCGCGCCGCGCGCGACAAAAGGCGCGCGTGCGCCGCCGCCAGCCGCGCGGCGGAACCGGGCGTGGGGACAACGCCGTTCGCGCCCGTCGCCGCGAACGTTCCCGCGGCGCGCGCGGCGGCGCCGGCGCACGCGACGTGCGTCGCGATGAGCGCGCGCGCCGACTCCGCCGTGGGGAGCGTCCCGCCGGCGCCGTCGCGCGCGAAGAACGCAAACGCCGCGCGCGCGACGCGCACGAGCGCGGCGGCGTGCCTCGTGACCAGCCTTTCCGCGACGGCGCGGGTCGTCGTCGCGACACAGCTCCTCGTACTCGCGCCGTCGCCGCCGTGGGCGGTGTTCAGTAAGAACGGCCAGTTCCCCAACGCCGCGCACGCGACGAGCGCGCAGAGCGGCGCGTTTCGAAGCGTGGTTAGAAGCGCGCGCTCCGCGCGAAGCACGACCCGTCGCCGCGCCGAGCGTCGCCGGAGACGCGCGGCGCGTCGCCGCCGTGCGCGCCCGACGCGCCGCAGCAAGGACAGAGTATCAGTCGTAGTATCGTTCTCGACGCGACTCGTCCCGGGCGTACCCGTACCGTCCTCCGCGGAACTCCGCGGAATCGATTCCCGCGATTCCCGCGAGTTCGTCTCCGCCTCGCGCACTAAGCGCTCGTACGCCTCGTTCTCGTCCTCGCGTGCGCTTTCGTCCGCCGCGCGCGCGTCCAGGAAGCCGAGCTCGACGAGGAAGCGCCGGGCTTTGCGCGCGTCGGCGCGCAGGTCGCCCGCGCCGGGGCGAAGCAGGGGCGCGACTCCGCGCGCGAACGAACGCAGAGCCACGTCCGCGCGGTCGCCCGAGCCCGGGCGGAGCAGCGCGAGCGCGACAGTCGCCGCCGCCGCCTTCTTTGACTGTTTGCTCATACGCGCCACCGAGCGTCCGAGCGAACGAGCAGGCGCCTCGTCCTCGTCGGCGCCGCCGACGACGGCGCGCACCACGCCCCACTTGGAAACAGCTTTTGCGTCTCGAGACGTCTCCGCCCCGGTTCTGGACCCGGCGTGACGTTCGCCGTCGCCGTCGTCCTTCACTTTGTCCTCCACTTCGTCGTCGCCGCCGCCGAGAACGACGGCGTCGTTCTCGGCGGCGACGTCCGCCAGGTCAGCCACCGCGTCCTTGAACAGGTTGACGCGCCTCGCGACTTCCCGCGTCGCGCTCGTGATCCGGCGCTTCGTCGCGCTCGCGCGTTTGGTCGCGCTCTCCCGTATCGCGTCCGCGGCGGTGACGGCGGGCAAGCCCGGCCACGCGCGCGTCCCGGCGTCCAGCGCGGCGCGCACCTTCGCGACGTCCCCCGCGGCGCGCTCGGCGTCCTCCTCGTTCATCGCCTCGTGCGCGTGCACGAACGCGTACTCAAACGCGTCGCGCGCGATGCGCCGCAGGTCCTCGCCGCGCAGCCCGCAAGACGCCGCCGCGAGCGCGTACTCGCGCGACAGGCTCGTGTCGAATACGCCCGGGTCGTCCGTGGCGAGAACGAACGGGTGGCCCGCGCCGTGCACTTTGGTCAGGTGGTGCCGCGCGGCGGCGGACGCCGCCGACGTACTCGCCGACTTCTTCGTGGGAGTACTCTCGACGCCTCCCTCCGCGTCGACGGAGTCCGTGACGACGTTGCTGGTGATGCACAGCTCGACCGGGATCTTCGAGGCCCGGAGCTGCGCCCACAAGGTCTCGTCGCGCGTAGTGAAGACGCAGTGCCCGAGCCGCTCCGGCTTGAACCGCAGCATCGCCGCCTCCTCGCCCCGCGCGTTCGCCGCCTCGCCGCAGTGAAGCGTGACGGGCAAGCCGTTCTTGCGCGCCAGCCGCAGCGCGGGCTCGAGTTTCGCGAACGACCCGACGGACGGGTCGCCGCTCAGATCCACCCCGACCACCCCGCAGTCGGTGTCTCGAAGGTACGCGGCGAGCCGAACCGTGCGCTTCGCCTCCGCCACGCTCTCGCGGCGGTCGACGGACAAAATAAGGCGCGCGACGAACGCCGCGTACGCCGGCGCCGCTTTGCGCGCGACGTGCGAGCCGAGCGCCATACCGCGCAGCACGGCTTCGCAGTAGCTCTCCTTGGAGACGCCCCGCGCCTCAAGGTCCTTCGGGGTCGTCCGCAGCTCCAGGTACACCACGCCGTCGCGCGCGAAGTCCACCACCGCCTCCGCGGCGACGCGCGCGATGCGCGCGTGGTCCGTGCACAGCGCGTGGATCGCGCCGAACAACTCGAAGCACTCGCTCAGCGGGCGCGGCCGGCCGCGCCCGTCGCCCGGTGTGGACCCGCGCGCGAGCGTCTCCCGGAGCGATGCCAGGGTGGTGGGAAGGGCGTCCCCGGCCGGCCGGTCGTCCGACTGCGCGAACTCCAACAGCGTCCGGTCGCGCACGCACCCGTTGAGGTGCGCGTGGAGCTCCACCTTGGGGAGCGCGCGGCACGCGGGGGTGAACATCCGCGCGCGCGCCTCGAGCGCGTCCGCGGTGCCGTCGGCGTTCTCGTCGTCCGAGTCCTCGAACGAGCCCCCTCCCCGCGCCGCCGGGGTCACCGCGGCGAGGTCCGCGATGCGCAGGTCCTCCTCCGACGGTTCCTTGCTCTCCTCGAGCATCTCGTCGGGGACCTCGCCGTAACACGACAGCGCCTGCGCGACGCGGTTCTTCACGCGAAGGTAACTCGACCAATCATCGTCGCGCCAGTTCCACGCGTCGTCGCCGATCGCGTCCTTCGCGATCGGCGACGAGCGCGAGGGCTCTTCCTCCATCGGGAGACGAAACGCCGACCGCCTCGCGACGCCTGCCTGCCCTCAGGCCAACGCGCGGGGTAGTGATGAGGAGAGCGAGAGGAGGCGCGGAGAGTGTTGAATTGTCTTCTCGTGACGAAGATACGAGAATCGTTCTCGAATAAGCGACTGCCGCCGCTGCCCGCCGCCGACTCGTCCGAGATTGCAACGACCGCCTCGTTCCGCCGTGCCTCCCCACCGCCACGCCACTCCTCGCCGCGCGCGTGAGGTCGGTCCCCCCGGTCGCGCTCGCGAGGATGCCGCCCGTGGCGCACAAGCGCGTCGAGAGCTCCGGCGCGCCGGCCGCCGTCGCGTCCGGGAAACGTCCGAGAGTCGAGGCGACGAGTGACGACGTTACGACGCCGTCGAACGACGACGGGAAGGGGAGGACGACGAGCGATGTCCACGCTTCGGACGCTCGCGACGGCTCGAATCCGTCGCTCACGGACAAGCCCGGAGGCTCCGCCGTACAGCCCGATCAGCGCCCGAAGACGGACATCGAGGAGGTGCTCGCCGCGGGGGGCACGAGGATCCCCCCGTCCGGCGCCGGCCACGGATGTCTGCACGACGTGGTGTACCCTCCCGGGTGGACGCGCGACCCGAACGCGCGCCGGTACGACCCCGAGAACCCCGCGAAGGCGTACAAGTTTGAGCTGGACACGTTCCAGAGAAAGTCCGTGGAGGTGATGGAGGCGGGCGAGAGCGTGATGGTCGCCGCGCACACGAGCGCGGGGAAGACGGTTGTGGCGGAGTACGCCATCGCCATGAGTTTGCGGGACGGGCAGCGGGTGGTGTACACGAGCCCGCTGAAGGCGCTGTCGAACCAGAAGTACCGCGAGCTGGCGGAGGAGTTCAAAGACGTGGGCTTGATGACTGGCGATACGGTGATAAACCCAGACGCGTCTTGTTTGGTGATGACCACGGAGGTGCTTCGCAGCATGCTGTACAAAGGCGGCGAGGTGATGCGCGAGGTTGGCTGGGTGATCTTCGACGAGATCCATTACATGCGCGACGCGGACCGCGGCGTGGTCTGGGAGGAAACGATCGCGGGTCTGCCGCACGCGGTGCGGTACGCGTTTTTGAGCGCCACGATTCCCAACGCGCGCGAGTTCGCGGAGTGGATCGTGAAGCTGCACGACCAGCCGTGCCACCTCGTGTACACGGATTTCCGCCCCACGCCGCTCGAGCACTACATCTTCCCGAGCGGAGGCGACGGCGTGTACCTGTGCTACGACCGCGAGAACACGTTCCGGCAGGAGAACTTCCTGAAGGCCATCAACGCGGTCGCGCCCGCGAGCGACGGGTACGCCAGCGGCAGGGTCGCGAACCGGGGGTCCGGAGACGATACCGGCGGCGGCGACGCGAAGGCGGGTAAAGGCGGGTCGAAAACCGGAGCCGGTTCGGACATTCAGAAGATCATCAAGATGGTGACCACGAAGAACTACGACCCGTGCATCGTGTTTGCGTTTTCCAAGAACGAGTGCGAGCAGCTGGTGGAGGACTGCGAAGGCATCGATCTGAACGACGACGACGAGAAGACCATGGTGGAGACCATCTACGAAAACGCGCTCGACGACTTGTCGGACGACGACAAGCGATTGCCGCAAGTCGCGAGTTTACTCCCGACGTTACGGCGCGGGATCGGGACGCACCACGCCGGTTTATTGCCACGTTTAAAAGAGATCGTGGAGATTCTGTTCCAAGAGGGCCTCCTAAAAGTCCTCGTGGCGACGGAGACGATGTCCACTGGTCTGAACATGCCCGCGAAGACGGTGGTGTTCACGTCGCCGCGCAAGTTCGACGGGAACGGGTACCGCTGGATCAGCTCGGGCGAGTACGTGCAGATGTCCGGTCGCGCCGGCCGACGCGGCCTCGATGACCGAGGGTTAGTGATCCTGATGATCGACGAGCGCATGGACCCGAAAGTAGCGAGGGACATGCTGCACGGCCGCTCCGACCCGCTGGACTCCGCGTTCCGACTCACCTACGGCACGATCACCAATCTCACGCGGCTCGAGGGACACGACGCCGCGTCGTTAGCGCGGCGATCCTTCGCGCAGTTCCAGAGCGAGCGCAGGGTCCCGGCGCTGGAGGCGGAGGCGGCGAGGCTGGAGCGCGAGCGCGACGACGTGCGTCTCCCGAGCGCCACGCAGACGCACATCACGGACTACGTCGCCATAGAAGAGACGCTCGCGACGCTGCGCGCCGAGCGCCGAACGATAACGAACGACCCGAAAACGATCGCGCCGTTTTTGTCGCCGGGGCGGATGACGCGCGTGCTCGTCGCCGACCCCGAGCGACGAGCCGAGGCGGCGCGGCGCGCGGGCGCGGACGGTGGGTCCGCCGCGCTCGCTTCGGCTCGTGTCGCGAGCGAGTGGGGCGTCTTAGTGAGCCACGACCGCAAGCCAGGCACGAACGTGTTCGAAGTGGAGGTGCTTTGCGTCGCCGAGGAGGGACGCGGAAACAAAGGCGCGTCTTTGATCCGTTCGATGCGCGCGCCGGAGCCGCCCGACCCGCTCGCGTTCGCCAAGGACGCGGACGGCCGCGAGGCGCTTCGCATCGCCGCGGAGACGTTTCAGGAGACGAAAGCGCGGTGGCAGCCGCGTGTGTTGCGAGTCAACCTCACGCAGCTCGACTCTCTGAGCTCGGTGCGCGTCTACCTGCCCGACAACCTGAAGGCGTCCGTCGAGGCGCGGGCGCGCGCGCTGGCGAGCGCGCGCGAGGTGCTGCGCCGGTTCCCGGAGGGCGTCCCGCCGCTTCGCGCGGAGGAGGACATGAAGGTGGACTCGAAACGGTTCCGGTCGCTGGAGCTGAAGATCAAGCGTTTAGAAACCATGGCCTCGACGCATCCGTTGCGGGACGACCCGACGTTACCGAATCTGTTGGCGACGTTCGCGCGACGGCGGGAGTTGCATTTGGCGGCGCAGATGGCGCGGCGCGCGGCGAGGGACGCGCGTGGCGCCATCAAACGCGACGAACTCCAAAAACGTCTGCGGGTGTTGCGGCGGCTGGACCACTTGCACCCCGACGAGAACGTGGCGCTGGTGAAGGGCAAGGTGGCGTGCGAGATGAACACCGGCGACGAGCTCGTGGCGACTGAGCTGATGTTCGACGGCACGTTTAAGGAGCTCGACGTCGGGTCGACGGTTGCGCTTGTCTCGGCGCTGCTCTGGCGCGAGGGCTCGGGCGACGCCGAGGATGCCGTCAAGCGCATGTCCAAGGAGGCGCAGAGGGCGTACGAGAGGCTCCAGGACGCCGCGCGGGTCGTCGCCAAGCACGAGGCCGACGTCGGTTTAGACGTTGAGGAAAGTATCGACGCGAACGGCTCCGGAGCGGCCCGGGGCGGCGCCTCGGCGAACGGCGTCGTCTCGAGGTTCCGCCCCGAGCTCATGGACATGGCCCGCCGGTGGATGGACGGCGCGCCGTTTTCGGAGATCATGCGCATGGCGAACGGCGAGCGGAAGATGTACGAGGGGAGCATCGTGCGGGCGTTCCGGAGAGTACAGGAATTTCTGCGATCTCTCTCCGCGGGCGCGCGCGTCGTCGGCGAAACCGAGCTCGAACGCAAGTTCGACGCCGCCGCCGACGCCATGATCCGCGACATCGTCTTCTGCGACTCGCTCTTCGCGCCGAAATGAAATCGATGATTGATGACACTCGTATTCGCTCTTCCGTGTGACCAATACAACGAACGCGCGCTCGACTTCGCCGCCTAGTGCGGCCCGCCGAGCCGCGCGCCTTCTCGCCGTTTTGTGAACAGACACAAAAAAGACGCGTCTACGATCGTCGCCTCCATCCAACACCCTCCACCGTTCGCGTCTCGTCACCTTCGCGTTATTTCGAAAGATGCTTTTACGCGTTGGTGGAGCCGTTCTTGAGGCGCGCGGCGTTGCGGCGCGCCTCCTTGGCGCCGACGCGGCGGGGGTTCTCCGCCTCCTTCTTCACAGCCTCCACGGCTTCCGAAAGCACAACCTCGACGTGGCAGGGCGAGCTCATGTAGGGGTTGATGCGACCGTGCGCGCGGTAGGTGCGGCGGCGCTGCTGCACGGCGCGGTTCACCTGGATGTGGTACACGGAGAGCGCCTCGGTGTCAAGACCCTTGACCTGTCGTGCGTGAAAGGAGAAGACGCGAGAGAAGACGGGAGAGAGGAGAGGGTGAGTCGGTCGCGGTTGGAGGCGGAGAAACTTTTTTTGCGGCGAGAGGGTGTTTTTCGAGTGCCCTTCGCAGTCTCGAAAAACGGAAAACGCGTTGAAAACCCTGGCGTGGTGGGTCGCGATCCCGACGGCGAACGCCGCGCGGCGCCGCCGCGACGCGCGGACGCGGGCGGCGGTCGCGTCGTTCGGTCGTGCGGGTAGTAGGGGCTCTTCGCCTCGCGATCGACCCCGCGGCGCGCGTCGCGGGCGCTCGCCGGCGCGCTTCGACCGCCCGCGCGCCTCGAGAAAAAACCCCGCGTCGCTTCCGTGAGCCGCTTCGATGCCGCGCGTACCTCCGCGTTGGACTCGGCGTTCTTCAGGATGTTGAGGAGCATCTCCGCGGACTTCTTGGGCCAGCGGCCCTGGCCGTTGGTAGAGCCCTCGTTCTTCGCCTGCGCGGTGCGGCCGACGCCACCGCAGTAGCGGCGGAAGACGATGCAGCGGCGCATGGCGATGACCTCCTCGAGGTACTTCTTCGCCTCCTGCAGCTCCATCTTCTTGATGGCCATCGCGGTCTCGCGCATGTTCTTGAAGTGCGTGCGGAGGTCCGAGCCGCGCGCCTTCGCGGACTTGGTCACCTCGCCTTCCCGAGCGTAAGCCACCATGTTGGCTTCTGTACTGTTCACGCACGACCGTGCGTGCGCGTTCCAAAGAGGGCGACGGCGGGGCGTGCGTCGCGGCTTTTCTACGTTCCGATGAAGTTTTTTAGGGTTCCCGGAGTGAGATTTCGGGTGGTACCGAAGCCGATTTGAGCTTTTTCGCGAAGCGGTTGCCGGTTGGACTTTGATGAGCGTGTTTGAGTCCGACGCGAACGCGGGAGGAGGGAAAAAAAAGCGCGCGCTCGTGCGACTGCAGTCGTGCCGTCCGGGACCTCCGGGCGCCACGATGGCGGCGACGCACGAGTCGCTCGCGATGCTGGCGGCGGTGCGCGCGCTGGATCTCGACGGCGTCGCGAGCGACGTGGAGATCGAGGAGACCCGCGCGGCGCTGCGGGACGCGCGCGAGATGCTGGCGAACCCCCTGGCGTACCCGCCGCGCGAAGAGAAAGATCGCGCCGTCGTCAGGCAGGGCGCGGTCGAGGTCCGCGGGCGCGAAGTGAGGCTCGGGGCGCTTGACATCGAGAACGCGCTCGTTCTGAGGTGCGTCGGCGTCGCCAGATCGCATCGATCACGGCTCGGACGGCGCGCGAACGTCCCCCCCGAACGCCTCGCCGCGCTCGGGAGGAGACCCGACGCGAGACGCGATGTGCGATTTTCTGCCCGTTTCCCGAGGACGGGCGCTCTCGGCACGCGCCAGAGACGCTCTCGGCGCCTCTCCCGGAGAAGTCCACCCGCGTGCCTCTCGTCGTCCGATCCAGAACGACGAGAGACGCGCGCGATCGTCCGT
>Ga0181561_10000909_pt1 | contig 25689 bp, 24 predicted proteins | sample 011ome_19_FD_133760 | JGI IMG/M metagenome (GOLD analysis project Ga0181561, IMG submission 133760) | Coastal salt marsh microbial communities from the Groves Creek Marsh, Skidaway Island, Georgia - 011510BT metaG (megahit assembly) | ecosystem: Environmental > Aquatic > Marine > Intertidal... | reverse complement strand
TTGTTACCAACACTCAACTGCGTGATTTGAACCTGAGGCTCAGGGAAAAACCTAATTCAGTCGAACCCAAAGCAGACAAATAAATCGTTTGCGTAAACCCAACCCGAGAATCATCCAAAAGACAGTTCAGAGGTAAAAGAATGGCAGGCCATTCCAAATGGGCAAATATTAAGCATAAGAAAGCCGCGGTTGATGCCAAACGCGGCAAGGTCTTTACCAAGATCATTCGTGAACTAGTCGTTGCGGCCAAAGCTGGACCGAACCCCGAAGACAATCCTCGATTGCGAGGGGTGGTCGATAAGGCATTGGCTGCCAACATGAAAAAGGACACCATCGAAAAAGCTATTGCCCGCGGTGCTGGTAATGCCGAGGGCGACAACTACGAAGAATGCACCTACGAAGGTTATGCGCCTGGCGGCGTCGCCGTATTGGTTGAATGCATGACTGACAACAAAAACCGCACAGTTGCAGAAATTCGCCATGCGTTCAGCAAGCGTGGTGGTAATTTAGGGACTGACGGATCTGTGGCCTATCTGTTCGATCGTAAAGGGCAAATTTATTATGAATCGGTCGATGAGGATGAGCTCATGGAAGCCGCGCTTGAAGCAGGGGTTGAAGACATCGAATCCGGCGATGATGAATCAGCATTGCTTTACACGGCATGGGAGGAATTCGATGATGTAAAGAAGGCACTGGTCGAAGCCGGGTTTAAACCAGATTCCGCTGTAGTCACCATGATTGCCTCAACGGAAATTCCTTTAGATAAAGATTCAGCTGAATCTGTCTTGGGACTCGTGGAGCAACTTGAAGACCTTGACGATGTGCAAAATGTTTACACCAATGCCGATATTCCAGACGAGATTATGGATGAGCTGCAAGGGTAAGAGACATAGGGCAGGTCGAGCTGAATTAGCGCTTAGCCCAGCTTTCTCTCCATTACTATATTTGCCCTGACGTAGATTGGGTCCTGGCCCTCGCTTACCGTGATGAACCCGTATTTTTTATAAAGCGCTATGGCGGGCTTTAATTTGGTATTGGAAACCAGGTAAACCCGAAAAATTTAGGGCTTCTGAAACATCCCGAACAGTAATGGCCAGTTGTCCTAATCCTAATATTTTATTTTCCATCGAGATATCCCCGGACAGCAAAAGCTTTATCTTAAATGTTGAAGAACAACCGCGCATTATTCTTGGTTGCCTTTTCAATATCAGTTCCACTCAGCCGATAACATTCAGCCAGTTTTTTTGCCACCCATGGCAAATATACCGGATAGTTTGTCCGCGACTTGGGCTTGGGGATAATGTTTCTGGGCAATAAAAATGGCGCGTCGGTTTCAATCATTAATCGATTTAGAGGAATATCGGAGACGATGTCGGCCAATTGTTTGCCACGGCGTTCATCGCATACCCATCCGGTAATACCGATATAAAAACCGTTTTCGAGGTAACCCTGAAGGCTGTCTCGATCACCAGTAAAGCAATGAATAACTACAGGTGGCAGTACGCCTCCATAGTTTTTCAATATCTTGATCTGGATATCAAATGCGTCGCGCTCATGTAAAAACAGCGGTTTTTTTGTGTCGATAGCAATCTCAAGCTGGGCTTCAAACGCTTTTATTTGGTCTTTATGAGGGGAGTAATTGCGATTGAAATCCAGCCCGGTTTCCCCGACCGCAACTACCCTGGGGTTAGTTAAAAGTTCGCGAATTTGACGTTCTGTTTCCTGGTTCCAGTCCTTGGCATCGTGCGGGTGTACTCCTGCCGTAGAATAGAGAACAGGGTAGGTATCCGATTGGTACTTCTCGCATATATGCAAAGCGTTTATGCTGGCCTGTAAATCAGTCCCTGACACCACAATCTGTTCCACACCAGCCATATACGCCGACTCCAAAATCTCGGGTATTTGATTGCATAATTGTGAGTTTGTCAGGTTGACGCCGATATCGATCATTTCGTGTTTTTTCTGTCTTGCACTTTGAGTAGCGAGCATTCTGCCGTAAAGTGCGCGCCATTAAAAAATCTAAAGCAGCCAGGGCGGCTTAAAACCTATGGTCTGGTTATTTCTAATTGGTTCAGCATTATTTGTTTGGGGAGGCTTGTTAGCCGTACAGCCAACCAAAACGCAAAAACGCATTGCTTATCTTCGGGAATCGGCGATGCAAGAAGGGTTGCACATCAAGCTGCCGGTATCACTTAAATTCCCTGAGGGGGCCAAAAAAAGTGAATCGCCCTATTATTGCCTAACGCTTGCTGACCGTAAGTTGGGAAATATGTACAGGCATATTTCGCGGAATGGGGATGGAAGTCTGCCTGAAGATCTTTCTGACCCAATAGAGATTTCTTTTTGTGAAGTGCTCAGCGATCTTGGTGATGAATATAAAGCGGCTTATTTGGGTGCTGGATTGCTCGGTATAAGCTGGAATGAAGCGGCTCAGGAGAAAGTTCCTGACGAACTTTTACAGGCGCTTCAAGAACTAAAAATGAAAATTCAGTCCTAAAGGTGTTTTGTTTTTTTGTTTTTTGTTGTTTAAATAAAAAAAGGGATCGCGTTGGGCTCTCTAATAATTTTTAAATCTTTCCCTGATAAATAGTATTAGTTCATCTCGGGGAACGAGCGGCTCATAAATACTTCTCAGGCATAAATTGTAAGGCACGTATGTCTAAATCACTTGTCATTGTGGAATCTCCGGCGAAAGCCAAGACGATCAATAAGTATCTAGGTAATGATTTTATCGTGAAGTCCAGTGTTGGACATATTCGCGATCTGCCCACAGGTTCGTCCGGAAATTCCCAAATTGATGCCAAGGCCCGGGCGGCTGAGGCAGCAAAAACCCGAAAAATGCCGCCTGACGAAAAAGCGATATATAAAAAGAAGAAGGCTAGAGATCAGCTGGTCCGTCGAATGGGTGTTGACCCTGAAAACGGCTGGAAAGCGAATTATCAAATTCTTCCCGGAAAGGAGAAAGTGGTCAGTGAGCTTAAGAAGCTGGCTAAAGATGCTGACGCCATTTATCTCGCGACTGATTTGGATAGGGAAGGAGAGGCAATTGCCTGGCATTTGCGTGAAGCCATTGGTGGTGACGATAGCCGCTATCGCCGCGTGGTATTCAATGAGATTACCAAAGCTGCGATCCAGGATGCTTTTTCAAAGCCTAGCGATATCAATCAAAATCGGGTAGATGCGCAGCAGGCCAGACGCTTTCTGGATCGTGTGGTCGGTTTTATGGTCTCGCCGCTGCTCTGGTCAAAGGTAGCCCGTGGATTGTCGGCAGGGCGTGTTCAATCGGTAGCCGTTCGTTTGTTGGTTGAGCGAGAACTGGAAATCAAGGCGTTTGTCCCAGAGGAATACTGGACGCTGCACGCTGAACTTCTTAATGATAAGAAGCAAGATGTTCGGTTTGAAGCATACGAATATGCTGGCTCAAAGTTTGAACCCAAGACCGAGTTGGAAACCCAAAAAGCTGTTGATGCACTTAAGGGATCGAGCTTCGAAGTCATTAGTCGTGAAGACAAGCCCACAAAAAAGAATCCGTACCCGCCGTTAATAACCTCGACCATGCAGCAGGCGGCTAGTACCCGGCTAGGCTTCTCTGTGCGTAAGACCATGACCATGGCCCAGCGGTTATACGAAGCTGGCTACATTACTTATATGCGTACGGACTCGACGAATCTAAGCGAAGAGGCTATTAGTAGCTGTCGCCAATTCATTGCCAAGGAATTTGGCCAAGAGTTTGTTCCCGAAACATCGAATAAGTACTCCAGTAAAGAGGGTGCCCAGGAAGCGCATGAGGCGATAAGGCCATCTTCTGTAGAAATTAAGGCAGAATCGTTGAAAGAGATGGAAGCGGATGCCAGAAAACTTTATCAATTGATCTGGCAGCAATTTGTCGCTTGCCAGATGCCGCCGACAGAGTACAACGCCACAAGAATTGCTGTTAAGGCAGGTGATTACAACTTGCGAACCAGTGGACGTGTTGTGACTTTTGAAGGTTACCAGCGTGTTCTGCCCCCTGTATCCCGCAAGGAAGAGGACAAACAGCTTCCTGATTTGAAGAAGGGTGAAATGTTGACCCTGAAAGAGCTTGATCCCAAACAGCACTTTACCAAGCCGCCTTCACGCTATTCTGAAGCAGCCCTGGTCAAGGAATTGGAAAAACGAGGCATTGGGCGTCCTTCGACCTATGCCAGCATTATTTCGACTATTCAGGATCGTGGCTACGTCAAACTGGATAAACGACGTTTTTATGCAGAAAAAATGGGGGAGATTGTTACCGAACGCCTGGTAGAAAGCTTTTCTGATTTGCTCGATTACAGCTTTACCGCTCGTATGGAAGATCGCCTGGACAACATTGCCAGCGGAGACAAGGATTGGGTCGACGAGCTTGACCAGTTTTACAGTTGGTTTTCCAGCGAACTGGCAGACGCTGAAGTAAATATGCGTGAAAACAGTCCAACCATGACTGATGTGGCGTGTCCCCAGTGCGGTAGGCCAATGTATGTGCGAACGGGCACTACAGGGGTGTTTTTGGGCTGTTCAGGCTATGGATTGCCACCGAAAGAGCGCTGCAAAGGCACATTGAACTTAACGCCTGGCGATGAAGCCATCGCTGCAGATGCAGATGATGAGGCAGAATCGAGACTACTGGTCGAGAAGCATCGCTGTAAAAAGTGCAATATGTCGATGACGCCATACTTGATCGATGAGAGCCGAAAAATTCATATTTGCGGAAACAATCCCGACTGCGATGGTTTTGAAATTGAGGAAGGGCAATTCAAACTGAAAGGTTATGAAGGCCCAACGCTGGAATGCGATAAGTGCGGTAGTGAAATGCAGCTAAAAAACGGTCGATTCGGCAAGTATTTTGGCTGTACCAGTGACAATTGTAAAAATACGCGAAAACTTCTCAGGAACGGACAGCCAGCACCTCCGAAAATGGACCCAATCCCAATGCCAGAACTGCCTTGTGAGAAAGTCGAGGATTACTATGTTTTGCGCGATGGAGCCAGTGGCATTTTTCTTGCGGCAAGCCAATACCCTAAGCATCGGGAAACTCGAGCGCCTACAGTGGCTGAACTCAAGTCTCATGAAAAAGAACTGGACCCGAAATATGCATACTTACTGACTGCGCCAGATAAGGATCCCAAAGGTGGGGACGCAGTAATTCGATATAACCGCAAGCAGGCTCAATCCTATGTGCGCTCCGAAAAAGACGGCAAGCCCAGTGGTTGGAAAGCAGATTATATAGACGATCGTTGGGTGGAGTCCGGCACGGTAAAATAGCACCATGGCTAATCCCTACATCGGTCTTGTAAATCGCCAGCTGGCGTTTACTCGTTATCAAATAAGCTCGCGCCTTGAGGAAACCAATGCGGCCGACCGCTTGCGCAATCAGGGTGCGTTATATGCAGGTGTTTGGCACTTGAGCCTGGCCTACAAGAACTACCTTGCAGAGGTTGGAGCTAATTACAAGTTAACGCGACCTGAATTATCCAGAAAGGCCAGTGATCTATGTCTTGCCCTCGAATCGATGAACAAAAGCCCGGCGGAAGCAACAGAGTTGGATAGACTTGAGCGAGAAGGTTTTATCGCAGAAGTTTTTAAAGCGCTCATGCAAATAGAGAGAGTCGCTCAAGATATGGTGCCTCCTGCACCTGCTGATGTTGAAGAGAGGGATCCACTCAAGATGGTAGATATTTCCGGTGAGGAAGAAGAATTTAACTTTGGTTTTGAAAACCTTGCTCAGTGGGCTCAAAAGTTTAAAGCCCTGGTTGATCGGCATCGCGAGCAAATGATTGAGTACTAGCCCATGTTTTTGAACGCAAGTGCTACAATAAGTGCCCCATTCCCCAAAGACTTACTTAGGTTTTAGATGTCATCCACTCTTTTTGAAATTATCGAGCTCGCCAACGGCGATTTTGTTCTACAGCGTTCCGGAACAGCAGATGAGCCATTGGTTTCGATTACGTTTTCCCCGGAAGCAAAAAAGTTTTTGTCTGAAGCGAGCTCAGAAGTTGCGCGCTCTATGATCGAGGCGGGCATACAGGAAGTAGAAGAAATTATGGATGGTCAAATTTCGGCGGAAATCCTCGATCCTTCGAACAATCGAATTATCCACTAGCAAGCGTCGTCCTGCCCGATATTGACGTTAACGCCTAATAATGCCGACTGCTTTACCCTCAATAGCAAATTGCTGCATTCTCAGATCAATTTCTATTGGTTTGAAATCCTGGTTTTCAGCATGCAGGATTACCTGGCTGGGGCTTTTTCTCTCAAAGCGTTTTACCGTAACTTCATCATCAACCCTTGCAACAACGACCTCGCCATTGCGAGCTGTTTGAATTTTTTGCACAGCAAGAAGATCACCATCCATGATGCCGATGTCTTTCATGCTTTCCCCTTCGACCCTCAATAAATAGTCGGCAGGCGGAGCAAAAAAATCACCCTGAATGGGTACGTGGGTATCGATATTTTCAATGGCAAGGAGTGGGGCACCTGCGGCGACCTTACCCACTACGGGAAGACCTTCGTTTGCTGCTTCAGGTAGTCGAATTCCGCGAGAGGAGCCGGGAATCATTTCGATTGCTCCCTTGCGAGCCAGGGCTCGAAGGTGATCTTCTGCCGCATTGGCGGAACGAAATCCCAACTTCTCCGATATTTCAGCTCGAGTGGGAGGCATGCCGGTGTCGCTTATGAAATCCCGTATTAGCTGTAGAATTTCCTGTTGTCTGGGCGTAAGGGCTTGCATATCAGTCTCCTTGGTCAGAAGACTGTGATTTTATACAGTTTTGTATGTATGTACAGTAGTTTTTGGGAAGGCCGACGGATTACCTAAAAATCGTCATAACCCAGCAAGGATTCTGGCTCCAGTGTTGCCAATGGGTCCGCCAAATAATCATTAGACAACTCATTAAAATCAATATCTTCCCTAGAGACTTCGTAAGACGCAGACCAGTCTTCCGGTGGGGCGGCCAGTTCCAGGTTAAGTGAATGCCAGGTTTCTATGTCAAATTCGCTGACCTCACCATCCACAAACTGCACTTCTACAGTAAGTCCCTGATCGTCGAACGCAACAATTTCGAACAGTTGCTGGGTGTCCTGATCTGCATACCATTCCCCAATTAGGGGTGCTTTCGCTGCCATTTGATCACCTCACCAATCTCGTGGATGTATTCCGATACTCCTCCTCGAAGATTGGCTAGTCAATACAAATAGATTTATAAATAATTCCTGTTCAATAAAGTTGTCAATTGTCGATTGTGAGAATAAAACAATGGTTAAGGTTTAAAGTTTTGTCGGGAATCATCTTGAAAGAGCAATTTGTCCTATAGAATGCGTTGCTAATGAAAAAATTGTCTAAGCTGTAATCTTCACCATCGAATAGTCGTGAATAAAAATCCTTAAATTTGAATATTGGGACGAAAATTGCCACAACGTTTGTTTGTCGACATAGAAAGTACACACCTAAGCGGTGAAGAAAGTGATCTTTTGCTCCATCCTGAGGTTGCCGGACTTATTCTGTTTGCCAGAAATTTTGAAAGCCGTGAGCAAGTGACGGATCTTGTTGCCCAGGCTCGAGCTATTCGCCCGGAGTTATTAATCGGGGTTGATCAGGAAGGAGGGCGAGTACAGCGATTTTGCGGTCATGGGTTTGTTCGATTACCTTCGCTGCAAAAGCTGGGCTTGCTCCATGAAAAAGCTCCGGATAAAGCAAAAGAGGCCAGCTTTCTTCATGGCTGGTTGATGGGGGCCGAAATACTTTCTGCCGGTTTGGATCTGAGCTTTGCGCCGGTGCTTGATCTTGATAGCAATCGCTGCAAGGCCATAGGCGATCGTTCATTTTCAAGTGATCCTTCCATCGCGATCTCACTGGCAGAAAGTTATCTCAAAGGAATGGAAGATGCAGGAATGGCGGCTACAGCCAAGCATTTTCCCGGCCATGGCAGTGTTGAGGTAGACAGCCATTTGGCACTTCCAGAAGACAGTCGGGATATGGATGAGATTGCGGCGTATGATCTGTTACCCTTTCGGGAACTAGCTACGATGTATAAGGCTGTGATGCCGGGGCATTTGCTGTTTCCCCAAGTGGATTCATTGCCTGTGGGCTTTTCATCATTCTGGTTGCAAACAGTTCTTCGTAGAGATCTGGGCTTTTCAGGCGTGATATTTAGTGATGATCTTTCCATGGCAGGAGCAGCGGCAAGCGGTAGCTATTCTCATCGTGCTGAATTGGCTCTCAAGGCTGGATGTGACCTTTTGCTCGCATGCAATAATCGGCAGGGTACATATGAAATTCTTAAGTTTCTGGAACAGGAAGCCTATGGGTCCGGAGCGGAAGCGGTCTGTACAATGAAAGCGAGAGAACAAGTAAAGTACGAAGATATTTTGGCTGCGCCTCATTATCAGCGTGCACAACAAATAATGACGACAATGCAGGAATAATTTAATGCTTGAAGAGTTTATGACCTGGGTAAATGAAAACTGGATTATTGTGCTTTTTGCCATAGTTGCCCTTGCCCTGTTTTTTAACCTTGTTGCCAGATACATCTTTAAATTTCTGATTAAACGTTCGCGCAATTCTTCAAATTTTTGGGATGACGCATTACTGGAAGCGATTAGTGCGCCCGTTGAATGGGCTATCTGGGTTTTCGGTCTAAATTTCGCCGTACTCTTTACAGACAATATTAATGAATTGGGCTGGCACTCCGTGGTCAGCAAAATTAATACGTCGCTCGTTGTGGTACTTGTTTCCTGGTTTTTACTACGTCTGGTTTCGCGTATGGAAGCCAACCTGACTTCAGACAAATATCTCGAAAAACCCATGGATCTCACGACGGGCACGGCGATTAGGAAACTGCTGCAAGCCAGTGTAGTGATTACCTCTGTTCTGGTGATATTGCAGTCATATGGCGTCAGCGTAAGTGGTGTCTTGGCATTTGGCGGAATTGGTGGGTTGGCGGTTGGTTTTGCCGCTCAGGATCTTCTGGCCAATTTTTTCGGGGCCATAATGATTTATATGGATAAGCCATTTGCCGTAGGCGATTGGGTACGTTCCCCGGATCGAGAAATTGAGGGAACCGTCGAAGACATAGGTTGGCGTCGTACTTTAATTCGCACCTTCGACAAAAGGGCCTTGTATGTCCCCAATTCGGCGTTTAACAAAATTTCGGTGGAAAACCCCAGCCGAATGACTAATCGCCGAATTTTTGAAACTGTGGGCGTGCGTTACTCCGATATTGGAGCGGTCCAAAATATAGTTACGCGAGCGAAGGAAATGCTTGAGCAGCATGAGGACATTGATACCGATCTCATCATCATGGTCAATCTAAATAAGTTTGGTGCCAGTTCAATCGATTTCTTTATTTACTGCTATACGAAGACAACCAACTGGGCTGAATATCACGCGGTTAAACAGGATGTTTTGTTCAAGGTTGAAAGCATCATTAGTGAAGAAAATGCTGAAATTGCATTCCCAACCCAAACGCTGCATGTGGCGCCAGTGGAAATATTGGCTTCACAAATTAATGAAAAGTCAGATGCAAAGAAGTGAATTCGGGACTAACCGGTTTAACTTCAGGTTAGGGATCGCCAGCATTAATGGCTGAATTAGAGAAACCTGCAGAAAATCTTCACGCGCCAAAATATTGGGGGACCTGGTTGGGACTTGGCATTCTTCGTGTGCTTGGTCGCTTGAGCCTTAAAAACCAGGTTCGGGTAGGCACGGTTATTGGTCATTTGGGTTACTGGCTGATTGCCCGCCGCCGAAAGATCACAAAAGTAAATATTCGCCTTTGTTTTCCCGAACTAGATGCCAATGAGCAAAAAAAATTGGCGAAAGACTGTGTTGTGCAAAATGCCATTGGTCTGATCGAAACAGCGAGAGCATGGTTTGCTGATCCGGCAACAATTGACGCCGAGATGGAAGTGGTTGGTTTTGAAAATGTCCAGCAGGCATTAGAACAGGGGAGAGGGTTGCTGGTCATTGGCGGGCACTACTCGACACTGGATATTGGCTGTCTGATTACCTCCAGGTTGCTGGATGAGTTTTATGGAATGTATCGACCGCAAAAAAATGCCCTGATGGATAAGACCATGCGTGAATCGCGTTTGCGATTGGGAAAGATCATCGATCGCCGGGACATGAGGACAATTGTCAGGGCGCTCAAAGGTGGAAAATTTGTCTGGTATGCGCCGGATCAGGACTATGGCCCTGAAGTTTCTGTGTTTGCGCCATTTTTCGGTGTTCAGGCCGCTACCATTAAAACCACAACGAAGCTGGCTCAAATCAATAATTCGCCGGTCTTGATTACTTCCTATCACCGGAAAATGGACAATTCAGGTTATGTCATGCGATTTGGCCCGGTGTTAAAAGATTTCCCAACAGGCGACGAAGTTGAAGATGCGTCGCGAATAAATCACGAGTTGGAAAAAGAGATCAGGAAGTATCCAGCGCAGTATATGTGGGTGCATCGAAGATTTAAGACTCGCCCACCTGGGGAGCAGGGGTTTTACCAGTAGAAATGTGGCAAGTAAAAGCTAGGCTGCTGCCTGTCTTTTGTATAGAGGGTAAAGACTACGTTCTTCTTGCTCAAAACGCTCACCTAGCAATTTGCGGAGTTTGGTGAGTTCAGTTTCACAAGCATAAATAAGTGCAGGGGTTAATTGTCCACTGCCATAGGTGTCATGGAATGACTTTACCTGCTTGCTTATTTCTTTCATCTCCAGGCGCATATTTTCGGCCAGCTTTTTTTGATCGCTACCCTGAGGCAGGGATATTCTTAGATAGAGATAAAGTTTGAGGTTTTCAGCCATAATGTGTGACTGGAAACGCCCTTTGAATAGTTTAATTTCGCGATCGAAATCGTCAATTTTGAAATGAGCCAGAAATCGACGGCTGTTATCCAGCCCGTCCAGTAAAAGCTTGTGTTCATCTGAAAGCAAATCAATCAAGTGAACCTGATAGGCTGCGCCCAGATTCGGCTCGTGAGATGCTGTGCCCGCTTGCTTAAACATAAGAGACTCAAAAATTTTAGTCTGCAAATCGTATATTTGCTTACGACATGATCAATATCTATATATAAAAATTGAGAACTGGTCGATGCTTAATAAAAATAAAGCAGAAGGATATGCTTCCTTTCTCTCACTATTGCGCCGACTCTGGTGCTGAAACCAGCCTTGGTAGTTTTAACTTGAGTTTATTAGCTTTGAGTATTTCAGCTTCATTCCGCAGATCTGAGTGAATGACGGAGTTTTCTTCCAGCCATTTTTCTGGAAATGATAGCTCTATCCGGTTCTTTTTGATGAGGGCGTTAATGGAAGGCCGGGCGTCATCAAGTCGCCGGATATTCAAACGTACGGCAATACGCAAGATAGCTACCATTAGGACTAATGTTTTCTTGTTATAAAGAGTGAAGTCAGCAAAAGCCTTGCGTTTAAATCCTTTGCGGTAATGTTTGAGAAGCAAAGCCAGAATGTCCTGTTCTTCTCGCGAAAACCCGGGCAGTTCGGTATTGCCAATAATGTAGGACGAGTGTTCCTGAATGCCGCGGCGATTAATGTGAAGTCCTATTTCATGCAGCTCTGCGGCCCACTCAATAATTTTCTCTGCTTGCAGCCATTCCTCGGTTTTTTCCTCTGCTTCAATACCCTTTAAAAGATCTTTTGCCGTTTGTTTAACCCGCTCAACTTGTGCGCCATCTATGTCATAACGTACAGCAAGACTGCGAATGGTTCGTTCGCGAATATCTTCATGCTGCATTCTTTCAGTTAGTTCGTACAGCACACCTTCGCGAAGAGCTGATTCGCTAAGGGACATTTCTTTGACATCAAGCCGCTGAAAGATCGCCTCCAGTATGGCAACACCAGCAGGCATTACTGACCGGCGATGTTCTTCAATTCCTGTGATTTGATCTACGTGGCCTAGTGCGATCATCTCATTGCGTATCTGCTCGAGCATTTCTGCCCGGATAATACCGTCGAAGCTACCGTGGTTAGCCTCCCAATACTGGGCAACTGATTTGGCCGTACCGGAACAGCCGATTGCTGATTCCCAGCCCGTATTCTTGAACCGACGATCAATAATTTCCAGTCGCTGTGATGCTGCCAGCTCACACGCTCTAAAGGCTTTTTTACGGATTTTTCCATTGGCAAACCAGCGTTTGGTATAGGTAACACACCCCAGTGGCAAGCTGGCTAGTTGGAGAAGGTTAAATTGCTCGCCTATAGAGAACTCTGTACTGCCGCCACCAATATCAATGATTAAGCGGCGACCTTCCAGATGCGTGGTATGAGCAACCCCTTGGTAAATTAGTCGGGCTTCTTCGTCACCGCTAATGACCTCTATGGGCACTGGCATAAATTTTCTGGCCAGGCGGAGGAATTCATTTCGATTTTTGGCTTTGCGAAGGGTAAAGGTCGCAACAGCACGAACAGAGTTGGAATTAAGTTCCTGAATGGTTTCGGCAAAACTTCTCAAGACCTCAAGCCCACGCAGCATGGCTTCATCGGTCAAACGGTCGTTTTTATCCAGGCCCTGGGCTAACTGTACCATTCGCTTGTCGCGAACCAGTGGTTGCATGGTGCCATCAACTACCCTGACGATGCTTAGGTGAAAGCTGTTTGAGCCCAGGTCGATTGCGGCAATCGTCTGGTTTTCCGGAAGAATGGTTGTGTCTGAAGCCAAGCTTACTGATTCCACATTTTCAGGTATTTGTAGATTTCTTCTTGCGACCGACGTTTACGCTTGTTTCCGCGGCTAACGTACTTATTGGCCTGCTGGGAATCTACAATACGTGCTTTTTGGTTGTCGGCAAGCTGTATGTCGAGAATATCGATCAATCTGGATTTAATATCCGGGTCATAAATTGGGCAGGTGACTTCGACTCGGTAATCAAGATTTCGGGTCATCCAGTCAGCAGAGGAGATGAACACCTCCGGTTCGCCCTGATTATGAAAAACAAGAACGCGGGTATGTTCCAGGAAACGATCGACGATACTAGTAATACGAATATTTTCACTAAGTGTTTTAACTCCGGCCATGATTTCGCACATGCTACGAACGATAAGCTGTACATCCACGCCGGCTCGACTGGCGGTGTATAGTAATTCTGAAATTTCTTGGTCAACGATATTGTTGAGTTTCGCTGTGATCTTGCCCTTGCCGCCATTGCGGGCAATTTCTATTTCCCGATTTATGTATTCAATGATTTTTTCGCGTGTATTAATTGGTGATACCCAAAGATGCTTTAGCTTGGGTTGCTTGTAGCTCTCTTCGAGAAAACGAAAAACTGAGTCCGCTTCAGAGCACAGTCCTTTGTGAGCGGTGAATAGGGCGAAATCCGTATAGATTTTGGCTGTATTTTCGTTGAAGTTTCCGGTCGCTATAACCGCGTACTGTTTTGGCCCTTCCGGTGTATTACGAGTGACAACACAGAGTTTGGAATGTACTTTTAAGCCGGGAATGCCCAAGGTCACTTTTACATTGGATTCGGCCAGTGTCTCAGTCATTTCCAGATTGTGTTCTTCGTCGAAACGGGCGCGAATTTCTACATTTACCGTTACTTTCTTGTTGTTCCTGGCGGCATCAATCAGGGATTCCACAACCCTTGATTTACTAGCCACGCGGTAGATATTTACCTTGATATCTATGACGTCTGGATCTGCGGCGGCCTGACGAACAAACTCGGTAAAATAGCTGAAGCGGTGGTAGGGGTAGCACAGAAGAATATCGCCTTCATCAATGGCTTCAAACACATTTCGGGCTTTGTCGAAACGCGGGTAGCGCATGGCGGGCAGGGGAGGGAATTCGAGGTGGGCCCGGCCGGGGTTTTCAAAACTAATAAAATCACGAAAATTTCGATACCGGCCACCAGCGATTACACTATCAAGGTCTTCGATACTAAGTTTGTCGCAGAGCAATTGAACCAGTTCGCCGGGCATCTTTTTGTCATAACTCAGACGCATGGGTTCGGCAGTACGGCGGCTTTTGATGCCTTCCGCCAGTTTTTCAATAATGCTGGTATCCAGATCTTCGTCGAGTTTGAACTCAGAGTCCCGTGAGAATTTCATCGACCAGGCATCGAGGGTGTCGTAGTCAAGAAATGGTTTAAAAATCTGATCCAGGCAGTGACGAATTACCTCATCGGCCACCATAAAATAATTGCGTGCGTGGCCTCTGTCGGGCGGGATATTGATAAAGCGTGGAATCCTAGATGGTACGTCAATAATGGCGTATTGGGTTTCCTTGCCAGATTTTATCTCCACCACCAGGTAGGTTACTTCTGCCTCCAAATGCCGGTCGAGCTGAATATTGTCTTGCACCCAAATAGGGACAATATGCCGCAGAATTTTTTCTTCAAAATATACATCCAGCCAGCGGGATTGTTTTTCCGATAGGTCGACGCCTTCAATGAAAAAGATCTTTTTGATTTGTAGTTCAGCTACCAGTTCGGAATATATATGGTCAAACTGGCGACTGAGAGAAACCACTTTTTGCTGGATTTTGGTCAGCAATCGCCGAACTTCGGCATCTTCTTCGGCCCCAAGCTTTTCCATGCTGCGGCGTCGGACATCCGCGACACGCACTTTGAAAAATTCATCTTGGTTGCTGGAATAAATCCCAAGAAATCGCACCCGCTCAATAATCGGGTTGTTGGTATCAGCGGCTTCTTGTAAAACCCGCTCATTAAAGGAGAGCCAGCTGAGTTCTTTTGCGATTAGATCCTGGGATAACATCGGTTATAGCGCCTTAAGTTCGGTTACCTGATTTTGCAATCTTGACACGGCACTCTCAACTTCGCCCAGGCGCTCCCGCTCTTTAGCGACGACCGGTTCAGGTGCTCGTTGCACAAAATTCTCGTTGGAGAGTTTGCCAGAGATCTTTGACATTTCCGTTTCAAATTTTGTGATTTCGCGTTCAAGTCGATCAATTTCAGCAGAGACGTCTATCAAGCCAGCCATGGGAACCAATATTTCCAGATCGCCTGCCAGCGCCGTAGAAGACATGGGTGCCTCAGAATTTTCATCAAGCCATTCGATATGCTCAATATTAGCCAGCTTGGTTAGTAGCTGTTGCGATAGTTCAAGATTGTCCCGGTCGCTTTGGTGGCCGCCGCGAAGCAAAACAGGTATGGCTTTTCCAGGGGAGATGCCCATTTCACCGCGAATATTGCGAATGCCGACGATCAGGGTTTTTAACCAGGCAATTTGCTCGTCAGCCTGACTGTCAATTTTGCTTTGGTCTGGCTGTGGGTAAGGAGCAAGCATCAGCGTGTCGCCGGATTGTCCCGCAAGCGTACCAACACTCTGCCAGATTTCTTCAGTGATGTAGGGGATTAGCGGGTGGCTCAATCTCAAGATGGCGTCCAGAACCCTGACCAGCGTCCGTCGAGTCCCTTTCTTGCGAGCCGCGCTGGCGTTGTCATCCCAGAGCACAGGCTTTGATAATTCCAGATACCAATCGCAATATTGATTCCAGATATATTCATAGAGCGTGGTGGCCGCCAAATCAAAGCGGTAATCGTTGATGGCCTTGTTTACGCTTTGTTCTGTTCTCTGGAGCTGTGAAATAATCCAGCGATCGGCGACGCCTAATTCATAATCCTTTGAGCCATCGTGTCCGCAGTCTTCATTTTCGGTATTCATCAAGACATAGCGGCTCGCATTCCATAACTTGTTGCAGAAGTTTCGGTAGCCTTCCAGACGAGTCATGTCCCAATTGATATCACGACCCGTAGAGGCCAGGGCGAGCAGGGTAAAGCGCAAGGCATCTGTCCCATGCGCCTCAATACCTTCTGGAAATTCTTTTTTGGTGCGCTTGGCTATTTTTTCTGCCGCTTGCGGCTGCATCATATTTCCGGTTCGTTTTTCGACTAAATCGTCAATGCTGATGCCGTCAATCATATCCAGCGGATCGAGAACATTACCCTTGGATTTAGACATCTTTTGGCCGTTCTCATCTCGAATAAGGCCAGTGACGTAAACTGTTTTAAACGGAACTTCCTTGCGAAAATGCAGGGTCATCATGATCATTCGGGCCACCCAAAAGAAAATGATGTCAAAACCGGTAACAAGTACATCCGTCGGGTGGAATTTTTTTAGGTCTGGAGTCTCTTCCGGCCACCCCAAGGTGGAAAATGTCCACAGTGCTGAGCTGAACCAAGTGTCGAGAACATCTTCATCCTGATGCAGTTCTATATCACCAAGATCGTGCTTTTCACGAACTTCCTGCTCGGTTCGACCAACATAAACCTTACCGTCACGGTCGTACCAGGCAGGTATGCGGTGCCCCCACCATAGCTGTCGGCTGATACACCAGTCCTGAATATTGCGCATCCAGCTGAAATACATGTTTTCGTAGGACTTGGGCACAAATTGGATGTCGCCTTTTTCGACGGCTTTTATTGCCGGGTCGGCCAGTGGTTGAATGCGCACATACCATTGATCTGTCAGCATGGGCTCAATAACCACGCCCGAGCGATCCCCGTAAGGGACTTTTAGGGCATGATCTTTGGTTTCTTCCAGATAGCCAGCTGCATCAAAGTCCTCAATGATTTTATCGCGTGCGACAAATCGATCCAGCCCGGCGTAACCATTGGGCAGGGTGCTGCCATCACTGTCTGTTGCCTCGCCAGTGGTCGTGTAATGTTCAAATGAATCAACGATTGCGCCTTCCAGGGTCAACACATTAATCATCGGTAGTTGATGCCGTTTTCCTACGTCGTAATCGTTAAAGTCATGTGCTGGGGTAATTTTTACACAGCCCGTACCAAATTCGCGGTCGACATAATCGTCAGCAACGATCGGTATTCGGCGGTTGACCAATGGCAACAGAACTTCTTTGCCGACTAGTTCGCAATAACGTTCATCATCAGGATGAACTGCAACAGCAGTATCTCCTAACATGGTTTCCGGACGGGTGGTGGCAACAACCAAATAGGCTTTGCCATCTGCTGTTCGGGCTCCATCTGCCAGAGGGTAGCGGAAATGCCACAGGTGGCCTTTTTGATCCCTGTTTTCCACTTCGAGATCAGAAATGGCGGTATGAAGTTTGGGATCCCAGTTAACTAGACGCTTGCCTCGATAGATCAGGTCGTCTTCGTATAACTGGACAAAGACTTCAAGGACAGCTTTTGATAAGCCCTCATCCATGGTGAAGCGTTCACGCTCCCAGTCCACAGAGTTGCCCAATCGACGCATTTGGCGGGTGATGGTTCCACCGGATTCAGCTTTCCACCCCCAGATTTTGTCGATGAATTTCTCGCGACCCAGCTCTTCACGTGAGGTATTGCCCTCGGCAGCGAGTTTGCGTTCAACGACCATTTGCGTGGCGATACCCGCGTGATCGGTGCCAACCTGCCATAGGGCACTTTTGCCTCGCATTCGTTGATATCGAACCAGTGCGTCCATGATCGTGTGCTGGAAGGCGTGGCCCATGTGTAAGCTGCCAGTCACATTGGGTGGCGGAATCATGATGCTGTAGGCGTCATTGGATGAGTTCGGTTTAAAGTAACCGCGCTCCTCCCAAAGCTGATACCACCGTGCCTCGGCAGTAGAGGGGTCAAAGTTTTTTTGCATTTATCTCGTAAAAGCTTGGGACATTCTGTCCAGAAATCGCTGCTAACGACGTACTGGAACAGCTATTCGTACTAGATTGATTTAATTGCAGAATTATAGCGCGTCAGCGACTGCCAAGGCGCGCTTGAAAGAGAGTTTTTTTATTTTTTTGTTGTGAGCTGTGCGCGAATCCTTTTCCGGAGTTCCGCTTCAATTTTGGGTAAGTGCTCCTCCACCAGTGCATCAATCAATTTGTCGATATCAATTTCAGGCATGACAGACTGTTCTTCTGGTTCAGGTGCAAGCTGCTCATTTGCACGCTTTATCTCTTCAGCGCGGCTGGAAAACAAACCTGGTTGACGCGATGGTTGAGGAGATACTTCTGCTTTCGCCAACTCTTCTGCTACAGAGGTCAGGGTAGGGACTTCTGGCTCGGAAGAGTCCTCAATATTGCCGATAAAAAATGACGGGTCGATCAAGTCTTCTTGAAGGCTTGAATCATGATCACCGGTGATATAAGTCATCAATTCATCCAGCTCTCGCAGGAAAGACGAGTCTTGGTTTTGGTTGTTTTTTTGTGTTGACACGCTCATAAGTATATCCCGGCTTTACCGTCGAGAAGTGATCGCCATGTTACGAAGATTAAGCCTTCTAAAAGGTAGTGGCGTAACCCTGTGTGACTAAATTGGCATTAATTTAGCAAAAACTGTGAATTAGTTCTGGTTTCTTTTTGGGGAAAGCATGTCAGGGATGAATGTCATGTTTTTCAAGCGGATACCCGCGATCCTGATAAAAGCGCCATTTGTTGCGGCTGGCTTCGCGAAAACTGTGTTCTGCCGGAACAATTTCCAGAACGCGATCAAATCTGGCAAACACTGCCGGTGTCTCATTTGCCAGATTTATCAATATGTCATGAAAGTTTTCAGGTGGTGCCTTATGGCCGATAACAACCATTTCCCTGGGTTCACGCTCGGAAGAAAGTTCGTGAGGGATAAAAGCGTCTGGACGAAATGACCACAATTTTTCCTGCAGGGTTGCCGCCTGCAGCTTGTCTACACAATGGAGGTAGACCGTTCCGGCTCGAACGGCTTTTTCGGTTAGACGGCAGGCGATAGCCAAAGTGTCATTGGCATCTCCGCCTGTCATGACATAAAAGTCGATCTTGGTCACAGGGTTATACGCGTGAAATAAGGTAGTCCGTAAGCAGGCGAACTGGTCGTCCTGTGGCTCCCTTGGCTTTTCCACTTTTCCAGGCGGTGCCTGCGATGTCTAGATGAGCCCATTTTTGGCCTTTGGTGAATCGTGCAAGGAAACAGGCAGCGGTGACGCTACCGGCTTCTCGTCCACCGATGTTAGCCATGTCGGCAAAATTGCTGTCGAGCTGTTTGTCATATTCTGGCCAAAGAGGCATGCGCCAGGCCTTGTCTCCGGTTTTGCTAGAGGAGTCCAGTATGTCTGAAGCGAGTTGCTCATCGTTGGCGTAAAGCCCAGATGCATGGCTTCCAAGAGCGATAACGCAGGCGCCGGTCAAAGTGGCTATATCGATAATGGTTTCTGGTTCGTAGCGTGCGACATAACTGAGGGCGTCGCAGAGTACCAGACGTCCTTCGGCATCTGTATTGAGGACTTCAATGGTTTGACCTGACATAGAAGTAACCACATCCCCGGGTTTGGTAGCCTTGCCACTGGGCATATTTTCTGCAGCTGCAATTACCGCTATTAAATTAATGGGCAACTTCATCTTCGCTACTGCGTGAACTGTGCCGAATACGCTGGCGGCTCCGCACATATCAAATTTCATCTCATCCATTGCCGCTCCGGGTTTAAGTGAAATCCCCCCCGTATCAAAGGTTATGCCTTTGCCCACCAGGGCATGAGGTTTTGTGCTATCGCTCGCGCCGTGGTACTCCATAAGAATCAGTTTCGCAGGTTCTTCCGAGCCTGCAGAGACTGAAAGCAGGGATCCCATACCTAACTCCCGCATCTCTTTCTCTTCAAGGATGCTGGATTTAATGCCCAAATTTTGCATTTCCAGGGCCAGATCGGCGAGATAGGTCGGAGTGCAGGCATTACCAGGCTTGTTGCCCAAATCACGGCAAAGATTAATGCCCTGGGCAATAAACTCTCCGCGCTCAATAGATTTGCTGCTGTCCTCTGTTGAAGCGAAGAAAATTTTGTTGATCTGACGTGCCGGCTTTTTTTTGCTTTTAAATTCTTCGTATCGATAGACAGCTTGACCCAGCGCTAAAGCGAGTTCCTCGGCGATGTCTATTTCGCCGGTCTTGTTCATCAGACCACTTAGGTCGACAGTGGTTGACTCTGCCTTAAGCGAAGCAAGTCGGGCAGCCAGTTTGCTGGAGAATTCACGCCATTTGTGGCTTTCCGTGTTACTGCTTGGCAATCGCCAGAGCAGAATGCTTTTTGCATGGGCGTCGTCCTTTGCGGGGATCTCCAGTGAGCTGTTAGCAGCGCCCCCTAAAATACCCAAGGCTTTGTCTGGAGAAAACTGGGATTTTATTGCCTCAATATGCTCACTTACCAGATTGGAATCATGGTCGATAAAAATTGTGAGACAATCGGCGCCGGCTGCGGCGAGATCGGATGTCCATGCGCTAAGCTGCATTATTAAAAAAGCCTCTTTGTATATTTATGGTTAAAGGACGTGGGAACCCATGTACGCTATGTCTGACTAAGGTACCAGTCACGCAAAATCGCGTTGAATTAATATAAGCACAGTGTAAGCCAAGATGATAATCGCCCGATACCTGTCGACAAAAATTCTTTTTTCAACACTGGCCGTTTCCATCGTTTTAAGTCTGGTGGTGATGAGCGGCCGTCTTGCCCGATATATTTCGGCTGCTGCGGATGGTCAGCTTGCACTTAGCCTGATATTTCCCGTCGTATTTTTTCGCATGCCACAGCTGCTGGAGATCATTCTCCCGGTTTCCCTGCTTTTAGGCATCCTGATGTCTATCGGGGAGCTAAATGACAACAACGAAATGACTGTTATCAAAGCGACAGGCATGAGTGAGGCTCGAATTATGGCCATTGGTATGGGTGCGGCATTGTTTGTTGCCTTTGTTGTCGCCTTGTTTAGTTTTTATGTTTCGCCCAAAGGCAATGCTTACGTAGGCCAGTTAGTAAATGCCCAGGGTATGAAAAGTGAACTCAGCCAACTGTCACCGAATACGTTTTACGAGCTGGAAAACAATGGGGGTACTGTATACGCGGGAATGGTTGATACCGAACGTCGAGGCATGTCTGATGTTTTCGTCTTCCGACCCGAACCAATTAGTTCCAGGTTCGACGCTAATACAAATGAGGTAAGTCCCAGACAAACCATTATTTATGCCTCGCATGGCTATCAGGAATTTCGTGAAGAGGGCGGTTTTTACTTTGTTCTGGAGGATGGTGTTCAATTTGAGGGCGTTCCCGGGCAGCAGGATTTTTTAGTTACAGAGTTTGAGCGTTACAGCCAACGTATCGAAGAACCTGACGATCAGGTAAATGCGTTCACCACCGAGCAGGAATCCAGGGTAATCACTGAGCTGTTTGGGCAATCTGACCCTCAGTCAGTAGCCGAGCTCCACTGGCGACTCTCCCTGCCGGTTTCAGTGTTGTTGATGGCGGCGATAGCGTTCCCCTTGAGTCGATCAAATCCGCGCCAGAGTCGTTATTACTTGCTGATTCCTTCGCTGATCATGTTCCTTCTCTATATGGTTGCTCTAAACACGGGCAAGCAATCCTTGGCCAGTGGAGAGGGGACGGCGCTTACGTCTATTTGGTCAATTCACATCTCAGTTTTTTTCTTGACGATTGTTTTGTTTTTTTGGCCCGGGATTGTGGATCGCTTGCGCCATTCAGGGGTGCAGGGCTAATTCATGATGAATATTCTGGATCGCTACCTTTTTCATACAGTCGCAGGCTCTATTTTTGCGGTGTTGTTGGTGATCATCGGCATAGATGCCCTGGCTATGTTGATAGACGAGGTCGGTACAACACAGAACAGTTACGGGATGCTTCAGGTATTTTTCTATATTTTTCTGAAGCTTCCGGCGAGCTTGGCTGAGTATGCTGGTTATGCCGCCTTGATAGGGGTTATGTTAGGTTTGGGAATGTTGTCCAATTCGGGCGAGCTGACAGTGATCCGCTCTGCCGGAGTCTCCCTGCCGGGCATAGCCTGGATGGTTTTGAAGCCGGCGTTGGTCCTTATTGTGATGACATCATTAGTTTCGGAATTTGTTGCTCCCCGACTGGAGCAAAAGGCGGAAAACCAGCGAACTGTTTTGCGGGAAGAGGCAACCCAGAGTATTCAGGAAACGGGGCTGTGGCTGTTTGACCAAGGGACATTTTTGCACGTTAATGCGGTGTATCCAGATGGTAGGCTATTTGGTATATCGCGCTATAACATTAATCTGGCTGATTCTGAGTTAAACGCAGCCCAGGCTGCACGGGCAGAATTTGATCAGGGCAGTAATCAATGGACAGAACAATTCCTTCGAGAAACCCAGATCAATCCACAAAGTGTTGTGTCAGGTTCCAGTAACCAATCAATTTGGGAGACACGCTTGCGCCCGGAGTTGCTTAATATGTCGGTACTGAATGCTGCCCAGCTCTCTGTTCGAGAGCTCAATGAATTTAGCCAGTATTTGGGGCAGGATGAGAATCGGGCACGCAAATATCAGGTCGAATTTTGGCGTAAGTTATTGGCGCCTTTATCTATTGCCTCTCTTGTCTTTGTGGGTATGTCGTTTGTACTGGGATCTATTCGCCAGGTTGCTATTGGCGAAAGAATATTTGTTGGGGTAATGGTCGGAACGTTGTTCCAGTTACTTCAGGATATTTTTGGGCCCGCTTCAGTTGTGTGGGGATTTTCCGCATTCTGGGGAGTAATGATCCCGATATTGATAACCAGCCTTATTGGCTTGCTTTTGCTGATATTTAAAAACTAAAGCCCCAGATGCGCGTGACTAATCTTCAGAAAACTGGGATTTGTAGAGCCTCGCATAAGCGCCGTCATTTGCCAGAAGTTCCTGATGGCTGCCCAGCTCAACTATTTGCCCTTCTTCCATAACCGCAATTTTGTCAGCGTTCTCAATGGTTGAGAGCCTATGGGCTATTACCAGTGTGGTTCGGTTTTTCATGATGTCGTTTAATGCCATCTGAATATGCCGTTCTGATTCGTTGTCCAGAGCGGACGTTGCTTCATCCAAAATCAAAATGGGAGCATCTTTCAGGAAAGCGCGGGCAAGAGCCAATCGTTGTCGCTGACCACCGCTAAGGCTAGTGCCGTTTTCACCAATTTTTGTGTCCCATCCTTGGGCGAGTTCATTAATAAATTCATCTGCGTGGGCGGATTCTATTGCACGCTTTAACTGTGGTGTTGTCGCATTTCGCAATTCACCATAGGCAATGTTGGCCTTAATGCTGTCATCAAATAGAACCACTTGCTGATTAACCACGGCGAATTGTCGGCGCAAATCTGCAAGGCGATATTCTTCCACCGGATGTTCGTCGATTAGAATCGAATTACTGGGAGTATCGCCTTGACGCACAAGCAGGGATACCAAGGTTGATTTTCCTGATCCAGATTTACCCACCAGCGCCAGGGTTGTCCCAGGATCTAGTGTCAGGTTTATCCCCTTCAGGGCCGGATTATTTGATCCTGGGTAGGTGAAACTGAGATCACGGAATTCAATTTTTCCTGTGGCACGCTTTAACTCACGTGTGCCTTCGTCGATTTCCTGGGGTTCATCCAGAATAACAAAGATGCTTTGCGCGGCCGCTAGCCCGCGTTGTATAGCGGTGTTAATCGATGTTAGCTGTCGCAAAGGGCGTGAAATCATTGCCGCGGCGGTAATGTAGGCGAGAAAATCACCAGTGCCCATATTGCCTTTAAGCTCAGGGTTCAGCCCAACCCAGAAAAGCAAGGACAGGGAGCAAAAAGTAATGATCTGGATGAGTGGGCTGCTGATTTCAGTAACACGGGCTAGTTTAAGACTTTGCTTAAGGTTAGCTGCGCTGGCCTGACGAAACCGCTCCGCTTCAAATTCCTGGGCACCATAGGTTTTTACATCAGAGATGCCACGAATGGTTTCGGAGGCAACCTGTGTCACATTACCCATAGAGTTTTGTATGCGGTGGCTGTACTTACGCAACAGGGAGGATGCCAAACCGACCACGCCGGCAATCAGCGGGGCGACCAGTAAAAATATCAGGGTCAGTTTCCAGTTTTTTGAAAGCAGGAAGATGATCAGGGCAGTGATCGTCAAACCTTCCCGAGTGAGTGTGCGAACAGCATCGGTAGCGGCGGCGGTGATTTGTTCGACGTTGTATGTAATCAGTGCAATGGTGCTGCTAATGCCTTTATTCAATAGATAGCTTGTGGGTAGTCGCTGTAATTGTTGAAACAGATCCTTGCGAATGTCGTGAACCAGGTTTCGGCCTACCAGTGAGATGTAATATCCGCCAAGATAAGAGCCGATACCGCGAAACACAGCAATAACTACGATAAAGACCGGCAGTAAAATATGCAGCTGCTCGACTGATTCGACGGTATAAAAGAAATCAAAGAATCCACTTACTTCAGAGCTTTCGCCAAAGGCGGCTGGTAAGTATTCCATTAAGGCCGCCAGGCTTGCCTGGGTGAGACCATAGAGCGCATAGCCAAACAGACTAACGGCAAAAGCTGGCCAGTAAGGCAGTACGTAGCCGAGCAGCCTTCGATAGAGGAACCAGCTATTGTCTTTTTGTCCTGTTGCCATAGTCATGTTCAGTTAATTGCTATTTCTTGTGCTTTGGCAGCACGATCACTCGAGTGCCTGAGGCGATGTCATGCAGTGTACGGTTTTGTTTGTCTATCAGCGACCAAGGCAATCCGATAATGAAGCATGTGCCGACCAATGCCCCGAACCAAAGTTGCTTCGAGCTGGCTTTCCCTCCCTCTGGACTAATGAGCTGTAATCGCCATGTTTGCATGCCCAAAGTCGCGGAACGGGTATGCCAAAAGCCAACATAGAACAAGGTCAGCGACATAAAGAGGCCCAATTTATAGAGAGGACCGCTTAGAAGCGGGTGATAATCGTCACTAGCTGTCAGAGTCATTTGCTCTCCGGCTGATTCAAGCATCAGGCCACTTGATTCATCTATACCAATTGCATGGGCTACCAACATCAAAATAGCCGTATAGAAAAACCCCACAGCAAAGAGCAGAAACAGGTCATATATTCCAGCAACAATACGTCGCAAGAAACTGGCATTGGGTAGTGAAGCGATTTGAGCGTTGTCCATCAGTATTAGTGGTTCTTATTGCCTATCTGGCGCCGGGTCGTAGAATGCAGGTAATTTTGGATGATCTTGCAATGGCGCGCCATTCTAGCAGAGGTCCCAAAAGAGGCCAGAACTATAACAACAGCAGGATTTCGCGAATGTATAAATGTCAGCTCTCCGACGTTTTAAAAGCACTTATCGCGCTGTTATTTGTCAGCCTTGTCGCTTGTTCATCTAATTCAGGACAAGCACCGGCAAGTACAGGACAATGGTTTACTTGCCAGGCCGCGGATTCCAGAAGTGGGTGGAGCTGTCGGGAAGGCTATTTTGAAGATTCTGCCAGCGTTTCCGTCCCGGCATCTGAACATGCACCAGAACTCTCCCGATCAACAGACTCAATCTCTGAGTCGGAGCAGGTAGAGCCGGTTGTCAAAACGGCGTTAACTGATGTCACTGCTTCATCTGAAGGGGAGATTACTGACGCCGGTTTGGGTGTAAACTACAGTATCCAATTGGCAGCATTTACCACCGAGGAGCGAAGGGAAAATTATCTGCAACAAACCCCTATTGCTCGATCAGAGCTGATTTTAGAAAGGGGGCAGCGTGATGGACAAAGTTGGTGGCTGGTCTTGTATGGCCGATACCAGAACTATCAGGAAGCGCTTGAAGCCCAAAGGTACTTAGTCAGTACTTATGATGTAAGCAATACCTGGATTAAACCAGTTAACTAAAATACCCGTATTATGGTCTTTACAAAATCTGGCCAGGTATTTACTGGCAACTCATCGCCAACATTTAAATTTTAGTTAGATTATTTGAATGTTGGGAGTTTTTTGAGTTTAGTGATCAATAATAATAGTTTTACAGGAA
>Ga0181561_10000907_pt1 | contig 25709 bp, 22 predicted proteins | sample 011ome_19_FD_133760 | JGI IMG/M metagenome (GOLD analysis project Ga0181561, IMG submission 133760) | Coastal salt marsh microbial communities from the Groves Creek Marsh, Skidaway Island, Georgia - 011510BT metaG (megahit assembly) | ecosystem: Environmental > Aquatic > Marine > Intertidal... | reverse complement strand
GCGCCGGGCGCCGCCGCGTGGTGCCCGACGGAGCCGCGGTCGCCCAGGACTGCGCGTGGAGCGAGGAGCGAGGAGTGAGAAAGAACGATCGTCGCGGGTCAGCGAAGGGCGGCGCGAAGAGACGCGCTTTCGCGACGATGCGTGAACGCGCCGAATCGCGAGGAAGCACAGGCCGGCCGTGTTAACACCGATAGGGTCATTTAACCCAAAAGGTGTCCGGTTCGCGCGCGCTCGGTTGGCGCGACCGATGAAATGGACGTGCAGAAGGCGGGAAAGCGCTCCGGAAAACGCGCGGTTCGATGCGACGCGGGGGAAGTACGCACATCCGGAGCGGCGGAGCGTGCTGCGTCGGGCGGCGTTCGCCGAGACGTGCGCTCGGCGGGGCTGGGCCCACGACGGGGCAGCACTCAGCGCTTGCATGTTGACGCTTTGAGCGCTGCGGCTGGTGCCAATAATAACCGAGACGGAGAGAGTGTGTCAGCGCCGCGCTCTCGAGTGTGACGCGATGCACGGCGGCGCTCGAGGTGAATCGCGACCGCCGGTGACTTCGCCGCCCGTACCGCGCCGTTCGTCTCTCGTCTCGCGCGGACGGTCACGCGCGCGCGCGTCCCCGGACGACCGCGACGGTCGCGTTTTACGGGAAAAGATGGGATTCGCCTCGGAGCAAACCCGATAAGCGCGCGTCGGAAAACGCACGGTTCCGGCGATGCGATCGAGCGGACGCACCGGTCGGTAACAGCTTTAGGTCCGCGCGATGTGAGTACGGACGGTGAGAGCCGATGCACGCTGTTCTCTTCCGGCGTGCGCTTCGCCGCGACGCACCGCGCTGTGGCGAACGCGATCGAACCGTCTATCCACTTTATCTGACTGGGCCGTGTTTTTCAGAGGCGAAAGGGGCTTTTACCGATGCAGGGTCTATAACTCTTAGGCTCGTCCACTGAAGACGACTGAAAAATGCTGAGATGGAGGATCCAAGGGCTCCGTGATTGGCTACGAGAAAGGCGCTCGCAGCTCGAAGGAAATCTGGCAGATCCCGTCAGCTGCTTTTCCGGGACTCGTTCGCGATGTTATCTGCGCCTGCGGGCGCGCGCGCGACCGCACTCACGCACGCACGTCCGTCTCACCGCGGTCGAGCGACACACCCACACGGAAGCGTACTCTAAGCGACTTTCAGAGATGTCCGCTCTCACCTCCTCGTTCGTCGGCGTCGCGCCCAAGGTGGCCGCGATGAAGCCCAAGAAGGCGCAGCGCTCCGCGGTCACCGCCAAGGCCGTCGACGTCGACAGCCTCGCGCCTCCCACCACGCGCGTCGCCCCCAGGGTCCCCGAAGGTGCGTACTTTTCCGGATCGCTCGTCGACGCGACTGCGCGCTCGAGGCTCGCGAAACACGCGCGTCCAGCGCGGTCCCGCGCGGGCCACGCGCGTCTCGCGTCGCGTCGCGATTGCGCGATCGGCGAACCGGCGGTTATGCCGAACCGCCGAACGAACGTTCCCCGATTGACTCTCGATCCTCCCTCCCGCTCTCGTCTTCGCAAAACCCAAAGGCGCCCCCGTGGTCCCTCCCCAGGACCTGGCGAGCCGCCCCCGCCGCAACCGCCGCAGCGCGACCGTGCGCGAGGCGTTCCGCGAGACCATCCTGACGCCCAGCAACTTCATCTACCCGATCTTCGTGCACGACGGCGAGGAGGACATCCCCATCGCCTCGATGCCCGGGCAGTCGCGCCTCGGCTGGAAGACCGGCATGATCGACAAGGTGCGCGAGGCGCGCGCCGCCGGCGTGAACCAGGTGGTGGTCTTCCCCAAGACCCCCGACAACCTCAAGACGGAGACTGCGGAGGAGTGCTTCAACCCCGACGGCCTCGCGCAGCGCTCCATCTCGCTGCTCAAGGACACCTTCCCCGACCTCGAGGTGTACACGGACGTCGCGCTCGACCCCTACAACACCATGGGCCACGACGGCATGGTGAGATCCGACGGTGTCGTCATGAACGACGAGACCGTGTACTATCTGTGCAAGCAGGCGGTATCGCAGGCGCGCGCGGGCGCGGACGTCATCTCGCCCTCCGACATGATGGACGGGCGCGTCGGCGCCATCCGCGAGGCGCTCGACGCCGAGGGCTTCACCAACGTCGCCATCATGTCCTACACCGCCAAGTGCGTGACGCGTCCCACGCCGCCACTCGCGTTTCTGAGACGCGAGATTTCTCGATTACTTCTTCTCGTTTCCTCTGTCGTCCCATCCGACCCGTGTTCGTCGAGAGCCGACTGACCGACCGCCACTCTCGACCCGCGCGCGCGTCCTTCCTTCCAAACGCAGGTACAACTCGGCGTACTACGGCCCTTTCCGCGACGCGCTCGCGTCGGCGCCGCGCCCCGGAAACGAGGACTGGAAGATCCCCAAGGACAAGGCTGAGTACCAGATGGACCCCGCGAACTTCCGCGAGTGCCTGCGCGAAGCAGCGCTGGACGAGGCGGAGGGCGCGGACATCATGATGGTCAAGCCCGCGGGCGCGTACCTGGACATCATCCGCGCGCTCAAGGACTCCACCACGCTCCCCATCTCGGCGTACCAGGTGTCCGGCGAGTACTCCATGCTCAAGGCGGCCGCCGCCGCCGGGTACCTCGACGAGAAGGACGCCGTGCTTGAGTCGCTCATCGCCATCAAGCGCGCGGGCGCGGACCTCACGCTCTCCTACTACGCCGTCGACGCCGCCAAGTGGCTCGACGAGATGTGAGCGCGCGGCGAAGACAAACACAAAGTAATATTTTTTCCGCCGCGACGCGACGGGGTCGAGCGAAAGCGCGAGACGCGGCGAGAGTAGCGTGCGAATGTCGACATCTGATTACACTCTCCTCCTTCTACTCAAAGCTACGGCGCTCGAGTGTCCGACAGAACGACGTCTCGCTGTGTCCTCCGACGAACCCTTAGTAGAAGAAACCGAGCACCTTGCCACCGACCTTCTTGCGCCTCGCCTCCTCGTGATCCAGAATACCGTTCGCGGTGGTGAGCACAATCACGCCGAAGAGACGCGAGGGAAGGAGACGGCCGACCCAGTCCTCGACGTCCGTGTGAGAGAGATCGTAACGGGGGCTGTGATGAGGGGGGGAGGAGACGATGTCAGTTTTCCGCGGCGCACCGAGAGCGCGAGCGATTTTTCCCCGCAAACGCGCCACCACACTGGAGAGGCAAAAAACACGGTTCTCGAGAAGTGGTCTGGACCGCGCGCGGGACGTACCTGATGACACCGCACTTGTTGATGCGCCCGTTGAGCTCCACAACAATCTTGCCAGACCTGTGGTCGTCAATGTATTCGAACTCGTTGATGTAACCTGGGGTGAGAGAGGGGAGGCGCGTGTGAGCGATTGGTTCACCCGAAAACGTGAGAGCCGCCCCACGACGATGGATCGGGGAGTTTCAGTGCCCGAGACGTACCGTGCTTCTGCATGACCTGGAGGAACTTGATCACGACCTTGGACACCGGGCGAACGAGGACCTGGCGCTTGCCACGCTTCTCCGCGTTGTACATCGCCTGCGGTCGGGGGGAGACGGGGTGGAGGAAGGTCAGTCTGCTGTCCCAAACCCTAGAAAATAGAAATGCCGCGCGGAGATGGCCCTCGGAGATGGCCGGCTCACGTCGACCGCGAGTCCACACACGGCTTCGCAACGCCGCGACACGCACCTTGAGAGTGTCATTGAGAACGCTGATGCGAACCATGGTGGGCTATTTGTCGACTTGCGTGTTCTGCGCGAGCGAAAGAGGGCGCACGAGCGCGCGGGATCGAAAACTTGTCGCCGAAAAAACCCAAGGAAGCGCGCAAACCGTCCGGTGAGCGGTGAACTCGAGAATCGAGCCCAGGTCTCGGAATTTCGTCTCGCGTTCGAACGAGAGATTTCACAAAGACTTTTTCAAGAAAAAAAATATATCACCCCCCCTTCGCCGCCGCCGCCTCCGCCTCCTTCTTCGCCTTGGCCGCCGCGCGTTTCTTCGCGTTTTTCGCCGCGCTCTTGCTTTGCCCCGGGGCGTCCGTGATGAACGTCGCGCCGGGCGGGCCCGAGGGCTGCTTCGCGCTCTTACTTTGCCCCGAGGCCGCCGCGCCGGGCGGGCGGTACTTGCCCGGGCCGGCGTCCTCCGGCGCCGCCTCGGCGAGGGAGAAGTTGCCCGAACCGCTCGTCGCGTGCGGCGGGCGGTACGGCGCCGCCTTTTTCGCGGGCGCGCCCGCCGCGCCCGGCGCCAAGGCGTCCGTTTCCCTGCGAACGCTCCCCGGGGAGATGGGCCGGTCCGCGTGCGCGCCCGCGGGCGCGGGCTGCCACGTCGCCTCGTACAGCTTCTCGCGCGGCGCGTGGTGCAAGAGCTCGCCGTTGTACCGCCAAATCTTGAACCCGTTGTCCACGTTGAGCCGCGGCGCGACGGTGGCGGTGAGCAGGCGCCTTCCGTCCGGCGACCACTCGGCGGTCACCGAGCACGCCGCCCTCGTGGCGCCGACCAGCTTGTACTTCCCGTCCGCCTTGCGGTCGAAGAACTTCATGTCCCCGGGGAGGTTCCCGAACCCCGCCAGCAGGACGAACCGCCCGAACGGGTTCCAGCGCACGGTGTTGTGCGGCCCCGCGCCGAGCTGGTACTTCGGCTCGCACTTGGCCGCGTCGAAAATCGTCGCCTTCGCGGGCATGAACCCGTACACCACCACGAACTCCTCGCTGGTGGGCGACCACGCCGCCTCGTGCACCGGTCCCTCCTTGTCAAGAGGCACCTTGCAGTCCAACGCGCCGTCCGCGCGCATGAACGACAACGACGTCTCGCCGTAGTAGCTCTGGTTTGTGACGTCCACGTCGCACGAGCCGAGCACCAGGACCGCGCGCCCGTCCGGCGCCCACATGAAGTCCACCTCGTTCACGCGGAAGAACGCCTTGCGCGCGCTCGGCTGCACTTCCACGACGCCCTGGCTGTCCGCGGGGGGAGGGGGGAACACGCTCACGCTCCCGGGGATGCCCTTCTTCTCGGGGACGAACGTCGCCACCGCGGGGCTGGGGCCGGGCGAGAGCTTGCCCAGCGCGATCTGCGGGACGCGCAGCCGCGTGGCGCGCGTCTCGAAATCGTCCGTCCGGAAGAAGTGCACCTCGTTGGTCACCGCGCGGCACGCCACGGCGTCGTCGTCGCTGAACTGCAGGTACGGCCAGAACGCGGACTGAAACGACTTCTGGAAACACGCGTACACCTTCTCGCCCGTCGCGACGCGCCACACCGAAAGGTTCTTCTCGTCCCCCGCGCCCGAGGCGTTGGCCTTCTGGTACGTGCTCAGGAACGTCGCGCCCGGGGAGAAGTGCGTCGCGATCGTGCCGGGGCACGCGATCGTGCGCACGACCGCGTTGCTCATGGTGTCGTAGATGGTGACGTCCGCGGCCCCGACGCACGCCAGCAGCCGACCGTCGGCGGAGAACAGCGTGGACGCCGTCTTCACATCGCCGAGCTCGTGGTCGCTAAGCATCTTCTCGGACGTGTGCACGTGCATCCTCGCGACGCCCGGCGTGCGCTCGAGGATGCCCATCGGGAGAGAGGCTTCATTCGAGGTCATGGTGGCGCGCCCACGTCGCGGCGCCCGGATGAGTGGCGCGCGAAAAGGGTTTCGATCGACACGGACGATCTTGTTTCCGACACCGCCTAAAAATGTACGCATGAAAACTGCTTTGGTGTCTACTACGCTCGCGCTCGCCGGTGTCGTTAATCGTACTCCGCGGTCGCCTTGGACGAAACCTTGACCTTGACCTTGGCCTTCTTCGCAACCTCCTCCCCGGGCTGGCGCGCGGTCGCGCCGGGCGCGCGGACGAGGTGAATCTGCTGTTCCAGCTCCCGCTTGTTCGCTTTCCTGTCCTCCGATTCCTTCCCTTTCATCCTGTTCTCGTAGAATCTCTCGGCGCGACGCACGCGCACTTCCTCCACCTTCTTCATCGCGCGCAAGGTGCTCTGCGTGACGTTGCGGTCGTAGCGCTCGGGGCGGTTACGCTTGCGCTCGAACTGGAACACCGAGTCCGTCGCCGCGTCCTTACCGTGCAGCACGCGGTACGCCTTGGTCCACTTCACCTTGCGGGGATTGCGTTTCATCTTGAAGTTCTTGTGGCACTTGCTCCGGCAGAACCGAAAGATCTTCGAGTCGTTACGCACGAAGCATATCCCGTGGCCGGGATACACCGTGCTCGAGCAAAACCAGCACTTTTCGAGACGCATGGTGTGCCGCGGTCCGTCCGCGCCCTTCGCGCGTTCCCGACGGCTGCGCGGGCGAGAGTGCGAGAGAAAAAAGGGCGGCGGAGAAAAAGGAAGAGGCGGCGGCGCCTGCAGGCCGATTTCATGAAATTTTAGGCACGTCGGCGAGTCCGCCGTTTTCTTCTCACTCGGCATGGCGCTCCTTCACGCGCTCCCGCCGCCGCCTTGTCGGAGTCGGTTCGAGCGGTTGCACCGGTCGATATGGCGCGCGCGGTACGTGTCGTACACACCCTCGCGGCTCGTGCGCGCCGCCGCCGGTAGCGACGTCGAGCGCGACGCGGCTCCCCTCCCCACGCCCCTGCGCGAACGAGACGCGTCGAGCACGTCCTCTTCTCTGCTCGTCTCCGAGTGGCGCGCGTGGGCGCGAGACCGCGCGAAGGCGACGAGCGAGGCGCTCCCCGCGACGAGCGACCTCCCGAGCGTGGAGAGCCTGTTCACCGAGATCGACTGGATCATCGAGGACGCGGTGGTGGGGCAGAGAAGAGGCTCCGCCGACGAGCCACCCGCGCCGTGGTCCATCGCGGAGATGGCGTCGACGAGAGTCTCGTCGACGAAAAAAACCGACGACGACGACGACGACGACGCGAGCGGCTCAGCGGAGCTCGTTTTGCGCGAGAGCGTCGCTGGTTTGCGCGCGCTGTGGGACGTGCGTCTGGATGACCGCGTCCCGCTGCAGTACCTGACGTCCACCAGCCACTGGCGCGACCTGGTGCTGGTCGTGACTCCCGCGACGCTCATCCCGCGGCCGGAGACGGAGCGCATGGTGGACTTCGTCGCCGACGCGCTCCGCGCGTCTCCGGCGCTCGCGGACGCGCCGTGGGCGGACCTGGGCACGGGCTCCGGCGCGCTCGCCATCGCGGTCGCGAAGACGCTCGAAACCATAAAGCCGGCGTCGTGCGCGACCGTGCACGCCGTGGACGTCAGCCCCGCCGCCGTCGCGGTGGCGCGCGCCAACGCCGAGCGGTGCGGCGTCGCCGACGTTTACGCCTCCGCGCGGAGCGCTTCTGGAACGCCTGGATCGTCTGGCGCGGCGCGCGTCGCGACGCACGTCGGCTCGTGGTTCGAGCCCCTGGACGCGTTGAACATCTGTGAGTTCGGTGGGATCGTGTCCAACCCGCCGTACATCCCGTCGCGGGACGTGCCGCGTCTGCAGCCCGAAGTGGTGAGGCACGAGCCGAGGCTCGCGCTGGACGGCGGCGCCGGCGCCGGGACGCGGTGCGTGGACGCCATCGTCGCCGGCGCGGCGACGCGGCTGAGAAGAGGCGGGTTCCTGTTGCTCGAGACGAACGGGGGGGCGCAGGCGGAGGCCATCGCGCGGACGCTGCGCGAGTACGCGTCGGCGGATGACGCGCGCGTCTTCGAGAAAGTGGCGATCCTGAGCGACTACGGCGGCGTCGGGCGGTTCGTCTCGGCGCGAAGGCGCGAGTAGCGCGGCGGACCGAGGCGCGCGCGACGTCACGTCACGTCACGTCACGCGCAAAAAGAAGGCTTCTCGGTATAAGCACGACGTTCTAACCAACTGAGCTACAGGGGCGCGTGTTAAGTCTTGCGACGACCGAAGTCGCCTAGAGCGGGTGATTCGTGCGTTCGCACGAAGTAGAGGTGTTGTGCGTTGAGCTTTCGCTCGCGGCGCTGCCCCTGCTGGGGCTCGAACCCAGGACTTTCGCGTTTCTCTCGTGTGCATTCTGACTGTTCACCAGTCATCATGTATGGATTAGCCTAAATTTTAAGCCGCCGCCGAAAATTGACGGTACACATACGCACCTTCAAAACGGCGGAGACGTCGGCGCGAGGCGCGTCGAGATTTTTCACCCGCCGGTCGTTTTCGGAAACTGCCGAACGGCCCGCGGAATCCGCGTTTCGTATGCGCAAACAGTCCGCGACGCGAACCTCATCCGAAAATGGCGAATCGAACGAGGAAATCTTCCCTGGCCCGCGAAAACCCCCAATCCCTCGCGTCAGCATCGCGACGAGCACTCTCCCGGGCGCGCGACACGGAACGCGCGAAACCCGTGGCCCGTATCGCACGATGGCCGGAGACAACAACGACGCGGCCGAAGAGGCTGCGCCCGACATCGACGACGACGACGACGAGAAGGGCGGTAACGTTCGAGAACAAGATCGCTTCCTGCCAATTGCCAACATCAGTCGCATAATGAAGAAAGCGCTGCCCGCGAACGCGAAGATCGCCAAGGACGCCAAGGAGACGGTCCAGGAGTGCGTCTCGGAGTTCATCAGTTTTATCACCAGCGAGGCGAGCGATAAGTGCCAGCGCGAAAAGCGCAAGACCATCAACGGCGACGACCTGCTGTGGGCCATGAGCACGCTCGGATTCGAGGAGTACGTCGAGCCGCTCAAAGTGTACCTGCACAAGTACCGCGAGACTGAGGGCGAGAAGGCGACGAACGCGAGGCAAGGGGACACCCCGAAAAACGGGAAGAACGACTCGGGGGGCGACGCCCAGGGCACGCTCGGGGGTAACCAAAATAGCGCGGGGTATGGGCAGGTCTTCTGAGTCTTCTGAGTCTTCTGAGTCTTTTGAGTCTCGTGGCGAATGGGCGCGCGGAGCGCCGAATCCCGCCGACGAAAACGACGCGAGCCGAGACAGAACGCGAAAGAGAGACGCGCGAACGAACGCGAAACGCGATTGGTTTGTGAAACACGCACGCCGACGAAAACGACGTCGTTTCAGAAACGAACCCACGAACGGTGGAAAGCGACACGAAAGCTCTACGCGCCCTCGACGGTTCCGCGTCTCCTACGCGCCCTGGAACGCCCAGTCCCCGTTCACGGCGTCGAACGTGGCGATCTCGAACGTGTGCGCCACATCCAGGAGCTCAGCCTCGCCGAACGGGCGGCCCACCATCTGCAGGCCCACCGGAAGCGTCGCGCCGTTTTCCGTAACCGACCCCGCGCGCACGACGACGGCGGGCAGACCCGCCAGGTTCACGTTCACCGTCATCACGTCGCCCGAGAACATCGCCAGCGGGTCGTTCACCTTCCCCCCGAGCTCGTACGCCGGCGTCGGCGCCGCGGGCGTGAGTAGCGCGTCGTACTCCGAGAGCTTCGCGTTCAGGTCCATCTCCACCAGACGCCGCGTCTCCTGCGCGCGCTTGTAGTAGGCGTCGCTGTGCCCCGCGCTGAGCGCGTACGTGCCCATCAGGATGCGCCGCTTCACCTCGGCGCCCAGGCCCTCGCTGCGCGTCGTGTTCTCGGCGCCGTAGCGGATGGCGTCGTAGCGCGCCAGGTTCGAGCTCGCCTCGGAGAGCGCCAGCACGTAGTACGCTGGCAAACCCAGGCCGAACGTCGGGCACGACACGACGTCCACGACGGCGCCCAGTTTCTCCAGCTCCTTGGCGGCGGCGATGATTTTCCCAACCACGCCCGCGTCGACGCCCTCGCCGAGCGTCTCCTTGACGAGCGCGAACTTCTTCCCGGCCAGCGGCTTCGACGCGAGGTGCTCCAGGCGCTTCAAGTGCGAGTGGTAGTCGCTCGCGGGCTTAGGGTTTCCGGAAAGGCTCTGGAACGTGGCGTCCGAGAAGTCGCTCGCGTCGCCGTCGCGCATCGCGCTCAGCGCGATGGCGGCGTCCTCGACGCTCGACGCCAGCGGCCCGATGCAGTCGAAGGACGAGGCGTACGCGACCAGACCGTGCCGCGAGACGAGCCCGTAGGTGGGCTTCAGGCCCACCACCCCGCAGAACGAGGCGGGCTGTCGAATCGAGCCCCCTGTGTCGCTGCCCAGCGCCAACACGCAGTGCGCCGCGGCCACCGCCGCCGCGGAGCCGCCGGATGAGCCCCCGGGCACCCGAGCGTCGTCCCAGGGGTTCACCGTCGCGCCAAACGCCGAGCTCTCGGTGGTGCTCCCCATGCCGAACTCGTCCATGTTGGTCTTGCCCACGACCACGGACCCCGCCTTTCGAAGCGCCTCGATGACGCGCGCGTCGTACGGGGACTTCAAACCGGTCAAGATTCTCGAGCCCGCGCTCGTCTCGCCCGTCGCCGTCGCGATGTTATCCTTCACGCCCAGAGGGATGCCCGCCAGCAAACCGAGCGGCTCGCCCGCGCGCAGCGCCGCGTCCACCGCCTTCGCCTGCGCGATGGCGTCGTCCGCGGTGACGGAGACGAACGCGCCGATGGCTGTGTTCGTGCCCTCGATCGCGGCGAGGTACGAGCGCGTCACCTCCTCCGCGGACGTCTCGCCCTTGCGGATGCGGTCGCCGATGGAGCGCACGAGGCTCTGCGAGCACGACGCGACGTGCGCGACCCGTCGGCGGGACGCGCGTTCGCGGTGGAACACCGAGCGGTCCCGCCGGGAGCGACCGCCCAGACCCGAGGGGGCGAGACCGATGGCGTGGACGGACATCTGCGCCGTGGTCGACATCAACGCGCGTCGAACCCCGCCGGCTGCCTGCTGCGCGGCCGTGGAAGTGCTCCTGCACCAAAGCCCTTTCCCTCAACCTCGGTTCGCGGCGACGTCGAAGAGCGCGCGACGGCGCTCTCGAAAACGCGAATCCGGCCCAAAAAACCTCGCCAGACCAAATGCCCATAAGACAATTCGCAATGTTTTGCGGCCGCTTTCGCGCGGGACGCTCTTTTCGTGCCCGAATGCGCTCCCGCGCGGCATAGGCGACGGACACCCGGCGGTGCAGCGTCGGTTTCATCTCCCGATCACCCATGGCCAGCGCTCTTGTGACGGGCGATCACGCCCTGGTGGGCGAAACCCCCGGCCGACCCGGCGCGGTCAAGCTGCGTTTCTGCCCCACCTCGAACGATCTGCTGTATCCCCGCGAAGATCGCGAGCGCAAGAAGCTGGTGTACGTGTGCAAGAACTGCAAGTACGAGGTGGACGCGGATGATCATTGCGTGTACCGGCACACGATTCACCACACCGCGGCGGAGACGACGACCGTGATTCAGGACGTGCGGACGGACCCGACGCTGCCCAGGTCCAACGACGTGCGTTGCCCGAGTTGCGAACACAACGAGGCGGTGTTCTTTTCGCTCACCACGTCGGAGGGGATGTCGCTGTTCTTCCAGTGCGTGTCTTGCGCGCACAAGTGGAAGGACGAGGGCAGCGCCATCTGAGCTCGCGTCGTGACACGCCGCGAAATATTGACGGACGACTTAGTTAGAAGGGAGTGAGGAAGGGATCGAGCGCGATTCGTCCCTCGGCCACGTAGATCAAGCGAAACACCTGTTGTGCATTCGACAGATTCTTAGAAAGCGCGAAGGCTTCGTTCGTTCTCTTACAAACGCGACGACTACGCTCACGTCTCAACCCAGCACACGTTCGCGACTCGTGATAACGTTCATCGCGCCTCGAATTGGACGACTGCGGAGGGGCAATCGGTGAAGGGACGGTCAGAGTCGGTTCGCGAAGCGGTCGCGCCGGAAACACTCGCACCGGGCGAGGGGGGCTCGAAAGGAAAACAAAACAGAAGAGTCGGGGATCCCGGACGTACTCTGTTTCGTGCGTTTCTTGTACAGGATGCGGTAGCCGCACTCGCGGCAGATGACGATGTCCCCGGGACGAAGCACGACCTCCGAACCGCAATCTGTTCGCGTGACACGAGGAGGGGACGAGGTCAGTAGGGAAATTCGCGAAACCCGCGTGAAGGGAGGCGGGCGAACCCGCGGGAAGAGGAGTCGGGATCTCACCTCCGCAGTTGTACGTCACGCCCGCGGCGCTCGCGTTCTGGTTATACACGTCACCCCCGTACATGATGCTTCACGCCGACGAGTTTCAGCGATTCGAAGCTCGCGTGGGTGCGCGAACGATGTGGTCGCCGACGCCGCCTCCGGATCGATTTCGCGACGGCGCCGAAAAAAAATTGCCAAAACTTCGTTTTCGTCGAAATTGCGTGTTTTGGCGGTCGTTCGGGACGAGGCTCGGCACAGCCGGCGAGCGCGAGGCGACGCGCGCGCGGGATGGCTAAGGATAAAGCCCCGGCTAAGTCCGGGAAGGCGACGGCGGAGCCCCGACACGATCCTGGATGGGAGCGGGTACGCACGCGCTTCCTCGCTCGTCTCTGCCAGTCGTTCCCTCGCTCGCTTCCAAGGGAACCATCCTCTAACGTCGTTCTTCTCTTCTCTTCGACGCAGGCGGTGGAGAGCGGGGTGTGGGATCGACCGGCGGACGCGTTGCCGGACGCGTCTGACTGGCCGACATGGGGCGCTCTGCGCGAGCGTATTCTGATGAACGCCAAAGAGGTACGTCGTGCCTCTCCCGAACCCGCGCGGTCTCCACGTCTCCACGATGACTCCCCGATCCTAAACCGGGCACTCATTTTTTTTTTTTCCTTCGCGCGCGCCTGACGCGCTTCGCGCTTCGCGCTCGCCCTTCCCCGAACCGACCACAGATTCGCGTCACGCACACGAAAACCCTGAACGACGCCTTCCCCGCGGAGGTGGTGAAGCTTTCCCCTCCCGGTCTGACGACCATCGAGTTCCGGGGCTCGCCGCGGCTCACGCGTTTCGTGTGCTCGCCCGCCTCGGCGTGCCCGTCGCTGCGCGACGCGGACGTGTCGCGTTGCGGCGAGCTTCGATACGCGCTCGTGCAGTCGGACACGCTCGAGTCCCTGAGCTTCCTGAAGTGCGCGAAGCTGGACAAGGCGCTGCTGCAGTGTCGGAACCTCAGCGCGTTGAACCTGGAGAAGTGCGACTCCGTCAAGACGCTGATGATCTGGTCCGACGCGCTCGCCGAGCTCGACCTGAGCGCGTGCGCGTCTCTGGAAAAGCTGGAGCTGTATTGCCCGGCGCTCGCGCCGGAAAAGGTGAAGATGCCGCTCGCGCAGCCGCGGGCGCGCGCGCCGGAGACCAGGTACGTGCCCGTGGCGAAGCTCGTGCTGGAGAACATGAACGCCAGGCAGGAAAGGAGAAGGGACGCTCTCGTGACGGGCATTTCGTGAACGCGACGCTCGGCGCGCGCGAACGCGTACAGTCGTAGATTGTGACCTTCGACGATGTGTGGAGTGCGTTAAAAACGACGACGACGAGCGTCGCGGCGACGCTCGTCGCGCGACGACGTCTCCCTCCCGCCCCCGACGCGCGAATGCGAACCCCCTCATTCATCTTCCTCCTCCTTCTTCTTGGGCTGGGGGTTTTCCTCGTCCTCGTCCTCGTCGGGGTTCGTGCCGGGCTCGCCGGGGTTCTTTTTGCGCTCCTCTTCCTCCTCCTCCTCGTCCGGGACCTCGGGGTCGCCGGGCATCGGCTTGGGCATCGGCGTCTTCGGCTCCTTCAGGTCGGGGAAGATGTCCGGCCGGCGGCTGGGAACCGCGCGGACGTACTCCTCGGGGAAGTCGAGCGCCGAGCCCTCCTCTTCCGTGTCCGGCTGAGGGCCCGCGAAGACGCCGCCGAACGCGCGCGTCGCCGCGCGCGCCTTCACGGCGGACCCCCTGAGAAGGGGAGCCGTCTGGCGGCTGGACAGACTGGGCGAGCACGCCGAACCCGACTGGCTGCGGAGGCAGTTCGCGGCGCTGGACCTGTGCGTGCGCGATTTCGTCTGCGCGCACGCGCGGGGCGCGACGGAGCCCACGACGTTTAACACGAAAGAAGACATCGTAGGGGGGGGACGGCGGATGGGGAGTGTGACCACAAGCTGGATCTTCGAGAGGACTCTATCCACTTTTTCTGGGAGTTCTTGCTCGTCCTCGTCCATTTTTTTCCTCTTTTTTAACATTTCCCAAATCCATATTCTCTATTTGTATATCTTCAAATTCGGCCTGCTCACGATCATAACGGAGTAATTGTCGATCGCCCAATAAGTCCACAGACGAAGCAGGGGAACATCACCTCCATCAAGACTCTCCTCACAAGTTCCATTTTTGGAACGGGTTTCTTTTCGCCTCCACGAAAGAAGACGTCTTCTCGCGCCCGCCGCTCGAGACGGACACAAGACGCGCGCGAGGGTGCGGCGCAGCACGCGTGGTCGAGGAAATCTCGAGCGACTCGTGCGTGCGGATCGGTCGCGTTCCCATCCTTCGTCGACACACAGGCGGTGGAGCTTCTCGGTGAAGTGGAAGGATTTAACGGACCACTCCTCTTTCGAGGCACTTCGTTGGCGGGATGTTTAGTACGTTCGACGATCGCGTCCCCCGCGCGATCTCCGCGGGGGTTCTCGCGTCAAACGCGCCTCCCGCCTCGCACAAGGTCCCGCGTGCGCCGTGCTGACCCTCATTCTCTACCCCCCTTCCCCGCCTGACCCGACCCACGTGCCTCCCTCGCGCAGAAAACACGTTCCAGGTTCGTCCCCGTTTCTTTCAATGCGCGCACACCCCATTCCCGCGAAGCCGCCGGGCGCGCCTTCGCGGCGGCGCGTCCCGAGCGACCCGTCCGTCGCGGATCGGAGGAGATCTTCCCCCTCCTGACGCCGTCGCTGACCCACCCCCCCGATTTCCTCGCGTCGAACAGAGCGGCTTCCTGTCCATCTTGTACAGCATCGGAAGTCAACCTCTGCAGATTTGGGACAAGCAGTGCCGGAACGGGCACATCAAGCGCATCACGGATGCCGACATTCAGTCGTCCGTTTTGGAGATCATGGGCACGAACGTCTCCACGATCTACATCTCGTGTCCCGCGGACGCGAAGCAGACGCTCGGGATCAAGCTCCCGTTCCTGGTGATGATCATCAAGAACCTGAAGAAGTACTTCTCGTTCGAGGTGCAGGTGCTGGATGACAAAAACGTGCGCCGGCGCTTCCGCGCGTCCAACTACCAGTCGACGACGCGCGTCAAGCCGTTCATCTGCACGATGCCCATGCGCCTCGACGAGGGCTGGAACCAGATCCAGTTCAACCTCTCGGACTTCACGCGCAGAGCCTACGGCACCAACTACATCGAAACGCTCCGCGTGCAGATCCACGCCAACTGCCGCATCCGCCGCATCTACTTCAGCGACCGCCTGTACACCGAGGAGGAACTGCCGCCGGAGTTCAAGCTGTTCCTCCCCATCCAGAAATCGGCGTGAGCCTCGGAGACGCGGGTGATTGGCGCGGATGGACGTCGTTCGAAGCGGGGTGGAGTCGGGTGTGTCGGGTCTGGACGTGTAAAACGAAACTATCATCTTTTGTTCTTCACTACGCGCACGCGTTTCCCCGCGACGCGACTCGCCGGGACGGAACCCGAACGAAATCTTCGTCACTCCTTCTCCGGGTAGTAGCGATCTTTTCCCTCGCCGAGGAACACGCGGCGGAGAATCTTCTTCAGCGCCACCGGCGGCGTGAGCACCTCGAACGTCTGCGACGAACGCTTTCCCGCGGTGCCCGCCTCGTCCACGAACGCGCGCACCTTCGCCACCAGGAACGCCGCAGGGACCTCGGGGGGCTCGGCGAGAGTGTTCACGAAGAAGCGGCCCTGCGCGCCGAATGCGTATCTTCCGCTGCTGATCAGTTCCGTAAACACCATCCCCGGCGAGAGCGCGTGCACGCCCACGGACGGCGCGGTCTCCTTCACCTCCCCCGCCAGGGTTTTCGTGAGCTGCGCCATACCCGCCTTGGTGTGGCCGTACGCGGCGTACTTCTGCGTCGCGCCGCCGTCCGAGCCGGCGCCCAACATGTTGAACACGTGCCCGCCGCTCGCCTGCTCGGCCATCAGCCGGATCGCGCTCCGGCAACACAGCAGCGTGCCGAACGAGTTCGTCAGCACGATCTCGCGCAGCGTCTCGGGGTCGGCATCCGCCAGGTTCTCGTACACGTACCCGTTCGCGCCCGCATTGTTGATCCAGATGTCCACCCCGCCCATCTGCTCCGACGCGAACGCGGTCAGCGCGTCCACGGACTCGGCGCGCGAGACGTCGGCGGCGACGCCGGAGATGCGCTCGCCGAAATCCTTCCGCAGCCCATCCACCGCCTCGCGCACGCGGGTCTCGTCGCGGGACGTCACGACCACCTCGTCGCCGTTCGCCAGGAAGCCGCGTGCCAGCTCCAAGCCGAGGCCTTTGGTCGAGCCCGTGATCACTACCTTGAACGGCGCGTCGCGGAACGTGGTCTCACCCGTCGCGCCGGAGACGGAGGGCGTGGCTCTGGGTGTCGCGTTTCTCCTCGCGCGTCGGTTTCGTCCGCCCGCGGGGGAGGAGACGAAGGCGCGCGCGTTGGACGCCGCGCACGACACGGCGCTCATGAGGAGACGAGGGCGCTCTCCGGACCGAACGGGCAACCTCGCTCGGGTCGCTACCGCGTAGACATCTGGCTGCGGGGCAGCGGGGAAGGCGTGTTATCGGATTGCCAGCTGGATTTTTTTGTTTTTTATCACGTTGAAAGAGTTTGCCCTCGCGTGCGCGCATTCCGCGGCGCGCGGTCCGCTCGCCGGGCATGACGCTCGAGGCGCCTCCGAGCCCGGCGGTAGCCGTGCCGCCTCCGTCTCCCGCGGATGCCGGGACGAAGCGCAAGGCGGAGGACCCTCCCACCCCGGCGGCGGCGCGCGCGTCGGACGACGCCGATGGGCCGAAGCACGCGTCCGACTCCGCGACCAAGTTGAGCAGGTACGTACCGACGCTCGCCGCGGCGCCGCCCTCGGCGGCGGACGCGTCCGGCTCGGCCGCCTCCCGGGATCCCGGGCGCGCGCCGCCCGCGGCGGACGCGTCCGCGCACAGGGACAGCTACGTGGTGTCTTCGTCCCGGGGGTACAGCACCTCGCAGAGCGAGCTGCGCGCCGCGACGGGCGCGTGGTACTTCGAGGTTGTGGTGGCGCGGCTCGGCGACGCCGGACACGCGCGCGTGGGTTGGGCGGAGCGGCTCGCGGAGACGGACGCGCCGGTCGGCGCGGACGCGAGCGGGTACGCGTACTGCGACGTGGGCGGCGAGAAGGTGCACGCGGGCCGCCGCGAGCCGTACGGCGAGGCGTTCGTCGCCGGGGACGTCGTGGGATGTTACCTGGAGGTGACGCGCGGCGAGGCGCCCAACGCATCCGCGGCGGACGCGGCGGACGCGGAAGAAGCCGCCGCCGCCGCGCCCGCCGCGGCGGCGGATTCGGCCGAGACTTCGGAAGGCGCCGCGCCGGTGTCCGTCGACGGCGCGCCGATCCCGCGCGAAGCGCCCGAAGGGGAAGCGAGCGGCGATGCGCGGGGACATCCCGACGGCGCGCGCGTGGAAGACGCGGCGCCGCGAGAGACGGCGACGGCGTTGGCGAACGAGTCAGAAAAACGCCGCGACGAAGACGCGGAAAAAAGCGTCGACGCGACGTTCGTCCGCCGCGTCGGTTTCTGTCGCAACGGGGTGTGGCAGGGCGCGGCGTTCGAGCCGCCCGACTGCGCGCCGATCACCGCTCGCGGCGCGTTCCACCCGTCCGTGTCGCTTTACACGCACGGCAAGGTGGGCGAGCACCAAGACGCGAAGGTGGCGTTCAACTTTGGGCCGACGTTCGTGTTCCCGGTTTCGACATTCGGAGACGCGCCGGCGCCGCGCCCGATGTGCGACGCGGCGAGGGAGCGAGAGGCGCCGCGCGGGGCGACGAAGTGACGCGAATCGTCATCGCGGCTCATCGACTGTTCGATACGCATACAACATGTCCACCGCGCGCGCTACTTCCGCCTCGTGGTTTTCTTCGCCACGCCTCTGGCCGCGACCTGCTTGAAGATCTTCTTCTGTCCTTTGCGGGCTTTGCTGTCGTTTTGGAACGACGCCGCTAAACGCGCGCCGGTGGAGGCGACTTTCTTCGTCACCTTGCCCTTCTTCGTCTGGAGCAGCGCGGGCGCGGTGATCCCCCACTTCGCCGACGCCATGGCGTGCTGCCTCGCATCCTCCACGGCGGCGAGGGTCGCCTTGTCCATCGGCACCTCGGGCCCGTCCCGGCGGTTGTCTCGCTTCACGTCCGCGGGATCCTCGCGACGCACGTTTTTCACCGAGACTTTCGGCGCCGCCGCCGCCCGTTCCAAAGCGAGCTGCACAGCGCTCTTCCTCTCCTGTTCCTTGTCTCCCGCCTGTTCTCTCCTCTGCACCCGAACCTCACGCTTGAACTTCGCGCGCGCGGAGTGACCCATCGCGTCCGTCTGTTTGGCCCAAAGGGGGGCAACTGGCTGTGCGGCGGCCTTTGGCGCCGGACGCGCGATTCGAGGAGGCAAAAGTGCGCCGCTCACAATCGTCGTCATCGTCCGACCGGCAAGCAAAAAAAACGAGAAAAAGCGCTTTCGTCTCACCACCGACTCCGAAGAGGGCGCGCGTGCGACATGGCGGCGTTGCGGTTGGTGCCCGGCTGGACGCGGACGCCGATGCGGAAGAGTGGGATCCGACCGATATCGTCCAGGCGGCCGTGGTCCGACGGACTCGCGTCCCGCGGCAGGCGCAGGGGAAATGGTGGGAACTCGTGTCGCGCGTCTGCGGAAGGCAGCGCCGAAACGAACCCATCATCGGTGTTCCTCGGGTCGACGCCTGTCCTGCTCTTCTCGGCGGCCGAGTTCGGGGTGCTCTCGCTGGATCTCCCGACTCGGAACGTGGTGGACGAGGGCGTGCGCGACCTGGTCCTCGCCGCGACGGACGAGGAGACCCGCGCCACCGCGCGCGAGGTGTCCAACGTGTTTCCTCAAGCCTATCTCTGCCTGGCCGCGCTCGCGTCCGCGTGGCTGGTGTTCGCGGCTTCCGACGGCGAAGGCTCGCGACCGTACGCGACTCGCACACGAGTGGGCGTCGCGTGGGCCACCGTGGGCCTCGCCGGGGTCGCGGTGGACCTCGCGAAGAACCTGTTCGGCCGCGTCAGGCCGCAACTCGGCCTCTCATCTTTCGCGTTCCCGAGCGGACACACGTGCGCGGCGTGCGTGCTGTCCGGCGTGTTTTTGTTCCTCCTGCTCGATCCCCTCCTCGCGTCGAAGACGTCGTCGCGCGAACCCGGGACCGTCGCCGCGAAAAAAACCGACCTAACGACAGCGCTCCTCGATGTCGGCGCGGACGCTAGAGTGCGGGCGTTCCTCTGGTTCCTGGCCACCTCGGTCACGGCGTGCGGGCGCGTCGAGGGGAACAGGCACTGGGTGTCCGACACGATGGGCGGCGCGGCGATGGGGACGTTTTTTCTCTCGGCGGCGCTCTTGGCCGTCGGCGCCGCCGAGGCGCGAGCGGCGCGGAAGGGGAAGGAGCCTTCCACGTGACAGGTTTCGTGCTTCATCGAGGGTCTAGCTAGCAAGTGCTCGTGGTGACGCGATAGGTGTGTAACGTTATGAAGTGTGTGGACTGTGAAGCGGCGCGCGCGCGGCGCGAGCGCGGCGGCGGCGATTCGTCGCTTCCGCGGTCGGCGGCCGAAAAACACGCCGGCGCCGTGAATAATACGAACGCATCACAACTCGATTTATCCGCTTTTCCTCGGACGAGCGCGCGGCGCGCGAGCCAGCCTCGGGCGCGCCGCGCGGTAAGGAAGACGGCGAGTCGCCTTCTCGGACCCGCGGGTCCTCCGGAACGACCCGGCGCCGATGGCCTCGGCTTCCATGGCCCTCTGGGCACCCGTGGCGCGGTATCGCGGTGCCGCGCTCGCGCGACGTCATCTCTCGTCGTTCCACGCGAACGCCACGCCTCCGCCGGCGTTCTCGGCGAGACACGCCGCGAGGCACGACACCGGGCGTTGGGCCTCGCGCGCGCGGTCGTTGTCCACGCGCGCGAGCGCGGATGAGCGCCCCCCGGAGGAGTGGGACATCGCCGGCCTGAAGGCGGAGGCGCGCCGCGCGGCGGATCGCGCGACGAAGAAGGTTGCCAAAGCCACCACCAAGCTTCGCCAGGCGCGCGACGCGGCGGCGGCGCTGGAGAGCAAGGAGGACGCGACCCTGGAGGAGCTGGAGAAGTGTCCGGACGTGGGCACCATCGAGATGGAGCTGGGTCGGCTGCGCGCGCGGTACCGCGACGTTGCGGACCTGAACGACGCGCTCGCGGGGATCAAGAGCGGCGGCGACGCCGGCGCGGCGGCGGCGGTGGCGAGCGCCAAGGCGCTGGAAATCGGCGACGCGCCTCCGCCGCGGCCGCCGCGCGGCCCCAAGAAGCCGAAAGGCAAGCCGCCCTCCGGCCCGCGCATGCCCTACTTCACGTATATCTCGAAGGACGACGTCGAGATCCGCGTCGGGCGCAAGTCCACGGACAACGACGAGCTGAGTTGCGACCCGGCGCACCGCGACGACGCCGACTGGTGGATGCACGCCTCCGGGTGCCCGGGGTCGCACGTGGTGATTCGGTTCACGGGGAACGCGCCGCCGGCGGACACCGTGCTCGACGCCGCGGTGCTGGCGTTCGAAAACAGCAAGGCCAGCAAGACCGCGAGGGGGAGCGTATCGCTGGTGCGGTGCCGCCAGGTCTCCAAGCCGCGCGGCGCCAAGGCGGGGCTCGTGCACCTCTCGGGGGACGTCCGCGGCGTCGCCGTCACCGCCAAGGACGTCAAGCAGCGCCTCGAGAGGCTGCTCGAGACAAAGAGGTGATTCGATATTTAATACAGTATAACACGACGCGAGAACCGCTGGACCGCTCGACCGCTCGTTCTCTCTTCACAAGTACGAGGGCGAGATGTCCTCGACGGAGATGCGCATCTTGAGGTCCCTGTTCGGGGGCACGACCGCGCCGTTGGCGAGCGCCGCGCCGGCGGCGCCGTAGGCGAGGCGCGCGGGCACCGTCGCGTCGCGCACGCCGCCGCGCCGCATGGAGGCCACCGCCTCCTCCAGCCCCTCGCACACGGGCGTCAGCAGGGGTTTCTTCTGGAAAATAAACGCGATGGGTTTCTTGTTCGCCTTGGTGTCCAGATACACGGCGCCGGTCACGAGGTCCTCGATGAGCAAGTGCACGCCGACGAAGTCGCCCTTCTTGGCGGCGACGCCGCCGCCGACGCGCGCGTCGACGTACGTCAAACCGCTGGGCGTCGCGACGGTCTCGCCCGAGCCGTCGGAGTCGCGCTCGAGCAGCGCGCCCACGATCTCGCGGCCCTCGACGGACGCGAGCAGCCCCACGAACACCAGCCCGCCGGTGAACCCGAACCGCCGCGTGATGAACCGCGACGCCGTCGCCGCGGGGTCGAACAGGTTCACGCCCTTCCCCAAGCCTTGCTGCTTAGAGGGCACGTTGTCCACCGGATCGGCGCGCGCGGGCTCGGCGGGCGCGGCGTCCGGGGCGTCGTCCTCGGACGACGCGCGGGGGGGGGCGGTGCCGCGGGCGCGCCGGGGCCGGCGGCAGGGCCCGACGCGCCCGGACGAGCGGAGTCCGGGGGGGGCGACGGAGGAGAGGATAGCGTGCGCCATCGGAAATGACACGTGGAGGCGAAGGTTCCATGATCAGCTCACGTTCGCGGAACCGCCGACCGCGAGTGCGCATCGGAAGAAGACGGAAAGTCTGCGTTTTCCCGAGGCGTCGCGCGCCGGCCGCACTTCGCGCCGCCCTCCGCCGTGCACGAGTCGTTCCTCGACGTCGTCCCCGCTCCCCGGGTTCGATCGAACGCGAGATGATGACGAGCGCGAAGCCCGCGAGCGCGGCCACGGCGCGCGCGCCGGACGCGGGCAAGCCCGGTGGGCGGACGTCGGGCGAGCCGGCGACGACCGAGAATCAAAATATCATCTCGTCCCTGGACGTGCAGCTCGTGCAGAACCTCGTCGAGCGGTGCCTGCAGCTGTACATGAACCAGCGCGAGGTGGTGACCTTACTGCAACAGCAGACCAAGATCGAGCCCAGCTTCACGTCGCTGGTGTGGCAGAAGCTCGAGGAGCAGAATCCCGAATTCTTCAAGGCGCGTCTCGAGAAAGCGCTTCCCTTTTTATTTGCCGTCTCGAAACGCGCGACGTCTCGCGCGCGTCGGCGCGTTTCGTTCGACTTCGACTTACGCTCCCCTCACTTTCAACCTCGAACGCGCGCGCATCGACTTTCGAACACCCGCAGGCGTACTACGCGCGCCTTCGCCTGAAGGACCAGATCTTCATCTTCAACCAGATGCTCGAGCGGCAGTTCCACGCCGCGAAGCGCGCGCGCGGCTTCCGCGTCGCCGGCGAAGAAGTCGGTCCGGCGGCGGCGGCGGGCGGTTCGGCGCTCGAGCACGGCGGCGCCGAGGCGATGCCTCGCGTGACCCTTCCGACGTCCGACGACGCGAAGCACGGCCACTCGCCCTTATTCGGGGACGCGTCGCACTTCACAAGCCCCATGCCTTCGGAGTTCCCGCCGCCGGAGAGCGACGGGCTCGCCCCCGACGCGGGCGCGTCGTTCTTCCCTCGAACCTTTTCGCTTTCGGAGCTGAGCGTGGACCTGCGGGACGGCGGCGACGGGGACCTGCCCGGGTTCGCGGTGCACGAGGAGGACGCCATCGGGCAAATCGGGCTCAAGAGGAACTTCTCCGACCTCTCGGACTTGTAGGCCCGACCTAGCGGGGATAGACGTAGCGGCGGGCGAGGACGTACGTACGCGACCGATTGATTCATCATCATGTAAAAGCGAACGTTCTTCTTCAAGTCGTCACGCGTGTCGCGTGTGTCCGCGTGATCGGTGTTAGTTTCGTCGCCGGTCGCGCCGACGTTCGTTTTCGCACTCGAAATCTGGGGTCCGCGCTCAGATCTGCGGGCGCGAGGGCCTCGAAGGGGACGGTTCCCGGCGCGATGTCGGACGATGAGATGGAAGACTACGGGTTCGAGTACTCCGACGACGAGGACGAGGACGAGGACCTCGACGCGGACATCGAGAACCAGTACTACAACTCCAAGGGCCTGCTGGAGAGCGGGAGCGCCCAGGAGGCGCTCGACGGATTCGCGTCGGTGATCGAGATGGAGTCCGAGCCCGGGGAGTGGGGGTTCAAGGCGCTGAAGCAGACGGTCAAGCTGCACTTCAAGCTCGCCAACCACGAGGCGATGATGGCGTCGTACCGCAAGCTCTTGACGTACGTCAAGTCCGCCGTGACCCGCAACTACAGCGAGAAGGTGATACACTCCATCTTGGACGCCGTCGGCGCGTCGCCCGACGTCGAGCTCCTGCAGGAGTTTTACCAGACCACCCTCGAGGCGCTGGCGGAGGCGCGAAACGACCGGCTGTGGTTCAAGACCAACCTGAAGTTGTGCAAGATGTTCTTCTCGCTGAAGGAGTTCCCGCGCGTCTCGAAGATCCTGCGCGAGCTGTACGCGTTTTGCCGCAACGAAGACGGCAGCGCGAACCAGGCGCGCGGCACGCAGCTGCTGGAGGTGTACGCCATCGAGATCCAGATGTTCACGGAGCAGAAGAACAACAAGAAGCTGAAGGAGCTGTACCAGCGCGCGCTCGCGGTGACGAGCGCGATCCCGCACCCGTACATCCTGGGGATCATTCGCGAGTGCGGCGGCAAGATGCACATGGCGGAGCGCAACTGGAACGCGGCGGCGACGGACTTTTTCGAGTCGTTCAAGAATTACGACGAGGCGGGGCAACCGCGGCGCGTGCGTAGTCTGAAGTATCTCGTGCTGGCGAACATGCTGATGGAGTCCAACGTCAACCCGTTCGACGCGCAGGAGGCGCGCCCGTTCCGCACGGACCCCGAGGTGGTGGCCATCACCTCCCTCGTGGCCGCGTACCAGCGCAACGACATCGAGCGCTTCGAGGAGCTCCTCGATTTGAACCGGAAACAGATCATGGAGGACGCGTTCGTGCGCGACTACGTGGAGGATTTGCTGAAGAACATCCGCACGCAGGTGCTCATGCGCGTCATCAAGCCATACACGCGCGTCAGTATCGCGTTCATCGCCGGCGAGCTGAAGATCCCGACGAAGGACGTCGAGGCGCTGCTGGTGAGTCTGATCTTGGACGCGCGGATACGCGCGCGCATCGACCAAGTGAACGACGTGGTGGAGATCCAGCGCGACCCGACGGAGGCCGCGGCTGCGGACGTGTACAAGGGGCTCGAGGGTTGGGCGACCGCCATCCAGGCGCAGCTCGGCGCGCTCTTCGGCCAAATATGACGGAGACGGATGCGCGACTGACGGACGGCGACGACGACGTCAAACGACGAGCGGCGCGGTGTACAATAATACCAAATTTCCATGATATTCATTAATCCCTTCGTTTCGCCCGCGGCCGTGGCTTCACTCCTCCATGCGCGTCTGGGTTGTCTCTTACCGCCATGGAGGTCGTCTCGGACGCGCCCGCCGCGCCGCCTGGCCCGCGCGCGGCTGACCTGAACTTGAACTGGGCCGCGATCCACGCGCTGGTGCAGGAGATCCCGAAGACGTTCCGGGACCCGAGCTTTTCGAACTCCGGCCGTCAAATCTCGCGCGTGGTGACCGCGAGCGATCCCGCGCGCGAGCTCGAGCAGGTCAAGGCGTGGCAGACCTCGCTGGAGGGCATCGTGGACGAGCTCGTGGGGACGCACCACGGCAGCTTGAGCCGCTCGATCAAGAACTACGCCGAGATCGTGCAGCTGTTCGAGGTGAACCGCGCCAACGTCGACACCACGCGCGCGGTCCTCAACGAGGGCAGGGCGCGTTTGGTGTCGGAGCTCAACGCGACCACGGAAAAGGTTCGCGAGACGTGGCGCCGGACCCTCGTCGGCAGGGAGGTGGCGCGCAAACTCGCGGACCTGGAGCGCCTGACGCGCCTCCCGGGCACCGCGCGCGCGTGCGTCGCCGCGGGCGACTTCGAGACCGCCGTGGCGCTCATCGAGCGAGCGAACGCGCATCTCCGCGCGCCGGCGGCGCGCGACGCGCGCGCCGCGCTCGCCGACGTGCGCCGCGAGTGCGCGGCGACGGAGACCTTCGCGCACGCGGCGATGGCGCGGGAAATCGGCCACGTCGTCTTCTGCTGCGATGCGCCGTGCAGGCGAGACGCCGCGAACGTGGGAAGATCGCTTACCGAGATACGCGCCGACGCGACGACGGAAAAAGACGGCGCGGTGCCGTTCGCGACGTTCCCGTCCGGAAACGAGACGCGGCGCGCCATCGTCGCGCGGCTCGTCGGGTGCGCCGCGCGCCTCGGCGCGCCCGGGCTCGCGCGCGCGCTGGAAAGCCTGCGGCGGAGCGTGGCCGGCGAGATATGGACGCTCCTCGCGGAGCAGATCGCGCACGGCGCCGAGCGCGCGGACGACCTCGAGGCGGCGGCGCGCCGCGAAGCGTCGCGGGAGGATGACGAAAAAAAAAAAGCGCGCGCGTCTTCCGACGCCGCCGGCGAAGACGTCGACGCCGACGACGTCTTCGCCGACGGCGTCTTCGAGGCGGACGACGGAGAGGAGGAGGTGCCTCCACGCGGTGCGCGATCTGCTCCGGGCATACTGGGCGTCCTGGCCGCGCACGTGTGCGCGCTCGCGCGCGCCGTGCTCGCCAACATGCGCGCCCTGGACGCCGAGCTCGCGCTCGTCGCCGGCGCGACGTTTGAAACGTTTGAAACCTTCGCGGCGCGCGCGCGCGAGACGCTTCGCGCGGCGCTTCCCCTGGCGCTCGGGGGGCTGGCCCGCGCGCCGCGCCTGTGCGAGGGGCTGGAGGGACTGGAGGGATTAGGCGTTCGCGCGAGCACGCGCGCGCGGGACACGCGCGCGTGGTGGCACGCGCACGACGAAACCCTCGGCG
>Ga0181561_10000905_pt1 | contig 25739 bp, 20 predicted proteins | sample 011ome_19_FD_133760 | JGI IMG/M metagenome (GOLD analysis project Ga0181561, IMG submission 133760) | Coastal salt marsh microbial communities from the Groves Creek Marsh, Skidaway Island, Georgia - 011510BT metaG (megahit assembly) | ecosystem: Environmental > Aquatic > Marine > Intertidal... | reverse complement strand
CTGCCAAACAGGGACTGTAATTCTGCTTCAAACAGGTGAATGTCCCGAATATCGCCACCCTCATCATGCTCTTCCAGCAGGTTGAAGAACTGCTCGATGTTTTCTGCCAATGACGCATAGGCCACGGTGGCCGGGCCACCCAGCAACAGCCAGGTATTTTCCACCCAGTCACGCAGGGGCAGGCGCTGGCGTCGTGATAGCGAGAGTGATAACAGCGGCTGGACGCGGGAAAGGATTTGCGTGGCATCATCACTGAGCCCCCCGGGCAAATCATCACTGACCAGGACCTGGCCAAAAGACAGGCTTCGGGCTTCTGCATGCAGGGCCAGGGTTTCCATATCCTGCAGGCGCAGGCCTGCCAGCGGACTGCGGGCAAAGGCCAGCCAGGCGGGCTCATCGCCGGGATTGAGAAGTGCCCTGACCAGTTGCAGCAGGTCCCTGACGACCGGGTAGGACAACAGGGGGTCTATATCACTGGCCTGCCATTGCAACTGCCGCTGTCGTAATACCGGTATCAGTTCCAGCAAGTGGGACTTGCCACGCACAAGGACTGCAATCGTGTCGTCCGGGTAGTCGGCGCGTATCTGCTCAATGGTATCGGCCACCTGCAGGGCTTCCTGGTGTCGTTGCACCTGGCTGGGCAGTTCAAGGGATTTTTCCGCACAAACCAGCACACTGCTGACACCGGCTGCCGGTGTGCTTTCGTGCACGGCCGTTGCGGTATTGAAACTCACTCCGCCCCGACTGATGTCATCCTGTGCCGGAAAGGCTTCCCGGAACACCGTGTTGACCCAGTCCACCACGGCTGCCTCACTGCGGAAATTACAGCTCAGGCGCAGATCCTGGAAACGGATATCACCAATGCCGTTGTCCCTGGCCGCCAGGAAAAGACCGACACGGGCATTACGAAAACCATAACAGGATTGCATGCCGTCACCGACAATAAACAGGGTGCGGCCATCACCAGGCTGCCAGCCACTGGTGAGTTTGCGCAGCAATCGAATCTGTAGGGAGGACGTGTCCTGGAATTCGTCAACCAGGATATGTCGCAGATGGTAATCCAGGCGCAGGGCCAGGTCGGTGGGATTGTCTTCATCACCCAGTGCATCCAGTGCGGCGGCACTGACATGACTGTAATCGGTCTTGCCGTGATGGGCGAAAGCCAGGCTCAGGCGCGATACCAGTTCCGGCAATATCACGGTCAGGCTTTCCAGTACACGCCACTGGCTGTCACCAAAGCGGCTGTCCGGCAGAAAGCCGATTTCCTCGAATTTCACCTGCAAACGGGTATCGGCTGTCATCTCGCCAAGCACATCTTCCATCTCGGCTTTGATCTGCTTGCGCAGGGCCTTGTCTTCCTTGCTGCCCGCAGCGGATTGCGCAGGAAAGCCCTGGGCTGCCGTGAGTTTTTGCCTGGGGGTCCAGTCTTTCTTGAGCATGATGCCAAGCAAACATTGCCAGCACGCCAGCTGAGCCGGGGTGGTGTCCGGCAGGGAATCGGCGATATCCAGGGGGGTGAGGGGGCAATCCGTGTCCTGCAGGTTACTCACGGCAAACTGCAGGGCTGGCAGCAGGCGTGGCAGGTAGGCACCCAGGGCCTGGTCCAGTTCCTGCAGGTTCTGCTGAATAATGCCGGACAGCGTGCCTTCCATGAGATCACGGGTTCGAGTGCTGCCGTTTCTCAAGGTGAAAATATAGCTCAGCCACTGGTCCCGCCTGTCCAGCAAGCCGCAAAGCAGTTCTTCCAGGGCAGACCAGCGATTGTTCAGGTGCAACAGCAGTACTTTGAGTTCATCAGCCAGGTGTGTCTCGCTATCCAGTTGCGTCATCATGTCCCTGACGGCTTCACGATAAATCTCCCGGGGCTTTTCCGTGATATCCGGCAACATGCCCAGGGCAGATGTCACCGGTAGCTGGTTGACCAGGAACTGGTTGAAACTGTCGATGGTATTGATACGCAGGCGCGAGGTATTGCTCAACAACGACCACCCCTTGTGCTGGTCCTGCGCAAGAACGGCCCTTGCCAGTGACAGGGTGTATTGTTTATGGGGTTTGCAGGCAGCCAGGTCAGCATCAGTCAGGTTGCTGGCTTCCTCGAGATTCTCGATCAGGCGATTGCGCATCTCCGCTGCCGCCTTGCGGGTGAAGGTAATGGCCAGAACTTCTTCGGGGCGTTCACAACTGGCCAGCAGTTTCAGTATGCGCTGGGTCAGCAGTTCCGTCTTACCCGACCCGGCAGGTGCCTGGACACAGCAGGACAGGCTGGTATCCAGGGCCATCTCCCGTTCCCTGGCATCCTGGGGGATAGAGGTCGTCATTGGCCCATCCCCTCATCGATGCGGCACACCGGCCGGATGAAACAGTGATCGCAGCATTGCCTCGACTTGGGTGTGATGGCAACACACCCGTTAAGGAATTCGTCGACCAGCAAGGACAGGGATTGCTGCCATGACTGGCGCAGGTCATGCCAGGCTGCCATTTCAGACAAGCCGCGCCATTGCCCACGCAACTCTTCCACGCTGCTGCCGGGGTAAACGCCTGGTTCATCTGACAGGCCGGCATAGCGGGTGTTTTCTATATTGACCTGGGCAAAGTAAACACCATTGACTGTTCCGGCCTGCTCCAGTTCTTTTGAACCACCCTCACGCATCCGGTCTGCGGCCAGGGCATAGAGCATCAATTGCGAATTGGCCGGACGCTCATCTTCCCAGTCAACCCGGGTTGAGCGCGAGGTTTTATAGTCCACCAGGACCAGGCGTCCGTTTTCATCCTGGTCAATACGGTCTATGCGCAGTGATAGTGAAAGCTCGCCGTGTTGCCAGTGTGCTTTCAGCTCACTGGCCAGCACGGTGAAACTGCCACGCTTGCGTTCTTCTTCCAGCCATTGCAACAACAATTCGTTCAGGCGGGCTTCTTCCAGGACGCAGAAGTTGTCTGTCATGGTATGGAAGTGGGATTGGCGAATACTATTGACCGCGGCTTTGACAATCCTCGCGACGAGGGACTCAAGTTCAGTAGCAGCCATGGCAAGCAGTGCTTCCTGGGAAGACAGCTCTTTCCATAAAAGCTCAAGCGCCAGGTGTACCAGGTTACCCGACGTGCGCGGTGCCAGACCATAGACAAGCTTTTCCAGTGGCCTGGCTTTCAAGCGATGACGGGCAAAACTTCTGAAGGGACATTCAGCCTGGTCAGACAGCAGGGCAGTGCCACCCCGGATTCGGCCGGTATCGACAAGTGGCAGCCTGTTGTCATCTTCAAGCAGCTCGGTTGCAGTAGCCGTCATTGGCTCTGCCAGGGGATGACCATACCGGGTGGCAACCGGTTCTTCGGTTGCGGGTTGCTGTCCCGTCAGTGTGAACAACATGCGTGCCGGTTTCAGCGGTATGTCATCGCGCAGGGCCGGGTAGCTAAAGACCATTTCCTGTTCCGTGCGGGCTGCCAGGGAGGAAAGCACCTGCTGCATGATTTCGGTGTACTGCTGCATGTCGGTTTCGGGAATTTTCTTGGCTTTTTGCAGGCTATAGGGAATGAAAGGTGAAAGCCTCGGGGTGGGTGGCCACTGCTGCTCGGACAAGCCGAGCATACGGCAATGGGTAAAGTGCAGGCCGTCGGCTTCCAGCGGCGTAAGAATCCTGATCCTGCTGTCATCTCCGGTAGCTCTGCAGGCATGGTTGTCGGCGAGACGGGCCAGCAGGGCGATGGCCGCATCAAGAGACAGTTGGCCAAACACCGGCGCCATTCGGTAGAAGGTCTCCAGGACGTCATGCCAGTGTTCCTGGACAGCAATTTCCTCAGCCGCCAAATGCCTTTCCCCGGGCCAGCCCAGGGCAGCAAGCTGGGCCTCGAAAAGCTCTCTCCATTCCCGTGTCGTGCGGGGGCGACCACTTGCCGGCCTGGGAATGGCGTCAAAGCTTTCCAGGGCCGAGACCAGGGCAGGGCAGTAAAAGGCACGCTCCTGCATGCCGCCAAGTTTTTTCAGGTCTGTATTGCTCACCCGGGGCTGGTTACGGTCACGCAGGAACTGTTCAAGGCTTGCCCTGGCGCTGGCTTCATTCTGCGCGCCGACCAGGAATGGAGAACGCAGGAACTGGCAGGTTTCCAGGGTTTCTGTGGCCATGTTGTTGCGCCGCAGGGCCATCAGCGCGAACCTGACCAGGGGTAGCGAGCCCAGGGAACGTCCTGCCGAAAGTGTGAATGGATGCCCGGAAAATGGTGACAAATGACGAGTCTCTTCAGGACTGAAACAGCGGGAGAAAAGTCGTTTCACCTGGGCCTGCCGGTTATGTAAGTCGGTAATGATAATGCCGATACTGGCCTGCTCATCTGACAGGCTGATCTGCCTGGCCCATTGTGCGGCTGCCTGTATTTCAGCGCTGGCATCTTCACACGGCTGCACGTGAATAACCGGGTGCCTGTCAGGGATGTCCAGGTGCTGCGATGCACGCACCTGTTCCAGGGCATCCAGTAAAGCCTGGTAAAGTGGTGGCGGATTGCTGAAGCCCAGGAGGAAAACCTTGTCAGGGAGCTGCATAGTATCCTGCTTCACAATGGACACCAGCTGGTGCAGCAATTCCACCTGTGTGACCAGTTTGCGTTTGCGGCAGTACTGACGAAACAGGCGCATCCACTCCAGGAATGCCGCCAGGTCATCATGCCCGGGGCCTGTCATGCCGGAGGCACAGGCTTCCAGTTCCCTGTCCCCAATCTGCCAGAGATGGACCAGTGTCCAGGTTTCCTGGGCTGCTTTGGCTGTTGCCGAAGGGTTTAACAGCCCGGCACCGGTATCCGAGTGGCTGACCACCTCGTACCAGATGACACTTTCCTCGGCAGGGCTCAGCAGGGTGACGGCAGGCAGGGCAGGGTTACCGGCTTCCAGCAGATCGCTGCACATGCGCCGGATCCAGATATCAACGGGATAGATTTTCGGGCTCAGGCAGACCGGTCTCAGCTTGTTTGAATGGCGCCACTGTCCGTACCACTCATGTAACTGCACACTGGTAAGGTGGTTGGGGGTGAGCACGAGGCTGCCGTTACTAATGGCTGACAGCAAGGGCCTTAATTCTTCAGGGCATGATGGCATGGGCTGTCAGGTGGCCCTCACATGTTGGGGTAGTTGGGACCACCACCGCCTTCAGGAGCAAGCCAGTTGATGTTCTGTGTCGGGTCCTTGATGTCGCAGGTTTTACAATGGACACAGTTCTGCGCATTGATCTGGAAACGGGTTTCACTGTCACTGCGCACGATTTCATAGACCCCGGCAGGACAGTAGCGCTGGGCAGGCTCATCAAACTCGGCAAGGTTGAAACTGATCGGTGTCTCCGGGTCCAGCAGTTGCAGATGGCAAGGCTGATCCTCTTCATGATTGGTATTTGACAGGTAGACAGAGCTGAGCTTGTCAAAACTGATTTCATTATCCGGTTTGGCATACGGGATGCGCGGTGATTCTTCTGCCGGCTTCAGTGTCGCATGATCGGGTGTGTTGTCTTTGAGGGTAAAAGGCATAAGCCCGCGAAAAATTTTCTGGTCGACAAAACTGTAAAAGGCGCCGAACAGTGTGCCGAAACGATGCATGGCAGGGGCGATATTGCGTGACTGGTGCAATTCCCGGTAGAGCCAGGAGCGCCTGATACTTTCACTGTAACTGGTCAGGACACGGTCGGGCGAGAGGCTTTCGTCCTGCAAGGCAGAAACAATATTTTCCGCTGCAAGCATGCCGGATTTCATCGCCGTGTGTGTGCCTTTGAGCTTCAGGAAATTGAGGAAGCCGGCATCATCTCCAGCCAGTACCCCTCCGGGAAAAGCCAGTGCAGGCAGCGATTGCAGTCCGCCTTTCACCAGTGCCCTGGCACCATAGGAAATTCGCTTGCCCCCCTGCAAGACCTGCTTGTACAGGGGATGATGCTTCAAGCGTTGAAATTCATCATAGGGGCTCAGCCAGGGGTTCTGGTAATTCAGGTCCGTAATCAGGCCGACAGCCACCTGGTTATTGTCCAGGTGGTAAAGAAAACTGCCGCCAGTGGTTTTTCCCAGGCCCAGTGGCCAGCCAATACCGTGAACAATTCTTCCCGCTTCATGATGTTCGGGGAGGACTTCCCAGAGTTCCTTGATGCCCAGGCCATAATGCTGCGGTTGACTGTGCTGGTCCAGGCGAAACTTCTCGATGACTTGCTTGCCCAGGTGGCCACGGCAACCCTCGGCAAAGATCGTGTACTTGCCATGCAGCTCGTAGCCAGCCTCGAAACTGTCTTTTTCCTGGCCTTCCTTGTCACGGCCCATGTCGCCAGTGGCGACACCGATCACGGCACCCTGGTCATCATAGAGCACCTCGGCTGCAGCAAAGCCGGCAAATACCTGGACGCCCAGGTTTTCCGCCTGCTCACCCAGCCAGCGGCACAGGTTGCCCAGGCTGATGACATGGTTGCCCTTGTTATGAATCTGGCCTGGCAATGCAAAGCCCGGCAGTTTCAGTGAGCCGGCCCCGTTATAGAGCAAATGCACTTCTTCCTGTGTCACCGGTACATTGACCGGTGCCTGCATGTTGCGCCAGTCGGGAAAGAGTTCATCCAGCGCTGAATGCTCCAGGACTGCCCCGGAAAGAATATGGGCACCTATTTCGGAGCCTTTTTCCAGTAAACAGATTTCAAGGGATAAATTGTTTTCCTGGCTGAGTTGGGCCAGCTTGCAGGCCGCGGCCAGTCCGGCGGGCCCACCCCCGACAATGACGACATCAAAAGGCATTACTTCACGTTCAGACAAGGTTTCATACATCCTTAAAAGAGACTTTTTTGGTTGACCTCATTATAATTGCGCTCTGATTTAATTTCATAACTATCTCATCGCAGGTCCCCACATGAAAATCCTGGTAGCCGTCAAACGCGTCGTCGACGCCAATGTCAAGGTGCGAGTCGCCGCTGACAACTCCGCAGTCGATCTTGGCAACGTCAAAATGGCCATGAACCCGTTTTGCGAGATCGCTGTTGAAGAAGCAGTACGCCTCAAGGAACAGGGCGTGGCTGATGAAGTCGTTGCCTTGACCATCGGAGAAGAGAAAAGCCAGGAGCAGTTGCGCACAGCCATGGCCCTGGGAGCCGACAGGGCCATCTGGGTCGAGCAGGCCGGTAACACAGAGCCTTTGGCCGTGGCCAGGCTACTCAAGGCCATCGTGGAAAAGGAAACACCGGACCTGGTGATCCTGGGCAAGCAAAGTATTGATGGTGACAACAACCAGGTAGGACAAATGCTGGCTGCACTGTGTGACATGCCGCAGGGCACTTTTGCCTTTGACCTGGCCATTGAAAACGGCAGGGCACAGGTGAGTCGCGAGATCGATGGCGGCGAACAGGTCGTGAGCCTGGCATTGCCTGCCGTGGTGACCACTGATTTGCGCCTCAACGAGCCTCGCTATGCCAAGCTTCCCGATATCATGAAAGCGAAAAAGAAACCCCTGGAGCATCTCACCCCGGCGGAGCTGGGTGTGGAAGTGACCAGCAGCCAGACCGTGCTGGCCGTCAATGAACCGGCAGCGAGAAAAGCGGGCATCCTGGTCAGCAGTACCGAAGAACTTGTCGACCGCCTGCGCAATGAAGCCCGGGTTATTTCCTGATTAATCAGTAACAGGCAGAAATATGAGCGTCCTTGTCATAGCAGAACACAACAACAGTACACTGAGCCAGGTCACGGCAAGTGTAATAACCGCAGCCAGCCAACTGGACAGCGACATACACGTGCTGGTAGCAGGTGCCGAATGTGATGCAGTTGCCAATTCGGCAGCCAGTCTCACAGGTGTCAGTCGCGTATTAAGCGCTGACCATGCAGCCTATGCTCACCAGTTGCCGGAAGCGGTTGCCCCCCTGGTCAGGGATATCGCGGCGGACTATTCCGCTGTTCTTGCCGCGGCGGGAACCACGGGCAAGAATCTGATGCCCCGCGTAGCGGCCCTGCTTGGTGTGGGACAGCTGTCCGATATCATTGGTGTGGAATCGGCGGACACCTTCATCCGCCCGGTCTATGCAGGCAATGCCCTGGCCACTGTACGCTCGAATGACCCGGTCAAGGTCATTACCGTACGGACCTCTGCTTTTGAAGCCACAGGCAGTGACGGTAGTGCTGCGCTGGAGAAACTGGACACGGTGATCGAGCAGGACAAGAGCCAGTTTGTCAGTGAAAACCTCACCACCAGTTCGCGTCCGGAACTGGCCTCCGCCAGCATCGTGGTTTCCGGTGGCAGGGGACTGGGCAGTGCCGAGAATTTCCAGATCCTGGAAAGTATTGCCGACAAGCTTGGTGCTGCTATCGGTGCCTCGCGGGCTGCCGTGGATGCCGGATTTGTCGGCAACGACCTGCAGGTTGGGCAGACGGGCAAGGTGGTTGCACCGGACCTGTATATCGCCGTGGGTATCTCAGGTGCCATCCAGCACCTGGCGGGCATGAAGGACAGTAAAGTCATCGTGGCCATCAATAATGATGCCGATGCGCCCATATTCCAGCTTGCCGATTACGGCCTGGTCGCTGATTTGTTCCAGGTATTGCCGGAGATGGAAAACCTGCTATAGGCATTTCCTATCAGCACGATTTCAGGTTTTTGCCGGAATGGCTCTATAATCGGGACACGTTCTCAACGTTCTGACCTATCCCGTCAATGGAGTACACATGAGTTTTCCCAATATTCGTACGTCTGTCGCACTGATCACTCTTGCTTTCACCGGACTTTTCCACACCACAGCGTTTGCCGGTTGGACCCTGGATAGTGATGCTTCCAGTCTCTATTACGTCACCAGCAAGGCAGCGGCCGTCTCCGAGCTGAATTCATTCGACGAGCTTTCAGGCAGTATTGATGACAACGGCAATGCCAGCGTTGTAATCAGCCTGGCCAGCGTTGACACCGCGATTGATATCCGCAATGAACGTATGCGTGAAATCGTATTCCAGGTAGCAAGTTTCCCCCTGGCGACTGTCAATCTGCAGGCTGAACAAATCAATACCATGAGTGCTGGCGATACGCGCATGCAAACCTATGATGCGGTAGTGGACCTGCATGGCATTGAAGCAACCGTGTCGGTGGAAGTGATGGTGACGGCGCTCAAGAACGGCGGACTGCTGGTCTCACTGGCCCGTCCCCTGATTATCAATGCCGGTACCTTTGGGCTGGCAGACAGTGTTGAGCAGTTACGTGAAATTGCCGGTTTGCCGAGCATCAACAACAATGTCGTGGTGGATTTCACGCTGCAGTTTGATGCTGACTAACAGACCTGTCAGCAAGCTTCCAATAAAAAAGGCCCGGTGCATCGCACCGGGCCTTTTTGGTTACAACCGTGTGTAATTACTGATCGCTGCCACTGTGTGATTTACCGAAATCACTGGCAGGTTCATTACTCGCTGTATTCGCGGGTTGTTGGTTGACGTTTTTCACCTCACCACCATCCTGCGAACCACTACCGGATGCCTGGTTACCCTGGCTTCCGGATACGCTCTGTGACTGCTGCTTGTCACTGGATGATTGTGGAGCAGAGGCCTGTGGTTTCTCAGTGGCAGTTGCGGCCTTATCTCCTGTCGAGGAAGCCGCAGAAGGCTTGTCGTCTGCTGACTGATTCTTCATCCGGTTGCGCGGGTCATTGGGTGCCCGTTGCCTCTCACGCTTGGGGGGCGCTGAATCAGCAGCTGGATTACTGGCAGTGGTAGTCCTGGCGGGCTCCTGGGGCGCAGGGCTTGAGGCAGTCTGCGCAGGAGAGGCCGGGCTGGCGTCTTTATCCTGTTTGTCCGCCCTCGCAGAGTTATTCTCAGCTTTATCGCCACTAACACTGCTTTCATTGTTTTTGGCTTGCCCGACAGTCTTGTTGCCCTGATCGTCACTTCCGCTTTTCCCGGATTTGACGGGCGCATCAGCACTGGAGGCACTGGTTTGTGCCGGTTTTTCTTCCTGGACTGACGTGGTTTCAGGCTTGGCCTGGTCAGTATTGCCGGGGGACACCTTGTCCTGTGAAGCCGCTTTGTTTTCAGCCTGGGGCGCAGGTGCTGACTCTTGCCCGCTATCACCAGCTATCGGAGCTGGCTGCTGACCTTCAGGCTTGTCCTGGGCAGAAGTCCCGGGTGCCTGTGCGACAGGGGCAGGGGATTTGTCTGCTTCGGCACGGGATTCATTCCCTGGTGCCTGGGCATCAGCTTCCTGGTTTTTGTCCTGGGCGGCAATATCCTCACGGTTACCACGACGGCGCTGTCTTGGTTGCCTCTGGCGCTGATCGGATGGCCGTTTGCGTGGCTTGTTCTTCCTGTTGTCGTTGCTTTCATTGGCGCCGGCATTGTCGCTGGCGTTGTCGTTGGCAGTGTTATCAGTGGCGTCGTTTCGTTCGCCCTTTTCACCTTTCTCAACCTTATCGCCCCTGGAGCTTTTCCTTTGACGCCCCTTGTTACCGGCGTTTTCCTGGGTATTGTCCTCAGACCTGTCCTGGGCGTTATCCTGTCCGGAGCCGGCCTGGCCTTTGCCACGGGAGCGTTTGCGTCCGCTGCCTTTACGACCTTCGCGGCGGGATTCTTTCTTCTGTTCAGAACCCTGATCAGTGTTTTGCTCCTGATCATCGGGTTTGCCACGTGACTGGCGCTTGCCATCTGACTTGCGTCCACTTTTCTTGCGAGTGCCGTCACTGCGTGAAGAACGCCTGCGACTGCCATCTCCGCGCCGGGATGATTTTTCTTCATCCTTGCTCTCGGTAGCAGGTTTTGCCTTTGGCGCTTCCTTGGCAGGGGCACTGAACAGGCTGCTCAGTGCAGAACTGATACTGGAGAGCAGACCACCACTGTTCTTTTCCTGCTGCGGGGAGGATGCAGCCGGTGGTTGCACGGCAGGCGTGATATGCGGTGCCTTGACTGCTGCCTGGTCTGCCACTTCAGGCTTCTTCGGCATGAATTCGGTAATTTCCTCGTGATCCTCATCATGAATGTTGTAGCTGCGCTCATCCGTTTCATCGGCAATGTTCTGGATATCGTAATGGGGGGTGTCCATGTTCGGATTGGGCACAACCACGATCTTGGTTTTGCTCTGGGTTTCGATAGCACCAATTTCATCGCGTTTTTCATTCAGCAGGTAGGAGGAAACGCTGATCGGCACAATGGCACGTACTTCACGTGAATTGTTCTTGTTGGCTTCCTCTTCCAGGATACGCAGGATGGACAATGCCAGTGATTCGATGTCACGGATGGTGCCCTGGCCATTACAGCGGGGGCAGACGATGGCACTGGTTTCACCCAGGGAAGGGCGCAGGCGCTGCCGGGACATTTCCAGCAGGCCAAAGCGGGAGATGCGACCAATCTGTACACGGGCACGGTCCATGGCCAGTGCATCACGCATGCGGTTTTCCACTTCACGCTGGTTTTTCTGGGACATCATGTCAATGAAGTCGATGACCGCCAGTCCGCCAAGGTCACGAAGACGCATCTGGCGGGCGATCTCGTCCGCCGCCTCCACGTTGGTCTGCAAGGCAGTTTCCTCGATGTCGGCACCGCGTGTTGCACGGGAGGAGTTGATATCAATGGATATCAGCGCTTCGGTGGGATCAATCACGATGGAGCCGCCGGAAGGCAGTTTGACTTCGCGTGTGAATGCGGTCTCGATCTGGGTTTCTATCTGGTAATTGGTGAACAGCGGGACCTTGCCGTCATAAAGTTTTACCCGGTCTTCAAACTGGGGCATGACCTGGCGAATAAAGTTCCTGGCCTCATCAAAGGTGGCCTGCGTGTCGAGAATGACCTCGCCGATATCCTGTCGCAGGTAATCGCGAATAGCACGGATAATGACATTGCTTTCCTGGTAAACCAGGAACGGGGCTTCCCGTTCACTGGCTGCCGTCTTGATGGAAGACCAGAGCTGGAGCAGGTAATCCAGGTCCCATTGCAGTTCTTCAGGGGCTTTGCCGACACCGGCAGTACGCACTATCGTGCCCATGCCGTCAGGAATCGTGATACTGCTGAGGGCATCACGCAGCTCTGAGCGGTCATCGCCTTCAATGCGGCGGGAAATACCTCCTGCACGGGGATTGTTGGGCATCAGCACCAGGTAACGACCTGCCAGGGAGATCATGGTGGTCAGGGCGGCGCCCTTGTTACCACGTTCTTCCTTGTCCACCTGGACAATGACCTCTATGCCTTCTTCAACGACATCCTTGATGTTGATGCGGCCATTGATGTCCTTGGGCTGCTTGGAGAAGTATTCCTTGGAAATTTCTTTCAGGGGAAGGAAACCGTGACGGTCGGCACCAAAATTGACGAAGGCCGCTTCCAGGCTGGGTTCAATACGGGTAATCCGGCCCTTGTAGATATTGGCCTTTTTCTGGACCCTGGCACGATTTTCGATGTCCAGGTCATATAAACGCTGGCCATCGACCAGGGCGACGCGCAACTCCTCTTTCTGGGTTGCGTTGATAAGCATTCTTTTCATGGTTCCGTTTACTTCTCCATACGGGGGAAGAACGGGGTAAAAGATGCCTGACAGAATGGATTAAGTATATACTATAAGCAATTGAAAATATTATAAAAATAGTGAAATCGTGGATAGATATGCCTTGTTTGGCATACTGAAAGGGACGGCAAAGCCTGGTGTCAGTGCAGTAGGGTCTGTTTGACCGGGAAACTGCATTACTGCCATATCGCAGTAGTTTGATCTCTTATACCTGGTCTGCTGGATTATCAGCGAGTACCGGGTGCAATACTTCAGGTCTGTTTCTTGCCTTGCTGGTCTTACTCAAACGGCCAGGGTTGTTTCACTGGCTGATAGCCTGGGCCGGAATAGTGGGCTGCTGGCTATGTTGTGTAATCCTTTCAGATGCGTTTTTGCTTATCTGTTACCACCATTTCCTGGTGTATCAGGTGATAAACCGCTTTCTTTTGCTCTCTGTTCTCCTGTCCGCCACCGGGCGGCTCTGATTCTGTACTGGCGTTGTAATTTCTTTTACCCGGCTTTCCCGGGATTAATCGGGCCCCGAGGGGCTGCTAATACTGTCTGTTTGCTGGTCCGTTCATTGGGACCTTTGTGTTTTCAACTTTAGAATTTTGAAATCGTTTCTTTATATTACTTTGTGTTCTTTTCCTGCTTGCCGGTACCGGTCTGATTTGCTGCCCAAAGGACGCGAGGCCGGTACCTGGCCTGACTCTCTGATTCGTTTTCGCTTGTTCTTCTTGTTTCTCTCTTTATTCTCTTTTCACTTTTTCTATCTGGCTATCCAGCCATGAACCATGCCTGTGCGCTCTGCGCCACCAGGTATGCCTGTGATCCCGGGATTTTGCACCGAAGCGATTCGGCAGGAGGGATCATGTTCGGCTTTACGCAATGCGGGTCAACCCTTTTGTATGCGGGCTGCTGCCAACGTAATGCCTTATTTCGCTGATTTTTACCTTCTGCTGCACAGCAAAAAATCAGCCAATCCCACAATATAGCAGTAAATTATAGGGTGTTCAATGGTTTACGTGGCCTTATTGGAGTGTCACTGAAGCTCTCTTCGTGCGGTTTGCCAGGCGGCCCCCGAGGGCGAAAAGACGTTATACTCGTGTCCGTTTTTCCACGAGGTCCAGCCTTGAGCAACAAGCAGCCAACCCAGGCCCAGTCCGGCCCAACCACCGCCGTCTCTTTCCAGGAAGTCAGCGAACACCAGGCGGGACAACGTCTGGATAACTTTTTACTGTCACGGCTCAAGGGAGTCCCCAAGTCACGTATCTACCGGATTATTCGCAAGGGTGAGGTACGTGTGAACAAGAAGCGGGAAAAGCCTGATTACAAGCTCAGCCAGGGCGATATCGTCAGAATTCCGCCGGTGCGTGTTGCCGCACCCAATACCCAGGTGCCACCCAGCGATGCCCTGAAACTGTTACTGGAAAATGCTGTGCTGTACAGCGACGACGCCATCCTGGTACTCAACAAGCCTTCCGGTTTGCCTGTCCATGGCGGTACAGGAGTCAAAGTCGGTCTAATTGAAGCAATGCGCCAACTGATACCCGATGCAGAGGGCCTGGAACTGGCGCACCGCATAGATAAAGGCACCTCCGGTTGCCTGCTGCTGGCCAGGCATGGCAGCGCCCTGAAAGCCCTGACCAATCAGTTTCGCCAGAACACTGTGAAAAAAACCTATCACGCCATCGTGGAAGGACATTGGCCGGCTTCGGTGGAAGAGGTGGGCGCCTCCCTGAAAAGGCAGGAGCCCCAGGGTGGAGAGCGCTTTGTTACCGCTGACAGTGACGGCAGAAGCGCCCTCACACACTTCGGCATCCTGGCATCAGGCCCGTCAGCTACACTGGTGCAGGCCATGCCGGTCACCGGCCGTACTCACCAGATTCGTGTTCATGCCCAGCTTGCCGGGCATCCCATCATCGGGGATGAAAAGTATTCTGATCCTGAAGCGCCTAAACAGTTTGCCAAACAGGGCATAAAACGTCTTTGCCTGCATGCGCGGGAATTACAAATAGCCCATCCGGTGACCGGTGAACCAATCAGTGTTACGGCACCCTACGACGAGCAGTTTGAGCAAGCCATCAGGACCCTGCAATTAGCAGGGGATTAAGACCTTCCTCCCTCAGCATGGTGACCAGTGCAATCAGGGGCAAGCCCAGCAGGGCGTTGTAGTCCCGGCCCTCCAGGGCCTCAAAGAGCACGATACCGGTTGCCTCGACCCTGAAACATCCGGCACAGTCCAGGGGCTGGTCAATCTTGATGTAGGCCCGTATCTCCTCGTCGGTAAGCGACCTGAACCTGACTCGAAAGTGTTCTACATGGGTTCGCTGCTTGCCCGTTGCGGTATTGATGAGGGCCAGCCCGGTTCGAAAATCCACGGTGTTGCCACTGCATAACTTGAGCTGCTTTCGCGCCGCTTCTTCATCCGCGGGTTTGCCCAGAATGAGACCTTGCAGCGTACAGGCCTGGTCGGAGCCAATCACCAGGCTGTTCGGGCAGTTTTCGGCCACAGCGCGGGCCTTTTCCAGGGCCAGCCTGCTGACATAATCATCGATCCCTTCATCGGCTTTGGGGGTTTCATCGATATCCGGGCTTAGGGTGTCAAACGGCAAATGTAACTGCCCAAGCATTTGCGCACGATACGGGGAGGAGGAAGCAAGAACCAGTTTCATAACAATCCAAGTATAATCAATGGCTTTGGGGGCTAAAAACGCTAAATTTCTTTGACAGCAGGGGACTTCATGCCTATTATGCGCGCCTATGGCGATTGACCCGTTCCCAGCGCGCGTTGCAGCACGTAAATTGTGCGACGGAAACGGGACAATAAACAGCTCCATACCTCTTGGCAAACTCCTGCGTTTAAGTGAGTACCTGGATGATCAATCTGGCCAGGCGGAGGTGTGTTTAAGCTTTGACAGGGATGCCAGCGGATGTTGTTGCCTGACCGGCACGGTCAGTGCCAGTGTCAACATGGTGTGCCAGCGTTGCCTGGATGTCACAAAGGTGGAACTGGCCTCAGCACTGGATATCAAGATTGCCGGTACTGAGAAGGAAGCACAGCGCATTGCCGAAAGCAGCGCTGATCCCCTGGAAAAACTGGAAGTGGTCGTCTGTGATGATGGCGAGCTTGATCTGCTCTCAATCGTCGAAGACGAACTGATCATGAGTCTGCCCATTGTGGCGGTCCATGACAATGAACAGTGCAACGCGGCTCTGAACTCCCTGCAAAACAGCGCAGAGAATCCCGAGCCGGACAGACAGGGCAATATCAAGGGCCTTGATGTGCTGGAAAAGCTTAGACAGGAACTGCAACAGGAAAGTGAGAATCAACCGGGTAACAAGACCCGAAAAGACTGAATCTGATCAATAGATCAATAAAGGGATTCAGAGTGACAGGTTTAACCGAGGAATCGAACCATGGCCGTACAGAAGAGTAAAGTGTCCCGCGCCAGGCGCAACAAGCGTCGTGCTCATGATGGATTGACCAGCGCAACCATCTCTACAGATGCAGAAACCGGTGAAAGGCATCGTCGTCATCACATGACGCCTGATGGTTTTTTCAAAGGCAGGCAGATCGTCCGTAACAGCGACGACTGATTGGCCCCAGTTGCCACCAGGCCACGCAGGTTTCAACTCGAAAGCAGCTCACCAGGGCTGCTTTCTGCTTTATAGTGATAAATAACTACAGTTTCTATTTATGTGGTTACTTTTACTAGATACTTGAATTTGCTGCCTGGAAACCCGCTGACAGACGTTATTTAAAACACCTTTGCAGTATCGGATTTTCAGAAACTACATTGGCAACTCCAGTGTTGCCGACATTCCAGAGAGGTATATCGCAGATGCAGGCTAGCCATACCGGTTATATTTTTCCGGGCCAGGGTTCGCAGAAAACGGGCATGCTCAGCGAACTGGCCGGGGAATATCCTGGCGTCAAGGCAACCTTTGATGAAGCAAGCCAGGTACTGGGTTACGACCTCTGGGACCTGGTCCAGCACGGTGCCAGCGAAGAGCTTGCCAAGACCCACATCCAGCAGCCCGCCATTGTCACTGCCTCTATTGCTATCTGGCGTCTCTGGCAGGAGCAGGGCGGACAATCACCGGTGATAGCCGCCGGGCACAGCCTGGGTGAATATTCTGCTCTGACCGCTGCCGGTGCACTGTCATTTGTGGATGCTGTCAGCCTGGTCCAGAAGCGTGGGCAGTACATGCAAACTGCAGTACCGCTTGGTGAAGGCGGTATGGCTGCTATCGTGGGACTGGATGACGAGAAGATCCTGAAAGCCTGTGAAGAAGCCAGGCAGGGCGAGGAAGTCGCCGCAGTGAACTTCAACTCACCCGGACAGGTGGTTATCTCCGGTCATACCGACGCGGTAAACAGGGCCTCAGCACTTTGCAAGGAAGCAGGGGCCAAACGTGCCCTGCCACTGCCAGTCAGTGCACCATTCCATTCTATTCTCATGAAGCCCGCAGCCGAGAAATTTGCCGCAGACCTGGACGCGGTGACACTCAATCCACCCGAGTTTCCCGTCATACAGAATTTTGGCCTGGCATCATCCAGCGACCCTGCTGTCATTCGTGACAACCTGGTCAGCCAGATTTACAACCCGGTCCCCTGGGTTTCCACCATTAACCGCTTTGCTGAAGCCGGAATTACCACAGTGATTGAAATGGGGCCTGGCAAGGTACTCAATGGGCTGAACAAACGCATCAATCCGGATATGACCGCCGCCTCGGTCAATGATCCTGCCAGTCTCCAGGAAGCCCTGGCCCTGGTAGCCAGCGCCTGAAAACGAGGACGAGTCAATGAATGATCAAGTAAACAGGATTGCAGTAGTGACAGGGGCCTCGCGGGGCATCGGCAAGGCAATTGCACTCGAACTGGGCAAGACGGCCACCGTCATAGGCACCGCAACCTCTGAATCCGGCGCTGACAACATCACCGCCTACCTGGCAGAAAACAATATTGCCGGTAAAGGCTACTGCCTGGATGTGTCTTCCGATGAATCCATCGCCGCTTTTTGCCAATCTGTGCAGGATGAGTTTGGCCCTGTTGCCATCCTGGTCAACAATGCCGGGATTACTCGCGACAATATCCTGATGCGAATGAAAAACGACGAATGGGACCAGGTTATCAATACCAACCTCAGTTCCATTTACCGCATGTCCAAGGCCCTGGTCAGGGGCATGACCAAGGCGCGCTGGGGACGCATCGTCAGCATCAGTTCCGTGGTGGGCTCAAGTGGCAATATCGGCCAGTCCAACTATGCAGCAGCCAAGGCGGGGCTTGAAGGATTTTCCCGCGCCCTGGCAATGGAAATCGGTTCACGGGGTATTACCGTGAATGCTGTTGCACCAGGTTTTATCGACACCGATATGACCCGGGAACTGGGCGAGGAACAAACGGCGGCATTGCTGTCAAAAATACCCATGGCACGCTATGGACAGCCTGAAGAGGTCGCTGCAGTAGTGGCTTTTCTTGCGTCAGATCAAGCAGGTTATATAACGGGTGAAACTGTTCATGTAAACGGTGGAATGTATATGGGATAATTCCCAAATACGTTTTATACAGCATTGAAAATACGGCATTTTTTTGCCGGAAAATTAAAGGGTTTTTAAGATTACATAATTAATTAAGTTACGGTAAACTGCGCTCAATATCGGGGTTGGCCCCGACAAACAGTTACCAGATTTTTAATTCAAATCTTTGTCTACCAGGAGCTAACAGGAGCTAAGAAGAATATGAGTAGCGTTGAAGAACGAGTAAAAAAGATTGTCGCCGAACAACTCGGAGTGAAAGAAGAAGAGGTGAAAAGCGAATCATCTTTTGTCGAGGATCTGGGTGCTGATTCCCTGGATACCGTAGAACTGGTTATGGCCCTGGAAGAAGAATTCGAAACAGAAATTCCTGACGAAGAAGCTGAAAAAATCACGACAGTGCAACTGGCTATCAACTACGTCAACGAACATCTGTAATTACCAGACCGGGTAATTCAAGAAGCTACTTTCGGTCTTTCGGAAGTAGCTTTTTTATTGGCTCAACCGAAACCGTATTGCCGAGTTTTGCGTAGAAGATAACGTCACTGAGCGTTGTTTCATGGCAGGATTATTCAGTATAGTTACGGCAAAAAATTCCAAGGAATAACAATTGTCCAGAAGAAGAGTCGTTATCACCGGGATGGGAGCAATCACCCCGCTTGGCAACAGTGTTAAAAGCACCTGGGACGGTCTGAAAGCTGGGAAAAGCGGCATTTCCCTGATCGATGAATTTGATGCATCCGCCTACAGCACCCGCTTTGGTGGTCTGATCAGGGACTTCAATGTCGAGGAATACATGCCCCTGCGAGAAGCCAGGCGCATGGATGAATTCCTACACTATGGCATTGCCGCCGGCAAACAGGCAATGACTGATGCCGGATTCGAATCAGCAGGCTATGACCCTGACCGGGTCGGGGTGGCGATCGGTTCGGGGATTGGCGGCATCAGCAATATTGAAAATACCGTTGAACTGATCAAGGATCGCGGTCCCCGCAAGATATCTCCCTATTTCGTACCAGGCTCCATCATCAACATGGTAGCGGGCACTCTTTCCATCGACTTCAATCTCAAGGGGCCAAACCTGGCCGTTTCCACGGCCTGTACCACCGGCACGCATTGTATTGGCCTGGCTGCCCGCATGATTGCCTATGGTGATGCCGATGCCATGGTAGCGGGCGGGGCTGAAAAACCCCTGTCCAAGGCAGGCCTGGGCGGATTCTGCGCCGCCAGGGCATTATCCACCCGTAATGATGATCCCACCGTCGCCAGCAGACCCTGGGATGCAGATCGTGACGGTTTCGTGCTCAGTGACGGGGCCGGTATTCTGCTGCTGGAAGAATATGAGGCGGCCAAAAAACGTGGTGCCAATATCTATGCAGAGGTGGCAGGATTTGGCATGAGTGGCGATGCCTACCACATCACCTCACCCTCCGAGAACGGCGAAGGGGCAGCGCGCTGTATGCAAAATGCCCTGAACGATGCCGGGCTTGATGCTTCCCAGGTTCAGTACATCAACGCCCATGGTACATCCACCATGGCAGGGGACCTGGCTGAAACCATGGCAGTGAAGCAGGTATTCGGCAATCACAGTGAGAATCTCGCCGTGAGCTCCATCAAGTCCATGATCGGTCATTCCCTGGGAGCAACTGGTGCCGTGGAAGCCATATTCTCCATCATGAGCATGTTGGAGGGTGTCGTTCCGCCCACCATCAACCTGGATAAACCCGGCGAGGGTTGCGACCTGGATTATGTCCCCAACACGGCAAGGGACATGTCAATGACAGCTGTCATGAGCAATTCCTTTGGCTTTGGCGGTACCAACGGCAGCCTGATTCTGTCCCGGATCTGACCGGGGGCGTCATGCCAGTCAATGGTCAGCCGCATGAATCAATCGCTACCAGTGACAGGGGGCTGGCCTACGGCGACGGTCTTTTCGAAACCATACTCATTCACCAGGGCACACCGATCTTGCTGGCTGCACACCTGGACAGACTCGAGGAAGGTGCCCGGCGACTGAAAATCCCCCTGGACCGAGGACAACTGGAAGCAGAGATTGCAGAACTGTCCGCAAATTTCCCGGAGCAGGGTGTGCTCAAGCTTATGGTCACCCGTGGCAGTGGCGGTCGCGGCTATGCGCCGCCTGATTCACCTGAACCTGTACATATTCTTGGCTTGCATGATCTGCCTGCTTACCCGGACAACCTGTTTTCCAGCGGCATTGATGTGTTTGTCTGCCAGCAACGCCTGGCCAGGCAACCGGCCCTGGCAGGCATCAAGCACCTCAACAGGCTTGAGCAGGTACTGGCCTCCATGGAGTGGCCGAACGATACTTACATGGAAGGCCTGATGCTGGATACCGAAGGCCATGTCATTGAAGGGACACGCAGCAACATTTTCTGGGTGCAGGACGGGGAGTTAATGACACCATCACTTTTTCAGTGTGGTGTTGCCGGTATCATGCGCAATTACCTGGCCAGCTGCCTGGGGCAGGTCAGGGAAGTGGATGACTGCAGCCTGGCACAGCTATGCGAAGCCCGAGAGGTCTTTTTCTGCAACAGTATCTTTGGTGTCTGGCCGGTCAGGAAAATTCAAAGCGGTGATACCGAGGTGACTTTTCCGGCAGACCAGCGTCATTTTTCCCATGTGGCGAACAAAGCTGTCAGCGAATTGCTTGCATCGGTTTCAACGTAACAGTTTCGCAAACAGCTACAGATAATTACTCCGGACTCATGGCTGACGAGAAACATCAACAAGCACCGCGAATTCCCATCAGCAAAAAGAAGGTGCTCTTGTGGGGCTGGATCCTGCTGCTTTGTGGTCTGTTGCGCGTCATTTTTTTCGTCCAGCATATCAATGCACCTGTCGCGATAAACGACGACCAGGTCATCGAAGTACGAGCCGGCATGACCTTCAACCAGCTGGTGAACCAGCTGGCCAGCCAGGACATCCTGGATTACCCCTTTGATGTGCGCCTGTATGGTCGCCTCAGTGGTCGTGCCAATGCCATACAGGCCGGTGATTACCTGCTGACGCCGGGCATGACAGCCACCGGCTTGTTGGACAAGCTGGCTTCCGGTGACGTCATTGTCTACCAGGTGGTCTTGCTGGAAGGCTGGACCCTCGCGCAGGCTTTGCAGGCCATTCAGGCGCACCCGATGATCACGGTGGAATTGCCGGCCAATGATCCGTCAGCATTGCAGTCACTGCTTGGCAGTGAGAGCTATCCCGAGGGCATGATTTTTCCCGATACCTATAATTTCAGTCGTGGTACCACCGACAGGCAAATACTCCAGAGAGCCTTCACACTGATGCAATCCGTGCTGTCAGAAGAATGGGCTGCCAGGGATGTCGGGCTGCCCTATGAGGAACCCTATGAAGCCCTGGTCATGGCATCGATCGTTGAAAAAGAAACCGGTCTGGCCAGTGAACGGCAGCAAATTGCCGGTGTCTTCGTACGACGACTGCAGCGCAACATGCGACTGCAAACTGACCCGACAGTAATCTATGGCCTTGGCAGCGATTTTACCGGTGACCTGACGCGAGCCGATTTGCGCCGCAGGACACCTTACAACACTTACATGAATGCCGGCCTGCCCCCTACACCGATTGCATTACCCGGCAGGGAGTCACTTTATGCCAGCCTGCACCCCGACGAGGGTGATACACTCTATTTTGTTGCCCGCGGTGACGGCAGTCATTATTTTTCCAGCACACTGGAAGAACATGAACGGGCAGTTCAGCAATACCAGTTAGGTGGACAGTAGTAAAAATGAACAACAAATCTGCAACAGGTAAAGCCGGTTTCATCGTGCTTGAAGGTGTTGATGGGGCAGGCAAGGGCGTGCAAAGCCGCATGCTGCTGGCTGCGATGCAGGCAGCGGGTTTGCCTGCACTGCTGACACGCGAACCTGGCGGCTCACCCGGGGCCGAGGAAATTCGCCGACTGATCGTGGAAGGTGATGTTGGCCGCTGGGATGACATGACCGAATTACTGTTGATCTATGCAGCCAGGCGTTCCCACCTGACAGAAACTATCTGGCCAGCACTGGCAAAGGGCACCTGGGTGATTTCAGATCGTTTTGCCGATTCATCACGGGCATTCCAGGGGGTCGCAGGCGGGCTTGGGCTGGACGTTGTCGAAACCGTACATCAACAGGTTGTTGGCGATTTCATACCCGATCTGACCCTGATTCTCGACCTGGACCCGTCTGTTTCACTTGCACGGGCCGATGCCAGGGGCAGCGGAGAAGATCGCTTTGAACAAAAAGGGCTTGAGTACCAGAGCAGGGTAAGGGAAGGCTTCAGGCAACTGGCACAATCCACACCGGAGTCTCGTGTACTCATCGATGCCTCGGGCAGTATTGAAACCGTTGCCCGTCAGATACTGGATACCATGAACACACACTTTGGTCTGAACCTGTCCCCTCAGGCGGAGACTGCCTGAAGCATGAGTGAGAATGCCACTGAATTATTGCCCTGGATGGGCGAGCAGTATTCGCGCCTGCTCGGTCTTTACTCCAGTGGCAAACTTGCCCACGCCTACCTGTTTGGTGGCCAGCAGGGGCTCGGCAAATTCATGCTGGCAAGACATTTTGCCCATTACCTGCTTTGCAGTGAGAAACAGGATGACCAGCCTTGTGGTCACTGCCGGGAATGCCAGCTGCTGGCTGCGGGCACCCATGCTGACCTGAAGATTATCCAGCCTGAAGATTCCCGGGAAATCCGTATCGAGCAGGTGCGCGATACCATCGCCTTCATCAACAACACATCGCAGCGTGGTGGCTACAAGGTCGTTATCTTCAATCCGGCGGAAGCCATGAATGTCAGCAGTGCCAATGCGCTTCTGAAGGCCCTTGAAGAACCCTCCAGCAGCACATTGCTGATCCTGATCTCCCATCAGCCGGCCTTGTTGATGGCAACCATTCGCAGTCGCTGCCACATGCTCAAGTTCACCCGCCCGTCACCTGAAGTGGTCATCCCCTGGCTTGAAGAAAAAAATATTCGGGCTTCGGCCACGGAGCTGTTGCGAATCGCCAATAATGTTCCACTGCGTGCACTGGAATATGCTGATGATGACGCCCTGCATGACAGGACGGTGCTCCATGGTGTGCTGGAACAATTACTCAGTGGCAATATCTCAATTGCACGCGCTGCCGCCGAGTGTGAAGGCTATGACATTGAAGACAACATTGAAGGCATGATGTTTTGTACATCAGACATCCTGTCTCACAACCAGAGCGCCAGGGCAGGGGAACACAATGACCTTGATGACCACGATCTGCAAAATCTCGCGGTGTTTTTCCAGGAACGTACTAGACTGAAGAAGCTTCACGATTTTTATCGTGAGCTGCTCAAAACACGGCGTGCTATCAACAGCAGTTCCAATCCAAACACCCTGTTGATACTGGAATCGTTATTTTATAGCTGGGCCGCGACAGTTAAATAATTGCTTTTCGGAAACCATGAAGGACTTAGAAAAGGCGCAGGAAGCGCTGCCTTTTTTTCATCTATCCGTACCCGACAATAACGCCCTGGCGCGATGCTATATGCCGTTTGCCAGAAACGGCGGCCTGTTTATTCCTGATGCAGAAAATTACGCACTGGGGGATCCCGTGTTCCTGTTGCTGAAACTGCCAGGCAGCGACAACCGGCATGCAGTCCAGGGCAAAGTATTCTGGATCAGTCCGCCAGGCAGTAGCAGGGGGGCTGGTATTGGTGTCAGATTCAGCAAGCAGGACAACCCGGTATCCCGCTTGATAGCAGCACAGTGACACGCTATCTCACCGGGCGGGTATTGGGGGCTTGTAACTGTCTATTTTTGCAGACAGGAAAGCACCGCATCAGCAATGGCCAGGCTGGCCGTCAGTCCAGGTGACTCGATACCAAAAAGCTGGACCAGTCCTTCGTATCCGTGATCAGCACCATCCCGGATAACAAAATCAGCCACACCGCCATCACCGGCAAGCTTGGGACGAATACCACTGTAACCCGGATGAATCTCCCGCGTGCTGATGCCCGGGTAGTATGTCGCAATGGCCGCCCGAAAGAGGGACTCCCTGTTCTGGTCCACGGCATAATCGATATCCGTTACCGTTTCAGCATCAGGACCGAACCGGGCTTGCCCGGCCATATCCAGGGTCACATGGACACCCAGGCCCTTGAGGTTTTTCTCGGGCAAGGGGTAGATGAGATGGGAAAAAGGCGATTTGCCCTTGAGATTGAAGTAGGAACCCTTGACCAGTTTTTGCGCCGGAATCTCATCCCCGGGATAGTTGTCAATGCAACCGGCGACTTGCTGCGCTGATAATCCTGCACAGTTAATCACCTGGCCGGCATCAAAGGTATAAGGACTGTCCTGGCATTGCGTGCTTAAACGAAAACCATTCGGTCTTTTTTCTATGGCAGTGACCTGCGTTAGTGGCGAAAAAAGGGTGCCATTGTTTTCCGCCATGGCCAACAGTGAATACATGTATTGATGACTGTCGATAATGCCACTGGAAGGGGAAAGCAGTGCTTCGACTGCCTCCAGTTCGGGTTCCAGTTGTGCCAGTTGCCTGGCGGAAACCAGTAACAGGTCTGTCACGCCATTATCTTCTGCCTTGCGCCACAGTGCGGCCAGTTCAGGCTGCTGCTCCTTGCGGGCAATGATCAGTTTCCCGAGTTTCCTGCAGGGAATATTGAACTGCTCACAGTAGGTGTAGAGTTGCTTTCGGCCTTCAATACACAGCCGTGTTTTCAGGGAGTCTTGCGGGTAATAGATTCCGGCATGGATTACTTCACTGTTCCTGCTGCTGGTTTCCTCGCCGAAACCGGCATTTTTTTCCAGGACAACAATGGAGCGGTTTGCAAACACGGGGTTTTGCGAAAGTTTCCAGGCGACTGCCAGGCCCACCACGCCTGCACCGATAATTCAGATATCAAATTGGTCTGTTGTGGACACGGCTTCTGCTTACTTCGCGCCGGCACTAATAGCCGGCAACACCACCGACAATCCTTGGGTCTGACATGCCATCCACATAGTCTTCGCCCACCAGGATGGAATTGGCTTCGCCGATATAGAAACTGGAGCCATTGAGCCCCTTGTGTCCCATGGCCTCTAGAGCCTTGGCGACTTCTTCACTGATCGCGCCGGACTCGTAACGAATTATATCCGGGCGCCACTGGTGGGTGAGACGAGGGCTGGTAACGGCCTCATCAATGGGCATGCCATGGTCTATAACGTTAAGAATAACCTGGAGCACCGTATTGATAATGGCAGTCCCCCCCGGCGAGCCTGTGATCAGTACAGGAGCACCCTCCTTACTGACGATGGTGGGTGACATCGAACTCATCATACGTTTGCCAGGCTGGATCTGGTTGACGTGAGAATCTTCAACCCGCGTGGCAAAGTCGCTCATTTCGTTGTTCAGCAAAAAACCGGCACCCGGGACCACGATCTTGTTACCATAGGAACTGTTCAGGGTGATCGTGGCAGACACCGCGTTGCCCTCACTGTCCATCACGGAATAGTGAGTGGTATTGCGACTTTCTGCCGGCAGCTCACCGGCTTCAACCTGTGTACTGTCTCCAGCCCGTTGTGGATCGAATGTCTCAAAACGATGCCGGGCATAATCCTTGTCGGTCATGACGGCAACGGGAATATCGGAAAAATCAGGGTCGCCCATGTAGACGGCTCGGTCTGCATAAGCCCGGCGCTGGGCCTCGACCAGCAGGTGAACGGCTTCCGTGCTGCCCCAGCCCATTGCACTCACATCAAAGGGTTCCATCATGT
>Ga0181561_10000897_pt1 | contig 25851 bp, 25 predicted proteins | sample 011ome_19_FD_133760 | JGI IMG/M metagenome (GOLD analysis project Ga0181561, IMG submission 133760) | Coastal salt marsh microbial communities from the Groves Creek Marsh, Skidaway Island, Georgia - 011510BT metaG (megahit assembly) | ecosystem: Environmental > Aquatic > Marine > Intertidal... | reverse complement strand
CACCTTGACCGTGCCTGCCTCGGTTCCGGGAAGGGCGGCATCTGTTCCGGCCACGGTGACCACGACCGCCTCCGTCGCTGCGGTGGCGGATCCGAAGAAGACCGCGCGTGCTCCGGAGGACAGGCGGATGCCCGCCATGCCCCCGGCAGACCGGCCCTGCGGGCGGACGCTGGAAGCCGCCATCCGCAGCAGCTGCCCGTCGCTGGAGATGAACACCAGATCGGACTGCTCGGCGTCGGCCTCCATGAGCCGGAATGCGCCTATCACCTCGTCGCCGTCCTCGAGACGGATGACATCCCAGACGTCCTTGTTCTGGAGAGCGTCGGCAGTCACGCGCTTGACCACTCCCCGGGAAGTGCCGAGGGCCAGTCCGCCGTGCTCATCCAGTGTCGTGAGGGCCAGGGCTCGCTCGCCAGCAGGCAGCTCGAGGAATGCGCCCAGGGGTGCGCCTGCTGACAGGGACGGCACGCCCGCGATGGCCGGGATCGATGGGAGATCGAGAACCTGCAAGCGATGGACCCGGCCCGCTGAAGTCACCAGACCGTAGTCGCCGCGTGTTGTGGCAGGGACGGCACTGACGATGACGTCGTGATTGCCGCGCTGGCCGAGCGAGCCGTCAGGAGCCTCGGTCAGGTCGGTGGTACGTGCCACGAGACCCGTGCTGGAGAGGAGGACGATGCAGGGCTCGTCACCCATCTCGAGCGGGACTCCGGCCTGAACGGCGGCCATGCCCTCCATCAGAAGGGTGCGACGGGGTGTGGCATGCGCCTGGGCAACAGCCGTGATCTCAGAGCTGACGGTGGCCCGGAGAACCGCGTCGTCCTCGAGGATCAGGGACAGCGCCTCGATCTCACGCCGAAGGTCATTGCCCTCCTTCTCCAACTCGATGCGGGAGTACTTCGTGAGCCGCCGCAATGGCATGTCGAGGATGTAGGTGGCCTGAATCTCGGAGAGATCGAAGACGCTCATCAATCGCTCGCGCGCGCCCGCAGCATCATCCGAGGCACGGATCAGCTCGATGACCTCATCGATGTCGACCATGGCGATGAGGAGGCCTTCCACGAGGTGGAGGCGGTCATGCGCCCTGGCGCGCCGGAATGCGCTGCGGCGACGTACGACCACCAGCCGGTGGTCGAGCCAGACACGCAGCATGGACAGCAGACCCAGAGTCTGCGGCTGCCCATCCACGAGTGCCACCGCGTTGACATTCACGGTGTCCTCCATCGGCGTCAGGCGGTAGAGGTGCTCAAGCACTGCTTCGGGATGGAACCCGTTCTTGATCTCGATGACCAGGTGGAGGCCGGATTCGCCATCCGTGAGGTCGACGACGTCGGAGATCCCCTGGAGCTTCTTGGCCTGGACGGCGTCCTTGATTCGATCGATGACACGCTCCGGGCCGACGTTGTAGGGCAGTTCGGTCACGACGATTCCGCGTCGCCGTGGAGTGATCTGCTCGACGCGCGTACGAGCTCGGACTCGGAAGCTGCCGCGTCCCGTCTCGTAGGCATCGCGAATGCCGTCCAGCCCAACGATGACTCCACCCGCGGGAAGATCCGGGCCAGGGATCAGGGTCATGATGTCGGCAAGCGAGGCATCGGGATTATCCAGCAGGTGGCGGGCCCCGTTGAGCACCTCACCCAGATTGTGCGGCACCAGGGTCGTAGCCATGCCGACAGCGATTCCGGCCGCTCCGTTGACCAGCAGATTGGGGATGGCGGACGGCAGGACGACGGGCTCGGTCTCTCGTCCGTCATAGTTGGCGACGAAGTCGACCACGTCCTCGTCGAGCCCTGCGGTCATGTCGAGCGCAGGCCCGGCGAGCCGAGCCTCGGTGTACCGCATCGCGGCAGGGCCGTCGTCGAGCGATCCGAAGTTGCCATGACCGTCGATCATCGGGAGACGAAGGGTGAACGGCTGCGCCATGCGCACAAGAGCGTCGTAGATCGCCGAATCACCATGCGGATGGAGGCGGCCCATCACCTCACCGACGACTCGAGCGCTCTTCACATGGCCGCGGTCCGGGCGAAGTCCCATCTGGGCCATCTGGAAGAGGATTCGGCGCTGCACCGGCTTGAGGCCGTCCCTGGCATCGGGCAGTGCCCGGGAGTAGATCACCGAGTAGGCGTACTCGAGGAAGGACCCCTGCATCTCCTGGGAGATGTCGATGTCGACGATGCGACCGTGGTCGACGGTCTGGTCCTTCTTCGTGGTGCGGCGGGCCATGCAGTCCTCTCAAGCGGGCTCGTCGAGCAAGCCGTGTGCCGGGCGTGGGTGCAGAGGTGATTCTCGCCTATCCGGGGGTCAGGGGGCTGGCTCCGACACGGGCGACAGCCTGGGCCGCGATGTCCTGCCCACGACGGACGGCGACCGAGAGCGGCTCCTTGCGAAGCCATGCCGGCAGGAAGCCGGCCGTGAACGCATCTCCGGCGCCGGTCGTGTCGACGACCGTCGTGGCTGTCGCGGGGGAGTCGACGAGGCCGCGGTCGTCGAGAGCGAGCGCGCCTCGGGCGCCTAGTTTGACCACAGCGCAGGCAACATGGTCGGTGAGATCCTCCAGGGCGCGGTGGGGATCGTCGTGCCCGGTGAGGACCGACGCCTCCGCCTCGTTGGCAAGGAGTAGGTCGATGCTGGTCAGGACGGACATGAAGAGCTCCCGGTGCGCCCGCAGCGGGCCAGCGGAGGCCGGGTCGAGGCTCGTGGAGGCTCCCACCGCACGCGCGTGCCGCAGGGCCGTGAGGGCCACCGCACGTGTTGCGGGATTCAGGAAGGTGTATCCGGACAGGTGCAGATGGTCGCCCGAGGTCACCAGCGACTGGACCGTGCTGCTGGTCAGCTCCCCATTCGCACCGGCCTCGGGAAACATGGTCCGCTCGCGGCGTCTGTCGACGATGACCACGCAGGATCCGGTCGTGAGCGAGCCCTCCTCCAGGTGCACATCGACGCCGGCGTCGCCGAGGCGCAGGCGAATCGACTGTCCGAAGGCATCAGGACCGACGCAGCCCACAAGTGTGGCCGTCTCGCCGGAGAGTGCCATCCACGCCGCCGTATTGGCTGCCACCCCGCCGGGGTGCATGGCTATGCGTGCGGGGGTGTCGCTGCCGTACGCGATGTCCTCGTCGATCACCGCGCTGATGTCCATCATGACGTCGCCCATGACGACGCATCGTGGGGTCAAGCCAGGGCCTCGTGTCGAGCCGCGGCATGCGAGGCGGCGATCCGGGCAGCGAGTTCGGCATTGCGAACGATGATCTGCTCGTTGACGATCAAGGAGGCACCGTGAGTGGCTCGGTGGAAGTGATCGAGCAGGAAGGGAGTGACGTCCTTGCCCGTGATGTTGCGCTCGCCCGCCAGTCGCAGACCCTCCTCGAGCACCTCGTGGTGCATATCGGGGTCGAGCTGGGCATCCACCGGGAGTGGGTACCCCACCACGAGAGCGGAGAGGACAGCGAGGGCCTGCCGGGTCCGCATGATGTCCGAGACGTGGTCGGGAGAGTCCACGGACCAGTCCACCGCGTGGCCGGAGTCGGACAGGTAGAAGCCGGGGAACTGGCTCGTTCCGTAGCCGACCACCCCGACGTTCAAGGACTCCAGACGCTCAAGGGTGGCTCCCACGTCGAGGATGGACTTGACCCCGGAGCACACGACCGTGATGGGCGTTGCCGACAGGGCGATCAGGTCGGCAGATTCGTCCCAGCTGTCCCGTGCCTGTCGGTGCACGCCACCGAGACCACCGGTGGCGAAGACGGAGATGCCCGCCCTATGGGCCAGATGACTCGTTGCTGCAACGGTGGTGGCGCCACTGCCCCCACGGGCGATCAGGGTGGCCAGGTCCCGGGTGCTGACCTTGGTGATGTCGTCGCGGTGGGCGATGTGGTCGAGGGCGACATCGTCTACCCCGATTCGCACGCGACCGTCGAGAACGGCGATGGTGGCAGGCACAGCCCCTCGCGAGCGGACGATGTCCTCCACCTCAGTGGCCACTCGCAGGTTCTCCGGCCGTGGCAGCCCATGGCTGATGATGGTCGACTCCAGGGCCACCACCGGGCGTCCGTTCTCGAGGGCATCCGCGACCTCGGGGGCCACCTCGTACACCTCAGGGTTCAACAACGGTGCCGTGGGACTCGTCTCATGCATGAAATGCAGCCTATCGGGGCACAATTCAGGGGTGACGGAGTTCCCCTGCGGACATGGAGCCGTGCTGGCGCCCTTCGCAGCCACGTTGAAGGACGGCCAGTCAGTGATGCTCCGCGGCATTGCTCCTGATGATGCTGAATCACTGCGCCTGTTCCACGAGGGGCTTTCCGAGCGCACTGTCTACCTCAGGTTCTTCGCGCCGCATCCGCACCTCTCCGAGTCCGACCTCGAGTACTTCACCCATGTCGATCAGCGGTCGAGGGTCGCTCTCGTCGCGGTGGTCGATGACGTGATCGTCGGGGTGGGCCGCTACGACTTGATCGACGAGCACACGGCTGAGGTGGCATTCGTGGTCACGGATGCGATGCAAGGCAAAGGCGTGGCCGGCCTCCTCCTGTCCCGTCTGGCTCGGATAGCCCGGGACCACGGAGTAGGGGAGTTCACCGCGGAGGTGCTGGCGACCAATACGGGCATGATCGAGACGTTCCGCCACTCCGGCTTCGCCGTGGCGGAGTGCAGGGAGGACGGCGTGCTCACGGTGACCTTCCCCCTCGAAGTCGAGGCGGCGGCCACCGCAACGGAGAGGGCGCCGCATCCGGATGCGGCACCCGCGCCAGGATGTCCGGGTGGTCCTGAGGGCTCCTGCCCTCCAAGGTGAAAGGATGTCGCCTATGACGGACGGCACCTTGGTCACCCAGCTGCGATCGGATATCCAGCGATCGGGCTACTACCCGGATCTCGTCTCGGATGCCCTGCACACGGCTCTGGCCGAGGAGCCGCTCGCGTCCTATGTGGTGCACCATGAGGCGACCTTCGATCGCGACGAGCTGCGTCGGCACGTGACCGTGCTCGCCCTGACTCCCTCCCGGCTCATCGTCAGCCACACGGACGAGCACCCCGCAGACGACGTGCATCCGGTCGCTTCGGCCACGGCGTCCACCGAGGCTGTGCGCATCGAGCGCGTCGACTCCGTTGTGGTGTCGCGTGTCGTCACGGATCCTGCCCGGCACAAGCCCGGAGGTGCTGCAGCCGAGGTTGTACTCACCATCGGCTGGGGAGCAGTGAGCCGGCTGGACCTGGAGCCGGCCTCGTGCGGTGACCCGCAATGCGAGGCGGACCATGGGTACACGGGAACGGCCAGCAACGACGACCTCTCGGTGCGCGTGTCCGAGGCGGCCGACGGCGCAGAGGTCGTGCGACAGGTTCTCGCGTTCGCGGCGGCACTGTCACTGGCCACCGCTGAACGCGCTCGCTGATCGACGTGGAATCCGCCACCGGGGGTCCGCTGACACTGGCGGACGTCAGCACATCCGCTGCGGCTGCACTCGGGGTAGCCGGATTTCAGGACCGGCTTGGCCTCGGATCTGCACGACGTGTGGTGGTATGTCTCATCGATGGACTCGGCTGGCAGTCCCTGCGTGAGCACCTTCCCGACGCCCCGCATCTGGCGTCGATCGCTGGCGGCTCCATCGACGCACCGTTTCCCAGCACAACTCCGGTAGGGCTTGCGTCATTGGGGACCGGGCTGCTGGCGGGCGAGCACGGACTCGTGGGCGCGTCCTTCGAGTATCCGGAGACCGGGGAGATCCTCGCCCCACTCCAGTGGGGCCGGCATCCGACGCCCATGGCCGTTCAGCCCGAGCCCACCGTCTTCGAGCGAGTTGCGGCAGCGGGAGTGCGAGTGACGAGTCTGTCACCGGCTGCCTATGCGCACTCCGGCCTGACGCGGGCCGTCCTCCGGGGATCGGACTATCGAGGTGTCGAGGACGCGCCGGAGCGCCTCGCGCTGCTTCGGGAGCTGCATGCCCAGCCCGGACCGGGCTACACATACGTCTACTGGCCGGAGCTCGACCGCATTGGTCACGAATTCGGGGTGGCCTCGCCCGACTGGCGCGCGGCACTGCGTCGCGCCGATGATCTGGTCGGAGGCCTGCTCCGCGGATTGGTCCCAGGCGACCTCCTGGTGGTGACGGCCGACCACGGAATGGTCGACTGCCCGACCGACCGGCGCATTCTGCTTGAGGACCAGCCCGGTCTCCAGGCGGGGGTGCGCCGGTGGGCCGGGGAGCCGAGAGTTCGGCACGTGTACGTGGAAGGGGGAGCCTCAGCGGACGTTCTGGACGCATGGCGGGAGGTGCTGGCAGACCGGGCCCACGTGATGGCGCGCGACGACGTCATCGAGCGCGGGCTGCTTGGCCCCGTGGACCCGTTGCTGGCGGACCGGATCGGCGACATCGTGGTCGTGGCCCGCGAGGACTGGATGCTCGCCAGTCGCGTGGATGCCACGGTCTCGTCCCTGATAGGGCAGCACGGTGGTCTCACCCCGGATGAGATTCTGGTTCCCGCGCTCGTCGCTCGCGGCGAGGATGTCAGGATGGGTCCGTGGCGGAGCTGACCTTCTACGCGGGAACCATGGACTGCGGCAAGTCGACTCTGGCCCTGCAAACCGATCACAACCATGCGACGCGAGGTCGCGCTGGTCTGGTCTTCACTCGACTTGACCGGGCCGGGGAGTCGGTGCTGTCCAGTCGACTGGGCCTCTCCGTGCCAGCTGTCGAGGTGCACGACACGCTCGACATCCGTGCGATCGTCGTCGACAGGCTGTCGGCCGGAAGTCGGATCGACTACCTGATCTGCGACGAGGCCCAGTTCTACACGCCGGAGCAGGTGGAGCAGCTGGCCCACGTCGTCGACGACCTGGGGATCGACGTGTACGCCTTCGGGATCATGACGGACTTCCGGACCCGCCTGTTCCCGGGCTCGGCTCGGTTGGTCGAGCTCGCCGACCGCATGCAGATCCTGCAGGTGGAGGCACTCTGCTGGTGCGGGTCCAGGGCCATCCACAATGCCCGCACCGTCAACGGTGACATGGTGGTCGAGGGCGATCAGGTCGTCGTCGGGGACACGTCGGCCGCCCAGAGCGATGTGGTGGCATACGAGGTCCTCTGCCGCACCCACTATCGAACCCGCACGACCGCCATCCGTGCCAAGAGCGCTCACATGTCATCTCAGCCGCTGCCGTTCGGTGACGAGGTGTCCCCGACGGGCGAGGCCCGAGACTGACGTCAGTCGTCGGTCTTGCTGGCGCCGAAGAGGATCTCGTCCCAACTCGGAATACTGGTGCGGCCCTTCTTGGCCCGAGGTGCGCGCCGGGGCTTGGCCGGGGGAGTCTCGTCAGGCGCGTCTGGAGCAGTCTCCGGGACAGCCTCGCCCCGGGGCAGGGAGATGGTCTCCTGCTCGTAGGTGGAGGCCGACGTGGCCGGGTGGTTGGAGCCCGTCTGGATTAGGGGCTCGTCTTCACCAGTCCCGTTGTCGGTGGTCTCGTCGCCAGCGGGGGATGGGACGGAGACGAGGTGCGGACGCACCTGCTCCGCCTCTCGCACCACGGCAATCTCTGACGCGAGGTCGAGCGCCTCGGCGATGTCCACCTCGTCGTCGCTGGGGGCAGGTGCCGCGCCCATGAGCGTGCGTGCCGTCTCGTTGAGCGGATGCAGGTTCTTGCCGTGATGGTCGTAGGTCCATTCAGCCTGTGAGTCATTGAGCGTCGCGGTGACGACCCAGCGACCATCCTCACGTCGGTGGGCATCCCAGGCGACAGCCTCGAGCGTGCTGGATCCGAGCACCTTTTCGCAGGAGTCATACAACGTGACCGGCCCACCGGATCTGCGCACCTCGACGGACTGCGCCTGTGCAGCGAGGAATGAGCGCTCGGCCAGTAGCGGCTCTGCGTAGCGGAGAACCTTGTCGAGAGCCCAGCCGGTGTCGGCCGCGACGGCCTCGGCGGACTCGCCGGCGCGCACACGGGCCTGAACCTCGCGAGGGCTGAAGGTCTGCAGGGCTGACTCCCAGGTCGGGTGATTGCGGGGCGGTCCCACGGAGATCAACTTAGCGCGTCCACGGCACGAAGGTGGCCTACCTCCCCTCGTTCGCGTCACGTGAGCGGTCGGCTCGCGTCAGGAGAAGCCACCCGTCGAACCCATGTCGCGGCGTCAGGAGCCGGTGGCAGGGCTCTCCGGTGCTGCGGACTCCGGCTGGGGGTGGCCAAGGATGCCGCCGGGGCGTGGCCCGGGGAGGGGATCGGCATTCCAGGCGGCCGCCACAGGAGGGGCGTCGGGCTCGTCGTGTGGAACGGCATGCCGGGAGAAGGTGCGCTGCCCTGCTGCACCCACGAGGGCGGCGAAACTGGCTCCTCCCACCGCAAGCCAGAACCCCCAGGCTGGCCCGTGACCATCCACGAGGAAGCCAGCGAGCGCGGTCCCGAGTGAGAAGCCGATGGCCAGGCCAGAGTTCGTCCAGGTGAGCCCCTCAGTCAGCTGACGGGCGGGCACAAGACGCTCGGTGAGGGAGAAGGCTGCGATGAGGGCAGGAGCTGCGGCCAGCCCACCGATGGCCGTGGCGATCGTGAGCGTCAGGGTCGTGCCCATCAGGGGTGCGACGAGCAGACTGGCGGCCAGCAGCGCGGGCAGAACGAGCATCTGGCGCCCCAGTGACAGACGCCACGTGCGGGCACCGAACCAGATTCCACCGATCATGGAGGCGAAGGCCCAGACGCCGAGGATGAGTCCGGACACGGCCTCGTCGCCAGACGCACGGGTGAACGCCACGACCGCCACCTCGAAGGAGCCGAAGACGGCGCCGATACCGATGGCGACGAGGGGCACGAGGGCCAGTCCTGGCTGGAGCAGGGCACTCCTCCTGCCACGTCCCTGGGCGGGATCGTGCGGGGCGTGCGGGAGCGGCTCGGTGCGCCTCTGCAGGGAGAGGGACACTCCGCCGATGGCGGCTATGACGGCTGCCACGATGATCGGAAAGGGAAGGCCGATCTGGAAGGCGATCAGGGCGGTGATGGGCGGCCCGATCGAGAAGATCAACTCGTCGATGACGCTCTCCAGGGCGAAGGCCCCCCGGAGGCGTGCGGCGTCGGGTGCGATGTTCGCCCAGCGGGCCCGCACCATGGATCCGATGGCCGGCTGGCTGAGCCCGGCCAGTGCGATCACCATGGCCTGAACGATGAAGGCGGCACCTGATTCCACTGATACGACGAAGACGACCAGCAGCAGAGCATGCGCGATCGTGAGCCATGGGAGCAGACGATGCTGGCCCACCCGATCGATCCAACGACTGGTGGCGACGGCACCAAGAGCGGCTGGGAGCTGGAAGCAGGCACCGAGGATGCCCGCGGCTGCGTAGGAGCCGGTTCGGTCACTGATCAGGATGACGATGCCCAGGCCGATCATCGCGATGGGCAGCCGAGCCACGAAGCCGGCCGAGGAGAACTGCCACGCCCCGGGCAGTTCGAGTGCTCGGCGGTAGGGCTCCAACATGAAGCGGACGTTATCGCGCCCGGCTGCCCCCTCGGCATTCGCACGGCAGGATAGGCGCATGAGTCGACCGCAGAATGCATCGCTGTCCGACGTGCTGGCCCTTCATCCGGCGTTGCCGCCTGCCTGGCATGCGGGTTGGGCGGCTGGCTCCTTCCTTCGAGACGAGCGGCCACCGGAGCTGCAGGTGGACACGAAGAGCACGCCCACGGATGCGGTGTCCGAGATGGACCGCGGGGCTGAGCGCATGATCGTGGAGGCCCTCCTCGGGGCGTGTCCTGACGATGGCTTCCTCGGGGAGGAGGGGGGTGAGCGAGGGGGTGCCTCGGGTCGACGCTGGATCGTGGACCCGCTCGACGGCACGGTCAACTACCTCTTCGGCATTCCGCTGTGGGGCGTTTCGATCGCCCTGGAGGACGCCGAGGGAATGGCTTTGGGCGTCGTGGTGATCCCGGAGTCCGACGAGGCATTCGTGGGGGTTCGCGGTGCGGGTGCCTGGCGGGTTGAGCGGGGTGTTGCCGCTCGGCTCAGCGGGAGCGACTGCACCGATGTCTCCCAGGCCCTGGTCGGGACCGGGTTCGGCTACTCCGCGGAGCGGCGTATGCGTCAGGCGGACGTGGTCCACGATGTCATCGGCCAGGTGCGGGACGTCCGCCGAACGGGCTGTGCTGTCGTCGACTTCTGCTGGCTGGCTCAAGGCAGGCTCGATGCCTATTACGAGTACGGCCTGAATGCCTGGGACTACGCCGCGGGCGCGCTCATCTGCCGTGAGGCCGGACTGGCCGTCACGGGGCTGCGTTCGGATGACGCACTCGACCCCATCTTCGTGGCATCAGCACCCGAGATCGCCGGTGAGCTGAGGGCCTTGCTGATCGAGGTCCGCGCCGACGACATGCCCTGAACGTCATGCCCTGAACGTCATGCCGTGATCGAGTGCTGAGCGCCCGCACCTCTGGTCCCTCAGTCCAGGCGGCGCATCTCGGAGCGATACCAGTGGCCGTTGTGCACGTAGATGGCCACCGCCTCGTCGAAGGAGCCGGTCTCGATGGCATTCTCGGTGACTCGCGCAGGGATGCCGAGCGCACGAGCGTGGGGTGGCACCACCGTCCCGTTGCCCACGACAGCGCCCGCTCCCACGAGTGCATGAGGCCCCACGGTGGCTCTGTGGAGCACAACGGACCCGGACCCGATGAGGCTGTCGTCTTTCACGGTGCAGCCCTCGAGATGGGCGTTGTGCCCGACCACGCACCGATCCCCGATGATCGTGTCCAGACTCGATGTGCAGTGGACGACGGTGCCGTCCTGAACAGAGGTCTGGCGTCCGATGCGAATCGCCCCATGGTCCCCCCGGAGGACAGCAGACGGCCAGATGGTCGATTCCGAGCCGATCGTGACGTCCCCGATTATCACTGCATCGGGATGCACGAATGCGTCGGAGGCGATGACAGGGATGCGATCTCCGAGGGAATAGATGGGCACAAGGACCTCCTGTGTGGGCGTCACCGCGGCCGGCAGCAGACAAGACCCCTACCCTCTCACGCGGCGGAAACAGGCATGAGGCACAATCTCCGCGCACGGGTCACTCAGTTGACGCGTGCTGGCAGGGAAGACGATGTCGACGAAGGGCACTGACACATGGCTACCGACTACGACGCACCTCGCAAGACCGATGAGGAGCTCGCGGAGGACAGCCTCGAGGAGCTGAAGGCTCGGCGCGCAGACAAGGCGTCATCCGCTGTGGACGTGGATGAGGCCGACTTGGCCGAGAGCCTGGAGCTCCCGGGAGCCGATCTCTCCGATGAGAGCCTCACCGTCCGGGTCCTGCCCCGTCAGTCCGACGAGTTCACGTGCTCCAAGTGCTTCCTGGTGCAGCACCGCAGCCAGCTCGACCACGAGGGAAAGTCCGGCCCCATCTGCACTGAGTGCGCCTAGCGATCAGCAGGCTGCTTCGGCTGCAGACACAGTCGTCAGCGTGAGCCGTGCCTCATGCCCCAATGATTGGCGGCGCGGTACACGGCAACTTCGACGACAGCAGCCGTGGCGGCGGTCACCGCTGTCCACACCAGTGCCCTGCCAAAGGACACCGCCGGATCGCGGGGGGCAGGAGCATGCCGTCCCGTCGCGCGCTCGTAGCCGGTCGTCATCAGTTTGCGCGCGAGCATCGTCGCGCCGATCGCGGCTATGGGAGCGATCAGGTGGGCAAGGGGATTGATCTCCACCACACCGGACTCTGGGGTGCTGGTTTCGGGGTCGCCGTCCACCGGGGTCCTCCTGTTGTCTGGGGTCACGGACGACCCATCGTTGCAGCCAAGGACTCAGCGAGTCGATCTGGGTGCCGCGACGACAGCAGCCAGGCAGGGTGGGGATCAGCGTCATCATCGAGCGTGATGAGGATTCCGTCTGGGGCGGCGCTGGGGCGTATGGCGACGAAGATGCGGCCATCGGATCCTGGACCGCGCAGTTCCCGGATCCGCACCTTGTCGACGATGTCGACATCCTCGATGCTCCGAACGGGCAGCTCGGCTCCGCCGACGCGGATTCCGCTCGTGCCGACTGTGATCACCGGTGCCGTGCTGATCAGCAGGGCCGTGGCCAGCGCCGAGGAGGCGAGCGCGGTGCCCCAGCCTGCCCACGATCCCAGAGCCGCACCGTAGGCGATGGAGATCATGGCCACGAGACCTGCGGCCACGATCCATGTCGGCCAGGACGGCACCAGCCGCTCCCGATAGTCGGCCCCATCCGTCGAGGGTGCTGCGGAGCTGCTGGTGTCGGACATGGGCCAAGCCTGACACGAGCCGGCAATGATCGCGTGACGGGTAGTCTCGCGTCATGGCACCCTCCACGAGCCTGTCCACGACGCCACCCGACGACTCAGTGATGCCGGAGCGATCTGGGCACTCTCCGGCACCGGGCGACACCATCCCCTCGCACTACCGGTGGTGCTTCGGATGCGGTGCTGACCATCCAACAGGGCTGCACATGTCCATCACGGCTGGCGAAGGGTTGACGGTCCACGGTGTCTTTCGGGTGACCGAGCATCACCAGGGAGCGCCTGGGCTCGCCCACGGCGGTGTGCTGACGACCGCGGTGGATGAGATCCTCGGGTCGCTGAACTGGCTTCTGGCTGGCCCCGCGGTCACAGGTCGACTCGAGTGCGACTTCCGAAGGCCGGTTCCGGTCGGCACGGATCTTGTCGTGGAGGCTGAGGTGGTCGGGCAGCGAGGCCGGAAGGTCTACACGCGCGCGACGGGTCGCCTAAACGCACCGGATGGTCCGGTGGCGATCACGGCGGCAGCAATCTTCGTGCAGGTGCCCCTCCAGCACTTCGTCGACCACGGATCCGCGCAACAGGTCGAACAGGCGATAGCCGATCGCAGCAATGGCGGACCCACCTGGCGACCCGACGCTGATGACCACCCGTTCGAGTTGAACCCGTGAGCACGGGTGATCGACGGGGATCGGTCCTCATCACCCGACTCGACCCGGACCTGCCGCTCCCGGCATACGAGCATCCTGGCGATGCCGGTCTCGATCTGCGCAGCCGGATCGACATCGGCCTGTCGCCCGGTGAGCGGGCCCTCGTTCCCACGGGGATCAGCATCGCCCTGCCACGCGGAACCGTCGGAATGGTGTGCCCGCGGAGTGGCCTCGCCCTTCGGCACGGAATCGGCCTGGTCAATGCACCTGGGATCATCGACGCGGGCTACCGCGGTGAGATCTCCGTCATCCTGATCAACCACGATCCCGCGATGGCGTGTCGGATCTCACGGGGTGACCGGATCGCGCAGCTGGTGCTCCAGTCGGTGCTGGAGGCAGACTTGATCGAAGTCACGGAACTCCCCGGCTCGCACCGGGGCACGGGGGGATTCGGATCCACCGGGGGCCACCACACCTCGGCCTGAGCAGCGGGTACGGTAACGGTCTGGTAACAGGCCCGGGGGCGTCGTGCCCGTTCTCACGACGGCAACAGGAAGGCAGCCGCATGGAGTCTCGCGACAACGGCCCATGGGACATCTCCGAGGTCGATCCCCACTCAACCGTCGAGCGGCTCAGCCTGGGCTCCGTGCTCGTCACGCCCACCGAGGGCATCGACGTCCAGGTGCAGGCGGACCAGGAATCCGGCAAGGTGAGCCAGCTCAACTTCACCCGCCCTGACGCGATGGTGCAGATACAGCCGTACGCCGCCCCGCGCAGCGGTGGTCTGTGGGCGGATGTTCGCGGACAGATCGCCTCGTCCATCAATGGATCTGGCGGCCTGGTCGAGGTCGTCGACGGACCCTTCGGCCCGGAGCTGCGAGCACAGGTGACACCCTCCGATGGATCCGCTGGTCTCCAGCCAGCGAGGTTCTGCGGTGTGGAGGGTCCGCGGTGGTTTCTCAGAGCCGTCTTCCTGGGGGCGGCCGCCAGGCCCGGCGAGGCCGCAGATGCACTCGAGGCCATGGTGCGCAGCCTGATCATCGTTCGAGGCAATGAGGCGATGCCGGTTGGGGCGCCCATCCCGCTGCATCTCCCGCAGCAGCCGGCGGCAGCATCGTCTGACGAACTGCCCTCGCCGTTCGAGCGCGGTCCCGAGATCACCGAGACTCGCTAGAACCATGCCCGGGTCCCGCGAATCGGATCGTTCGTCCACGTCAGGCTGGTGGTCCAGGCTCACCCGCAGTCGATCGGAGGACGAGGCTGCGGCCATTCAGGAGAGTGCGCACGCGGAGGCCGATCCGCGAGTGCGTCCGATCACCAGTTGCGAACCGGGTGAGCCTGTCGTGGTGCGGGGAATCGTTCGCAGCGTGACGCTCAGGCCGAGCACAACCGTCCCCGCGCTCGAGATCGAGTTGGACGATGGGACCGGGAGCATCAGTGTCGTCTGGCTCGGTCGTCGACGCATCCCGGGCATCGATTCCGGCCGTTCCATGGTTGTGTGCGGGCGCATGACGTGCACGACCGAGAACCCGACGATCTACAACCCGCGCTACGAGCTGAAGCCGATGCAGTCATGAATGGCCACGCGAAACCCGACGAGGGTGACGACACTCCCGCCGCCACCTCGGCCGACAGCGGCCCTGCATCCGTGCCCGACCCGGAATTCGAGACGCCCGAGGAGGTCCGCCAGGAGGCGATCCTCCTGGAGCGCGCCCTGGGCGGGTGGCGCGGAATCATCGACTCGGGTGCCCCGACGGTGGTGTTCATCGTCGCCTATCTCGTGACGGGCAGCCAGCTGCGGATGTCACTGATCTCCGCCATCGTCGCCGGCGTCGTGATCGTGGGATGGCGCCTGATCCGACGGCAGCCGCTCCAGCAGGTAGCCGCCGGATTCATCGGCCTGCTCATCGCGGCGTGGTTCTCTTCGCGCACGGGCAAGGCTGAGGACGTCTTCCTGCCGGGCATGCTGCTCAATCTCGGCTATGGGACGGCATTCCTGGTGTCGATCCTGGTCAGGTGGCCCCTGCTGGGTATCGCCATGGGCTACTTCACCGGCGAGGGGACATCCTGGCGTCAGGATCCGGCCCTCCGGCGCGTCTATGCGGCCAGCTCGTGGATCTGGGTGGGTGTCTTCGGGCTCCGCCTCGTCGTCCAAGTCCCGCTCTACCTCGCTGGGGCCGTCGCCCCGCTGGGCGTCGCCAAGGTCATCCTGGGCTGGCCGCTGTACCTGGCAGGCGCGTATGCGACCTATCGGGTTCTGGCACCCGTCTACCGTGCGAAGCGCTCAGGCGTGACCGAGTAGGCGCTGCAGATCCGGTTCGCGATCCGGCGCTGCCACGAAGAGCAGCTCGTCACCCTTGTCGAGTGGATCGTCGGGTGAGGGTGCGATGACCCGCGGGCCGCGAACGATGGCGACGAGCGCCGTGTCGCTGGGCCAGGTCTGGTCGCCCACGCGCTGACCGACGACGGGGGAGTCCGCCGAGAGGGTGATCTCCACCAGGTTCGCGTCACCCTGGCGAAATGTGAACAGGCGGACCAGGTCCCCGACGCTCACCGCCTCCTCGACCAGGGCGGAGAGCATCCGGGGTGTCGAGACGGCGACGTCGACGCCCCAGGACTCGTCGAACATCCACTCGTTCTTGGGGTGATTTACGCGTGCTACGACGCGAGGCACTCCGTATTCGGTCTTGGCGAGGAGTGAGACGACGAGATTCACCTTGTCGTCACCGGTTGCGGCGACGACGACCTGGCAGTGGGACAGATGCGCCTCGTCGAGAGCCGAGACCTCGCATGCGTCGGCCATCAGCGTCTCGGCGCCCTCGACTATTCCCGGACGCGCCAGTTCGGCGTCACGGTCGATGAGGAGCACCTGGTGCCCGTTGCCGACGAGCTCACGCGCGATGGCCCGTCCGACCTTCCCTGCACCAGCGATGGCGACGCGCATCAGGCCTCCTGCTCCGGTCCGTGCTCGAACACGCGCTCAACCTGATCGCGCATCTCGTCGAGAAACAGGGCATGCACGATGTCACCGTCCTGCAGCACGGTCTCATGATTGGGCAGGAAGCCCTCGCCGTATCGGGTGAGGAATGCGATGCGGGCTCCGCTGGCCAGCCCGAGGTCGCTGGAACGGCGCCCAAGCCACGACTGCCCGACGTGGACCTCGGACAGCACAACGACGCCGCTGGGGTCGCGATACTCATCCTCGGCACCCAGCGGGAGCATCCGACGCATGAACTGCCCGGCCGTCCAGGACACGGTCGCCACGGTCGGGATGCCCAGACGCTCGTACACCTCGGCCCTGCGCGGGTCGTAGATGCGGGCAACGACCTGCTCCACGCCGTAGGTCTCGCGCGCCACCCGGGCTGCCAGGATGTTGGAGTTGTCGCCGCTGCTCACGGCCGCGAAGGCGTGCGCGCGGCGGATGCCGGCACTCTCGAGTGTCTCGCGGTCGAAACCGACTCCCGTCACCGTCTGGCCGCTGAAATCCGGGCTCAGCTTGCGGAAGGCGTCCGGGTCCTGATCGACCACGGCAACGGAATGCCCGAGTTCATCGAGGCGGTGGGCCAGCTGCGACCCCACCCGTCCGCAGCCGAGGATGACGATGTGCACGTGTGAACGCTACACGCATGGCGAGTGGGAAGCCTGCGGCGTCCGGGGTAGGCTCGCCAGACGTGCCGACCTCGGACCTGATCAAGCGTCTCTTCGTTGGGCGTGCGCTGAGCAATGAACGCCTCGGCGACACCATGCTGCCCAAGCGCATCGCGCTGCCCGTCTTCGCAAGTGATGCGCTGTCGTCGAACGCATATGCGACTCAGGAGATCCTGCTCGTCCTCTCACTGGGCGGTTTCTCGTTCTATCAGTACGGCCCGTGGGTGGCCGCCGCCGTCGTCCTCGTCTACTTCACGGTCATCGCGTCCTACCGGCAGACCGTCCATGCCTATCCGAGTGGTGGCGGGGACTACGAGGTGGTGTCGGAGAATCTCGGCCCTAGCTGGGGCGTGTTCGTCGGCAGTGCCCTGCTGATCGACTACGTCCTGACGGTGGCAGTGTCGATCTCTGCTGCGGTGGCCAACCTGGGCTCCATCGTCCCCATCGTCGAGAATCACAGCGTCTGGTTCGCGGTGGGGCTGATCGTGCTTGTGATGCTGATCAACCTGCGCGGGGTGAAGGAGTCCGGGGCCTTCTTCGCGATACCTGTGTACCTGTTCGTGGCGTCCATCTTCGCCATGATGGGCTGGGCGGTTCTGGAGATGGCGGTGTTCAACGAGACCCTCCTGGCCGAGAGCGCCTCATGGGAACTGGTGGCGGAGAACTCCTTCGCTGGACTCGCACTCGCCTTTCTCGTCGCTCGCGCCTTCTCGTCCGGCACGACTGCGCTCACCGGCATCGAGGCGGTCGCCAACGGCGTGCCAGCCTTCAAGAAGCCCAAGTCGAAGAACGCCGCGACCACTCTGGCGCTGCTCGGGCTGATCTCCATGACGATGTTCGCGGGCATCACGTGGCTGGCCCTGAAGACCCAGGTGAAGGTCGCTGAGATCGATGCGGACCTGATCGGACTGCCTGCGGGCCAGGCGCAGAAGACCGTCATAGTCCAGATCGCCGATGCAGTGTTCCACCGATCGAGCATCCCCGTTCTCGTCGTGGGTCTGGCCACGGCAACGATCCTCGCCCTGGCCGCCAATACGGCGTTCACCGGTTTCCCCGTCCTGGGATCCGTCCTCGCTCGAGATGGCTACCTGCCTCGTCAGCTCCACACCCGTGGCGACCGCCTCGCGTTCAGCAACGGGATCATGACCCTTGCGGCACTCGCGGTCGTGCTCGTCATCATCTTCCAGGCGGACGTGAGCAGTCTGATCCAGCTCTACATCATCGGCGTCTTCGTCTCCTTCACGCTCAGTCAGATCGGGATGGTGCGGCACTGGAACAGAGCCATGCGGGATGTGCAGGAGGCTCACGAGCGCCGAAAGATGATGCGCTCCAGACTCGTCAACTCGTTCGGACTCGTGATGACCGGGTCTGTGCTGGTCATCGTTCTCGTCACCAAGTTCACCAAGGGTGCGTGGATCGTGGTCGTGGCGATCCCGCTCATCTACCTCGTGATGAAGGCCATCCATCGGCACTACGAGCGAGTGCGCTCGGAGATGCTGACGTACGGCGACACCAAGGTCATGCTCCCGGCTCGCGTTCACGTCATCGTCCTCGTGAGCAAGGTGCACAAGCCAACTCTGAGAGCTCTCGCGTACGCACGCGCGTCGCGTCCGACCCTCCTGGAGGCCGTGACCGTCGACGTTGATCCAGCCGAGACGATGACGCTGCGGCGAGAGTGGGAACGGCAGGAGATCCCGGTGACGTTGAAGGTGCTCGCCTCGCCCTACCGGGAGATCACACGGCCCGTGCTCGACTACGTGAAGGCGCTCAAGGAGGAGAGTCCGCAGGACCTCGTCACGATCTTCATCCCCGAGTACGTCGTGGGGCACTGGTGGGAGCAGCTGCTGCACAACCAGTCGGCACTGCGACTGAAGAGCCGACTTCTCTTCGTTCCCGGTGTCATGGTCACGAGCGTGCCGTGGCAGCTTGCGTCGAGTGAATCGGCGACCAGTGAGGACTGACCGGGCACACCCAGAGTCAGGCGACACAGACTTGGACGTCTCGCCGACGCTGGCGGTCGGTGACGAGTTCGACCTGGAGGTCATCGTCATCGCACACGGCGGCCACGCGATCGGCCATCACGCGGGCCGCACGATCTTCGTTCGTCACGCGATCCCGGGGGAGCGGGTGCATGCGCGGGTGACCGAGGTGACGAGGAAGATCGTGCGGGCTGATGCGATCGACATTCTCACGCCGTCCACCGATCGGGTGGCGCCCCCGTGTCGGTTCTCCGGACCGGGGCAGTGCGGAGGATGCGACTTCCAGCATGTGACGGTGGACAGACAGCGCTCGCTGAAGACGGAGGTGCTGCGTTCGTCGCTGGAGCGCTTCGCCGGACTGACGGAGGCGGATCTGGGGCGTCTGGATCCTCGAGTCCTCGAGCTCCCCGGCCATCCTGATGGATTGAGGTGGAGGTCCCGGATTCGCTGGTCGCGCGGGCAGGACGGTCTCGCCGGACTCCGGCAGCATCGAGGGCACCGCATCATCCCGGTGGATCATTGTCTGATCGTGCGGGAGGATCGCGACGCCCCCACGGATCACGTGCCTGCGCGCATGTCGTCGCGAGTTCGTGAACGCACGTGGAGTCTCGCCTCGGACGGCTTCTGGCAGGTCCATGAGGCGCTCCCGGAGGCTCTCGTGGACCTTGTGCTGCGATTCGGTGACCCGAAGCCGGGCGAGCGCTGGTGGGATCTTTACTCAGGAGCGGGCCTCTTCGCGGCGTTCCTGGCCGAGCAGGTCGGGGAGACCGGCCAGGTGATCGCAGTCGAGGGCGATCGCGGTGCGGTGGACGCCGGCCGCCGGGCACTTGCCGATCTGCGGCAGGTGACATTCCGACGCTCTGACGTTGCCAGGTGGATTGCCGAGGGAGACCACCGGGCACCCGAGGGTGTGGTCCTGGACCCGCCTCGCGCTGGTGCAGGCAAGGAGTTGATGGCCGCTCTGGGTGGGGCCGGGATTCCCTGCATCGTCTACGTGGCATGTGATCCCGTGGCTCTGGCGCGGGACATCTCGGTACTGCTCGGCATGGGCTACCGGTTGGATGCCGTGGTGGGCCTGGACGCCTTCCCGATGACGCACCATTTCGAGACGGTTGCGCTCCTGTCCCGAACGTGAGAGCCGCGCCCGGACGGCCGTGGGGCATGCGATATCTTGACGTCGAGATAGTCGGGTACTGAATCGAAGGGAATCCTGGTGGCCAGCGTCGACAGTTTCGGAGCACGAGGATCCCTCACGGTGGGATCGAACACGTACGAGATCTTCCGCGTTGACGCGGTGGGGAACTCCGCTCGACTTCCCTTCACCCACAAGGTGCTCCTCGAGAACCTGCTGCGCAACGAGGACGGTGCCAACGTCACGCGCACCACCATCGAGGCGATCGGCAACTGGGATCCCACGGCTGAGCCATCGCAGGAGATCCAGTTCACCCCCGCACGCGTGGTCATGCAGGACTTCACCGGAGTGCCGGTCGTTGTCGATCTCGCCACGATGCGCGAGGCTGTGAAGGAGCTCGGCGGCGACCCTGCCCGGATCGAGCCGCTGAATCCGTCGGAGCTCGTGATCGACCACTCCGTCATCGCCGATTTCTTCGGCACCATGGATGCCGAGGGCAAGAACGAGGAGCTCGAGTACGAGCGCAATCGCGAGCGGTACCAGTTCCTGCGCTGGGGGCAGGGCGCATTCGACGAGTTCAAGGTCGTCCCTCCGGGCCAGGGCATCGTCCATCAGGTGAACATCGAGGCCCTTGCCCGGGTAGTCATGGCCCGTGGTGGCCAGGCCTACCCCGACACCGTCGTGGGCACGGACTCGCACACGACCATGGTGAACGGCCTCGGAGTGCTGGGCTGGGGCGTGGGAGGCATCGAGGCTGAGGCGGCGATGCTGGGACAGCCTGTCTCCATGCTCATCCCGCGCGTTGTCGGGTTCAAGCTCACCGGTGAGCTGCCGCCCGGCGCCACAGCGACCGATCTCGTGCTGACGATCACCGAGATGCTGCGCAAGCACGGCGTCGTGGGCAAGTTCGTGGAGTTCTACGGGGAGGGCGTCGGGCTGGTGCCGCTGGCCAATCGCGCCACCATCGGCAACATGAGTCCCGAGTACGGGTCCACGGCGGCGATCTTCCCCATCGACGAGGCGACCATCGAGTACCTGCGCCTGACCGGACGCACCGACGAGCAGATCGCGCTCGTGGAGGCGTACGCCAAGGAGCAGGGCATGTGGCACGATCCACGTCACGAACCCGTCTACTCCGAGTACATCGAGCTCGATGTCTCCACGGTCGTGCCGTCACTGGCCGGCCCGAAGCGTCCGCAGGACCGGGTGCTGCTCTCCGAGGCGAAGGCTTCCTTCGAATCCGCGCTCGGTGACTACACCAAGAGCCCGGCTGCTGTCGTGGAGACGACAATCGATGGCACGCCGGCCGAGATCGGCCATGGTGCGGTCGCGATCGCGGCCATCACCTCGTGCACGAACACCTCGAATCCATACGTGATGATGGGCGCCGGCCTGCTGGCCAAGAAGGCGGTTGAGCGCGGCCTCACGCGCAAGCCATGGGTCAAGACGACACTGGGCCCGGGGTCGCGCGTCGTCACCGACTACTACGAGAAGTCAGGTCTGCTGCCGTACCTGGAGAAGCTCGGCTTCAACGTGGTCGGCTACGGCTGCACCATCTGCATCGGCAACTCAGGTCCGCTCATCCCCGAGGTGAGTGCCGCCGTCAACGAGGCCGACCTTGCCGTGGTCTCAGTCCTCTCCGGCAATCGCAACTTCGAGGGGCGCATCAACCCGGACGTGAAGATGAACTACCTGGCCTCCCCGCCTCTTGTAGTGGCGTACGCGATCGCCGGGACGATGGACATCGACCTGAACAACGACCCGCTGGGCTACGACGAGACCGGAGCCGGGGTGTTCCTGGCCGACATCTGGCCGACCATGACGGAGATCCAGGACGTCATCGACTCCGCCGTCACCTCCGACATGTTCCGGGCGCGAAACGGAGACGTGTTCACAGGCGACGAGCGCTGGCAGTCCCTCGAGACCCCCAGCGGAGACACCTTCGACTGGGTCGAGACCAGCACGTATGTCCGCAAGCCCCCGTACTTCGATGGCATGGGCGCAACGCCAGACCCGGTTCAGGACATCAGCGGAGCTCGCGTCCTGCTGAAGCTCGGCGACTCGGTGACCACCGACCACATCTCGCCTGCAGGCTCGATCAAGCCGGACAGCCCCGCAGGCATGTACCTGCAGGAGCACGGCGTCGAGAAGAAGGACTTCAACTCCTATGGCTCGCGCCGTGGCAATCACGAGGTGATGATCCGCGGCACGTTCGCCAACATCCGACTGAAGAACCTGATGCTGGATGATGTCGAGGGAGGGTTCACGATCGACTTCACGAACCCTGACGACTCGATCGTGCCGGTCTACGACGCGGCCATGGCGTATGCCGAGCACCAGACGCCTTTGGTCATCCTCTCGGGCAAGGAGTACGGCTCAGGCTCCAGTCGTGACTGGGCCGCCAAGGGCACGGCACTGCTCGGGGTCAAGGCTGTCATAGCCGAGTCCTACGAGCGGATCCATCGCTCCAACCTCATCGGCATGGGTGTGCTTCCGCTCCAGTACCCCGCTGGCATGAGCGCCGCGAGCCTTGGCCTCCAAGGGGACGAGGTCTTCACGATCCGCGGAGTCACGGCCCTCAATGAGGGTGTGACCCCCCAGCACGTCGAGGTCGAGGCGGTAGCCGCTGATGGGCGCACGGTGGAGTTCACGGCGGTCGTGCGCATCGACACCCCTGGCGAGGCCGACTACTACCGGCACGGTGGGATCCTGCAGTACGTGTTGCGCTCCCTGATCTAGCCCGTGGGCGACAGATCACCGATGGGCTGGCCGCGGGATCTTCCGTCAGCGGCCTCGGAGGAGTTCGACGAGCGCGTGACCGGATGGCTGCTCGATCGGGGCCCTTCGGATCTGCGGTCCTCGGACCTCCGTGGCATGCCGGTGGCCCTGGCCTACGTCATCGAGACCGTCGTCGAGGCGCAGATCGCCGGTCTGAGGCGTGCCTACGCGACCTCGCGTTCGGAGCTCGGCACTGCGCTGTCTGCGACGCAGCTTGTCCGCGCCCAGGCGGCCATCGAGGCCGAGGGCGCTCGGCTCCTGCAGGTCAGACGAGAGGTGGCCCTCGTCGGGGAGGCGCTGAGACTGCGGACCCCATCGTCGTAGTCGGCTTGTCTTCGGCGCTTTCGGTCCGCATCACCTAGACTCGTGCGGTGACCATGCTGGACGGAATCCGCGATCCGCGGGACGTGCGCGCCATGGATCCCTCGGAGCTGGCTGCTCTGGCTGACGAGATCCGCCGGTTCCTGGTTGAGAAGGTCGCCGCTACTGGGGGCCATCTCGGTCCCAATCTCGGCGTCGTGGAGCTGTCGATCGCCCTGCATCGCGTCTTCCGTTCCCCCGACGACATCATCGTCTGGGACACCGGTCATCAGGCGTACGTGCACAAGATCCTCACCGGGCGGGCGGCTGACTTCGACCGGCTTCGGCAGGCAGGTGGTCTGTCGGGCTATCCCAGTCGGGCAGAGAGCGCCCACGATGTCGTGGAGAACTCGCATGCGTCGACGTCGCTGTCGTACGCGGACGGCATCGCCAAGGCATGGGAGCTGTCGGGCGATCTGGATCGGCGTCACGTAGTGGCGGTCATCGGCGACGGCGCACTGACGGGGGGCATGGCCTGGGAGGCGCTGAACAACATCGCTGCATCAGATCGGCCGATGGTCATAGTCGTCAATGACAATGCCCGCTCCTACTCACCCACGATCGGGGGCTTGGCGCATCACCTCTCGACGCTGCGCACCACACGGGGCTACGAGCGGGTGATGGGCTGGGGCAAGAGGGTGCTGCACCGCACGCCATTGGTCGGCGATCCGCTGTACGGCGCTCTTCATGGCATGAAGAAGGGCGTCAAGGACATGGTCGCCCCGCAGGGGCTCTTCGAGGATCTGGGGCTGAAGTACATCGGGCCGGTCGACGGTCACAATGAGGCGGATCTGGAGTTCGCGCTGGGCCTGGCACGGGAGTTCACCGGGCCCGTCATCGTTCACGCCATCACCCACAAGGGTCATGGGTACGCACCTGCAGAGCAGGACGAAGCCGACCGCTTCCACGGGGTGGGGGTCATCGATCCGGACACCGGGCGCCCGATGTCGGCTGCGGGTCCCTCATGGACCGGGGCATTCTCGGACGAGATCGTGAATGCTGGACGCGACCGTTCCGATGTCGTGGCGATCACGGCGGCCATGCTCGGACCAACGGGGCTCGACCGCTTCGCGCAGGAGTTCCCCGACCGCACCTTCGATGTCGGTATCGCAGAGCAGCATGCTGTCACCAGTGCCGCAGGGATGGCATATGCCGGGCTTCACCCGGTGGTTGCGCTCTATGCCACGTTCCTGAATCGCGCCTTCGATCAGGTGCTGCTGGACTGTGCACTGCACAGGGCCGGTGTGACCTTCGTTCTGGATCGGGCGGGTGTGACGGGTGACGATGGAGCCAGTCACAACGGCGTCTGGGATCTCGCCATGCTGCAGGGCGTTCCGGGCATCCGCATTGCTGCGCCGCGCGACGAGGCCACCCTGCGAGCGGAGTTGCGTGAGGCACTGGACATCTCGGACGCGCCGACTGTCGTGAGGTTTCCGAAGGGTGCGCTCGGGCCCGTGGTGCCGGCGCTGCGCGCAGTGGATGGCTACGACGTGATTGCGGAGACGGGCTCCACAGATGTGCTGCTCGTCGCGGTCGGTCCGTTCGCTTCCGTGGCGATCGACGTGTCTGAACGTTTGCGCGCCCACGGCATCGGGGTCCTGGCCATCGACCCGCGTTGGGTCACCCCCGTGCATCCCGCGATCACGGCAGCAGCGGCATCGGCGAGACTCGTTGTCAGCCTGGAGGATGGCGCACGCACCGGAGGCGTCGGTGCTTCCATCGCGCAGGCGCTTGAGGCGGCCGGCGTGGATACTCCGACCATGGCGTTCGGTGTGCCGGACGTCTTCCTGGAGCCGGGGAAGCGGGCGGACATCCTTCAGCAGATCGGCCTCACGGCGCAGGATGTCTCACGTCAGGTCGTGGAGACGATCGCCCGTCAGAGCGCTCAGGCAAGCCCTGACGCCCAGACTGTGCACGGGCAGCCCTAGGCGGGAACCGACGCCACCCCGCGGGTCAGGAAGCGACCCCCGGCGGCGCGCTCGGCAGCCCCCGACCGATCCAAGTAGGGCGTGATGCCGCCCAGCCAGAAGGGCCAACCGGCGCCCATGATCATGCACAGGTCGATGTCCTGTGCCTCCGCGACCACGCCCTCGTCGAGCATGCGACGCACCTCATCGGCCAGCGCATCGCTGATTCGCGTGCGAATCTCCTCCTCCGTCGAGGCAACCGAACCCTGCTGAAGGAGTTCGGTGACGCGAGGATCCAGCGAACGACTGCCGTTGTCGTCCACCCACACCGACGTGATTCCCGCGTCGACCAGGGCACGGAGGTTGCGTGAGACGGTGTATCGCTCTGGGAAGGCTGCATGCATGGTCTCGGAGACGTGCAGAGCCACCGCTGGTCCGACGAGGGCGAGCAGGTCGAAGGGCGACATGGGCAGGCCCCAGGCGTAGCTGGCGCGGTCGGCCACGTCGAGGGGGGTGCCTTCATCCACGGCGGCGATCACCTCGTTGAGGTATCGGGTCAGCAGGCGATTGACGACGAAGGCGGGAGCGTCCTTGACGAGGACGCAGGTCTTCTTGAGCTTCTTTCCGACGGCGAGGGCCGTGGCGACGGATGCATCGTCGGTCAGCTCGGCCCGTGCGATCTCCAGGAGCGGCATGACCGCCACGGGGTTGAAGAAGTGAAAACCGACCACCCTCTCGGGATGGGCGAGTCCGGCCGACATCTCCGTGACAGACAGGGACGAGGTGTTCGTGGCCAGGATGCACGTGGGGGAGACGACGGCCTCCACCTCGCTCAGCACCGTTCGCTTCACATCGAGATTCTCGAACACGGCCTCAATGACGAAGTCGGCGTCCGAGAAGTCGGCCTTGTCGGTGGACCCGGACACGAGCGCCAGCAGTCGTTGAGCCCGGTCGGGGGTCAGTCGGCCCTTGGACTGCTCCTTCGCGATCTGGGCGGCAACGTAGTCGAGGCCCTTCTGAACCCGATCGTTGTCAAGATCGGTCATCACCACCGGCACCTGGAGCCTCTTGGCGAACAGGAGTGCAAGTTGGCTGGCCATGAGTCCCGCACCGACGACGCCGACCTTGGTGACGGGTCGTGCGAGGGACGCATCCGGAGCGCCGGCCGGGCGCTT